>CAIFEH010000008.1_pt1 | contig 87280 bp, 91 predicted proteins | sample 7355751 | NCBI WGS metagenome assembly CAIFEH01 (sample SAMEA6864055, study PRJEB38353) | metagenome | biome: bioreactor; feature: anaerobic; material: water | place: Germany | collected 2018 | reverse complement strand
CTGACCTCATGACTGCCAGTCATGCGCTCTCCCAACTGAGCTAATTCCCCGTTCGCGTTGGTGCGGTAGTTATATTACCAAAGGCTCAAAATGGGTCAAGCGGGAATTTGACTAATTTGGAAAAAAGTTTGGATGCGCCTCTCCAGCTGGGCAAACTCCAACGACAAGCAAGCACCTACTTGGCCTTCTGCGCGGCGACCACCTGGCGGGCGTTGGCAAACGACACAAGAGCCAGGGCCAGCACCAGCAGGACCAGGATCATGTAGACCGTGTTGCGGTCGGCGCGCACGGGTGGCATGACCACGAAGATCGAGGCGACGAACTCGACCAGCACCATCACCGAGCTGGTGTCGCGGATGCGCTTTGCGTTGGACGGGACGTTGGCCCAGATCGACCCCCTCAGTCCCAGGTACGCCCCGGTGACCCCCACCAGGGTCAGCATGTAGTGCGAGACGGACAGGGGGTTGGAGACGATGGCGATCACGCCGAGGACCACGGTGACGACGCCGACGATGAGGTCGGCGATGCAGGTGATCTTGATCCTCTTCATACTCTGGTTCATGTGCACCTCTTTGGTTTCGTGTCTCACGGCCATGGGCCGGGGCGTGTGCCGTCGGCACTCCCCCGCCTGGCGCCAGACGGCTGCAACACCCCTGAGTTTACACTCGCCCAGGTGCCACATTCCCACGGCATAGGCGAGAGGTCGGTGACGGCTCGGGCGAGCGCGGGCGAGAGGCGCGCGGCCAGTTTGCTTGACGCCGATCCCGCCGGCATCGGGCAGCGCTACTGCGCGTGGGTCACCTCACGAGACGGCTCGGGCGTGACGCAGGTCCAGGCGCAGAATGACATCATGACCCGCAACGGCTACGGGAGCTCCACAAGTTCCTGCTCCACGGCTCCAACAAGGGCAACGGACTCCTGTGCTCCCAGCTCTCGAACTCCGGATCAGCCATGTCCACCACGCAGCGCTACGTTGTGAAAGACGTGAAGCTCGTGGCGGACGGCGACGCGATCCAGTCGCAGGGCTCCCAGCCAAAGGAGAGCGCAACCCCCAACAAGGCGAAGTGCCTCGTCGTGCTCACAGGCACCGTGCGGAAGATGAACGGGAATGATGCGATCAACCTGTGCGTGAATCTCGGAGTAATGCCCACGGAACGTACAGAGGAAAAGAGAAGCCATCCAGACGCATACGGAGACCTATCTACCTTCACGTACACGCTCTTCGTGCTCGACGAACCACAGTATATAGAGTGGTGCGTACCTTACCCAGGCTTGCCATTGTCTTAAGAAGGCAGAAAGACCTATGTCATTGACGTGCGAGACAGCTCGGGGTCATATGACAGCACCTTGGAATCGTATGAGTGCCAACACGTAACGGCGGCTTTCGACAACAGGGATAGTCGGTGGGCATCCCAGGCCGACCCCCCTGGGAGAGAGCCCATCTTGCTCGAGCGTGGAGGTTCTCGCCGTGGGTTAGCCGCACTCATCCCCCTCGCGATAGCGAGTAACAAGCTGCCACCTGCCCCTCATCTCTCAAACGCTTCCGATCGCATAGCTACGCATCCACGCCAACCCCCTCTTTGCATAGAACCAACGTACAAGCGCATACTACACATCGGCCAAAACCTGCACGTTAGTTGTGTGCGCGTAGTAGGCCGCCGCTTACGAAAATGTCGCGAAACGTGGCAAGGCGCATGACTGTCTAGTACCAATGTGGAGGGAACGTGCAGGTGAGGATACCGCCAGGCGACCGTCTGCGATACGACTTGCCACTGACGAGATGGCGGGAGGGTAAACATGGACGGGTCTGACGGCCTGACTGCCAGGGGAGTCGATGAGCCAACGTTTCCCAAGCGTCACAGCCGCGTCCCGACAGAATGCGTCAGGCCACGTAAATGTGCTGGTAGATGGCCCGTTTGGCATCCATTAGGCGAATATCGGCAACTTACCGCAAAATTTTGACTCGGCCTTTGGAATTTGTCATGGCACTCGCGTAGGGACTCTGGTAAGATGCTCCTTGCGCTGAGGGCGATTGGCTCAGGGGTAGAGCACTTCCTTCACACGGGAACCTACGTGTCTAAGTGGGAAGATGCCAAACAGAAGAAACCCCAGCTCAAAAGCACCCCTACATTCCATAGAATTCAACTGTGTCACAAACTGATGCCAAAGAATCATCAGGGAACACATATAACTGCATAATCAGGCAGAAAATTTTACCCCAAACACAAAGGGAGGAATTCCCGAAGATGCATAAAACCCAACATGTGTAGATATTGGTCGTCGTTATTTTCCCGTTGAGAAGTGCCTTCATGTCGCGCAGGAACCCTGCAACCACGCTCGCATGCGAGCGTTTTTCATCCGTGCGGTTGAGACCATGGCGGAAACAAGCCCAACGAGGAAGGGGCAACCATGGGTCTCTCCAGCACACCGTCCGGGTACCTCCAGTACCATCCGTTCGACAACATCGGGGCAGTCACCAACTGGCTCGGGCATGGTGGGAGCATCTATGTCGCCGGGGCATCCCCCGTCACCCTCGTGCCAAACATGGCCGATGGCATGTGGGTCGGCACCGTTCGCGTCGAGGGCATGGAGAACGGAAGGACGACCGTCCTCAATGACACCTACAGCCTTCCGACCGAGGACATCACTGCCGACCTGATCGGCAAGCCGTATGTCATCCCTAACACACCTTGCAGCCGCGACGCCCTCGCTGAGGCTTGCAGCCGCGGCGTCGATTGGATGCCTGAGCCCTTCCGGCTCTGTCTGCTCGCACCGAGGGGGCAGACGGCGGGCTACGTCGTGAACCTTCGCGAGGGCGGCTGGGAGCCGGAGTTCGTGACCGATCCCGTCCGTATCTGCGAAATCGTCGGATGTGCCCCTGAAACCATGGAGGAGGCCAAGGCCGTCGCCAACTACGTCACCGGAATGAGCGCCCTCGATGACGGGTTCGACCCGACACAACTCCTAGAGCTCTGGGAGCAGACGGGCATAGACGAGGGGCATGACCTCGCCGTCAAGGCACTTGGGATTCCCGTCCCCGACCTCGACGGCGAGGAGCGATAGCCTGCCTTGAGAGAGATGCGTGCCGCTCCCCCCACATGAGAGGTATGGGTCGTTGCGCGAACGGCATGCACTGGCGTTCGGACGCAATGGCGCAATCCGAAACGTGTTAAGTATAGTGCAGGGGCAAAGCCTCGCGTGGAAGTCTGTTTCAACTCGCGGCCGACATCGTCGGCCTGGGCGTGCGTAGCACGCGCGGGGAAGGAACCCCGTAGAGGGGAAGGCCCATCACCCGTTCGAATGCGGTTCGATGGACATGAATCTCGCCCCGAAACATATAACACACTCTAAATGAATCACGAAGTCACGCGGTGCGCCTCTCGGCTGCGAGCAGTTCGGTGTAGCGCTCCCCTACCAGCTCCGTGATCCCGCGCACTCGGGTGACGGGAATGGTCGCCGCACCTGGGGCGACCTCCGCGCTGCGCGGCACCGCAATGTAGTCGACCCGGAGGTGCTTGCACTGGTGGTCGCGAGCCCATTCCGTCTCCAGACGGCGAATCGTGCGAAGCCTGCTCTGCGTCAGGCTCACCGTCGGGTACCCATCGCTGCCCAGGGCCGTCTCGTCCACGACGAGAAGGGTGCTTCCGACGAAGCCATCAGTCGACTTCGCCGCCGCAGTGATGCCCGCCGCCTCGCCACCCGTAACAGCCGTGTAGCCAAAGGCGAAGACAGCCGAGTGCATGAGCGAGCGGTCCCCACCGTCCCCGACCAGTATCACGCGATTGTGCTCCAGCCGCTCGCTGCCGAGCTCCACCCTGCGGCCATCTGAAACGCACACCTTGCCACTTCCCATGAATGACCCCCAAACCCGTAGGATGCGTACCGAAAGGGAAGGGGCTCAATGTGATATGGAGTGGCCCTAAACCAAACCTTGTCGTGCTGACAAGAGGAAATCGCGGAACGTGCGACCAGGGAGAACCCTGCCGTCGCTACTTGGTCACGGGAGCTGCGAGGGTGGCGGAATGGACGGCACCCCTTCGCTCCATGATCAAGTCGTACTGATCGCAGAGCATCGTCAACCTCATGCGCTGCCGGGGGGAGAGCTGGCGCACCTTCGCACGCCTCCAGTCGGCGACCCCGAAGTCGACCAGTACCTCCGCTATCTGGTTGTCCTGCCACGCCGGGTAGCGACGGTGGAGGATGTCGTAGATGCGCATGCCGCGAATGGACTTGCAATCGGACTCTCGCAGAAGATCCTGCACGCCAATCCATCCGTTGTCGAGGGCGACGTTGACGGCCTCGCGCGACTGGACGATCACCGCCTTGTCACGTTCGCCGACGCACAGGTTTTCGAGGCTCGATGAGCTCATGGCCTTGACCGTCATAGCGACGCCCCAACGAACATGGCCGAGCAACAGTGATGGAAAAGGATTGACCTCAAGCGACCGCCCCCCATTTTTTTCACATCGTGTGCCGTCGCACCCAGAAGAACGAGACAGGGTTGCGACCCCACGCACATCAATATGTGGGAATACATTAAGTTTAACGCAAAGATTGTGTTAATGTGTATGACATCAAGAAATCGTGCAGCCTCATGCAACAAACCAAAAACGCAGTAGATGACGGAGGCTCCATACATGGACGTGCCGACCCTCATTGGGATCCTATTTGGTGCCATGGCCCTCGCCTGGGCCTGGAACATGCCACACGAGGAAGTGGAGGCGCGGACGATGTGCCTTGCCTCTGAGGGAGCGTGCGGACGCGAGGGATCCCAGGGGGTCAGGGCGGCGGACAAGGCCGTCGCGCAGGTGGGCAGACACGTCAGCGGCATCGTCGCAATGGTCCTCTCCTCGTGTCTCGCCATCTGCATCACCCTTGGTCTCCTGGTGGCTGGCGGCTCGGGCCTCGGATTCTGGTGCATCCGCCTCGTCCTCTCCGGCGTTGCCATCGGCAGCTGCCTCGGAACCTGCATCGAGATGGAGTCCGGCAGGCACAGGTTCGGAATCGTCCTGCTGCTCTGTCGAGCCGCCGTGCTCTCCCTTTCCCTCTGCTGCGTGGCGTACATCGCACTCCCCTAGCCCCACGGCATCCCTGCGTTCCCTGCAAGCTAACGCTAATGGCGTTGCGTGACGCTCGCATGCGAGGTTCAGAGGCCTCGGCGGCACGTAGCCTCGTCTCGTACCCCATAATTCGCTTCAGGGAAGGTGAGGGTCACCATGTGCATGGGCAAGAACACCTCTATAACCCTTGAGAACCAGGAGACCGGAGCGAAGTTCGCGCTCGTCGTCCCCGGTACCACGATGCTCACTGTCGGCAGAAGGGACTATCCCCTCGAAAGGGGGCTCAAACTCCTCTGGCGTGCCTCCGAGCTCCCCCGTGACACCCGCCCCGCCATAACCCTGGAACAGCTCGGCCTTGCAGAATGGGAGGCGAACCGTTCGTTGGAGGGAGATCCGAGGAGGCCCTATGCCATAGACCGCATTCGCGAGACGGAAACGGAGCCCACGGTCGAATCACTCGACGTCTACCAGCTTGCAAGCGGGCTCCTGTCCCTATCCCCCGTCCCCGAGGGCAGGGACACGCAGCTTACCTACCTATTCCGTGACTCGGGAAACTGGAAGTGTTGGAACGAGGCGACGCTGGGCGGTCGCATGTCGTACGGTCAGTGGGCGATTCTCACCAACCTCAGCTTCGATGGCTCCATGTTCTGCCCCGACCAGGTCGGACTCGACGGGCTCAAGGATGGATGCGACGACGACGGGACGCTCTTCGAGCTCTCGTCCTTCGGCGTGGCGCCCGAGGGATCCACGCCCGTCTTGACCGTCGGCGAGCTGGTTGACTCATTCTGCGCGATCGGGGGGAACTGGCGCATGTACGACGACCCGTTCCCGGACCTCGATTGCTCGCCTACGGCCCGCATCATCGTCGCCCCAAACCCCTGGAGCCGGGGACGCTAGGGACGCGGGTACGTATGGGACCTAGCCCTTACGGAGGTGCCTCCAGTTCCACATCGGCCCCACGCCAACGACAGGCTGCGAGGGCACCATGGGCACCCCCATACCCGCCACCTCGCGGAACTGCGAATAGGTCATCGAATCCTGCTTCTCGACGCGCGTCACGCGGGCGGGCATCTTCCTCTTCGCCATGCGACCGTCGCGCATCACGCGGGAACGGACGACGATCATCTGACCAGGCTTGGGCACCTGGTGGTATCGGACGAACTGCGGCAGGAGGTACCAGCAGTACTCCGTCCTGGTCCTTGAGGAGGGGAAGATGCCGTAGACGAATATCAAGTCGTCCTCCCCGTAGGGATACGGCTTCCTCGCGCGGCGGACGGCTCGCCCGCCCGAATGGGATTGGTCTTGGCCCATGGGATCACCCTCGGCTAAATGAGATGGTCATGCAGGTAACTGCCCGGTCCGCCTTGCGGCCCAATGGGATACTAGCATCTCGCGAGGGACGCCGTCTCGGACTAGACCCGTGCGGCCCCGATGGCAGGGGAAACCGCCTGCGCCTCGACCTGGGCAGCCGTCCCCTCGGCAGCGGGAAGTTTCGCCGCCCTTCGTGCGGCGACCCTGCCGCAGACCCAGCGAAACAGGCATGCAATGCCACGCCCGACAAGCCTCGCAAGCCACCAGACAAGCTTGCAGGCCCCACGTATGGCATGGAAGACCAGCTTCCAGATTGCCATCTGGATGACGAAGCCGATGCGAATCGCAAGCACCACGGCAACGGCAAACGCCATGCAAACCAGCTGCATGGGACCTCCTCCCAGAAGGTTATAGTACAATATAAGTATATCCAAAACACGCAAGGTCAATCCCACTCACATGGGCATATGAAACGAACAGAAAGGGGGAACGGGCAATGGAGGACAGAGAGATCCTGGAGATGGCCATCAACCGGTGTAAGGGGGAGCTCAACGTATCCGAGGTCACCGAGGAGGCACTTAGGATCAAGTCCCTTATGCGGGAGGATTCGATCCCCATGCGAACGCTCGACAGCGTGAGGATCCCGTGCGAGGTCAGGGACATCAAGCTGGAGGAGTCGTCGCAGCGTCTCGTGATCTCGTTCGTCGCCATCGGTCGCAACGCGACGGGTGGGGTCGAGACGATCAGGAGCGACCGACTCGACGGAGCGAACGCCAGCCTCGTGAGGAAGATGTGGGACCCGAGCATCGTCGGTCACAGGTGCGTCATCTACAAATGCACCGAGGAGACGGGAGACAGGACGAAGCCGAAGGTCCGCATCGCCCCGTTCGTGAGGGTCATCGAATAGAAGCCAAAGCCCTCGTGAAAGGCAATAAGCCAATAGAAGAGAGAGGGGTGCCCAACCGATGGGCACCCCTCATCCTATTCAACAAGGCAGTCAAGTAAGAACACCAAGACGAAGAGCGCGATGCCCATGACGGAGAGGAACCTCTGCCATCGAGTCTCCCCGAGCATCAGGCACCCATCCCCTCGTCGTCAACCATCTGGATGCGACTCCCTATCCAGCGCATGACAGGCACTGCCATCGAGTTGCCCAACGCCTTGTAGCGCGGGCCATCCGGGCACTCGGAGGCTGGCCTTCCCCTGTAGGAGACGAGGGTCCAGTCGTCGGGGAAGCCCTGCAACCGCTCGCACTCGCGCGGCGTCACCCGACGCGCGACGTAGCGTGGCCCTGCCTCGCCCGCCTGGGCATTCGCGACGACCTTGCCCTCGGACACATACTCGTTCCCGACGCCCTTGTAGTCCCTAGCGCACAGAGCCCCCACCGTCTCGCCGCAGATGATGGGAGGATCCTTGTACTGTCGGGCGCACAAGGTCGTCCCGAGGTCATGCCCTATCTCGGCGTGTTCCAGCCCAGAGGCCATGCACAGCACGGCCTGCACCTGCCCTCCGGGGCGGTCGAGCGTGTGCGCCACACCATCGTCCGATAGGCCGCCGCCGTCTCCGCCTACAGGAGTCGAGCCATCCGGCTGCAATGCTATGACGGCGCCCGTGCTGTCGAGGTTCGAGCCCGCCCTCAGCGCCGAGTGCTGCTCGGGCTCGTACCCTATGCCTCTGGACGTCGGGGCTGGGTTGCAGAAGCCTGCCGCTCTAGCGCCTCTTCCAGCTCTGGCGGTAAGCTCCTTCCTCTTTGCCCTGCTCGACGCAGGATCCCCTGGCATGAAGCCGGGCTCAAAGAGTACCTGGCAAGCCTCTCTGTATCCGTCTCCAGCACGTCCGACAAGAAACAGACGTCGGCGTCGCTGGGCCACTCCGAAGAACTGAGCATCAAGCACGCGCCATGAGCATCCGTAACCCCCCCCCGTCAGCCATTTCGTGCAGGAGCTGTCCGAACGCCGCCCCATTCTCGCTTGTGAGCGCTCCCGGGACGTTCTCCCAAAGAAACCATCGAGGACGCACCTCGCGAACGCATCGAATGAACTCGAACATGAGACCTGACTCACCTTTAAGCCCCTCCCTCTTTCCCGCCACCGAAAAGCTCTGACAGGGAGAACCGCCGACGACGAGGTCGGCCTTACCCCTGTACGGCTTCCAATCGACCTTTGTGATGTCTCCCAGGTTCGGGATGCTCGGGTATCTCTGCGCCAACACGGCGCTTGGGAACGGCTCGATCTCCGAGAAGGCCATCGGCTCCCAACCGAGTGGGTTGAACCCGACCGATGCCGCCTCTATCCCGGAGAAGATGCTGATGTAGCGCATCCACCATCTCCTATTTCCCGCCTCAAACGGCGGGCTCGCTGTTGCATGGGGTTCGCGGGGGTCACCCGCGCATGAGGGCCGGGGCAACGAACGTCCCGGCCCAATGTGGAAACTCTTGCGCCGTCAGGCCATGCCCGTGGAACCGTGGCCCGCCTCGCCGCGCTCGGTGTCATCGAGCCGGTCAACGACCTCAACCTGGCACGGGACGAACGGGACGATGACGAGCTGGGCGATCCGGTCACCCGCGGCGATCGCCACGGGCTCCGTCCCGTGGTTCACGAGGTCCACCTTGACCTCACCTCGATACGTCGAGTCCACTATGCCCGGCGCGTTGAGCACGGTCACGCCGTCGCGGATGGCGAGCCCCGACCTCGGGCAGACGGCACCGACGCAACCCGAAGGGAGCTCCATGGCAAGCCCCGTCGGGAACAGGTGCCGCTCGCCGGGGGCGAGGGTGTAGGCCTCCGTCGTGCGGAGGTCGAGGCCCGCGTCACCCTCGTGGGCATAGGACGGCGCGACCTGGGAGGCGAGGGGCTTGACCCTGAGCCTGCGACCCATCATCGCTACCACCCCTGCACGTCGGTCGGGTAGAGCGGGTACTGCGTGGGCTGCCCGGTCGGCGCCGCCTGCTGCGGCTGCTGCTGGACGGGCTCCGCCGCGTAGGGCTGCTGGAACTGCTGTGGGGCAACGGCTGCGGGCGGCGTCGGAACTGGGGTCGTGCCGTCTGGTGACACCTTTGCCTGCTGGGTCTGCACGCCCTGGGCGTGCCCCGCGGACGGGAGCGTGTCGATCGCGCGGGCGACGATGCTCACCGCATGGCGGTTCTCGCCGGTCTTGGCATCCTTCCACGAGTCGTAGCGGAGTCGCCCGTAGATCGCGACGCGCTGACCCTTTCGGAGCAGTGCCTGGAGCTTGGGGCTTCCCCCGTAATACGTCACGTCGAAGTAGTTGACGCGCTCGGCATAGGTGCCGTCTCCCTGCGGAACGGACTCGTTGACGGCGATCGAGAACGAGATCAGCGGCTTGCCGGCCTTCGTCTGCCTCAGCTCGCTGTCCTTGGTGAGGTTGCCGCTCAGCGTCACCGTGTTGATGTTCATGCTTCACTCTCCCTATGTATGCGTGCGTTCCTTGGCTAGGTTCCCGGTTGGGAGAATGGTGGGCGGCGACCTTGGCGGGCACCCCGTGCCCCTACCAGTCGAGGTCGAACCCGTCATCCTCGACCTCCTCTCCCCCGTCCGCGTCACCGTCGGCATCACCCTCCGGCGCAGACTCGTCGGATTGGAGATCGGATTCCGCAGGCCCGTCCGGGCCGTCAGGGGCAAACTCGTCGGTCGCGTCGGTGTCACCCTGTTCCGGCTCCGCGTCCGGCTCGTCAACGTCTCCGAGGTCGATGAAGTCCGAGACATCGGCCGGTCCGCCATCGGCGTCGGGTGGGTTCGCGTCCTCCCCATCGACATCCCCTGACGACCCCGCGGCCTGGTCCACGTCCCCGGCTTCGGACTCCGTTGGCTCCATGTCCCCCGCGGAGTCCTCCGTTGCTGCGGATTCGGCGGCGTCGGATGGACCACCCGACGCCTCCCGCTCTCCCGCCGGCTCTGACGCGCCTTCGGGCTCTCCCGTCGGCTCCAGGATGTCCCCCTCGACCGCGTCCATGTTCGGAAGGAGCATGTTGCACAACACGCCATCCTCCGAGAGCTTCGGGTCACCGTTCTCGTCAGCCATGACCCGCTCAAGGACGACCTTCCCATCTACCGTGAGCATGAGGAGGTCGGCAACCTCCTCCGGCCTGACGATCACCTTGAACGGGGCATCCTCCTCGTCGCGACTCGTGAAGGCCTGCTCCTCCTGGTGGGGGAAGTCGTAGTACCACCTTGAGAGGACGATTCCCGAACGCCTTATGTCATTGAGCTGCAACGTCTCGTGCGAGAAGGCGATGCCGCCCTTCTCGCCGTTCTTCGAGCTGTTCACCGTCGATGCCCAGGAGTCTATGCTTCCTGAGACCCAGAGCGCCTGGATGTTCATCCCATCTAGCCCCTCTCCCCATCGTCGTACCGCGGCGTGTCGTCATCCCAGCCGTACCAGTCGTCCCAGTCGTCGTGGTCGTCGTCCTCGACCTGGTCTTGCCCCGCCGACTCGGACTCCTGGCCCTCCCGTGCCTCGGGTGCCTGCTCCGGCTCGGGCTCGGGCTCCTCCTGCGTGGGCTGTGCCTGTTGCCCTTGCTCCGGCTCCTCCCCCGCCAACGTCGGCTCGGGCTCCGGCTCTGGCACCTCGGCGGTGGGCTCGGGGACGGGCTCCGGCTCCCGCATCGGCTCCTGGACCTCCGCCATTGGCTCGGGCTCGGGCTCCCGTGCGGGTTCCTGCACCTCGGGTGCGTTCTCGACGGTCGGCTCGGGCTCCGGCTCAGGCTGGCGCTCCCAGAGGTCGGGGGTCGCCACGGCGTCCGGGCCAAGCTGCACCGACTCGGCGGTGAGGTCCACGTCGGTGGTGACCTCCGGGACGCCGACAAGCGGCTCATGACGCACCTGGTCGGCAGGGCGCTTGGGCTCGATCTCCGCCTCCCGCTCCAGCACGATCGCCTGCTCCTCGTCGCTGACGCGCCCGCCGTCGAAGACCCGCCGCCTCGGGACACCTGCCCCCTGCCCGAAACCGGGGACGTGCGCGGCGCTCCTCCTGTGGGTCGCGATGCGGTTGGCACGCCTTGCCTCCCCGATGCGGTCCCCGTAGCGGCGGCGCTCCATGGCCACGCCCGCGTCCACGTAGGCGTCGATGGCACGGGCGACGCGCTCGGCCCGCATGAGCTCTTTGACGACCTCCTCCTGGCGCTGGAGCTTGGCCTGGGTGGTCCAGAGCTTCGCGTCCAGCTCAACGATCGAGGTCTCAAGCGACTCGGAGTCGGTCGGGTACTTGCGGCGGGCGAGGCGCTTCCGCGCCGCCTCGTAGCTCCGCAGGACCTCCTCGGAGACGGGGGCGCCCACGACGCGCCCCCTGACGCGGCTCGGCTCGATGGAGTCGCGAAGACCCTCCACCAGGTGCGCGTCCTCGGCGTCCTTCGAGAGCTGGCGGCGGGCGCGGCGGATCTGGTCCACGTCGTCGGTCGTGAAGCGAACCATCTCGCGGGCCGCGGCGACCTTCGCCTCCACGTCCTTGAGGTCGAGGCAGTTGTGCCTTATGGCTATCGCCTGGGCCTCGTTGATCTCCTTGAGCGTCAGCCTTGGTATGCGCTCGCCAGACTCGGCCGCCTTGGCCCACTCGCCGTGCGAGGTCGCCCAGCCGCTCCGCGAGAATCGCAGGTCCATGAAGCGCGTGGCGAGGAGGTCGTTCTGGTACATGAGGCCCAGGTTGGAGTCCTTCACCTTTCGCTCGCCGTCGCGCCACACGTAGACGAGGTTACCCGCCCTGTTCTGGTAGACGTCGTAGCCGTCGTTGCGCATGCGGGCGCGGAACTCCTCGAAGCTCGCCGCGTCCATCGCCGCGGCATCAATCTCCTGCCTGAGCTCCGACTTCCACGAACGCCCGCGCATGTGGCGCTCGGCGAGCGAGCGCACGGCGGCCTGGGTCGTGACGGTTCGGCGGGGTGCAGGGCCTCCCGCGGCCGCGGGTGTGACTCTATCGCCGCGTCGGTCGAGCCTCGGCTGGAGGGCGTCGGGGCGCCCTCCCCTCTCGACCTCGCGCTCGCCGCGGCTGCGGCGCGTGGCGTTGCGGGCCCCCAGCTCGGCGTCCACGTCCTCGCTGGGGTTTCGGTCGATCAGGGCGTGGAGGCCATACTTGTGGCAGAGGTCGTCCAGGAGCTTGCAGGACCAGTTCCGCCAATCCGCATCTGTGCGATGGTACTTCCTGCCGGTCTCGACATTGACCGCGTTGCAGATCACATGCGCGTGAATGTTGCCGTTGGCGCCATCGTCGTGGTAGACGATGGCCCACTGGTACCCCTCGAGATAGTCCGAGGCCCATTCGGTCGCGACCGCCCGGACGCGGCGAAGGCCCTCCTCGGGCGTGAGGTCCGTGAAGTCCCTTGGGTCGGGGGCGATCACGAAGTGGTAGTAGCTCCGTGACCTGCCGTGCCTCTCCCTTCCCCGTCCGATGCCAAACTGCCTGCGCTTCGCGTCCATCTGTGCCCACCAGGGCCCATTCGTCCCCTCGTCGCCTAGGGTCAGGGAGAGGTCCTGGGCAATGGCTCGGTCACCCGCGCCGAGCTTGCTCAGCCCACCATGCATCAGATAGAACCATACGGGATAGCACGACCCGTAGCATGCCTTTGGTTTGGCGTATGCCATGGTGATCACGCCGCGTGCATTGCGGCTGCAACCGTAGCCGCACCGAGGGCAAAGCCAACGAGAAATGTCATGGCGATGCGAAAGTTGAGCTTCCTACCGTCGAGTGGCAGGAACGTGCGGCTCGCCTCATCCGTTAGTGGTATCTCGATTTTCGCGTTCGGGTCGAACAGCAGGTAGAGCGCCCTGAAGAATGGGATGGGCGTCCCCCAGAGATGCCACGGTGAGTAGTAGGGGACGATCGAGCCGTCCTCGGCAAGAGGCGGGTCGCACCTCACGCCGTAGACGGAGAAGAGGCTCGGCCTTCTCCCACCACCCCTGCGGAACCTGAAGCCAAACCTCTTGTCCCTGCTACCTGACATCAAACCATCCATTCCCGTTCGCGTCTTCCCACCAAAGGCCCCGCCTCACGCGCCTGCGTCCCTCGGGCCCGAGATGCCTGGACGCATGTGGGCTAGGTGGTAGCCTCCGCAGTAGTGGCAGTAGTACACGTACAGGCGATCCGCATTCGTGCTGCGGTTCTTCTCCCTCATGAGGCGAATCGCCGCCTCGGCCTGCTTGCAGGTCGCATAGCGAACCTTGGAGCTGCACGTCCGGTAGCGGATCGAGCCCCTTGGCGCGTCCCGCCGCGCCAACTCGGCCTGCCCCTCCCTGCTCCTCTCCCAACGGCGCTCGTCGCGCTCCCTCTCCCTGCACTGCTTCCTCCAAGTCGAGCGATCGCCATGAGGGCGGTCATTCCTCATGCCCTCAGTCGTGAGACTCGTCTGCATGGTCACCCCTCCCCCTCGGCAAAGAACTCGCATGCGAGTTCAAAAAGGACAAACACGGCTACCTACCGACCCCGGCAGATGAACGGGATCCTCCCCTTGCAGAGGACTTACCAGGGGCGGAACCATCCGCCTTGAGATCCAGCCCCCTTTGCACGGGAACCCTCACGAAGAGCCGGCATTCGCAGACGACAACCTCGTCCGTCTGCTTGCAGGACCGCTGACACCTCCTGCACAACCTGTTGACGTGTTCCTCACCAGCATCAGATGACATGGCAACCTCCAACAGAAAAGAACCGACAAGACAAAGGGGACCGGGCTTGGTCAGCGCGAACGCAGGCGCCCCGCGATCGGCTCGGGAGCCTCCCATATGAGCCCTCCGTCGATGGCGACGGACACCAAGCCCTCGTAGTAGGCAAGCGAGAGGAACGTCATGTCCAAGTTGTTCGGGTACATCACCTCGGCTGACCTATAGCGCCTGGAGCAGGCCTTCCAGCCATCGACGTTCGAGCCATAGCCGAGGTAGGTTCCGCCCTCCTCGTCAGGGGCGCCCAGGACGCGAAGCGTGCAGTCCCTTCCGCCGTCCGTGAGGACGCGGACGTAGCCCTCGTACGTCAAGGCAAGGCTCATCGGTAACCACCGCCAACGCGAACGAGCGCAAGCTGGTCGCCGACGCGGATGCCATGACGCTCTGCTGCCCCCTCCGAGAGCTCGAGGACGGAGCTCGTGTGTCGCGGCGAATGGCCGATCCTGCCGGGGCTTACGGTCTCGATCCCGAGGACCCTGCGAACGCCGCGCCCGTCCTTCCTCGAAACGTAAACGACGTCGATGGTCACCGACATGCCGATACAGTGGATGGACGAGCAGGGGGTGATGAAGAGTCCCGAGTCCTCCGGGACGTACCTCTGGCCCAGAAGGCCCTTGATCCTGCGCCATGGGTTCGCAGCGACTGCCAGGTGGAGCCCCGTGTCCACACCCGAGTCCATGACGGTAACGCGCGGATACTTGTCTAGCATGTTATCTCCTTGGCTTGAAGAGAACTACCTCTATCTTGTTGATAAGACTTACAATCGCCCGCTTCGCCTCGGTGATGGCCTCCCCTTCGGCTGCGAGGGTTTCGGGGAGCTCCTGGTCCTGAACCGAGTTGATCTTGTGGGCGATCTGGTTGAGGTTGTTTCCCTCGTGGTGGAGCTCCCTCAAGGCAGCCGAAAGCTTCTCGTCGTCAACCTGTACCAGTGGGATGTCCGAGTAGATGCATCGGGCCCGGATGTAGCCGGAGGTGGTCATCCGGGCGCGGGTCGCGTTGGACTCGAGCTCCTCGCGCTCCTCGTGGGAAAGGCTCAGATGGAAGACCTCGACACGTTCGTCTGACCGTCCAAAGGACATCGTCGGTTTGAGATCTGGCTGGCATAGGACCTCGCGGACATAGCTAGAGACAGTCTCACCACGTCCCTGGGCAAGCAACTTAAGCCTCTCGAAATCCTCTGTCGGGATTCGGGTGGCAATGATTGCCTCGTTGCGCCTCGCTCTCTTTCTCGTTTCATTCATGATGCTTTCCGCCCTTCTCGCGGCCACGTCCGCGAGCGCTGGGTGCGGGCAGGGTGCCCGCGTCCTCCGGTCGGCTCAGTCCGACCGCCCCTCGCTCGGCGACCCGACGTGGGCCCGCAGGGGCCGCTTCGAGGGCGACGAGTGCCACTCGCGGAGGGAGCCGGAGGCGAGCGGATGCGCGGGGCAGCATCCCGAAGGGACGAGGGGCAAGACGGCATTGGAAAGGGGAAATGTTTACATTTCGCCTAGCCAATGCGAGTCTTGCGTGCATTGGAAAATGCCTAGCAAAGAGTGGAGTCAGAAGCCCAGCGGAGTCACCCATCGAGAGGGTGGCAACCGTCAGTTCAAGGGATCCATTTGTGCTTGGGTGGCTCCCGATCGCGCGTGGGCAAAGGAGCCCGGGCAAGGGCCCCTGGAAGGAGGGGGCCAGACTCAAGGGGAGCCGTGCAATGGGTTCGAAGGCCGCGGCGGGATGCGGCGGGGTCGCATGGGCAACGGCGCACCGCTGCGCGGTATCGCCGACGGGACGAGGACAGGCGCTTTGCGCCTGGTGGGGCCCCAGAAGGAACCGCGATGCCAAGTCATTGCAGTATTGATATGTTGTCGGCAGCGTGCGCAACCGCTCCCACGTGAGTGCGCCCGTCTCCTCCATTGCGACCAACCTCCGATCGCCGTCGCTTGCCTGCTGCATGGGGTCCGCGCCGGCCCGCGCCGACGCGCATGCGATGGGGCACCCGTCCCCCACCGCCTCGGTTCGTCCCACCCCCGCCGCGATTCGCCCACGGCTCGCCCCCAAAGGGGGACGGCCCGTGAGGCCCCGGTGAGGGGAGGGGACTCGTGATCATGGGGCGCTAGGCCCAGTCCCACCCGTCGTTCGCCTGCTGCTCCTGCGGGTCGATCGGGTAGGGTGCGCCCTCCTCGTCGACCAGCTCCTCTGTGTCGGAGCCGGGCTGGTCGTATGAGCATACCGTGCGGGTTACCACGACCTCGGTGCGCTTGGAACCTAGTTTCGTCTTGTATGTGTGCAGTCGGCCCTCGACCACCACGTGCATGCCCTTGCATATCCTGTCGTAGAGGGTCACCGCATAGGTGCCGAAGACGACGCAGTCCACGAAGCTCACCTCGCGGCCCGACCCGAGGGCCACGTCGAAGGTGAGGACGGGCTTGCGCTCGCCGCCGTCACGAAGCTCCGGCTCGTTCGAGACGTGACCCTCAACAATTGCATAGTTGATGCTCTTCCAGGTGTGGTGCGCGGGAGCCGCCATCAGGCCTCGCCGCCCTTGCCGATGCGATCGCGCAGGGCGTCCTGCGACTCGCGAACGTAACCCGCCATGAACTCGCGCAGGACCTTGGTCATCTTCGTCCCCCGCAGCATCGTGCAGGCACCGAAGTCCTCGCGAAGCGAACGGGGCACGCGGATTCCGATGGGGACAAGGTCCTCCGTGGGATCGCCCAGGGTTGAGCCATTCGGGCCCATGGATCCGGGGACGTAGCGCGTCTTGACGTAGCCGCTACGGCGCGGGACGGACGAGGAGGGTTCGTCTGGGCCCTCAGACGGCCCGATTTCGGCGGAAACGGGGGTTGCTGGGGAACTAGCCGCGGTAGATGCGCCCGCGGCCCCCTCGGGGCCTCCGGCGTCCCTCTGGAGGGACACCATGCGGGCCTGGAGGTCGCGTTGCTTGGCACGTACCTTCTCCGCGGCAATCTGTGCCTCGATGCTGTCAGTGCGGTTCATCCTAAGCCGTCACACCCTTCCTGGTAGAGAATGCCATGTGATTCGAAATGGCCGCGAGCTGGTAGAACACCGTCTCGTCATCGCCCGCGTGGAAGCGCTCGCAGATGCGGGCGAGCGTCGTCATCGCGTTGCGCACCTGGGCGTCCCCGACGTTCGGCTTGAAACGCGGGAGGAACGGCGACACGCCCTCCTGGAGGCTGCGTGCGCCACGGACGATCAGGCGCAGGTCGTCGGGGTACCTCTCCATCAGCTCGTCGGTCATCTTCCGGGCGGGGCGGATCTCGTAGTCGTTCTGCACGATAACCAGGAGGCGGCGGCGCGGGCTCTCCCCCGCCCTCACCGCGGCGACCTCGCTCGCAGCCCAGGTGTTCTTGACCAGCTCGATCGTCTGCGCGGTCGAGCTCCAGTTGACGTTGTAGCCGCTCATGGTCGGGACGACGACGATATCCGCCCAGTCGGCCCATTGCTGCGCCTGGGAGACGCCCTCGCCATAGACGTCGAAGTTTCCCTTGGTGTCGATGATGCGATAGGGGTAGTAGCCAGCCTGGACTTCCTCGGTCGTCTCCTCCGTGACCCAGGTGCCCTGCGTGTCAACCGTACGATACGAGACTCCCCTGCCATCGAGCAGCAACGCCTCCTTGAGGGCAGAGCTCAGGCTGGTCTTCCCGACACCCCCCTTCTTGTTGAGGAAAACGATGAAGGTAGGTGTCTCTTGCACAAGCGCACTCATGTGCATCCCTCCGTCCCTCGGGCCACCTGGCCCGACACAACCTGCATGGGGTCGCCGACAAGTCGGCTATCTGATATGAATGATAGCATGCTATAGGCTTTTTGCGCATGACGAAAAGACATTTTGAAGGCTATTCGGCAGAACGATTTGTGAGCAAGCAGGAAAGCGCTCTTGCCGAAAAACATAAAAGCATGCAAGCAAGACATGCAGCTCAACGAAAAGAAGCAGACATTGGGCGTCGGGGAGAAAAATGGCAACAGACACGGAAAGGAGGCAAGTCCCCCGACGCCCATGCATATAGTACACTATATACATACTGAGGGCAGTGCGAATTTTCGTTCCAGGGCAAGGGAAACGAGCATGCGGTGGTACGTCGAAGTCAAACCGTACGGCAGCGACACGAGCAGCAGCGAGAACGTGCTGGTGCGATTCCGTTCCATCTCGGAGGCGAGGGCCTTCGTGCAGGGCGTGGCCCCGGATGGGAGGGGAGATCTCGCGTGCATCGTAAACGAGAACGCCGCCCGCAAGGGGTACGACCTCTCGCGCTTCGAACGCGACCCCATCCCCTACCCAGCTGACGGCAGGGCGAGGGAGGATGCCGGGGCCGTCGTCCATGCCATTCCACGCAGGGAGGGATTCGGCTTCCACACATGTCAGCATCAAGGCAACGGGGATTACCGATAAGCAAACTTGCCAACAAACAGGCAAATGCATAAGCACGAAAGCCCAAAAACATGAAAGCCTGCAAGAAAGGCGGCATGAGCGGGGGATGCGACAGGAAACTGCCCTCGAGGCTCCCACTGCCGCGCAACCGCTTGTGGTGAATACTACTCGACTCATGATTTGGCTTGACTACTACTCTACTCTTGTCTATAGTAGTAGACAGTAAGAGGGACGGACGGACAAGCAAAGGTTAGGAGTGGGACGCAGATGGCTGGATACAGCGTTGACGCCTTCGAGGTCTTCACCACCATGGTCGGTGGCGATTACAGGACAAACCCGGCGAGCACAAGTGGCGAGCCAGACGCCTATATCGGCGACTTCGCCACCAGGGACGAGGCCCTTGCGGCGGCAACCGCATGGATGGCGGAGCACCCCGCCCACCTCGACGACGATTGCATCGCCCATCACGAGGTCAACGTCTACGAGATGGTCCAGGACGAGGACGGCGATTTGTACGGTGACAAGTGCGAGGCGCTTGACACCATCGACGCCGACAAGGCCCGACTGTACCGGGATCTGCTAGACAGCGAAGACCCAGACTGGATCTACGAGGAGCGATAGAGGCAGCCGACAAGTAGGACAAGGAGCCAGGAGGTAGCCGCGATGATGGACAAGAGGGACATCAGCAAGCTTTTGGCAGCAGGCGGCAAGCGCTGGAGCAAGTACGGCAAGGACCGCATCTACATCGACGTCACGACGCTTGGCCTCGAAGTCGAGTACTACAAGACGGGCAACGTGAGCAGCGCCGCATGGCAGGGCGAAACGATCAGCAACGCAGACGGGCGTCGCCTGCTTTGCTCCAAAGTCTACGTCGATTGCACCGACGGCTCTCTACACGTGGACACCGACTACTCCGGTAGCGGACCCATGCAGCTCGAATGCGTGGCAGAGAAGTTCGTGGGTGACGTCGTGGGTGACGCGACGGAGGCCGAGGAGGCGGGAGCCGACGTCATCATGACGGCCGAGAGCCTTGAGGCGGCCTTAGACGCGATGGCGAACGAGGCATATGCTCACAAGGGCGAAACCACCTATCTCAGGGGTCTCCTCGATTCCTTCCGCAAGCGCTTCGGGATGAATGTCGATGAGGTGGCAAAGGCCACTGAGCCGCGGCTTAGGGAACTCGCCGGCAAGTAACCAGGGACATTCGATGGCGGGTGGTCTCGGGTGCCGCCCGCCATCCCAAAGGAGGCAGAAATGAAGAAGATCATCAACGGCAGGGTATACGACACCGAGACGGCACGCGAGGTCGGCAGCTGGTACAACGGCTGGAGCGGGAGTGATTACGTCTACGAGAGTCTTTTTCGCAAGCGCAACGGCGAGTACTTCCTGAAGCGCGAGAACGGCGAATTTACGACTGACCTCTTCTCATCCCGTGACATAGCCCCGCTCAGCTACGAGGAGGCGCGGCAGTGGGCCGAGGAGCGCCTTGACGCAGACGAGTACATTGCCGCCTTCGGCGACCCCGGCGAGGGTGACGAGGACGGGCTTGGGCGCTTGCAGGTCAAGGTGCCCACAAGGACGCTCGCCGCGATAGACAGGGAGGTGAGCGAGTCGGGGCGCACCCGCTCGGAGGTGGTGGCGGACCTGCTCGAAAGGGCGCTGGGAAAGTGAGCGGATGAGAGCCGGTGCGGGGAGCTCCCCGAGTTGAGGTCGAACGGTCAAACAGAATCATCTCGATTGCCCCGGCTGGCGCCAAGCTTGCTGGGGCTTTTTCTTCTTTAAGAAATAAAACCAACATGACCACAAAACTACAAATCAGCAAGAAAACTTGTCAACATGAATGAAACCAGGCAAGATCACAAAACACTCTAAATGACTAAATGACAAATCAGCTTGCATTCAATCCCACATGCAAGCATTTTGAGTGCTCTGAGCTTGTGAACGCCTTGGATTCACAGTTTGACACTCCCCACGGCTAAAGCTGGGGGATTCTCGCTTCGACGCAGATAGCCTTCCTCCGCCTTGCGGCGTAAGCTGGTCTTACGCCTGCTCCACGAGCGTTCGGGACGCTTTCGCGTCCCCGGTTCCCGCAAGCCCTGCGGTACCGTCTGCTTCATTTAGAAGCCGCGCTCCTTCCCGCGCGATGTTGACCGCCGCGTTGAGGTCGCGGTCGTGGCTCGCCCCGCAGACGGGGCACGTCCACGCACGGACGGAGAGCGGCAGCTCCTCTAGGACATGCCCGCAGCACGAGCACATCTTCGAGGATGGATACCAGCGGCTCACCTTCACGAAACGCCGCCCGTGCCAGGCGCACTTGTATTCCAGCTGGCGGGCCATCTCGGACATGGAGGCGTCCGCGACGGACTTGGCCAGACGGCGGCTCTGCTCCATCCCTCTGACGTCCAGGTCCTCGACGGCGATGGCTTGGCTCTCGCGCACCGCCTCGGTCGTGGCCTTGTGCAGGGCGTCCTTCCTCTGGTTGGCTATCCTTTCTTGTACGCGGGCGACCCTCACGCGCTGCTTGGCGCGTCTCTTGGAGCCCTTCCTCTTCCTCGAGAGCCTCCTCTGCGCCCGCGCCAGCCTCCTCTCCGATCTGGCGAGGCTCCTGGGGTTTGCGACGGTAGTCCCGTCCGAGCGGGCCATGAGGTAGCGGATGCCCACGTCAACGCCCAAGACCTCGATGCGCCCTTCGGGGACGTCGGGCCTTGGGCAGTCCGTGCAGCACAGCACGCAGAAGTACTTGCCGCTCGGCACACGCTTCACGGTCGCATTCAGAATCCGCCCCTCGATGGGGCGGCTCACTCGTGCCCTCACCATGCCGAGCTTCGGAAGCCTCACGTGCCGGGTATCCGGCACCGAGATCCCCCAGTTGGTGCGATAGGACCGCCTCGCGTCCCGCTTCGACTTGAAGTGCGGGTATCCGGGCCTTCCGCCCGCCCTGCAACGGCGGAAGAACCCATCGAAGGCCCTCCCAAGGTTCACGACCGCCTGCTGGAGCGCGTGGGAGTCCACCTCGGCAAGCCAGGAGGCATCCGTCCTCTTCCAGGTTGTGACGAGCCTCTGGAGCTGGCGGACCGACGGCGACCTCCCGGTCCTCTCGTATTCGTCCCTCTTGGTCTCAAGGCACCTGTTGTAGACCCACCTGGCGCAGCCGAAGGTGCGCTCGATGAGCTCGCGCTGGGCGGCGTTGGGGTAGATGCGGATCTCGTAGGCCCTCTCCATGGCTACACGTTTTTCTGGTTCTCGATGTACTGCCTGACGATAGCCAGGGGCGCCCCTCCCACGGTGGAGACGAAGTAGCTGTTGGTCCAGAGCGTGGGGATGCGTTTCCTGAGCCAGGGGAACTCAGCCCTCAAGTCGTGGCTGGTCCTTCCCTTGATGCGCTTGACGGCCCTATGGATCCCCAGCTGGGGGTCCACCTCAAGGAGCATGTGGACGTGGTCGGGCATGACCTCCATCTCGATGATGTCGAAGGAGAGCTCGTCGGCGACCTGCTCCGCGATTTGGTAATTCGCATCGCTCACATCCATAGAACCTCTCCCATTCCCAATCGACAACCGACGGAACGAAGGTACGTCCGAAGTGGGCCGAAGGCCCTCGCATGCGAGGAGACGGGAAGTGCGCATGAAGGAGCATCGATCAGACCAGTAGGGAATGCGTCAGATGGGAGTCAGAGATGGCAAGCCTATTCGGGAACCAGGGAAGGGGCGAGGTGCCTCCCGTCGCGGGAGCGATGGCGGGGGTGCGCATCCCGCCGACAAGCCCGAGCCTTGAGGGTGGCGCCGAGGCGGAGCTTCCGCCCGCGGAGTACGAGCCCCTTGGCGTGGCGGACAGGGGCAGGGCAACCGAGGCGCTGGCCAGGCTCTTCCAGGGCGCGGGCGACCTGTTCCAGGACGCCCTCGACGCCTTCGACACCGCCTGCCTGTGCCACGAGATGGAATCGCGGGAGCAGCAGGCATACATCCACTCGACGCATGCGGCGGACTTCGCGTTCAAGCGGCTTCTTTCGGATGGTTCGCCGGCATCGGCGCATGCCTACGCCCGTATTATGAAACAGGCGATGGGACACTACGGGAAGTCGATGTTCTTCGGTGGCAGGGTTGACGGTGCGGCGCGGGAGCTCTCTGCGCTCTACCTCGGCACGGGCGAGCTCAGGGAGAGCGAGGCGCAGGAGGTCGTGAACGCCGTGACCCTCGCGGTCAGGAACGCCTGTGCCGATGGCTGGTGCGACAAGGGATACGAGGACAAGGTCGCGGCGATCGGTGAGGCGAACGCCCTCTATCCCATGGAGACGCACGACGAGGACGGGCCCGAGCGCTGAGGGCGAGGACGGCAGCGGGTCGGCGATGGGGAGGGGTGCCTTGCGGCACCCCTCCCCTGCCGTGCGCATGCAAGCAAGGTGATGCGAGGACTAGCGGATGCGCTGGTAGAAGACGCAATCCCCATCCTCTCCAATCCTCCTCCACTCCTCAGCATGGCCCCTCAGATAGGTGTTGAAGTTGTCACCCTTATTGACCGACGCCCAATCGAAGTCGGCTGACGCCACATACTTCGAGGTGTGCGACCCCTCTGCCATTGGATCGGACTCATTGAGGCAGTCCACGTAGTCACGGTAGTGATCTGAAGAACCACCAGCGACTCCGTGGTCCCATAGCTCGGGCCTCGTGTCCACCGAGACACGGAAGCCCTTGAACTCAAGGTACCCACCATAGTTGGCATAGGTGAGAACCCTGTCGTCCCCCGTACCCGCCGCCCTTGCCATCTCTTCCGGGAGTTTCAGGTACGCCTTCGGAAAGCCCGTGGACGCAAACGTATGTGGCTGGACGAGGGCGATTGTCGAGAAGGCCACCACCAGCAGGGGAAGGGCAAGCCAACAGGTTCGCGTGAGGCGGGGGCTCGCCTCACGCGATGGGATGACGAAGACGGGGTCGAGTTCCGCCGCGACCCCCCTCTGTGCGTCAAGCCACTGGGCAAGCGCGGCAACCGTGGCTATTCCCATGAAGGTGAAGTTACGCTCCTGTAGGAACCCAGCAAGCAGAAAGCCCAGGAAGAGAAGGGCGTTCTGCTGCACGTACCTCCCACGGGAGGCTGACGCGACCAATGCCGCGAGGGTGACCATCGCATATGTGAGCCAAAGAGCAAAGATCACCTCACCACCCCTTATCGTCCCGACCGACGCGGCGGGCAGCATCTCGGCAATAAAGTCCCCGTAGGAGGCGGAACCCATCGAACGGAACAGGTAGGCCACCCCATCGAACCCGTAGGGGTTGAGGGGCGCCATCGCGCACATCCCGAGGATGGCAAGGAGGATGGGCCGGCGGCGATACGGCAGTACACCTACGCTGGGGCACCCAGCCCCAACCGAGGTGCCACCCAGCACGCCCCGCGCACGCCGCACATCCGGAAACAGGTAGATCACAGCGAGGAGGACGTCGAGAACCACGAGGGATGAATGGAGATTGACGTGCAACAGTGCGAGCGCAGGGAGCAATGCGAGCCTTCGCTTCTGCCCATCTCGCGCATAGGACTCCAAGACGGCGAGAATCGCGAAGACTATCAACTTGTCGTACACGCGAGGGTTGTTGCGCTCGAACTCCAGGAGGATTGGGAACGTAACCACCAGGAGAAACACCCTGTCCGTGGTCGTGAGGCGCGGGGCGACGACGCGCATGTACGTCCAAATGCACGCCAAGAGGAGCAGCAGCCGCACCAGAAGGCCACCACCGACAAGGAGCCAGCCACCCAGGGACCACTCTAGCCACACCATGACGCAAAAGAGCCACTGTTGGACGACGATGCGCATGCCGGGCCACACGGAAAAGGGGTTTTCACGCAGAAAGCAATTCGTCACGATCTCCCGACCCGTGGAGAGGAAGAACCACTGGTCAGTGTCATACCAACGACTGGACATCCAGTAGGTCACAAGCAGGGCAAGGAAGGCGAGCAGCAGCGGGCAGAGGAACTGAGAGCCGTCGTTCGTAAGACGACGAAAACGACTCACCACTCCACCATCGACCACACCCTCGACTTCTGGAGTGGAATGGGAAACTGGACTTACCGTGGGCATGGAACCTCTCCTTTTAAGCTTTGCTTGCATGGGGTCGCCCCTGCGGGGCATGAGGAACGCTCTACAGATAGATTTTCCGAGCGAGATGGGGGACCCGTCAAGGTCGCATGGTCGCATCCGTCGAGAGGGGCATCCGTCCACATCCCCAGTCTCCCGTAGAACCTATTAACACGTTAAGGGTTAATGTGTTAATATGCATTCAAGAGACAGCACGACGGACAAGGGGGATTTACGATGGAGGACAGGGAAGTCGAGGCATGGGGCCGGATCTACGCAACCCTGGACGCGGCGCTCAAGGCGGCGACAGGCAGGGGGCTCACAGGGGCGGAGAGGCAGGCAGCGGGGATCCGACCCCAGTTCGCCTTTGGGGCCGTCATGCGACGGGCGTTCGCATGCCACGCGATCGACGCCCGCGTGAACGCCATGATTGGCATCCTGACCCGCGACATCGTGGCCCGCGAGGTGGATGGCACCACCGAGCTCACGAGGCAACAGAGGGACCTCTTCTCCCGCGCGTTCGAGTCGCACGACCCGGGCTCGTTCCTCGTGTCCGCGGCAGAGGCGTCGCGGATGCTCGGCGTCTCCAAGCCTCGCGTCACGCAGCTTTGCCAAGCCGGGAAGCTCGACTCCATCAGCGACCCGGGGGCAGGGACGTTCATCACCCGCGCGTCGGTTGAGAGGAGAGCGGCAGGGGACTGAGCCCGCAAAGCCAGCAAAGAAGACAAATGGATAATTCTTATATGGGATGCACCCTATATTTATATAGGGTGTATCCCATATAAAATACAAAGTTTCTTGCGCGAAACCCGCGCCAGATGCCCCACCAGCAAACGGACCCAAGCAAGAAACCGACAAGACAATAGACAGCCAAACGGGATGAAACGGATTGGGCAACCCCCTGGGAAGGGGGCACGTGCGAATATGGGCCTCGGACGTGCATCCGGCCTGACGCCTCCCTATAGTCGAAACCATGGGAAACAGGACACAGCCAAATCAAGAAGGGACAAACCCATGGTAGGACCCATAATCGCCGCCGCGATCGTCGCGGCAATCGTCATCTGGGCAATCGGCGCCAACAACGCCCTCGTGTCGTCGGGAAACCAGTGCGACAACGCGGAGCAGCAGATTTCCACGCAGTTGCAGCGCCGGTTCGACCTCATACCCAACCTCGTCGCAACCGTCAAGGGCTACGCAAAGCACGAGTCCGATACACTCCGCGCTGTCACCGCTGCCCGCAGCGCGGGCAAGGCCGCGCTCGATGCTGGGGACACCGCTGCCGCAGTCGAGGCCGACGCCAACCTCACCCGTGGACTCGGCATCGCCCTCAATGCCGTTGCGGAGGCATACCCCGACCTCAAGGCAGATAGGAACTTCCTCTCGCTCCAGGAGGAGCTGACCACGACGGAGAACAAGGTCGCCTTCGCCCGACAGGCCTTCAACGACGCCGTCCTTGCCTACAACAACAGGGTAGAGATGTTCCCCTCCTCCATCATCGCCCATCTGCGCCACTTCCAGACCAAGCAGGGCTTCACAATCGAGGACGAGGCTGCAAAGACGGCCCCGAAGGTCGAGTTCTAGGATGGCAGGGAAAGACCAGGAGCCCTCGTTTGAGCGCGAGGAGAATGTAAGCTGGGATGACCAGGTAAGGAGGACAAGAAGGCTCTGCGCCCTGGCATTCGCCTTGGAGACCCTGATCCTCGCGCTCTCGTTCGCGTGCATCGGATACGTCGCGCTCTACTTGATCGTCGGACAAAGCGTCACGGGCATGCTCGCACGGGCCCCTCACACAATCGCCCTCATCCTGCTCCTTGACCTTGTCATCGCAACCCTGGTGACCGGCACGGTCATGGCACGTGCCGACGTGAGGATGATCGACGCCACGGGGGCAAGGCTTCATGAGCAGACCAAGGGTGTCGTGTATGACTGCGTGGAGGAGATGGCTGTCGCGGCAGGGTGCGACATGCCGACCGTGTACATCGCCGACACTCCCATCACAAACGCCTATGCAACCTCGGACGGAAGGAACTCGGCGATCGTGGTCACGACGGGTCTGCTCTCCGTCGTGGACCGTGACGGGCTCCAGGGAGTCGTCGGTCACGAGATGGGACATCTTGTGTCTGGTGACTGCCCGTCAATGACCAGGCTGGTGGCCCTCACGGGCATCGTCGGAACCCTCTCCATTGGCGCACTCCGACTCGGGTCTTATCACCCGGTCGCGCTCGGCGGATATGGGGACGGGGATGACAATGACGACGAAGGCTCGAACGCGATTCTCGGCATCATCCTCCTCGTGCTGGCGCTGCTCTTCATCATCCTCGCCCCACTCTTCTCCAAACTCGTGGAGACCAAGTCATCCAGAGACCGTGAGCGCAGAGCCGACGCATACTCGGCGAAGCTCACCCGCAACCCGACGGCCCTTGCTCGCGCCCTCCTCGCCCTGGATGCAGCCGAACCCACCGTGGCAGAGGACAGCAAGGGCTTCTATAAAAGTTGCGGCGCCCTTGCGTTCCGAGTCCCCAAGTTCGCCGATGCGGGGCTGCTCGCAACGCATCCGGCGACCGAGGAGCGCATCCAGACGCTCGTCAACATGGGTGCAGACCCAACGGAGACAAGGCGACCGGTCAGGCTCACCGTCAGCGACTTGATGGACTAGAAAAGGCAGTAAATCTGCTCTGAAAATGAGACAAATCCCATTCAAGCCAAGTTTCATATAGGATGTACCCTACATATTTATAGGGTACATCCTATTTTAAATGAGACATAGGACGCACGAAAGTCGAATTTGAATACATCCAACGGGTGGCAACGCGGGAACAGGGGGTATCGAGCATGAGCATGACCGAGGCGCAGTTGAGGGCCGACGCGAAATACAAGAGGGACAAGGTCCACACCATAGCCGTCCACCTCTACCCTGGTGACATGCGACTGGAGGAGTTCATCCGCAGCCACGGCGGCAGCACCTTCCTGAAGGACCTCGCGCGAAGGGAAATGCAGACAGAGGACAATCGCTAACCCTCTCGCGGCACCATCGAGTCCTCCTGCCACTCGACGCGGATGCCGCGCTCGTGGAGCGCGAAGGCGACGAGGCGGTTGTTTGCGTTGACCATGAGGTAGCTACCCTGGTCTGCGGGGTCGCAGTGGCCCGCGTCGTACGCCTCCTGGCTCGACCAGTACGGGAGCGCGACCACGTGCGGGTAATCCCCGTACCTCTGCGCTAGCTCGTCCACGTGCCCCAAGACGCGGGCGACCATCTCACGCTGCCGCCCCTGGCAGGCGTCGAGCAGGTACCAGGCGTCGTCAGGTGCCTGGTGACCATCCTCGGGAGACTCCCAGCGCTTCACCGCGCGGACCTGCACGCCGAGGACGTGCGCCATGTGCGCTTGGGTCATGCCGATAGTCTCGCGAATCGCGCGGAACTCCGCCTTGGTACGTGCCTCGTTCTCCATCCCCACTCCCCCATCTCGCTAGCAGAAACACCTATGGGAACATGCCTGCTCCAACGTGAACTCGGAGGGAAAGCCGACCCTCCGCAGCATGACACGCCCAGACTTGGCAACGCGCGTCTCGTACCTCTCCGGCTCCAACGCCTCGTGCGCGGCCATGGTTTGGAAGATCATTTCGTCCGTAAAGTACGGGTTCCTCTCGCGCAGGTAGTCGAGCACCGGGCCAAGGGCCTCGGCCGTGCGCAGCCCCTCGGCCCTGGCAGCCATCCACGCTGCCTCCCGCTCGCGCAGAGCCCTCTCCCCCTCGGCTTTGGCGCGTGCCTCGGCGGCAGCCCGCTCCGTCCTCAGCTCGTCAAGCTCGGCCCCCGTCATCGGGCGGGACGCCTCCTCGACCGCCGCCTCATCAACCCCGTAGAAGTCGGTCGCGTTCGCGTACTTGGATGTGTGGTGCCAGGAGGTGACCACGAAGAAGCGGGAAAAGACCTCGTCCTTCCTGAGCTTGGCAACCTCGGGGAGCATGACGCGCTCGGCATCCCTGCACGCATCGCGGATGGCGGCGAGCATAAGGGCCTTGGTCCACTTGGACTTGGGCCGCTCCCCCGCCTCGTATGCCTCCATCGCGCGAACGCTCATGGAGCTTCCGACGTACCCGGACTGGTTGTAGCTAACCTTGGACATGGTCAACCCCCTGAATGGGCTCGGGGCGCCCTCCTGGCACCCTCTTTGAGTTATAGTTTACACTAATATTCGGGAGGGCGCAAGGTGGATCGTCGCCTTGTGGTACAACCCTCGAAGAGGATCGGACACGCTCGACTCCGCGTAACGGGAGTACGGGGCGCCTTGCATCGCGCCGCAGGAAGGGGGAGGCATGAGGCAGGAGGACTGGGAGCGCTCGCGGGACCAGTGGGAGCGTCGGCTGGCCCATGCCGCCACCCACGTCGATGCAGACTGTCCGTACGTGCTCGACGGGCGAGACTACAAGCCAAGGTGGATTCCCATGGTCATGCTCACGCGAAAGGAGGTGGCCCACGCCCTCACCTCAGTCGCAAGGTGGAGGGGTCGGACGATCGAGGAGGTCGCCCGGGCATCGGGCGTACCCGCGAGCCGTGCGGCGCGGCTCGCGTCGGAGGGGCGCGGGAGGATCGATGACCTGTTGGCACTGTGCAAGGAGCTCAAGATCGTGGTGACCCGCACGGTATGCTCATACGACCAGCCCGGCTCCGACACAGAGGAGCTGGTCGACGAGGAGGGCGCACCCTACCCGATCGACCCGCAGGAGCAGCAGGCGAACGACGGGTGGGACTGGGCCTAGCGCCCCATGATCACGAGTCCCCTCCCCTCACCGGGGCCTCACGGGCCGTCCCCCTTTGGGGGCGAGCCGTGGGCGAATCGCGGCGGGGGTGGGACGAACCGAGGCGGTGGGGGACGGGTGCCCCATCGCATGCGCGTCGGCGCGGGCCGGCGCGGACCCCATGCAGATGCCTCGGAGGCGGAAGTGCCATGGATTTCGACCCCAGCGGAATCGAGCTAAACGAAGGACAGCGCCGCGCCGTGAACCTCATCCTCTCCGGTGCCGACGTCTTCCTGACCGGCGAGGGAGGGACGGGGAAGAGCCTCACCCTCGTCGCGGCGGTGCGCCAGCTCAGGGCGCACGGTCGGGAGGTCGTCGTCTGCGCACCGACCGGCGTGGCGGCACAGAACATAGGAGGGGCGACGATCCACCGCACGCTGCACCTCAACTTCGCGCCGAAGGTCGCCGACCAGCTCCTCGCCTGCCAGCCCACGAAGGTCATCCACCAGGCGGACACCCTGGTCGTGGACGAGGTCGGCATGGTTCGCCGGGACCTCATGGACGCGATAGCCCGCATCGTCAGGGAGGAGAACGCACGCAGGAGGGAGGCCGACGGGGAGGACGCCGAACCCCTGCAAGTCGTGCTCGCGGGGGACTTCTCGCAGATTCCGCCCGTGGTCACGCCAGAGGACAGGAAGCTGCTGAACGAGGAGTACGGCATCGGGAAGGGGGCCCGAAGTGGGTTCTATGCCTTCGAGTCGGACGGCTGGGAGGCCCTTCACCTCCAGACGGTGACCCTCACCGACCCCATGAGGCAGAGCGATCCGACGTTCGTCTCGATGCTCAACCGAGCCCGCGTCGGAGATGCCTCCTGCATCCCCTACTTCAACCACCTCTGCGAGTGGGAGCGCGGGGACGCCCCCGTGGAGGCCGTGAGGCTCGTCGGGACGAACAAGAAGGCTGACGCGGTCAACAAGGAGCGGATGGCAGAGCTGCCGGGCCGCGCCAAGAGGTTCGTGGGGACCGTGGAGGGCGACTTCAAGCCGAGTGCCATGAGCACCCCAAAGTCACTGTCGCTCAAGGTCGGCGCCCGCGTCATGATCCTGGCGAACGACTCCGAGGGAGGATACGTCAACGGCTCCATGGGCGTCGTCTCACGACTCGCGGCCCACGAGGGCGACCGCACCGGCGTGGGCGTCACGCTGGACGACGGGACCGAAACGATCGTCGTCCCCAAGAGGTGGGAGAACATCGAGTACTCGCTGACGAAGGCGGACGACGGGTCGCGCAAGATCGGCGAGGACGTCATCGGCACCTACGTCCAGATGCCCCTGAAGCCGTGCTGGGCCGTCACCTACCACAAGGCCCAGGGCAAGTCGCTCGACCGCGTCCTCGTGGATCCCATGAACTTCGACTCCGGGATGCTCTACGTGGGCCTCTCGCGGGCGACAACGGCCTCTGGACTCTGGCTCACGAGGCGCATCCGAGATTCCGACCTCCGCGCAAACGGGAGCGTGGTCGACTTCTACGTCCGATGCGGCTGGGAGGCACCGGGGCCCGCGGACCCCCTCGCCCTTCCCGACCTCGGCGACGACGGGGACGTCAGACGGGCGGACCATCAGGGGACGCACGAGGACACTGGCCCCGAGGTCGAGGAGTCGGGCGAGGGTGACGGGCTGGGCGGCACCGGTGGTGTCATCCTGCCATGGGACCCTCCCGAGGAAGAGGGGTCGCCTCGTCTGGAGGCAACCTCGGACGAGGAGGGGCACGAGGAAGGGGCCATCGGAACCGATGGGTCGGACGGACTCGTGACCCGTGACGCGAGGGGGCTGAGCCTCACCTTCGGCACGAGGGCGGAGCTGAGGTTCGCCGAGGACGTGCTGAGGTCGGTCGGCTTCAGGATCTCCTAGCGCGTGCGGCCAGGGAACGCGCTATCGCGACGACCATACGCCGCCGCGCAGCGCATCCCCCCCCCACACAAGGCGAGAAGCTTGACGACGTTTCAACTCGGGTCACGGGGACCTGGTTAGAGTATAAGCTAAGCCGCTCGCATGCGAGAGGAGGGGGCGGAAAGTGGTGCGAACCTTGCGTAGATAGCCGAAAGCAAGGGAGGGCACCTTGATCAGCTTTGCGGATGCCAAGGCGGCAGTGGACATACGGCAGTTCGCCGAGGCGAACCTGGAACCCTCCGGGCGCACGTTCGTGTGCCCGTGCTGCGGAAGCGGTAGCCACACCAACCACACCTCCGCCCTCTCGATACAGGAGGACAGGCAGCGCTGGCACTGCTTCTCCTGCGGCGAGGGCGGGGACGTGATCGACCTCGCCGAGTGGATTGTTGGCACGAAGAGCAAGCGGGACGCACTCGCGTACGTCGCGGACTGGGCGGGGCTGGAGGACCTTGGGGACGGGGCTCCCGTCCCCAAGCCAAGGCCACGTCCGAGGGAGCCCGAGCCCGACCACTCCGAGGGCCGCAGACGCGAGCGCGAATACCTCGAAAGTTGCAGGGAGCGCATCAGCGACCCGCGGGCCGTCAGGTACCTCAAGAGTCGCGGCATCACCCTTGAAGAAGCGCTGGACTGGGGACTCGGCTTCGACCCAAGGGCTGGCGGGGCGAAGCGCGGCGACGGCACATGGGCCGGCTTCGGCCGCATCACCATCCCCTGGATGGGAAGCGACTACTACCACAACGACCGCGCAATCGACCCGAGCGCCAAGGAGCGGAAGTACACGAAGCCACGCTCTGCCGACGTGGGCCCGCAGCCCCTCTGGAACCCCTCGGCACTGAGGGGTGACTCCTTCGTCGTGGTCGAAGGTCCCATGGACGCCCTGGCAATTCGTGCCGTGGGAGGCCAAGCCGTCGCCCTCGGCGGGACTGGCGGGCGAAACGCCCTCGTGAGGGCGCTGCGTGACGGCGATGGCGATCCCGTCGTGATCGTCGGTCTCGACGCGGACGGCCCGGGTCAGGAGGCGACGCACAGGCTTGAGGAGGGGCTTGATGCCATCGGGATCCGCCACGTCAGGCTCCCGGCGCTACCGACGAAGGACGCGGGGGACATGCTCGCACAGGGACGGCGCGAGGAGCTTGCTGAGGTCCTCGCGCGTGGGAACGCGCTCGCCCGCGAGGAGGCAAAGGGGCCTCGCATGCGAGAGGTGCGACGGCCGGGACATGGCAGCGTAGACACCACAAGAGGGTCCCAGGCCGAGGGCGTGGGACATGAGTGGAACCCCCAGAGGGGGAACCATGTGAGGAGGCAGGGAGCCATGAAGGAGACGAGCTACGTCGCGAAGGACGGTTCCGAGAGGTCCTGCGTCGAAAGCGAGTACGTCCACATCGCGAGCCGTCAGATGCACCACCAGTTCGAGCGCCGCGCACGCAGGGAGGGGCGCACAGGTGGCTCGACGGACTACGAGCTCTCGATGAGCAAGGAGTTCACGCGCACGATCCCGACCAAGGTCGCCAAGGACGAGAACGGGCAGGCCTACGACGTCGTGAAGCGCGAGGTCAAGTGCATGTACATCTTCCTCCCCCGCGCCGCGAGCCTCCCGGTCTCCGAGGAGAGGGGCGGGGAGAAGCAGTTCCTCGCCGTCCCCAACGCCAAGTTCCCGATCGAGACCTCGCACGTCCACCAGGTGACTTCCTCCGTCTTCAAGACGAAGAGCTTCGATGTGAGCTTCTACCAGGCCCCCGACGGGAAATGGAAGGACCAGCCGCTCTTCATCGAGCAACACGACAAGGACGGAAACGTGCTGAAGGGCGACAACGGCTTCCCGCTCTACAAGAGGGTATGGGTATCCCCGCAGGACCTCGCGGGCTGCATCGAGCAGTGCAGCAACACCTGGAAGCAACTGTGCAAGCAGGAGATCCAGGAGCGAGAGACGGCGGGCCAGCAGAGGGACGAGGGCGCCACCCCGGTCGAGGAGCCCACCCACGCTACTGGCGACGACATGGAGCGCTAGCGGTGAGGGCGGCAATCCGGGACGTGACGGCGCTCGTCATTGACGGGGCGAACGAGTGGACCTACGAATGGATCAACGCGACGAACGCTGGGTTGCGTGACATCGTCGGGATCCAGACGCAGGGCGTTGCCCTCGACTACAGGCCGGAGGCTCCCGACTCCGCCGAGCACATCATGCTCGTCTCCAGGTCACCCTTCGATCCCCCACCCAGTCTGAAGGTGCCGACCTGCTGTCTGACCCTCGACGGGCGGGGTCTCAGGCTCAGCCCGTTCCCCTGCCCGAGCGAATCCCTCGTGCGGACCGTCTACGGCACGGCAGTGGTCACAGCCAAGGACGCCAACGGGAACTTCGTTGACCTCCCCGACTACGTCGCGGAGCAGGTCGTGAGCGACCTTGGGGGCAACATCGGGCGAGACGCGCCCGAGACGGCGGACGGCCGCATGCGGTAGGAAAAGCCGACACATGAAAGACCCCCGTCCAGGCGTTCGATCGCCTGGACGGGGGCCTTGCATACCGAGAGAGGGATACCTACTGGAGGATGTTCGCGAGCGTGATGCGAACGCCGGAGTACAGCTTGTCCTGGTATTCGCTCCACTTGGAGGATACGACCTCGGAGCCACCCGCGGACTCGTTCATCGCCACGGAGTAGGCAACCATCGCGGCATTGTAGCTCGCCTTGTCGTTGGTGACCTCATAGCCGTTCAGCGCCTGGGCCCAAGACGACTTGGCGTCCTTCCAGCCGCCCTTCCCGTCGTTGGCATCCTTGTCCCAGGAGTCTCCGGCGAGCTTCGCGATGTAGTCGGCATAGCCCTTGGTTTCGGTCTCCCCGTTGCCGTCCTCGGGGGCATCGGGTGCGGTCACGGTGTCGTCACCAGAGTCCCGCCCAACGACCTTGTCCTGGAGCTTCTGGATCGTGACCTGCTCCGTGACCGACTCCCGCAGGGCATCCTCGTCCACGCCCGCGTCCTTGGCTGCGGCGCCAAAGTCGTCGGTGGCGTACGTCTCCTTGAGGTACCTCTTCGCTTCCTCATCCGATGCCTGGAGCCCCTGGCTCTTGGCATCCTCGTAGAGGACGCGCTGGCGGACGTAGGCGAGCACCGAGTCGGCGGTGGGGAGCCTGTAGCTGTCATCAGACTGCTTGTAGGAATCAACGCCTCCCGTCGAGGCCATGACGTCACGCGCGGTCACCTTCACGCGGCCGCCCTGGTCGTATGTGGCCACGGCCGCGTCAAGCTGATCCTTCGTGATCGTCGTTCCGGTGGGTGCCTGGTTGTGCAGTGAGGCGGTGAGCGCCACCGCCCCGATCACGACTACGACACCGGCGGCGACAGCGGCAATGCGCTTCCTCGCGTCCAACTCCCCGAACTTCATTCGCATCAACCTCCGTGTGCATGGGGTTCCCGTCACGCGCTGTGGCGGGTCATCACCACGATTGTCCCACGCGGACGAGGCCCGACGCAAACCAAGGGCGCGTATTCGCCACGTTGGCGGGAGGGAGGCGCGGGGGGGGGCCCCCCGCGCAGACGACGGCGGGCGAGCCGTGACGCAAGGCCTAATAGAGGTCGGGACCGCCCATCATGCACAGCATCGCGAACATTGCGACGAAGATGCCAACGAGAACGATGGGGTGCCGCCACACGAAGTCGTTCATGCGGCAGACGGTATCGCCCATGGGCCCGAAGATGAGGTGGATGAACTCGCGCTCCGCCTCGGCCTCCTGCCTTTGACGCTCGATCTCATACATCCGCTCGATCTGCCTGCGCTCGTAACCAGTCATGGCCTGCCTCTCCTTCAACGACTTTGCATGGGGTGCGTCCCTCTCGGGACAACATATAGTATACACTAATCGTGCGTTGAAGCAAGGGTTTCCAGAATGCGGTGGGAAAAAACGTCGAGGTCAGGCACATCAACTTGCAGGCAAAGGGGCAAAGCGACATAACAACTTGCAAACAAGGCAACAAGGCAACAAAAAGGAAAACAGGCAAGCACAAGGGGACCCGTCAACCAACCTCCTAATTCGATGTACATGGAGTCGTCCAGAAGGGCAACCTGTACCACGCGCTAAGCTCAGTAAACCGTGATCGGCGAGGTAAACCGCATTCATTTGCCAGCAATCATTCAAGCCGACAAGAACGTAAACACCAAAACAGAAAAAACTCCAAGCAAAAAAGACGGTTAACTGGCATGACGAAAAGGAAGCATGCAGAAGAGAAGGCTTGGCATCATTCAGGCAAAAAGAACCATGCAGAGCAGGAAGGAAGGTAGAGAGGCCAAAGAATCGGACCGCCCCGGAAAAGTCACGGAGCGGCCCTTTTACCCCATGCATAAGCGTTCTTCGGAAGGAAGAGGCAGATGCATGACCTCATCCTAGCACGGAAGACCGAAAAGTTGGAACCAGAAGGACGAACTGGGGAGAACCCCAGAAGGGGATACCACCTGCGCCCGCGCCAAGGCCCTATGCGCTCGCATCCAGGATCGCCCGCACCCGCCTCGAAGGGGCGGAGCCCTCGGTCATGGCCCTGGAAATCGGCGACGCGATGTGCAGCCCGGCCACGTCCTCGACGCGCGAGAGGGCGACGTAGAGCTGACCCGGATCCCAGCTCGCAGGCACGAGGTTCATGCGGCTGATCGTGGATCCCTGGGACTTGTGGATCGTGACCGCCGCGGCAAGGCGGAGCGGGATCCCACGAATCCTAGCCACCACGTGGCGACCAACCCTCAGCGTGCCGTCGGGGAGCCGCGAGGGCCAGAAAGAGTAGACGGGCCATGCCATCTCCCCCACCTCGACCTCCATGCCGGAATCGAGACGGACGGTCACGGAAGCCTCGCCCAGGCCCGTCACGGTGCCGAGCGTCCCATTCGCATAGCCAGCCGCCGGGTCGTTGGCAAGGCACATGACGAGCGCCCCGACCTTCAGGCCGAGGGTGCGGTCACAGGGCCACTGCCTCGGGTCGGCCCTCACGGCATCGACCCACTCCCGCGTGCGCTCGTCCTCCCCCTCGCCGGCAACCTCCTCGAACCTTGCGGCGTAGGTATGGGTGGCCCCAGGGAGCTCGCCAAGACGCTCGTCGTTGATGCGGGCCGCCTCGGCCCTCCTGCCGACGAGCGTCACGGCGTCGCGCTCGAAGGAGTCCTCACCTATTGTGGCATGTGCGTTGATCCAGTCGGCACCGCGCACGTCCCCCACCCTCAGCAGGTTACAGGCGTGCGCGAACCCCGAGTCCTGCTGGCGGATGACGCGATCCAGCCGCACCCAGGAGGACTGGTCGGCCAGACCGAGCTCGCGCCACCCGTCTGCCATGAACGCATACATGTCGTCCCTGCGAGCGGTGCCATAGCGATCCTTGAGCATGCGCAGCTCGCGCAGGCCGGGGACGTCCCTCCCCGAGGGCAGGACGGGCGGGAGTTGGGCGAAGTCGCCGAACGCGACGAACTGGGCCGGCTCGCGGCGCCCGCCCTCATCTGACGAGCGCCACCGTTCCGCGGCGCGGAGCTCTGCCGCCATTGCATCCATGAGGTCACGGCGCACCATGCTGACCTCGTCCACGATCACGACATCCGCCTCTCGGACTGCCTCGGTCGGCTCGTACTCGTCGGCGACGAGGGGACCAGCGGCGACGAAGCCAAAGAGGCTGTGGATGGTCATGCCGCCGACGTTGAGCGCCGCCACGCCGGTCGGGGCGCAGACGAGAACGGACCTCCCCCGCGCCTCGAGGTCACGCACCGCGTGAGCGAGGAGGGTGGACTTCCCCGTGCCAGCACCGCCCGTGACAAAGACGTTCCTGCCACCCAGGATCGCGGCAAGGCCATCGAGCTGGCCCGCGTCGAGGGCGAAACGTGGCTTGCCACCCATGGCTACGCCACCCCCGCATGGCGGGAGAACGACGCCATCAGAGCCTCGATAGTCGAGGCCATGTCGCGACCCTGCAACTCGCAGGAACGGCGAAAGTTCGCAAGGACGTTCGCGTCAACGTCCAGGAGCAGGGTGTCAGACGAGACGGGAACACCTCCGCCCCCAGTCCGACCCCCATCCACGACGGGTGCACCCGTCGGGCCGTCGGCGTCATGGGGCTGGCGGCTGGCCCTGTCGTGCCTGTCCCCCGAACGCAAGGCGGCCCACTTGGGCGCCTTGTCGGTCAGCCTGCGAAGGAGCCCCTTCGGGGAGCGGCCTTTGGCGAGCGATAGCATGGTACGACTCGAAAGCGAGACCTGGTAGGAGCCCTCCCCCACCCGCTCGCAGAACCCCTCGGGCCATGAGGCCATTGCCTCGAAGAACGCCTTCGCGGGAACGAGGGAGATCCTGTCCCCGTCCCGCGAGATGAGCTCGATTTCCCTCATCCGAAGCCAATCCACGTCACTTTACTTAAAGCACACTATAACACAATGACAAGGAACACACGATGGCAGGCGAACGAACGAGCAGGTCAGTTGAGGTGGATGAGACAACGGAAACGGGAAACCCGTCAGACTTCAATAGGCAAACACGCAAAGCGAAAAGACTGCCAGCAAGCTTGAGGACTAGCCGAAAAGACGAACTTCCGTCAAAAAGAATAGATGGCTCGCAGAAAAGCATGCAAGCATAAAAGCATGCAAACAATCCGCCGAGCTCAAGGCCTGTTATTGACAGGAAACGGTGCATCGGGGAATTCTGGCAGAAGGACCCCTAGAAGGAGGCGCGAGCAGAAGCCGCCTTTTGCAGGGGATGGCTCGCGGCGTGATGGGCCTGGGAAAGCAGCAGGAGGATCGAATCGGCGGTTGCCGCCGCGACGTCCAAGTCAGCGTCGCCGGCAATCCGCAGCGCAAGGGCATGCGCCAAGGCTCGGTCGATGACACCACCCGACCAACCGCCCGCGTCGAGCCCATCGGCCCTGAGTGCGGCGGCGACCATGGCGGCAAGGGGGTCGTCCCCTCCCGTCATCTCAAGCCTCCTGGCAACCGCCAACGAATCAAGGCGACCGACGGACAAGGTGACCCGACCGACTCCCGAAGCACCAGGCATCATAGACTCCGCTCCCCTACCGTTTGCGTCTCGATCGTTTGCGTCTCGATCTCGTAACCGATGGTGAGACACGCAGGGGCAAAAGGCAAAGCCCCGTTCGGGGATAAGGAGAACTTTCCAAAAAGTTTCGGCCCACCTGATGGCGGGCCGCAGTCTAAGCATAAGTCGTTTTCAGCCGGAACCTAGTCTTTCCAAGGCACCTCCTGCGGGTCATGCATGTCCGAGTCGATCAGGGCACGCACAAGCTCGTTCTGCGTTGTGCCAAGGACGATGGCACGAGCCTTGAGCGCGTTCTTCAGGTCCGTAGGCATGAGCAGGGTCAGCGGCTTGCAATCGGCCCTCGGGCGGGGACCGCGGAAGACGAGCGCGTTGCTCGTACGACCCTCGATCTCGCGGCGAACCAGGTTCCGCAGGTGGGCCGACCCAGAATTCGAGGGTCCGCTATGGCGAATGTAGGCCTCCTGATCAGGAGTCACTAGGAAACCAACCATCTTCGACCCCTGACCACGCTCCGTCACCGAAGGGGCGGACTCCATCATCTTGCCGTCCTGCTCAATCCGGACATGCCCGACAAGGCGAAACCCTGGTGGTATGGAGCCATCACAGGGAGCATCGACCTCCAGTGACCCGGTCGAAAAGTCGGGGGTGAAGTCCATCCTGCTCTTGAACGCCGGCACGTCCTCGCCACTCGCATGGAACTCCCCGTCCACTCCCAGTTCGCCGAAGTAGCCTCCCATCACGTCAAGCATGAGGATGCGAAGCTCCAGGTGAGCCTCCCTGCCGGGGACCAACCCACGGTATGTCACGCGCTCCCTCAGCCGAATCGGCACCAGGGTACCGTAGACGTTTGGGATCGACAGTAAGTCGCCCGGCTCGTCCCAGACCACCTTCGACTCCCCGGCCACCACCTCGACCTCGGGAACCAAGCTATCACCCTGGATCCTCGTAGGGTCCAGGATGAAGGTCGATCCGACCTTGACGTGCAGGTCACCACGGGCGAGCGTGCAGGTCCGTTCCGCACGGTCGCCATTCGAGTCCAGGATGACGGGAGGCCAGCGCCGGTCTGAGCCGGAAATCGAGCGCAAGGAAATTCTCATCCAAACGTCATCGCGGGCGCCCAACTCCTCTGTCAGGGTAAGCTCACAGGTCACCCTGACGCCAATCGTGCCATAGCCAGCGCTGTCCGTGACCTGCGAAACGACCCTGCCGACAATGTAATCCTTGGCCAACGGCAATCACCCCATCCATAGATCCAAGCCAAGATACATGTTCATGCTTAGAGTTTACACTAATTTGGACCAGAATTACCAAGCGTGTCCATGCATTCGCAAGGGGGAAAGACGGGATGACCCCCGAGGCATTGTGCCCCAGGGGTCATCCCGCACCTTCGACGCCGCCATATTCAACTTTGCATGGGGTGGGCGACAAGCGCCAATTCAGAACCTAGGCAGCGACGGACATCTGGATTGTGGAGTGGCCTAACCCGCCGCAGCGGGCTCGGCAACGGAAACGCTTCGTATTACGCCGGAGTTGGGGTCATAAAACATGTTGACGTAGGGGTTAGTGGAGATCCCGAGGGTGTAGCAGATGGTGAGGTAGAGCCAGGTCGGCATCGATACCGGGCCCCCGGAACGGTGGTACGACGGGGCCAGTTGCTTGGTCGGAGGGAAGAGCTGCCTCTTTAAGGTCTCGGTCGAGACCAGGGGGCGGCCTGTCGCGTCGTCAACCAGGACCTGTGCCAGCTCGGAGACCGTGCCATCAACAATACCAGGGACGTCACCGGACGCGGCGGCAACAGCGAGACCCCAGAGAATGTGGGTCCTGTACGCCTCGGTCATTTCCTCTCGCTGCGTCGTCAATGCATCAAACCTCCCGAACCACAGCCATCGCAACACTTGCCACCCCATTCAGTAGAACCCTCGTGTCGGATGTGTAGAGCGTGTGAATATTTTCAAGCAGCCTCCACGAAAGCTCGTGTGCAAGATTAGCACATTCAGCTCATTTTGTCCTGGGGTTCCTAACCATTTTGGGTGACTGGTGACCGAAAACATCACCTATGGCCGTAAACGACCTGTATGGCGCGAAACGACGCGAATGGCGGGACATTTTCCTCACGAGAACTAGCATTCAACCCGTCAAGCGGGTGCGAAACCCTCTGGAGTTGAAACAAAACATGGAAAACGTCGAGGGACACAAGAGCTTCGCGCGAGTCTTTGGCGACAACATTGCGGCTCTCCGGAAGATTTCAGGGCTGACACAGCGCGAGATGGTCGCAAAATCAGCCATCAATGCCAACCAACTTTCCAGGTGGGAGCATCACGAGCAGATAAACCTTCGCGTCTTGGAGCGGCTCCAACGATTTTACGGCTGTGACCTGGACCTCCTGACCTCTGAGCATGCTGGTGCCGCCGCCCTGCTCGAACAGGGATTCTTCCGCGAGGGCGAGGGAATCAAGGCATATCAGAGAATCCGACTTCGAGGACATAAAGCGAGCTATGGGACGGCTTTGGTGCCTAAGGGAGTCGTGGAACGTCACCCCAAATGCTTCTTCATGCTCGCACCTGACGACTTTATGTCACCCGTCCTGAATCGGGGTGACGTGCTCTGCGTTGACCCCGAGGCGAGACTGTCGAACCACCAGATCGCCTATATAGAGTTCGTTAGGAACCACAAGACAGGTTTCCGCTACCTGGAGATCGAGAACGGGCTTGCGCAGGTGAGGGCTCCGCAGCTTGAGACGAGGACGTACCAGACCTCGAACCTCGATGACGATGTCAAGTACATGGGGAAGGTCGTCTGGCACGTGTCGCAGTCAGAGGTCGAGTACTAGCAAAGGCACTGCGAGAGGATCCCAAAAATAGCATCTCCCCAGTTGCCATCGACTGTGCATGACTGCACACATGGCCGGTAACGCCATCACAGGGGGGTGAGCGGCGGCTATCGGCGCAAATAGAGACTTGAGAATTCGTCTGAGACTTTCTTTGACTCCCCTCTCTGTCTCCCCCATCGAGTACGAATCCGATGGCACAGAGGCGAGGAGGATTTTGAAAATCAAGAGGGAAAGACCCTTGACGGGTCCCCCACGAAGTGGCAGCATCTGAATCGGTCGATTCGAGGACGGTTGAGTGAATACAACCGAAATTGAAGGCCAACCACAGCCAATGCTTGTCCATGACAAGCCTTGCTACCCACCCAGGGGAACGACGGTTCCCCTGGGATCAGTGTCTGGTTGGTTTTATCACTCGACCATTTATACCCATTCAGCAGTTCCATAGGTCTACTGTGCCGTCCTCTCTCGATGGATGGCGGAGGGAACATGCAGGTAAATGGGCAAGTCAAGCGAAAATGGCAAGGCCGAGAGGCGGGGCAACGTTGCGGTTACCCCTGTGGGCTACGCCCTCTCCTCCCTCGACCTCAACGGGAACCTCATAGCCACGAGCTGGTGGCTGGCCTTCAGGCACTTCGGCGGTAAGACCGAGAACGTCATGATGCAGGCCCTGGGTGACCTCGTCTATCACTACCGTCCCCGAATGAGCGGCGGAAAGAACCCCAAGATCCTCGGCACGAGGCACGTGGGCAGGTATGTGCTCTATTACAAGAAATATGAGACGATGCACGATGCCTGCCACTCGACCGTCCAGCGCTCCATGGTCGCGCTGGAGCTGATGAACCTGGCCCGCCGCCGAGTCGAGCGCAAGGTCGGGAAATGGGGTGATGACCTCGGCACGATCATCTACGTCGAGATCAACCCATGTGCCGTCAAGTCGATCACGGACGGCGACCCAGAGATCATGAAGGTAGCGGAGGACGTCGCACAGTATCTTCGTGACAAGGCCAAGCACGTCCCCGACATCAAGCCGCCTGACGTGAGCAGGTGGGACGAGGGTTGGAAGCTCTGCTCGAACGAGATTGTGGACGAATTCCACCACAACGGAAAGAACCCCCTTGAGGGGAGAACCTACCTTCCCACTGAACAGGATGGGGTTGGCGGGGCCGACGACGTGGCCGCCGTCGTGCCTGAGTACAGGAACGTCGAGGTAGATGGCACATCTTCCGAACCGCGCGAAGCTGCGGGGAACGAGGATCATGATGCCATGACCTCCACGAGTGAGGATGGCGGAGAGGCGGACGAGATGAGCAAGAACGGACACAAGAGATCCTGGGCAAAGGACAACCCGAGGAAGGCCCCCATCGTGCTGCCGGGCGAGTACGACCCGACGAAGCACCTTGTGGAGATGCCAAATGGGCAGATGATCTCCGAGGCGGACTACGCGAAGGCGCTGGAAAGAGAGCTCGCACGGGTCAGGGCACAGGCAGGCGCGGACGGGAGCGACGAGCCGCTCCCGAAGGAGTCCTCCCCCGACCTTGCCGCCTCGATGCTCTCCGACCTCTCGTCCATGACCGGCGGGGACGGAGACTATCGGGCGCTCATGCCGCCTGAAGAGCAGGGCGCGGAAGAGCAGGAGATTCCCGACTGGGGCGGGCTCACCCACGTGGACCGGGTGCCGAAGGAATACGTGCGCTGGAACGCCGGCAAGGGCGACAACGGGACCAAGGTCTGGGTCACCGAGGACCACCGCCGCATCATCCTCGGGAACACGCAGATAGGCCCCATCCAGCCGGACATTGTCGAGTGCATGGCGCACCTCTTCACCCACTCGATCGGCAGGCCAAATGAGAGGAGCATGGAGAGCGTCCAGGAGCTGATCCTGAACATCACGGAGAGGGGTCGTCACACCTGCGAGGAGATCTGCGAGGCTTTCGACCACTACCTCTCACACAAGGAGCTCTGGAGCTACCGCGGGCATGAGGGGCAGCCCATCAAGTTCCCGCTCTACTGGCTGGAGCTGCCGGAGGGGCTTGACGCGGCGGCGGAGGACCTGGCAAGGGAGAACAAGCGCAAGGAACGCGAGGAGGCCCAGAAGATGTCCGTCAACGACATCGTGAGGACCGCTGAGCTCAGTCGGTTCAACGACGGGCAGGAGAAGGGCTGGCTCGCCAACCTTGCGAACGGCAAAACGATTCTCATCGCCGGGTCAGACGCCAAAAAGGACTCGCAGAAAGTCGCGAGGGGAAAATTGAGGAAGCAGCTCATGCAGCCAGGCTTCTCATTGGCTGACTGGTAATGGTCTACCGAGGACGCTCCGAGGATTTTGGTGCTCGAAGCGTCCTCTTCTCCCCCGCTAAAATGGCCTAGAGGAGACAAGGGCCCCCAGAAAAAGCGGTCAGGAGTCGGCAGGTATACTGTCATCTGACGGCATGGAAAGAGTGACACAAGGTCGATCCCAAGAGGAATGATGACCATGACGACCGCTAGGACTTCTGGCGACTCCGACATGAGGGAGTACTTCCGAAGGCTGTGCATTCGCCTTGGCGACCTTCCTGACACAAGCAAGCCCTCCCTCGAAATGGCGGTAGGCGCAACACTTACGCATCCGCGACTCAAGGAGCCGTTGCTGATTTACGCCATCCTCGACTTTCGAGATGGCGAACTGCTTGCCTGCTGCCCTCGCGAACTCAGGGACCACTACCTGGAAGCCCTCCCCGTACTTCGCACGGTCCTCAGTCGGCCCATCGCGGAATGGACGCCGGAGCGCCTTCGGGAGACGGGACTTGAACGAATCTGGTGGAAGCACCTCTCAACCTACCTCGCAAGGACAGAGTGGCCCGAGGTCGAGCGTCGCAGGAGCTCCGATGCCGCACGGAAGGCAAGGATCATCTTGGAGAGCGGGCTCGTCTCCCCCGCAGAACTCGCAAAGGCCACGGGTTACAGCGAGCGCGAAATCCGAGAGGTCATCTGGGACCGGAAATCGGGACCCGATGACACGAGGACCCATGACATGTCGAAGGCAGCGCTCAGACTCGCAAAGAACAAACGAATCTCGAAATAGCCCGATTCGCGACGTTGCGCACATTCCCTCCGAATCACAGACTGGGGTGTGGCAGACAGTTTCATCGTCTGCCACACCCCATGCATGCGTAAGACGAGGAGGAACCAGTGGAACAGACACCTGACGTGACGGACGAGAGGGACAGGGAGCCCCGTGAAGGGGACGACGCGGCCCCGAACGGGGGAGGAAACCACTGGTTGGGAGTCGCAGCGAAGGTCGGGGTCATCATTGCCTTTGGGGCGCTCGGGTACGGGTTCGCCGCCCTGACCGACAACATGGGACTGCAATCCGAGAGCAGGGCGTTCGGTCAGTCGAGGATAGACGCGGTCGCCTGCGTACGGCGCTACGAGTCCATGGCTAAGGCTTACGGCGACAAGGACGTGGACGAGCACCTTGCCTCGGACCTCGAAGACGCATGTCGAAAGGCGCTACGGCTCGCTGGGGTGGATCACGTGACGTCCTCGGCCCTCGATGCGGCGGATACGCATGGGAGCGCCAGGGAGGTACGCGGGGGAAGGGAAGCCTTGGAGGGGCAGAAGGATTCCGGCAGGGACTGTGCCACAGGGCCCTGCGAGGACCATTACGAGCGAATCATGACGAACGCACGCAAGAGGCTCGGGGGCATCGCCGCCAACACCAAGGGGCTCGCGGAGGACAGCAAGCGCGATGTGCAAGGGTGATGCCCTCTCCCCCGCTCCGTTCGATGCCGTCCTTCTCCGCATCCAACCAAAGGCGGAAGCGGTCGATGAGAGAGACGGCATGCAGATTTGGACACATGCATAAAAGCAGGCATACATTACAAACGGCAAAACGACATTACAAAAAGAAGATATTCAAGCAAGCAATCAAACAGGCATGCGAGCAAGCATGAATGCTTGCAAACAGCATTGCGTGAGCTGGGCGTCGTGGCTCTGTAGGGCAAGCGGGGCAGATGACAGGCAGAAACCAGGCGAGGACAAGGAAGCTGGCATCCTCAAAAAAATATTCCGAAAAGCCCGATTCGCGACGTTGCCTATCCATTCGGGTTGGGTCAAGACTTGAGGCGTGAAGGAAGGGTTTCGCCTGAAAGGGGAAGGCCATGAACGACGCAGGGGACGAACTGGCACAGATTCTGCTCCGATACACGGTACAGGACATAGTGAACCTCTCCAAGCAGCTCGCGAGGATGGAGATCCAAGGCACCGTCAACCTCGCCGGGAGGGGCGCCAAGGCTGCCTTCGACAAACTCAAGGAGAACATCCAGGGACACATGACCGGGAAGTCGGCACCAGAGACGAAGACCGAGAAGGTCGCCTTGGAGAACCAGCCCCAGAAGAAGGACGGGGACAAGGAACGGGTTGCAACGAAGGAGCCGGCGAAGGAGGATCCTGACGCCATCACGAGTGAGGTGACGGTCCTCGACACTAACGACGTGAAGCCCTTCCTGGACCAATGCGACATGCTCATGGGTGATGAGGTTGACACGAAGGCGCTCACCGAATTCTTCTCGCAGTACAAGAGCTACGTCGACTACCAGTGCAAGTACCACAACACCATCGAGGACCCGAAGCACCCCGTCTCGATCGACGTGATGGTCGAGGGTGACGACCCGAAGACTGCGGCGATCACCATCTCGATGACCGGGCCCAAGTCCTTCATGCCTCAGCTGAGGAACTACCACACCCAGGCGATTGACTCCATCCTGCGCAAGCACCAGCCCATGATGTACGAGATAGACCACAGCCTCCTCCCCGAGTACTTCCATGCGCAGATGGAGGAGAACTTTCACGAGGGGACGCTTACCGCGACCCCGAAGGGTGGCGAGATCCGCGTCCTCGCGGACGAGGTCCCGAACATGCAGGAAACTCTCGACCGAATGGCAACCCGCTCGATTGGTGGCGACACGGTCGAGATGACCGTCCCAGAGGATACGCTTGAGAGGCTGCTCAGGGAGCAGAACTCCAAGTGGAGGAGAAAGACCGACGCGACGAGAAACGATGAGCGCGGGACCGACACCAGATTCGAGCGCGAGACGCACACGACCAGGAATGACGTCGAAATGGGAGAGTCGAACCCCGAGAACGCCGCGAAGGGCGATGACACCACCGCACTCAACGGCAAGGGACGCGGGGTTCCCGACGTCGAGGGAACGAAGTCTGCCACGCAGGAGCTCGTGGTCATCACGGACCACTCCGACAAGGAGATCCCCATGTCGCTCGTGTACACGAGCCGTGAAAACGCGGAGAGGCTGTTCAAGGACCTCAAGTCCCTGGGGTCCAACCCGACGAAGCCCCGAGTCCTCGAATACTCGAAGGTCGCACCAGACCGCATCACGCCCGAGGCAACGATGAAGATGGCGGAGGACGTTGCCAAGACCATCTCCACCGCCGCGCACGACCATCCCGAGCTGGACGCACCCACGAAGTAGCGATCGAGTCCATGGGCAATGCCCTGGAAGGAGGAGCAGTGATCAAGATCGGACTCAACACACCAGAAGGGTCCCAAGCAGACGTCGGGGACAAGCCATCCGAACCCGCCTCCGAGGGAAGTTACGATGCCTATTCCAACCTGCATGTCTCGTCGGAGAACGACGTCAGGGCCATGCTGCGACAGTACCCCCCGTACAGGACGTATCTCCTGACGCGAGAGCAGGCATTCCTGATGACCCCCGGCGTCTTCACGAACGTACTCTACGTCACATATGACGACAGCGGGAAGCATGACCATAACGACGTGCTGGACCTCACCGGAAAGAGCGGCAACTGCTCCGCGAGGGGTGTCCTCAAGACCATCTATAAGCCGATTCGCACCTGGAGCCGCGCCTTTGCCGCCTTCGTTCCCAACGAGTGCCCAAAGCCCAAGGGCCTTCCCGAATCCATCGAGGAGGCTGATTCGAGAATCATCTGCAACCAGGTCATCCGCAACATCCTCCTCGCCTGGGCACAGGACCAGATAGATGACATCGAGACCCCATACACGCTTCAGACCATCGAATGCCAGCTCACGAGCGCCCCGCGGAAGAAGCCCAGCCGCCAGGTCAGGGGAGCTTGCGGGCCCCTGTTCCACCCTCACTCCATCGCGGAATGCCGCGGGGAGACCAAGCGGACCGGCTTCAAGAACGGTCTGACCCTGTTCGACAACCTGAACGGACAGCTCCCGCGCACCCTCGACCCAACGACGCTGCCAGCAGGCTGGCTCGAAGCCAGGGCGAGCTGGGAGAGGCACATCGGTCACCTCATGGTCGAGCAGCTAAACGACTTCCACCAGGACGACGAGGATCTTCCCATCCCGAAGGCCTTCACCGCTCACCCGGCCCAAGCAGACGCCTTCGGGGGAACGAGGGTATGCGTGCGCATCCCCCGCACGGAGGACAAGCCGCTTGCCAACCTCGTCTCCCTCTACGCAATCGCCTCCATCCGGGACTGGCTGGGACGCGGGGCGATCGTCATCTACGACGGCGTTGACGTCTTCCATCTCCTTAACCCCCTCGTCAACGGGGGGTTGAACTTCTTCGTCGGCGACCAGCTGCGCGGAAGGGATCACATGTGCATCTACGAGGACGAAAGGCACCTCAAGGATGACCTCTCATGTGTCGGGGGAGCGTGCAAGAAGCTCGCCGACGGCATCGCGATCGTCAAGGGTGACCAGGCAGAATGAGCACACAGAAGAAGATCACAAAGGCGAACGTCATCTGCACCCTCGCGGCCTCGGCCGTCCTCGGTGCCATCGGCATCCACACCGCCGCCGTCCTGGACGAGTGCGGTCTGCCGTTCCCAGACTGCTACTACACTGCCTTCATGGAGGGGCCCAGCCACCTGCTCCACTCTCCGCTCGACCTCGGCACGGGGACGAACACCTTCGCCTTCGTCGTCGTGTACGCTATGCTGCCGTGGCTCTTCTGGTGGTGGTACCTGCGCAACAACGGCAATTACAGACCGGGTGAGGAACACGGCTCGGCACGGTGGATGACCGACGACGAGATGAGGGAGTACGGGGACGAGAAGGACCCGGACAACAACGTAATCCTCTCGCGGCACGCCCGCATGGTCTTCGAACCCAAGGGCTTCAACCTGGAGCATGACAGGAACAAGAACGTCCTCATCCTCGGCGGCCCTGGCTCCGGCAAGACGCGCTACGTTATCAAGCCCAACCTCATGCAACTCAACTCCTCGGTGTGGGTCTCCGACCCGAAGGGGACCATTCCCCCGGAGGTCGGGCACCTGTTCGAGGACAACGGCTATGACATCCGCGTCTTCAACACCATGGACTTCTCGAAGTCGATGCACTTCAACCCCTTCGCCTACATCCGCTCGGACGAGGACATCCCCAAGATCGTCAACTGCATCATCAAGAACGTAAAGCCCAAGGATGCTGGCAAGTCGGGGGACCCGTTCTGGGAGCAGAGCGAGTCGTCGCTTATCACGGCCCTGGTGGCCTACATGCACGAGGCGCTTGACCCGTCGCAATGCACCTTCAGAACGCTCAACAAGCTCCTCGGGATGATCGAGGTCGAGGAGTCGAACGAGAACCACCAGAGCCCGCTCGACATCCTCATGGAGGCATGGAAGACGGGGAAGATGCCCGCGCCTGCTCCCCAGAGGGGGGCGGGCAGGAGCCCCGTCCTGATGCATAGGACGCAGGACAGCGAGCCCATCGACCCCGCGACCGTGAGGGGCGGCGAGTACATCAGGACCGGGGAGGCCCACCCGAACTCCTATGCCGTGCGCGAGTACAGCAAGTTCAAGGTGGGAGCGGGCAAAACCCTGAAGTCGATCCTCATGAGCGTCAACGCCGACCTGTGGCAGTTCGACCTTGAGGACGTGCTGAGCCTCACGGACTACGACGAGATGGACCTTGACTCGATCGGCGGACTCTGCAACGAGGACCTTGTCGAGAGGGCGAAGAGCGACCCCGGCATCCTCGAACCAGGCGGCGGGACGCCCTGCGGCAGGTGCGCCGCGGCCCCGAACGGGCAGCGCAAGGTCGCCATGTTCGTCATCATGGACGACCAGGACTCGACATTCGCGTTCCTCATCGCGACCCTCACGTGGCTCGGCATCTCCCGCCTCAAGAACTACGCCGACGACCACGGCGGGAAGCTCCCGATCCCCGTCCAGTTCTACCTGGACGAGTTCGCAAACATCGGCAAGATCTCCGACTTCCAGCAGGTCATCACCACCATCCGCTCGCGCAAGATGGCAACCACGCTCGTCCTCCAGTCGCTCGCGCAGCTGGACTCGGTCTACGGGAAGGACGAGGCGGGGATCATCAAGGACGCCTGCGACACCTGGATCTACCTCGGTGGCTCCGGCAATGACACCTGCGAGTACCTGAGCAAGAAGATGGGCAACGAGACGGTCAACAACCGCAACAGCTCCAAGACATACTCGCAGCAGCGGTCCTCATCGACCTCAGAGCAGATCCTACAGAGGGCCCTCATGGACCCCGCCGAGATCGCCAAGATGCCGCGCCGCAACTGCCTCGTGCTCATCAACGGGTCGCAGCCGTACAAGGACGAGAAGTACCAAATCGAGGATCACCCGAGGTACGCCTACATAGACCCCGGTCACCACGCGGGGAAGCGTCCGGGGGTACGTGGGAAGTCGTGGCCCGATGCGCTCTACGACGACATGTTCGACGTTGCGGAGTACAAGAGGAAGCGCGACAACGCGAGGAAGCTTCGCGAGGTCATCACGGTGAGCGCACGGCGATACACCTCGGAGACGACACCAGGCGTGAGGGCCATGCAGGACCAGCTGGGCGCCGCGCTCGGCGCGTCCCTCACCGTGAACGCCATGGGAAGGCACATGGACCCGACAACCCGCTCACGAATCGGACGGAGCCTCGCTTCAAAGTAGCGGGAAAAAATCAAAAAAATTTAGCTGAGACCCCGATAGCGAATTTGCAATCGGGGTCTCGCCTATATCACACTGGATTCATGCCGGCCGAAAGCCGGACCCCATGCATGCGATTCGGAGGAACGTCCAATGTTTGCAACCCAAGCTGCCCTCGCCACGACTCACAGGTACATGATGGGAGCCTATCACGCGGCTCTCCGCGCCGGCGCGAACACGCTCAATGACGTCACCCTCACAGGCGTCCTGTCCTACCTCGTGAACTTCGTCAACATCCTCGGTGGTGTCCTGCTCGCCTGGGGTGCCATCGGCATCGGCATGGCGATCAAGGACGGGCAGGGCATGTCCATGGACACCAACGTCGGCAAGGTCATCGGCGGCGCAATCATCATCGGTGCCGCACAGGCGTTCAACACCCTCGCCGCGCAAGCGAAGTAGCCCATGGGCATCGAGACCAACGAGTTCGTCGGAGTCCCCATCCACAAAGACGTGAGCGCCTTCGAGGAGAAGATCTACGGCGGCATAACGAAGAGGCAGCTCGTGTGCTTCAGCCTCGCTGGTGTTGTCGGCGTCGTCACCTGGCTCATCTGCACACAGATCATTGGCATCGACTTCAACTCCGCCTCCTATCCCGTGATGATCCTCGCGACGCCGCCTGCACTCGCGGCCTTCGTGCGACCTGACGACCTGCCCCTGGAGAGGTACCTGAAGCTCGTTTACACGAACATCACCTCGGTGCAGCGTCTCCCCTACGAGTCCAAGTCGGACCCGCTCTGCAAAAGCTTCTCCGGGAGGCGCCCACGTAACCTGGGCGAGGAGTAACGCGAAGGCGTCGAAAGGAAACCCATGTCTGACAACTTTCTGGACGAGGAGTTCAACGCCCTCGACCTCGACGAACTGAATAACACGGGACTGAACCCCATCATCCCCTCCGAGGACGAACAGGAAGAGGGGGATGATGGGACCGACGCGACCTCCATTATCGGTTCGGGCAACCTGGAAGAGCCAGAATTCGGCGAGGGTAACGTCGGCATCATGTCGCAACCAGCCGACGGCGACGAAGAGGATGACGGCGAACCAACCGTCGCGGCGGGCAATCCTCCCGAGGGCCTTGAGTACCACGAGGATGATGATGCCGCGAGCCTCACCCTTGAGGACGACCCCATGGGGGAAGGGCTCGATGACCTCTTTGGCGACGGAGGGGACTTGGGAGCCGTTGCCAACGGAACCGCAATCGAGAGGCAGCACCCGCTTGAGGACTTCGTCCATGCCCTCGACGTAGAGGTGCGGCAGGAGCACATCGAGCACGACGAGATCACGAGCTACCAGGTCACGCCGGAAACGCTCGTCGCCTTTGCCGAGGCCATCCTCAAGGAGATCGATTCGGCCTCCGATGAGCTCAGGGCGGAGCTCAACGAGGCACACCGCGAGTCCCAGGACGGGCTTGCCGGCGCACGCAGCGACATCGAGCAGGCACGTTCGCTCGCGGAAGGCGCATCCAGCAAGGCGCACCAGGCCTTCCAGAAGGCCATCGAGCCGGCCAATCCGAGCCCAAGCCCAGACAGTCGCGATGCGGCGCCTGCGGCAGCCAGCGAAGCCGAGGAAGAGCGGGACGTGCCAGCCCCCAAGGGGCGCGGCAGGCACAACAAACCCGCCAAGGCAGGGAAGGGCGAGCCGAAGACCGCGAAGGTGGAGGACCCAGGGAAGAAGAAGACGCTCGTCTCCGGCGTGGGCGGGCTCGTCATCGGCATCCTCTTCTTCGTCGTCGTGGTCCTCGTGCTGGGCATCATCACCGGACAGCCCATCCTCTCCGACCTCGGGCTTGCCCTTCCCCTGTAGGGAGACATGCGAGACGGTGGCGGCACCGACCACCGGGCGACCCCCAGCGTCGCGAAGCTCATCGGGCGCACTAGAAACGTCGGTAGGACCATGGAGGCCGAATGGCTAAGATCTGCCCGAACTGCGGTGAGAAGGTAAGCGACGATGCCAGGTTCTGCTCCTCCTGTGGCATCGACATCGAAGCCGCCCTTCGTGAGGATGCCAAGCCAACCAAGGAGCAGCGAAAGATCGCAAGGCGGCTCGCCAAGGAACGTGCCAAGGAGCACAAGAATCGTGGGGACGACCTCTCCTCACGCCTCCGAGCTGAGAAGAAGCAGCAGGCGAAGAAGGGCGAGAGCCAGAAGGAGGCGCGGCGTCGGGCGAAGACGGTCCAGGACTGCATCGGATTCGAGAACATCTGGCCCGATGGCGTCGCCATGGTCGAGGAGGGCCTGTTCGCCCAGACCATCTACGTCCCCGATGTGAACTTCCGCGCCGCACGCCCTGACGAGCAGGACCGCATCTGGAACCTGCTCTGCTCCTTCTATAACTCGTTCACCCCAGAGGTGACGGTTCAGCTCACGATCCTGAATCGCGTCACGGACGCATCCAACAGGTTTGACGAGATCAAGCTGCCGCACACGGGCAAGCCCTACGAGGACGGCCTGGTGGACGACTACAACGACATGCTGAAGCTCCAGGTGGCGAAGGTCGGGCGCAACGAGATAGTCCGCCAGCGCTACTTCACGTTCTCCATGCCGGCCCTCGACCACGACAGCGCCCTCGTCTCGCTCTCAAGCGTCGTCAACTCGGCGCTCGACCTCATAGAGCAGATGGGCTCCCGTGCGCACGTCCTCAACGGCAGCGAGTACCTTGCCCTCGTCGGATACATGATGCGACCCGAGGACAACGTTGACTACGATCTCGCGGAGCTCGACGCCTCCGGGATCGACGTGAAGGACGCCATCTCCCCCACCGGACTTGACTTCACGCCCGACGGCACCTCTGGAAAGAACGATGCCTGGAAGGCGGGGGCAAGCGTCGGCAAGGACAGGAACGGCGTCGTCACCTCCGACCTCTGGTACCAGACGCTCCAGTTCCGCGACCCGTTCCCCGCGACCATGGACCCGACCGTGCTCGGGGCCCTCATCGCCCTCCCGATCAACATGGTCCTCACGATCCAGGTCCACCCGACCGAGCAGGCGGAGGCCATCAACCTCGTGCAGAAGAAGCTCTCCTTCATGAAGTCGCAGGAGGCACACGAGGGCAAGGCCGCGGCAAAGGAGGGGCTGGACCCCGTCGTCTCTCGCTCGATCACGTTGACGCAGAACCTCTCCGAGGGCACAGACGTGCTCGACGCGCTCATGAACCGCAACGAGAAGCTGTTCACCACGACCATGCTGATAACGACCTGGGACAGAAGCAGGGCGAACCTCGGGGAGAAGTCGTTCCAGATCGCCCAGGAGGCGAACAAGAAGATCTTCCACCTCGCCGTCCCGAAGTTCCAGCTTCGCGACGCGATGAACACGATGCTGCCGTTCGCCAACGACTACATGGCATGGAACAGGAAGCTCCTCACCACGGAGCTCGCCACGTTCCTTCCCTTCGTCACGCAGGAGATCTCGGACAAGGGCGGCGTCTTCTACGGCAACAACAAGCTCTCGGGCAACATGATCATCCTCAACCGCAAGCGCCTCGCGGCGCCCATGGGATGGATCATGGGCAAGCCCGGCTCGGGCAAGTCGTTCGCCGCGAAGCAGGAGATCTTCGACACTGCCATCGCACATCCCGATGATGACATCTTCGTCATCGACCCGAAGGGAGAGTACGCCTACCTCACCGAGAAGCTGGGCGGTCAGGTCATCGACCTCGCGGCGGACTCGACCTCGCACATCAACCCCTTCGACCTCTCCGACGCCTATGCGCCGGACGGGACCGACCCCATGGTCTTCAAGAGCGCCTTCGTCACATCGCTCATCGCAGCCCTCATCGGCGAGAAGTCCATGACGCCGCGCATGCTCTCCCTCATCGACAAGAACGTGGCCATCTCCTACGAGTACGTCAAGCGCAACAGGCCAGGACACATGCCGACGCTCTACCTCTTCTGGAACCTCCTCAAGGCGAACCACGACGAGCTTGCAGACGAGCTCAGGGCGGCGCTGGAGATCTACGTCACCGGCACCCTGAAGACCTTCGCCTTCGAGAGCAACGTGGACATCAACCGCCGTATCGTGGACTTCAACATGAAACGCCTCAACGGCAACCTGCGCCTCTTCGGGCAGCTCGTCGCCGTGGACGCCGTCTGGAACCGCACCACGAGGAACCACGAGGAGGGCAAGCGCACCTGGATCTACATCGACGAGGCCCAGAACTTCTTCGACTCCAAGACAGCCCTTGAGTACTTCACAAAGTACTGGGCCGAGGGCCGATCCTACGGCCTCATCCCAACGGGTATCACGCAGAACGCCGACCGAATCGTGCATCACGAGGAGGCCAAGCACATGTTCTCCAACTCGGAGTTCGTTGAGCTCCTGTCGCAGGCGCCGAACGACCTCATCGACATCCAGAACCTCTTCAACCTCTCCGACCAGCAGGCGAGCGCCATCAAGAACTCGCGCCCCGGCGAGGGCCTGCTGATCGCTGGCGGGTCGGTCATACCCTTCAGGAACGAGTTCCCCAAGGACACCGCGCTCTACGACATCATGGACACCGACCCGAACGCTGCCGAGGAGAAGCGCCGCCAGAGCCGGGCCGGGGGGCGCCTGTAGCCCATGGCGACCCTGGAGCACAAGGATCCGAACGCAAACGAGTTCGGACGAATCGAGTCCCACGGTAAGCGGGACCACGACCTTGTGCGGAAGGTCGAGGTCAAGCGTGCGACGAACGACCTTTCCCCCGCGAGAAGCGCGGCAAAGCGCGGGATAGCCGAGAGGGCCGCGGACAGCGGGCCCAAGGAGCCGACGGCAGCTGAGAGCCAGCTGCTAAAGCGCAGGTCACGTGCGATCAGGGGCGAGTCCGCGGCGGACGACCTCTCCCAGTCGCTCGGGAGGCGTCGCGGCGGGAGGCGCGGCATCGCCGGCAATGGCACCCATCGTGGAATCGCGGGCAAGGATGCTGGCGAGGGGCGCGGCATATCCGCCCGCTCGCGCATCCGACGCGCCATGGGCACCGCCAAACGGGTCGCGAAGGACACCGACGTGGATAGCCAGAACGGCGACCTCGGGGACACCGTCGGAAAGGCGACCGTCAACGTCGCCCGTGGTGCCACGAGGCGAGGCATCTCTCGCCTCCGCGCCCTCCACAAGAAGGGTCGCGCGGCACAGGCCGGATCCATCGGCGGCACACTCGATAGCACCGAGGTCGCCGTAGACGGAGCCCGCAAGGCGGCATCGCCCAATCTGCGTCGCGCAAACGTGCGTCTCGCCCGCAAGGCGGCACAGGCAACCAAGGCGGGAGGCGTCGCGGGCGCCGCCCTCGCCTCCACGGGCGAGGCGGAGGCCGCGGTCGCCACCAGAACTACCATCAGGGCCGTCGTGGAGACCACCAAGGCGGCGCTCGCGGCGGTCGGAGCGGGCATCGGGACTGCCGTGGGCGGCATCTTCGTCGCCACGGCCCCGTTCCTCGTCGTCATCGTCATCGTCACCTCGATCTTCGGCGCACTGAGCGTGTTCTTCCAGAATGGCGGGGACTCGGGCGGCGGCTCAGGCTACATCGAGCAGGCTCTGAAGTATGCCGACGACAACTCGATTGGGTATTCGCAGGCAAGGCGCTTCCACAACCCAGACATGGACTGCTCCAGCTTCGTCTACTACTCGCTGATCGACTCGGGCTCTTGCACGACGAAGCAGCTAGGCAGCTCGCCGTTTTCCACCTTCTACATGAAGGAGCCCCTTCAAAGGGCGGGGTTCACCATCATCCCCTTCTCGCAAATCGGGGGCCCAGCAAAGCTCAAGAAGGGTGACATCCTCGTCAACATTACAGACCACACCGAGATCTACATCGGGGACGGCAAGGACGTTGCCGCCCATGCTGACAGAGGACACCCAGAGGGAGGGGACCAGACGGGTACCGAAGTCTGCGTGAGCGGCTACTACTATGACGGCTGGGACTACGTCGCCCGTCCACCGGCAAGCATGCTCAACTCGGGTGGAAGCGTCTCAGGCAGCGAGCGCAGCATCTGGAACTGGCTCAAGAGGCAGGGGTACTCGGACGCCGCGGCGGCTGGCATCATGGGCAACGCCTACGGGGAGTCAGGGTGCAAGTCAAACGCCCTACAGAACGGTCATGGACCCGCTGCGGGACTGTTCCAGTGGGAGACGTACGGGAGCATGGGCAGCAGATGGGGCAACCTCTACAACTACGCGAAGTCCAAGGGCAAGCAATGGACCGACTGCGCCACCCAACTTGAGTTCATGCAGTCGGAGCTCAATGGGCTCGTAAACATGTCCCAGTTCAAGTCAACGAACGACGTCGACTGGGCCACCACGACGTTCGAGCGCAAATTCGAACGCGCAGGCATCCCGAGAATGCAAGTACGCCTCGACGCAGCACACGGTTACCTCAGGAAGTTCGGCGGAAAGAGCTAAGGGGTCGAAAGGAAGGACTCATGCTCGACTACGAGATCAAGGGGGGCAACGGCTTCGACTGGAAGCCCCTAGTCGCAATCGCACTTACCATCATCGCGCTCATCGCAATCCTCGCCTCGCTGCCGAGAGGCAATGAGGCCACAAGGGGTTCAGGCGATGTGACCACCACATCCGATTCCACCCCCTCCGCCGTCGCGGGAGGCTCGGACTCCCAAGGTGGCTCAGGCATCGGGAGGTTCGTCACCCAAAGCGGACTCACCGTTGATGACAAGACGGGTTCCAGCGACCAAGCCCTGCTTTCGAACGAGGCGGATGCAGTCCGCTCCATCAGGATGGACAGTGGCGTCGAGGCGGAGGACGGCCCATTCACGAGAATCAAGGCATCCGATTCGGAAGAGACCGACAAGGAGGGGAAGAGCGTCAAGGTGACGACCTCCTACTGGTCCGCGGGGGGGACGTATTACCGCGTCATCACCATCGACGGCAACTCGACCGCAGACGTTCTCACCGAGACCGTCGAGGGGGTCAACGACGCCGCCCTGCCGGCAGCGAGCGTCACCAGCACACCAGAGGACCCGACCGAGCAGGTCCCCGAGAAGTGCGAACAGACCCTCTACGAACGCCTCGAGGCATGGAACCACCAGCAGGGCGACCTCATCGACACCTCTAACGTCAACGCGGGGAACAATCCGCCCGAGCATGTCGGCAGCACCTGGACCTTCAACCTCACCGCACCCAAGGCGGGCACGCAGGACGGCGTGACCATCAAGGTCACCTACGACGAGACGAACGACACGACCAGCTTTGCGGTCGTGCAGTAAGGGAGGCTTCCGTGAGGGAACGCATTCAGGCGCTGTTCGCGAGGATCGACTCCTGGCTCAATCGGTCGTCAGACCTGACGAAGTTCGTCTTCGCCTTCACCGGCATGATCGTAACCTCCATGGTGTTCGACCTCGTCGCCGCACTCATTCGACTCCTGATTGGAATGTGATGGCATGAAGCCCAGCGAAGCGTTCCACACCATCGCCGACGGGTTCGCGGACAACGTCCGCGTCCGTCACGACAGGCCCAGGAGGCCCATGCGCAAGCGCAAGGCGCTCGCCATCGTCGGCATCGTCCTTCTGGTCTCCACCCTCGCGCTCCCCGTCGTAGCTGCCTTCGCAAAGACTGGCAAATGGAAGCTATCCGGTCAGAACTCCACGGGGCAATATGTCTGGGACTTCATCGACGACGAAACCGGGAAGTCAGTCAAACAGGTCAAGTCTGGAACAGCGGACGTTTCCTCTGTTGCCACGAAAACCCCTGACGGATACACCGACGGGACAACCAAACATGACAGCAAGGACAACGACAAGCTCAAGGAGGAAGAGGAGGATGCCCAGACGGCAGACTACAACGGCGTGCTCGACTTCCTCATCTCGTCAATCCTGAGACCCTTCTACAACGCAGCAGCGAGGAGCGAGGCCGACGCCTTCAAGAGGGACGTCGACATCGCGACTTCAGGCATGTCCGACCTCACCAAATCGCTTCCGAGGGCCGGAAAGACCGGCAGGTTCACAACAGCCAACAAGGGCGGGGCGAACATGCCCATGCACGAGCTCATCGGCTACACGATGATCGTCTACGACAGCATCAAGCCCATCGGTGCGACCATCCTCGCGATCCTCTGCGCCGTCCAGCTCGTAAGGCTCATCCGGTCCCCCGAAAGCGGCCCCAACACGCCGTACATGGAGCAGTTCATCTGGCTCTTCATCCAATTCGCGCTCATGAAGGTCATGTTCGACAACTCCATGGACATCACCGCGGCCCTGTTCAACAGCATCGCCGACGTGACCTCGAAGGTTGCGGGTACGCCCGAAGCCTTCAACGCCTCGGGAATCTACGACGCGCTCGTGAAGTTCGGTGAGGCGCACACGGGGATCGGGGACGTGTTCGTCCTCGTCATCATCGTCGGGCTCGTCGGCGGCGTGCTGTCCTGGATCATGAACGCCGTCGTCTATGTCGCCTCGTACCTGCGCTGGTTCCAACTCTTCGTCTACCTCCCGTTCGCGCCGCTCGCCTTCGGGTGTCTCGGGCTGGACGAGTCGCGCCACTTCTTCTGGGGATATCTGAGGTCGATAATGGGCGCCGCCCTCGGGTTCCTCATAACCGTAATCATCCTCAAGAGCCTGCCGTCGGTGTTCACCAGCACCTTCGCGACCTGGTCGCAGGGCGACGTGAGCGACCTCTCGTTCGCAAACGTCCTCGGCATCCAGATCATGTACATCTACGCCCTCACTCACGCAGGCTCCTGGGCACACGAGATCATCGGGGGCTAGCAGATGTTCGATCCCCTCAAATGGTTCGCGGAGCAGATCAACGGGTGGATCTGGGATGCGACGAAGGCGATCTTCGGCATCATCGCGACCATCGTCAATGGCATCTGCTCCGTCGCCGTCTCCTCCATCCCACAGGTCGCCCACAAGATTCCCGTCAACGGGGACGGCATGGTTCAGAACTTCACCACCAACGGTGCGACCGACGCAGCGACCGAGGCGGGCATACCCATGGCGTCGCTCTTCGGCTATGCCATAAAGGTGTTCAACACGCTCAAGCCGCTCTGCTACACCATCCTCGCCGTCATCATCCTGATCAGCATGGTCAGAGAGCTCCAGAAGCCCGGCAACGGACCGAGCAACGTGCCCTATGCGGAGAACATCTTCTGGATATGGTTCAAGTTCGCGATCCTGAAGTTCCTCATGGACCGCTCGATGGACATAACCGTCGCCATCTTCAACACGATCGCCGATGTGACTGTCAAGCTCGGGGCCCTCGCGCCAAAGAGCACGGACATAACCCAGAAGGTGAAGGACAACCTCATAGCCTGTGCAGTCGGTGGCAAGGGGCAGGACGCCTTGCAGAAGTTCATGGACGGTTGGAACTTCGGGATGCTCTTCTCGCTCTTCGCCATCTATGCGCTCGTCGGGTTGATAGTCGCCGTCCTGCTCTACGTCACGGTCTACCTTTCGTCGTATGGCAGGTGGATGCAGCTCTTCGTCATACTGCCGCTCGCCCCCATCTTCTTCGCGCTGGCTGGGCTGGACGAGACGAAGCAGATGTTCTGGCATTACGTGAAGGAGATCGTCGCCTCGTCACTCGCGTTCCTCATGACCGTGGTGGTACTGCTGTCACTACCCGACTCGATGGGAAACTTTGCGACAAGCTTCAGTTCGAACGCGATGGGATTCCTGAGCTTCATCGGCATCGAGGCCCTTTACGTCTTCGTCCTTCGCGGCGTCGGCGGATGGGCGCATGACCTGGTTGGGGGTTAGCACATGGCCAACGAAGACACACCTGGGACCTCCGGCTCACGGCAGACGTATGTCGGCGGCAGGAGGGACCCGTCAAGGAAGGGCAGCCAACAGGGTCAGGGAAGCCGACAGGAGGCACGCCGACAATCCCCAGGCGGGGAGGCCCGCCAATACCTCGAAGTCATCAGCAAGGACATGGGGCAGCTCAAGAAGATGGTGAAGACCATCCTCCGAGAGGTGCAGGCCATCCGCGAGACCGAGGACGAGTGGAGCGGGCGCGGCGGCGCCAGGACCGTCCCCGTCGGGGAGCCCCGAGGGGAAGTAGGTGCCGAGCCCAGCTGCGGGAACGGCGGCAGGGCGGGGGCGTCGTACGATCCGTGCGAGGATCACGAGCTCGTCGCCTACACCGTCAGCGAGGTTGATGCCGCACAGGTCCGCGAAATCCGCGAGCGTATCGAGCGTTCGTCAAAGAGCGTCCTCGCCGCCATCAGGGCGACGCAGGAGGCCCTGGAGGGAAAGATCGACTCCGCCGCGGTTGCGCCCCGCACGAGCGGCGACGTGCCAGACGGCAGGGAGATCGAGAGGGCTGTCCGCGAGGGGGTGGAGGGCGTCGCGGGCGAGCTGCCCAGCCAAGCCATCCTCGACAAGATCGAGGACGGCACGAACTCCACCGAGGGATCCATAAACGCCTCGAAGGCCGAGCTCGCCAAGCAGATCGCCTCCGAGTGCGCGAACCTGCGCAAGGACATCGCCGACCTGCGGAAGACCGTCGAGGCGGACCTGGGCGACGACGAGGGCATACCGACGTCCGACTTCGCGGAGATGGCGGACGGACCCGAGGTCAACCCGCGCTCGGGACGGCACATGGCCACGCCCGCCGACGGGTCCGAGCGGGAGCGCCAAGAGGCAGAGCGGATCATGACCCGGCGTCGCGCCATCCTCGGCAAGGAGCCCGTGCCCCCCGAGGTCTCGGATCGGCTCGGGGGAAACCCCTATGCGGGTGCCATGGGCCCAGTGGGACGACCAGCCTGGGACGACGAGTCGCACAGGCGGTTCCAGCGGGACCTCGCCGACCTCGACTCGAAGCTCGGGGAGCTCACCCAGCAGGCGGACAAGGTCCGCGAGGAGTCAATCGACGTCGTCGGCGCCTTCGCCGGCATGCAGGACCTGATGGCGGCACTCGACCGCGACCTGAAGCCGAGCAGGGGCGCAAGGGTCGGGTCGGATGCCGGGAAGGGCTCCCCCACGACCTGGGAGCTCGTCGCCATCGCGCTGTCGGCGGTCGCGGCGATTGCCTCCGTGGCGAACCTCGTCCTGACCATGGCGGCATAGGCCATGCGCCGCGGCCCGCTTCCCACGAGGGCTCGCACCCCAGGTGCGCCTGGGACCGCGGGACGGGGACACGTGTGGGTCGGGGTCGGCGGGACGAGGAGGCTCGTCCCGACGCATCCCGCAAGGTTCGCCCGAGAGAGGGACGGGATGCGGGAATGCGGAGCTCGGCCCGCCGCCAGAGGCGGCAGGCAAAGACGGAGGGGGCACCCAAGGCAGGATGCCAAGCCGGCAAACGGGCAAAGGCACGGGAGCGAGGCATCCGTGGGACCACTGCCGAAGCCCACGAGGGACAGGGGAACAGACAGAAAAGTGCCCTTGAGCTCGACGTTCTGCAAGCAAGCTTGCATGCAAGCCGAAAGACAAGCAAGCATGCAAGTCAGCAGGAATGCAAGACAACAAGGGGAAAAGCAAGCATACCCGCAAAGGCGCAAGCGCAAAAGCCGCATTGACCACAAGAACGCACGAGGGCAGATCCGCGGGAGGAACGACCGCGCCAGCGCGGGAAGGACCCCTGGAGGGGGCATCCGGGCGCATGGGAGGCCCCACGATGGAAGGCCACGCCTCGCCCGCATGTGCCGCCGAATCCGGATCTGGTTCAGGAGGCTCGCCCTCCGAAGGGCAAGGAGAGACCAAATCGCCCCGTCCATCGCCCCTTGAGGGAGGGCAACGTCCACAGTCACGTGGACCCCTGCGGCACCGGGCGTCGCAAGGGAACTTCGAGGGAGGAAATCAACCAATGGGAAAGGCCATCGTCCTCGCAGAGAAGCCGTCGGCGGCACGAAACTTCGCTAAGGCGCTCGGTGGGAGGTCGGGCACGTTCGAGGGTACCAGCTACGAGATCTGCGCCCTGCGCGGACATGTCCTGGAGCTGTGCGACCCCGAGCAGCAGGTGCGCGAAGAGCTCCAGGCGAAGTACAAGGACTGGGCCATCGCGAACCTCCCCTGGGACCACCATGACATCGCATGGAAAAAGCACCTCGACAAGGACGTGAGCAGGCTCCTACACGACCTGAAGGCGGCTCTGGAGGACGCATCAGAGTGCGTCATCGCCACGGACGTGGACCCGTCGGGAGAGGGCGAACTGCTCGCCTGGGAAGCCCTTGACCGCGTCGGATGGCACGGTCGCACGACACGCATGTACCACGAGGACGAGAGCGATAGGAGCGTGCAGCGGGCCTTCCGCGAGAGAAAGCCCCTCGGCTCCATGGAGGAGGACGGAGACTATCGGAAGGCCGTCGCCCGCCAGCGCTGGGACTTCATGAGCATGCAGTGGACGCGCGTGGCGTCGGATGTCGCTCGGGCGCACGGCTTCAACGCCACCGTACGTGAGGGACGCCTGAAGTCGGTCATGACCTGGCTCGTCGGCGCCCAGGAGGATGCCTGGAAGAGCTACAGGAAGGTCCCCTACTTCGAGGCGCGATTCAGGGACGAGAACGGCGTCACCTATGCCGTTCCACAGGAAAAGGCGGAACGGTTCGCCAAGCGCGAGGACGTGGACCTCTCCAAGCTGCACGAGTCGGGGGTCACCGAGGACTCGAGGACGGACAAGAGCAAGGCACCAGGCAGGCTGCTCGACCTCGCGGGCCTCTCCGCCATCCTCGCCTCCGAGCACGGGTCGAAGCCCGCTGAGGTCCTTGAGACCTACCAGGGAATGTACGAGGACCAGGTCGTGAGCTACCCGAGAACCGAGGACAAGACCATCACCCCCGAGCAGTTCGAAGAGATGCTGCCCCTCGTGGACGGGATCGCGGCGGTCGTCGGCGTCAACCCCAAGCTCCTCACCCACAGGACGCCCAGGAAGGGGTTCGTGAAGGCGGGAGGGGCCCACGGGGCAAACCGCCCCGGCCCCAAGGTCCCCGCCTCGCTCGAATCCCTCTCCCGCTACGGGAAGAGCGGCCCCTGGATCTACGAGACACTTGCGAGGAACTACCTCGCCATGCTCGCGGAGGACTACGAGTACACGCAGGTGAGGGGGCACGTCACCGATTTCCCCGCATTCGTCGGCAGCACGTGCGTCCCGAGGAGGATGGGGTTCAAGGAAGTCTTCGACTCCGAGGCACGCGGGAGGGACCAGGAGGAGGACGGAGACAAGGACCAGGGCCGGGGCCTTGGCACGGTCGCAAAGCCGTTCGCGTACGAGGGATGCAACAGGCGCCCGCCGCGCCCGACCATGAAGTGGCTGAAGGCAAAGCTGGAGAAGTACGAGGTCGGGACGGGTGCCACGCGAACGAAGACGCTCGCCGACATCTCCGGCGGGGACAAGATGGCGCTCCTGGCCGAGAAGAGGGGGACGCTGTCGCTGACGGACTGCGGGCGCGTCAGCTATACGCTGCTCGACGGTTGCTCGATCGCCTCCCCCGAGGTGACGGAAAGACTCTTCGGGGACATGGAGCGCGTGGGCTCGGGCGAGCTCACCGTGGACGACGTGCTCGACACGGTCACCCCCATGCTGGTCGAAGACCTGCGGCGCATGCAGGCGAACGGGGACAGGATCGCCAAGCTCGGCATCCGGGCGCAGGCCCCCGCCACCAGGGAGCCCGTGGGGAGGTGTCCGAGGTGCGGCGGGACCGTCTACCTGTCCACCAAGGGCAAGGTGGCCTTCTGCGACTCGCGCAAGTCCCACTGGGACAAGGGGACGGGGACGTGGGTCGTGGACGACCCAGGCTGCGGGTTCAAGCTGCTCTGCACCTGGGGAGACAGGCGGCTCACGCCCAAGGAGGCGGGTGCCCTCCTGAAGGGGAAGGGCGTCGAGCTCAAGGGCGTCAAGGGCAAGTCGGGAGCGAAGCGGGACCTGAAACTCGCGCTCGACGCAGACTCGGAATGGGGCGCCAAGGCGTCCTACCCCGGTGGCGGCGACCGCGTCGTGCTGGGGAGGTGCCCGAGGTGCGGCAAGCGCGTCCTCCTCTCCCCCAGCGGCTCGGTCGGCTGGTGCGAGTCCGAGAGGTCCCACAGGGACAGGGACACGGGGAAGTGGGTCGTTGACGACCTCGGCTGCGGGTTCAAGCTCGGCACGTCGGCATTCGGCAAGCGCATGACGACGCCGCAGCTCAAGATGCTCCTTGCCGGGGAGGGCGTCCACGTGAGCGGCATCAGGGGGAAGTCCGGCAAGACCTTCGGCGTCACCGTCACCCTCGACCCGGACTCCGAGTGGGGCACGAGGTCCGAGTTCGACCACGACTCGGACGGCGGAGGGAGAGGCAGGGGGCATGGGGGCGCGAAGGGCGGCACCCGTCAAAGGGGCGCACGTCGGCGCTGACAGGAGCCCAAGGGGGCGCCAGGATGACCCCCAGAGGGGGAGAACGCTTCGTATCACCGGAGGTGCGATCGCATGGGAGAGTACAGGCTGGTCGGCGGCGGTGCCCTCACCGACGATGAAATCGAGAGGATCGGCAGGGAGTGCGAGCGGGGCACCTACCACGAGGTCACAGGCAGCCGGGTCGTGAGGCCACCCATACGGTGGGACGGCTCCGTGACCATCGGGGTGAGGATGCCGCCCGGACTTCGCGCCGCAATCGAGGGACGAGCCCGCGAGCGGGGCATGTCCATGAGCGCCTACGTGCGTTCGGTCCTCGTGAGTGACCTGCTGGGCTGTCGTCCCGACGGAGACCGGACTGCGTGAGCCGATGAAACCAAGGATCATCTCGCTCGCAGCAAAGGCATCCGGCATGAAGAAGTCCGCCTTCATGCGCAACGCAGCCATCGAAAAGGCCAGGGGAACTCTCTCCGAATAACCACAGCCGTCCTCGCATGCGAGGGTGGCTGCCTCGCCGCAATGCGACCATCCCAAGCGAAAGAGGGGAATTGGGATGGGAGGACGTGTCATGGACGAGGGGAACGAGGTCCAGGAGCCCGTCGAGACGCTTGACGAGGCGATACAGGCTCTCGGCGGCCCAAAGTCGGGCGGCCGGATCGTGGACGAGGCGATTGACAAGGCTATTCGCTCGTGTCCGTGGATCCATTTCTCCCATGGCGAATATGGCGTCACCCACGAGTGGGAATACGATGACCACCCCATCGAGCGGGGCGAGATCTCAGGCTGGGTGGAAGACTGCCTCAAATCGGACAAACCAGAGGGCATCTACTATGACCTCGAGGCCTTTGACGGAAAAGCCAAGGCGTCGGAGGCCTTCAGCCAGTCGCTCATCGGATACGTGGAGGAGCGAATCTACGGGAGCTCGTGGGGCGAGGTCGCGTCCGACCACGATTTTCTCATGGCCCTCGAAGACGTAGGACCCGACGCACTGGCAGGGGTCACTGCCGAGCTGAGGCAGAGGGGCGTCACCTACGACGAGGACGCACTTCGTGAATCCTTGGAGGACTCGATCGAAGATTGCATGTGGATCGACTGGAACCTCGATGACCTCCTCGACATGGAAGTCCCCTGCGACCTCATCGCCGGCACGGAGGAGGACTGGGGTGACCTGGGCGCGGTCATGGAATACGCCGGGGAGGGGGAGCCCATTCCCAAGCTCGGGGACTCCGCGTTCGCCCGCCTCATCGAGGGCCAGGGAACCACCCTCGATAGAATCCTCGAGAGCAGCGGGGGCCATGGGACCGAGTTCGAGAGGTCGATGCGAACCGAGCTGGACAACGACTCCTACGCAGCCTCGGAACCCTGCTTCCTCGTCAAGGCGACGCTGCGCGACTGGGCGACCATCATGGGGTGCCTCGCCTACGGCCTCCCGTTCGAGGTCTCGGTCAACAGGGACGCGGTCTGCGGGCTCTTCGACCGCATCGACGGCTCAGGCGGCTGCATGGAGGTCCAGCTGGACCGTGACGTCAAGCTGGACCAGCGCTACGTGCTCGACCTGAAGGCGGAGCCATCCGTCTCCTACGAGCTCGGAGGCTATGAGCCTGGCGGCGGCGGCGCGGCGGTCGGCATGCGGTACGGCTATGGCGTGCAGGACGTGTACGGGCTCGTCGGGAGCGCCTGGGAACATGGGACCCTTGAGGTCAGGACGGACGCGACGCTCGACATGAGCGAGCGTTGGCGCGAACAGGCCGAGCCCAGCAGGGACGAAGGCGAGCGCTAGGGCATGCCCAGGGCCTTAGCAGAAAAATATAGCCCGCCGCCCAAAAGAGCGACGGGCTGTTAGCTGCTAATAACCGATGACTTCAGTTTCCACCGTTGAAATCACATCTGCGGAAATCTTGCTTACATCGAGTCGGTACACCACATTCATACGCGGATTGTACACACCAAGGAATTTCACATGCTTGTATTCGGGATGAACAGAATGAAGCCCCATACGCCAATACATGAGCAACTGAAGGGTGTACTTGTTTTGAAGTTTCTGCTTTGACACCTTGAAATCCCAAAGCGTGTCATTCGTCAGAAAATCGCCGTCACCAGAAGCGACGTAGCCGGTATATCCGCCTTCAAAAGTCAGACCGTCCAGCACTTTCGGACCGTATTGGTTGAAAAATCTCAACGAGCGTTCGACCATAGTGCGGATGTTTTCAATCGTGTCGCCATCAGGCTCAATGTCTTCCACGGGGCGGTACGCCATGACGCCAGCTCTGTATGCAGAATCAAATCCAGATAGCTTTACGGCGGCGACAATGGAATCGTCATCCAATCCACTCACATTCGACAACAGCCGCTCGAACAATTCCAGCTGTCGAACAACATGAGCGCCCAGCTCGGAAACCTTAAACGCTTCCTTTGCCGATGTTCCAGACATGAATCGAGTAAGATAATCCACCGCAATGCCGACCAAGACCGGGGATACATTTTCTACTGGATGCAAATCGTCAATGCCCTCGCCGTCAAGCAACGTAAGCTCAAATTCTTTGGGCTTGATATAACCGCCTCTCGGCTGCTTTATCTTGCTGATGCGCTGCGTCACAGAGCACATCCAGCCATTTGCGGCAATGTCCTGCGCTGTTAGCTCACCACTTTTGAACTTCTCTATTACGTCTTCTCTTGTCAACATAGTTTTTACTCCTCCCAAATCATTTTTCCAGATACTCCAGATTGACAATGCCTCTGACCTGCGGTTATTCCTTCGTGAACCCCGAAGCCTCGCGCTTGCGTCAGTCGCTAATCCGTGAGACCGCGTTTGGGTTCTGCCCGCCACTCACCCTCCTCGACCTGGCTGCGGAGGTCATCCAACCTCTCGTCCATCATCTCGTAGCCGTCGGCCTGCCAAGCTGACTCCATCGCGTTCCCCATTGCCTCGGTGACGCGACCGCGGAGGTACGGATCCTCGGGGTCGAGGCCGCGGTCGAGCATGTAGTTGACAACGTGCGAGTCATCGAGGCCCCAGACGAGGGCGTGAGAGCCACCGTCAATCGCCGCCTGCGCCTCCTTAGCGATTCCCTCGCACTCCATGACATATGCACCAACGAGAAGCGAGGCGGGCTCGCGTATGGCCTCGTGCACGAACCGGTTGCACTCGTCGGGCGTGAGGCTCGCGAGGTCGAGGCCACGGTCATCCGCCCACGACCTGGAGGAGAGGGCCACCTTCCACGCGATCTCCAACCTCTTGTCGGCCCCCAGGCCGTTCCAGTAGGTGGACCATTGCGTGGAGGAGAGCGCGTCGCCGATCGCCGGGACCATGTCCCAGCCGGCGGGCCTCCAATGCAAATCACCCGCACCGAAGAGCTCGGTCAGGTCAACCCGCGGGCCATCAGCGCCCCCCGAAGCTGAAGCTGACATGGGAATCCCCCTCCAAAAGCAACGGTCCAAGACGGCCAAAGAATCCACCATGAAAGGGGAAGAAAGCGCTCGCATGCGAGGGGCTTGGGGCGACGCGGAAAAAATTCCAAAAAAATTTGCCGAAACCCCGATAACGAGTTTGCAAAGCCATCGCGGAGTCCCCGAGAATGGGTTGCAGCAATTGGCGGGGGATGCCCCAGGGCGTCACCTAGCCGACCCCATGCAGACAGGAAGCCCACGGACGAGGACCTGGGCTGGGATTCGGAGGAGCGGAGCATATGGCAGACAACGCCTCGGCGAAGAAGTTCCAGGACATCGCGAGCGCCACCCAGGGTGCAATCACGACCCTGATCATCAACGAGAACGACTACGAGCTCTCTGACTTCCAGCGCTTCTTCACCACGGTCGGAACCGTCAACGAGCGCTTCGAGCGCCAGATGGGGAAGAGCGTCGTCCCCGAGGACATGCGACAGGCATACCGCAACTGGAAGACGCTCCTGCGCGAGCTCGGGAACAGCCTCGGCCTCGTCCCCAAGGAGTCGGTGACCAGCGACATCATCGCCTCCAAGCTCCAGTTCAACCGCTGGCTCACCACTCTCGAGCGCAACGGCAGCGTGAGGATCCCGAAGGGCTACACCTACGGCGAGTACTACCTGATCCCCAAGGAGTACGTCGATGGCATCATCGCCGCCGAGCAGGGCGATGCGGACGAGGCGATCCCCGTCCAGCCATCCGACGACCAGCAGGGCGACCAGGACTAACGGGAGGCATGGCTCATGCCCGACTTTGAGAGCACACCGAGACTCCCAGTGGACTGGGTCGCGTCTCCCGAGGAGGCTGAGGCGCTGGGCCGCCTCGCCGGGGACGGCAGGCTCGTCGTGACCCTCGGGCACGAGGCTGGCGACCTCAAGGGGTGGTCGATCATCCTGCCCGCAGGGTCCGTCTCCCCCGACGAGGACGGCATCGAGATCCCCGCCGACGAGGACGGCAACGTGGAGCTCATCCGCGTCGCCGACACTAAGCGGGAGACCGACCCGACCACGAAGCTGCTCGTGAGCAGGATGCGCCTCGATCGGCAGACGGTCCCCGCCTCCGAAGTCGCCGCCTCCATCCGCGCGGGATTCGCTGCCTCGGCGGCGGTCGCGGACGATGGGGACGCAGAGGACGTGGAGCCCTGGGCCCCCGACGACGACCCCGACAACTTCGCCGACCTCGACGGGTCCGAGGACGACGACGCGGACGAGGCCGACGATGACGGGGACTCCGAGGAGGACGCCGACGAGCCCGACGACGACGGTGACGCCGAGGCGGGCGAGGACGTGTCCGAGGAGGGGCAGGAAGAGCCCGTAGGTCCGAGTAACCCCATGGAGGACGAGTCCCAGGAGCCAGCCGACGAGCAGGAGGAACCCGCCGACGAGAGCGGCGAGGAAACGGAGCCCGACGCAGACAGTGCCATCGAGGCAGCCGCGGCTGAGGTCGCGGCGGAGAACTCCCACACCGCCACCCCACCCGCCGAGGACGAGCCAACCGGAGGGCAGGACGCAAACGCCGCGCCCGCCACGCCCGTATACGAGCGTGACGAGTTCGGGCTGCTGCCAAGGGAGGCAATCCGCGAGCAGATCCTCGCCTGGGCGCAGTGCGCCTACGAGGAGTCGTGCAGGCGTGCGCCGCTCTCGCTCATGCTACCCGCCGTCACGCGCGGCGACAGATAGGTGATCCGCCGCCCGCAAATCCCGGGTCGTAGGCGGCTGAACACATAGCAGTAACAAACCCAACGTAAGGAGCTACCCATGTACAACTCCATCGAGATGGCCGGCGACGGCCAGACCATGATCGAGGTCGGCCTTATCGTCATCCTGGTCTCCGTCGTCGCGATCGTCGCACTCACCAACATCGGCTCGAACGTCAACACCGGCTTCACCACTGTTGCCGGTAAGCTCCAGGACGGCATCACCAAGTCTGGCACTGCCACCCCTGGCGCCTAAGCAGCCAGCGGACCCACATCCTGCGGGGTGTGGGTCCACCGCGATGCCGTGTCTGGCGCCGCCGCATCCCACTGCGGCGGATCGCCGCTCGTCTACCCCCGCGTGGGCACGGCATCCCGGTGGGCCCCATGGTCCGGACAGACTGCCGGGGACAAGGGGCCACCAAGGCCCCGTTAGGAAAAGCGACCGAGGGGACGGGAATGCAGGAAGAGCTCATAGCGGGCCTGTTAAACCAGGGCATCTTCGTACTCTGCGCGATCGCCGGCTCCGGAATCCTGTCCAGCGCGGCGGGGAGCTACGTAGAGGGGCGCCGCCGGCTCGTGGAGGAGCGCTTCTGCGAGACCGCCGAGACCGTGCGGAGCCTCGGGCACTGGCCCATGTCCTCCAACGGGCGCGAGGAGGCGCAACTCAACACCTGGGTCTCCCACGCGGGTGAGGCCGCGAGGAGCGGGTGGCTGACACCGCGCGAGCTCGCCGCCTACAAGGAGGCGTGCGAGGGCCACACCGCCCCCGAGACCATGGGCTCATGGAGGGCCGGCGCCACCGGCGGGCGCCTGTCCCGCCCTCGCCTGCTCGCGCTGGGGATCCTCGTGGGACTCGCCTACGCCGTCGCATCATGGGGGACGGCGGGCGCCACCTGCCTCGGGCTCGTCCCCGCGCTCGCCTTCTGCGTCGCCGCCATCGTGCAGTCGGACCTCTCCTATCGCACCATCCCGAGCGAGATGGCGCTTGCGCTCGGCGTCCTCGGACTCGCCTGGCAGGCGGGCACCGGCGGCGACGTCCTCGTCACCGCGGGCTTCTCCGCCATCGTCTGCGCCATCATGTGGCTCGGACGCTCCATCGGCGGCTTGCTCGCCCACGCCACGGTCATCGGGCGCGGCGACGTCAGGCTCACGGCGGCGTGCTTCGCCCTCGCAGGGGCGGACGGCGCCCTCGCGTGCATCCTCGCCCTGCTCGCCATCACGCTGGGCTCCTGGGTCGCCCACAAGGCTCGCCGCACGGGTGACGGGAGGACCATGATCCCCTTCGGACCCGCCATCTGCGTCGCCGCCGTCTTCGGCTCCGTGTGGGCACTCCTGCCCATGGGGGTCGCGTGATGCTGGGTCGCGTCGCATACGAGGACGTGCCGGCGTTCGGGCGCGAGGGCGGGCAGGCCATGGTCGAGTCCCTGTTCATCATCCCGCTCCTTCTCGCCCTCATCGTCTTCGGCATCGACCTCGCCTACGCGACCGAGGCCAAGGCCCGGATGGAGAACGCCGCCGCGCAGACGGCGGCGCAGGTCTCCTACCTCGTCCCGACCGGGTCGGCTGGCGGCGGGCTCGGGAGACTCGACGTCGACCAAGCGCGGACGATCGCGAGGGGATACCTCGCCAACGCGGGGTTCGACAAGGGAAGCGTGTCCTTCGCGGACTCGCTGGACGCAGCCGTGGGCGCCGGCAAGGCGGTCGTCTCCATCGGCGCCAAGGGCGCGACGGACGCGACCGTGAGGGCCACCTACGAGGACGGCTACGCATACAACGTGTACAAGCCGGGGACGACCGAGACAACGAGGCTCAAGGTAAGGGGGAGCACCTCGGACAAGGTGCCCGCAGCCGTGCAGCGCACCAGCGTCCAGATGAAGGGGACCTTCGCGTTCCCGCTCTCCACCTCGATCCTCGCCGTCTTCAACCCGTCGGGTGACCTGCCGGGGCAGCTCACGGTGACGACCAAGCGCTACGTCGCCGACTGCGACGTGACCGTCGCATCAGACTGGGCGGCTGAGAACGATGGGTAGGGCAAGCCTCGGGCGACATGACGTGCCGGGATACGGACGAGAGGGCGGGCAGGCCATGCTGGAGTACGCGCTGGTGCTCCCCATCCTCCTGCTGCTGATCATGGGCGGTATGGTCGCCATGTTCGCCTCTATCGAGCGCATGACGGTGACCCAGAGGCTCGACAGCGTCGAGTACTCCCTTCCGGCGGACTGGTTCGAGGGCACGACCGACGACGCCGCCAAGCTGAACAGCGAGGAGACGCGCAAGCTCCTCGCGAGCCAGATGAACGAGCAGATGGCACTCACCTCCGGAACGGTCACCGTCGAGGGCGTGAGCTACGTCTCGACCGGGGGATCCGACCTCGTGGTGGAGCCCACCTCCGAGGGCGGGAGTGCGGACCTCGTCACGACCGACGACCCCGACACTACCCTCTACTCGCGCGAGGACACCACCCTGGAACGCGCCTACATCACCATCGAGGGTCGGTACGACTACGCGAGCTACGGCCTCCCGAAGGAGTTCTTCATTTGGGGCGCGGGGAACGACTCCTCCGTGATCTTCGACCCCAAGGGGTTCCGGTTCGAGAGGACCGTGCCGGTCGTCATCTCTCGCACCGCCGACATCTCGGGAACGCTCGACGGCACAGACGGGACGGGGGCATAGCCATGGGCACGGGAAGGGCAAGAGGGGCCCGGATCGGATGGGCTTGCGACCCGCTCGCGGAGGTCGGGGCGACACTCGTCGGCGCCATGGTCGCGGTCGTCATCCTCCTCATGCTCGCGGTCGGCGGCATCGACCTCGCCTCCGCCTACGTGGGGCAGTCGGTGGGCAACGGCGTGCTCCTCTGCTCCGAGGGCAGCGTCGCGAGCCAGGGGCGCAGGGTCAAGGTCTCCGACGACACGGCCCGCGACATCGCCGCGATCGTCGGCCGCTGCATCTGGGAGAACGAGGGCACCGACGGCGGGAAGGGCCTCACCTCGACGGTCAGCGAGTTCACCTTGGAGGCATACGAGCTCACGCCCACCGAAATCCGCAACCTCAACGCGGGCGCGGGCGAGGGGGCAAACGACCGCATCATCGTCGTGCGCGTAAGCTTCCAGCAGCCGTACAGGCCGCTCCTGGCGACGGGCCTCCTGGGAGGGGCCTGGGACGGGAGCGGAAACACGACTGTCGGCGTCTCAAAGACGTGGGCCATTCACCCCTACACGACGCAGGGGGGCACCTGGAGGCCGACCACGAGGGCCGACGGCACCTACGCCTGCACGATCGGCGACAAGGGGGCGGTGACCACCTCCAAGACGGGGACGTACGGATCGCTCGAAAAGCTGCCCGAGGAGATGCGCAAGAGCGCGGAGACGGCCTGCAAGATGCTCGGGAGCACCGCGAACTGACCAGGCGCCGCATCGCGCGTGCGGCGCATGCGCAAGACACCCACGACGGCGGCCTGCCGGGTCGCATAGCAACGAAGGGACGGGACAATGGCAAAGGGCAAGGGACTCTTCGGTAGGAACCGCGAGGGCGAGGGGGAGCCCCGCCGCCGCGGGACCCTCGGAGGGGCCGCTGCGGGAGGCGGCAACGGCACCGCGACGAGCGACCATTCCGACGTCATCTCGACCGAGCGCAAGCGCAACACCGAGAGGCAGCTCGAGGAGTCCATCGAGAACCGAAGGAAGCTCGCGACCACGGCGGGCCTCGCCATCGCCGCGGCGGCGTTCTGCCTGATCCTCGCGGTGGTCAACGCGAACCAGGCGGCGAGCGCCAGGGCCACGCTCGAGGAGAACACCACGGCGGTGGTCGTCGCCACGAAGGAGATACCCGTGGGAACCACGGTCACCGACGACAGCGTGACCGTGACACGTGTCAACAACGACGCCGTGCCCGCCGACGCCATCACCGACGCCTCGCAGGTCGTCGGCAAGGCGCCCACGTCCACCATCGGGGCAAAGAGCGTCGTCACCAAGGCCGACATGTCGGCGGAGGGGGACACCTCCTCGGCCCTCTCCAAGAAGGTCACGAAGGGCATGCGGGCCGTCACGCTCTCGCTCGACACGGCGCACGGCATCGAGGAGTTCATCCAGCCGGGCGACCACGTGGACGTGCTGCCCACCAAGGAGGGGGCGGACAAGTACGCTGAGGGCGTCCGCGTCCTCGCCGTCGCCGGCTCCACCGAGGCGGGCAAGAAGAACCCAGGCGACTCCGGCTCTGGAACCGTCACCCTGGAGCTCACGCCCGACCAGGCCAGCGCCATCACCTCCCAGGGCGGCTCCGTGTGGCTGACGCTCGTCCCGTCCGAGGAGGCCGGGAGGTAGCATGGAGACCGAGACCATCGGCGGCATCGACCTCAAGCAGCTCGTCACCGACGCGAGGGCGTCGATCAGCGACCTCGGCAACGTCGAGGGGATGAGCGTGGCGGAGGCCAAGCGGCGCTACGGCGACGCGGTGGCCCAGGCGCTCCGCGCACAGGACATGACCGCGGGCAGCGACAGGGAGTTCAACAGCCTTGTCAACTACTGCTACAACCGCATCGCGCCGGGACGCCTCGGCCCCCTGGAGGGGCTGCTCGCCGCCCCCGACGTGACAGAGGTCATGGTCAACGGACCCGATCAGATCTTCTACGAGCGCCACGGCGTCATCTCGAAGTCGAAGCGGCTTCGCTTCCGCGACGACGAGGAGGTTTTGCAGGCGGTCACGTCGCTCGCCTCCCGTGACAACAAGCTCTGCGACCAGGCGCACCCGATGTGCGACTGCGTGCTGCACCGCCCCGGGGAGAGCTGCGACCAGTCCCGCGTGAACCTCGTCGTGCCCCCCATCGCCGTGGACCACCCGCTCATCGACATCCGAAAGTTCCGCAAGGACGTGAGTGACCTCGACGCGCTCATCGGCTATGGGACCCTGGACGAGGACCTGCGCGACTACCTCGTGAAGCTCGTCCTCGCCCGTATGAACATCCTCATCGTTGGCGGCACCGGCACGGGCAAGACCACCCTGCTCAACGCCGTCTCGAAGGCGATCCCCGACCAGGAGCGCATCATCACCATCGAGGACACGCCGGAGCTCGTCATCGACAAGCCCGACCTCACGCGCCTGACCTCGCGCCAGGAGAACGCCGAGGGGCGCGGTCGCGTGACGATCCGGCAGTGCGTCCAGAACGCACTGCGCATGCGCCCCGACCGCATCATCGTCGGCGAGTGCCGCGGCGAGGAGACCCTGGAGATGCTACAGGCGATGTCCACGGGCCACGACGGGTCGCTCTCGACGGTCCACGCCAACGGCTCGCGAGAGGCCATCGACCGCCTGAACGTGATGGTCCACTACTCGGGGACGGCGCTCACCGAGGAGATCGTGAAGGAGATCATCGCCTCCGCAATCGACTACATCGTGGTCCTCGAGCGCTTCGCCGACGGCTCCCGCCACATCGTGGACGTGTCCGAGATCGAGGGGTCCGCGGGCGGGACGGTGACCATGGCGAAGATCTGGCAGTACGTAAACCTCGGCGAGGACAGCGAGGGCAGGACGGTCGGCTACTACTCCCCCACCGGGCTCGTGCCGGGGGCGAGGGCCGCGAAGAAGTTCCACGACCAGCACATCGACGTCGATCCCGCCATGTTCGAGCCCAGGAAGCGGGAGGAGGTGGAGTAGCGTGGTAGGCATCCTCGCAGGCGTCGCAGCCGCCTTCATCGTCTGGTGCCTAATCCTCCTCAACCGCGACTACAACTCGTACCGCATCGCGGCAAGGGCCCGAGACCACCACGGCAGGCTCTGGAGGGAGGTCCAGCGCTACCTCGAGTCGGTCGGGGTGGACCTGGACCCCACCGTAGCGATCATCGCGGGAGGCTGCATCGTCCTCGCCGCCATCACCATCGCGTACCTGCTCGGCATGCCGCTTCACGTGGACATGCTGATGGGAGTGCTGATCCTCGCGATCGCGTTCCTGCTCATCAAGATCAGGCATGAGCGGCAGAACGCCGACTTCAACTCGCAGCTCGCCGACGCCCTGCCCGTCATCGCCGGGTCGCTTCGGAGCGGCATGTCCCTCGCAGGTGCCATCGAGTCCTTCGCGGACAGCGCACAGCAGCCCATCAAGGGGGAGTTCGACAAGGTCAAGAACGACCTCAACGCGGGCATCGGCTTCTCGCGTGCGCTGGAGAACGTGTCCGAGCGCATGAGCTCGCGCCCGTGTCACATGCTCTCCGTCACCGTCGCCGTCTCGACCGAGACGGGATCGGCCCTCGCGGACATCCTCGACAAGCTCGCCGCGACCATCAAGGAGAACGAGAGGCTGGTCAAGAAGGCCGACTCCCTCACCTCGGCGAACCGCGCCTCCGCGAAGCTGCTGACCATCATGCCGATCGGGCTCTTCGCGTTCTTCAACGCCACGCAGGAGGACTTCAGGAAATTCTACTTCGGGCCGGAGGGGTTCAAGGTCACCGTCATCCTCGCGTGCATGATAATCACCGGCAACCTGATCCTGAAGAGGCTCACCACGATCGACCTCGGGGAGGGATAGGACATGGAAGTGAGCATCATCATCGCCCTGCTCTTCTCCGCCGCCATAGGCATATCCGTCAGGATGTTCCTCTCCCCGAAGGAGCAGGCGAGCGAGCAGGAAAGGCTGCTGCGCGAGAAGCGCGAGAAGCAGGAGAGGGCCCAGCGCGTGGCTGCTGGCGAAGATCGCATGAGGGGGTTCGTGAACGCCCTCTCCAACGTGACCAACAGGGTCGTCCCCGCCAACTTCCAGGTCAGCGGCATCATCCGCACGATGCTGCTGAAGGCGGGCTTCACGGCGCAGTCGCTGCCTCTCTGGTGGACGATCGAGATCTTCTCGGTCGTGGCGGGCATATCTGTCGGCCTCATGCTCGGTGGGGCCGACGTGGGCCGCACGGTCGCCCTCACGGTGCTGCTTGCCATCGTGCTCGGCGTCATGCCGTTCGCGATCCTCAAATCCATGGCGCAGACGAGAAGTAAGAGGATCAAGGACGAGCTGCCCGCCGCCCTCGACCTCATGGCGTCCGTGTGCTACGCGGGCTGCACGCTGGACGAGGCCATGACCAAGGTCGGACAGTACATGGAGGGGCCGCTGCCGGAGGAGTTCAGGCGCGTGATGGGGCTCGTCTCCATCGGCGTGCCGCGCGACCGTGCGCTGAGGGAGATGGCGGGGCGCGTGGACGTGCCGCAGCTGACCTCGCTGGTCTCCTCGATCATCGAGGCGATCAAGACGGGAGGGGCGATCTCCAAGACGCTTTCCGAGCAGGCCACCACCATGCGCGTCCAGCGCTCCCTGGAGATCGAGGAGTACGCGGCGAAGCTGCCCGTGAAGATGCTCCCCATCATGCTCATCTTCATGTTCTCGACGGTCCCCATCACGGTCATGGCGCCGTACCTGAAGGGGCTGTTCTCCTCGCTCGCGGGCGCGTTCGGCGGGGCGTAGCGAGGGGACCATCGAAACAAGCCGGGACGGACAGGCGCCATCCCGGCTCGAATGGCCGATGCGAGAAGGGAAGGCACGCCACCAGGGATGGCGGCAGACGGGAGAGCCAACAGACCCCGTGAAGCCGTCGGAAGAGCGGCGCGGGGCAGGACCACGACACCGATTGCGAGGGGAAGGCATGGCACAGGAGGGAAAGGGCCCGGAAGGGCCCAGCAAAACCAAGATGAGCATCGAGGAGTTCCTGGCGCGGTGCGGGCGCGACTCCCTGGACGAGGCATTCGGCCAAATTGCCGAGATCGCCGTCGAGAAGACGCCAAGGGCGTTCCGCCGGGTCCTCAAGGACCCCAAGAAGTTCGACCTCGTCGTGGCACGGCTCGCCGCCGCCCACATCGGGCAGCTCATCTGCGAGGCCAAGGGGATCGACCTCCAGGCCACGGATGGCGACTGGGTCAACGCCGTACGGGAGTGGCGCGAGCGCACGAACTACGTGGTCAACGTTTAGCGAGGACAGGGCCCCCGACCAGGTGAGGCATGGCCTAGGCGGTGAAATCCGCTCCCTCGGCTGTGCCCATCCTGTGGAGCGGGGCCAGCGGCCCCGTTGCAACTCGCATGCGAGCGCCCGCACGCTCCCCCAGACATCAGAATGCAGCTCAAACATGGATAAGGTCTGGGGGAACGAATGGGCATGACGCATGCGACGGTCACCACGCAATCGAGGGAACGGTTCGACGGGGACGTGGACCTCGAAAGGATAGCCAGACAGGTCAGCGGTGGGCTGGATGGTGGCGAACTGGAACTCCTTTTGAAGCGCACCGGCGCCGTGGCGGGGAGGCGGGCGGCTCTGTCGGTCGCCATCGACGCCTACCACGAGCGACTTGAGGGACTTTGGAGAGAGGGCAGGCTTCCCGAGCCAGACTGCATCGGTGAGGACGGGGAGCCGGCGTTCGCCGTCGAGGAGAACGAGCGATAGGAGCTTTCGTCGGTGCGGCGCGCGCCCAAGACGCATGCCAGGATCCCCTGGAAGGAGGCAAGAGCTCGATGCGAGGCGGATTCGGCCGCCGCGAGGGTGGCGGCGTCGGCACCATCGAGTGTCCCGCGGATGCCGTGGGGCCTCAGCCCCCCACTGAGGGAAGGCGGGCGACAACGCGCCCGATTCGGATCTCCATCGACCATGGCTGCACCAGGCTCGCGCGGCGTGCCTGGGGAAGCGGCGGATCCGAGGACCGCGTCGATGACCTGCTCGACGCGAGGGTGAGCCTCATCGCATCGTATCAGATCCTCGTGGACGCGACGCTCGCCGGGGAGATCGGGGGGTTCGCCACCACGTCGAGACGAAACGGCTCCCTCAAGACATTCGCGCCCATCGACGGCGACCCGACGCATCTGGTCATGGGCATCCACGACGGGGAAGGGCACCTTACGGGCGAGATCCAGTTCGCCTCGGCCGCAGAGCTGGACGGAATATGGCGACTGGAGGACGACGTGGACGTGGAGATCATGGAGCCGCGAGGACGGGCGGTCGAGGAGGAGTGCAGGTGAACGGCGGCAGTCACAGGCTTCATCCCGTTGTGAGTTTGCATCGGTAGAATGAAAGACGGCAATGCCTGAGACAGCGAATGGATACGCCCCGTGGATGCGACCGATACCATAAGGAAGAGGCTGAAGGACCAGTTCCACCGAGGACCCGACTTCATCGGCCTTGAAACCCTACACGAACTGGGAGACATGTTCCGATCGAATGATCCCCGCGTGAGGGAAGTCTATCTTTTTGGTTCCTATTCACGTGGCGAGGCAACACCCGAGTCAGACGTCGACCTTTGCGTCATCTACGAAGGAAACGCAAGGGAAATGGTTGATGTCGTTGGCGAAAGCCAACCTGGCGTGCGAGAGAGACTTTGGGATCGCAATCTCTTCTGCGACATAGTCGCCTTTCCAGAGAGTGCCATAGAAGAGGTCAAATCAGACCCCTGGAAATGGCCTCTCCTGAAGAACGTGCTAAGGGACGGAGTAAGGATATGAAAAAACGAATCGCAGCTGCGGGTATCAAATGGTATGTGATTGCCGACAGCGATAGGGCTTTGGCTAAAATGTGTGTTAATGCAAGCAATATCAGTACATTTGATGCCCTTGCCTGCTAACACACACAACAGGCAATGGAGAAATACCTAAAAGGAATGATTTCAGAGCTCGCAATTGACCCTCCAAAAACTCACGAAATTCTGTTTCTCTTCTCTCAGGTATGCGAGTCATATGGGATTGAAGCTGATGAAGAAATACCCGTTATTGCCGACAAAATGTCCTTCTATGAAGCCACATCACGATATCCTGGAATGGAATATACGGATGAGGATTTAAGAAAATGCATCTCATATTTTGATTACATTGCAGACTTCTTTAAAGAAAGAGGCTTTGACTTTCCCCACTGGGGTGATCCCGAGCAATTCATCGACATCAATGATAAACAAATAAATGCAGAACAAATTGACATTGAGTGATTCTAGTCTCTCTCAAAGCTAGTAATTGCATGTCATTCCATCATCACCCCCCTCTCCGCGTACATCGGTGGGGTTCCCGGCCCCATCCCCACCGCAAGGGTAATCGGCGGACAGAGGGGCGGCATAGACCTCAGAAGGGCCATCTTCTCCGGACCGATGAACTCCCTCGCCGATGGCACCTGTTCCATGTTGAGGAACAGGAGAGTCGCGGCATCACGGCGCATCACCTTGAGATCGAAGCCGGCAAGTAGCCCTTGGTAATACTCCTTTGCCGCAGCGCGTCGTGCCCCGGCCTTCATGACCACGCGACCAAACCAACGCCGCATCGCATAGTAGTCATCAGGATCAAAAGAGGCATTCGGGTCATAGAGAAGATCAGTGTCGTATCCAGCCATGCACGCTCCAACGGGCACGAGGGAAAACCAGGACAACAATATCGTTCCCGCGCAGGAGAGCAAGGAACCTGACGACAGGAACAGACGGCGGAACGTGCAGGAAAAATTACCTTCGGCATGCAGCAAGCCCACGGCAATTGGGGAAACACAAAACCAGCCACGACGAAGGAAACATTCAGAGCTACTAAACCTGCGCTTCCGTTCACGGCATGGGCCGGGCGAGAACACCGCCACGGCATCCCAAAATAATCGAAAAATTCCCCCAGAAGCCCGATAGGGAGTTTGCCCACAAACGGGTACGCGGGGGAGAATGTCTGGTGCGTGGGGGCACGCGAGCGGCTTCTCAAAGAAGGATCCTCAGTCTGGAGAAGCCCATGCACTGGAACCAGGTCGTCGGAAGAGCAAAGAGTCGGAAGCGCAGGGTCGCGGGAGTCGCCGCCATCGCGGCGTGCCTCGCTCTGGCGTGCATGCCAATCGCCGCCCGAGCCATCGAGAGCGCACGGCGGGAGACCGTCGCCGTCGTGGACACCTGCGACCAAGGCGGCGTCGACGGCAACGGGCATGGCTCCGACATGGTCCAGACCATTCTCGCGGAGGACCCGAACGCCAACGTGATCACCCTGAAGGCCCTCGGGAACGACGGCTCGGGCAGCGGGTCCGACGTGGCACGCGGCATCCGCGAGGCCGTCGGTCGCGGCGCCAAGGTGATCGACCTCTCCGCCTCGGGACGCCTCTCCGGTGACGAGCTCACCGCCCTGAACGACGCAATCGCTTGGGCCAAGGGGCAGGGCGCGACCGTCTACATGGCTGCGGGCAACTTCGGTATTGACGACGACGGCCTCGGGATCAGCCAGGACGCGGTCCGCGTCGGCGCCCTGGGGGACAACGGCGCGATCAGGGAGAACTCCGACGCCGGGAGCCACGTGGACGGCTACGTACAGGCGGAGTCCACGTCGAGGGCCGCCGCCATCGCCTCCGCGCGAGCGGCGAGGGGCGACTACCCCTTCGACAAGGGGATCGCGGCGAGGGTGGCAAGGCCCACGGGTGACGGGACGCCCGATGACGGACGCCTCCATGCCCAGGCGGGCTACGTTACGGACTGGACCGTTGCCGACAAGGTGGCCCCACGCCACTGGGTGTTCTTCTGCAACTTCTCGGACAACTCCTCCCCGACCATGCACGTTCGCACCTGGGTAGGCTCGACCCATGCCAACCTCGACGTCAAACCCTCCACGGGAAGCTGGACGAGAAACGGTAGGACATTCAACCGCGCCTACATCGTGGACAACCCGACGATGACCAACAACGCGGTCGTCCAAATCCAGATCAACGGCTACTTCCTGAAGATCAACGGGAATTACGAGGTCGGAGAGTATGAGCTGGGACGTCCTTCATCCGCCGTCGACAAGCATCCAAAGGTGACGATCGACGCCAACGGGGGAACCACCAAGACGACCTCGCTCACCATGTCAGTCGGTGACAACGCCTATTGCAACTGGAACTTCGGCGCCTCCCGTGAGGGATATGACTACCTCGGCCTCTACTCTGCGGCAACCGGTGGAACCAAGATCTGGGAGCCCGACGGCACGGCTGCTGCTGCTGCCGGGAGCTACTGGATCTATAACAAAACGTACAAGGTGTTCTGGTGGAAGTGGGACGTGCCCGTGACGGTGTACGCCCAGTGGAAGGCGCACACCTACACGATTGACTGCGAGGGCAACCCCGAAACGGGAGAGTCCACGCTGCTCTCCCCCGCCTCGAAGACGCTCTCGGCGACCTACGACAGCGACGTGAAGCTCCCCTCCGCCTCCGACTTCACCTACAAGGGTCACACGCTGACAGGCTGGAACACGGCGGCGGACGGGACGGGCACGAGGTATGCCCCCGGCGCGACGGTCAAGAACCTCACCTCGGAGCAGGGCGCGAACGTGAAGCTCTATGCGCAATGGAGTTTGACGCCGTTCACCGTCGCCATCTATCCCAATGGTGGCAGGACCCCGAACGGCAACACCAACCAACAGACGATCTCGGCGACCAATGGCTTCTGCTATGTCGGAATCTGCACCCGCTCGAACTATGACTTTGCGGGTTATAAGGTGGAGGGTGTCACCGGAAGCGCCAGTTCAGTGTCCTCGAAGGACTATGGCACATTCACCTACGGGAACTTCTACAACAAGACAAGGGACTATCTCAGCAACTACCACCTGACGGCACAGTGGAACCCGTGGACCGAGACCATCCGATACGACGGCAACGGCGCCACGGGCGGTAGCACCGCGGACAGCACGTTCACTTACTCCGACAACGGCACCTACAACCTCCGCCCCTGCGGCTTCACCAAGACCGGCTACAGCTTCGTCGGGTGGTCCACGACCACCGACTCCTCCGGCCTCATCACCAACTACTCCAAGTGGCTCGCCTCCAAGAACGGCGAGACGGTGACGGTCCACGCCATCTGGAAGCAGACGACCTTCACCATCACCTACAACGCCAACGGCGGGTCGGGCGCCCCGGCCGCGCAGCCGTTCACCTATGACAACGGCGAGTCCGTGAGCGCGACCAAGCCGACGAGGACGGGCTACGACTTCACCGGCTGGAACACCAAGGCCGACGGCAGCGGAACCGCGATCGCCGCAGGCGGGAAGATCCCAGCGGGAACGCAGAACGTCACCCTCTATGCCCAGTGGAAGGCGCACACCTACTACGTGAAGTTCGACGGCAGCGGGTCCACGGGCGGCAGCATGGCAACCGCCACCGCGACGTACGGCAAGGTGGCCAACCTCCCCGCAAACGCCTACACGAAGGCGGGCCACACCTTCGCAGGGTGGGCGACCAGCAAGGGAGGCACCATCGCCTACGGCGACAAGGCCTCCTTCAGCAACCTCACCCCGACGCAGGGCGCGACCGTCACCCTCTACGCGACATGGAGCACGAACGGCTCCACCAAGTACACGGTCAACCACTGGCAGGAGCAGCTCGACGGCACCTACAAGGTGACCGACACGCAGACGCTCTACTCAGCATGGGGCTCCAGCGTGACCCCCGTGCCACTCTCCTACACCGGGTTCGGCTCCCCCTCCGCCAAGACGGTCACCGTCGCTAAGGACGGCAGCACCACGGTGGACTACAGGTACTCCCGCCACTCCTACGGCCTTACGGTCTCCGGCATCCTCGACGGCAGGGCCGTCGCCGCGCTGCCCAACGGCTGCACCATGGACGTGTACAGCAACGGCGCCAAGGTCGCCTCGGGAGTGACCTCCTGGAAGGGCACGGTCAAGTACGGGGCGAGGTTCGAGGTCAAGGTGACCGCGACGGCCGCCGGCTACGCCCGCCACGCTGACCACGACGGCGGCACCGCGTCCGGGACCATGGGGACGTCGGGGGCGAGCTACGCCCCGGCCATCGCCACGACCTACAGGATCTCCTACACGCTCAACGGCGGCTCCCTCTCCGGGCAGCCCACCACCTACGACTACTACACGAGCCGCACCATCCCCGCCGCGACGAGGGACGGCTACGCCTTCGCGGGCTGGACGGGCTCCAACGGCACGACCCCCCAGAGGGCGGTCACCATCCCGACCGGCCAGACGGGCGACAAGAGCTACGCGGCGAACTGGACGGCCAACACCTACAAGGTCACCTACGACGCCAACGGCGGCACCGGGGCGCCCGCCGCCCAGCCGTTCGCGTACAACGGCGGGGCCAAGCTCTCGGCCGCGACGCCGACCAGGGCGGGCCACACCTTCACCGGCTGGAACACCAAGGCCAACGGCAGCGGGACCTCCCTCGCCGCGGGGGCCGCGATCCCGACCGGCACCAAGGACCTCACCCTCTACGCCCAGTGGAGGGCCAACACCTACACGGTGACCTACGACGCCAACGGCGGCAGCGGGGCTCCCGCGGCCCAGTCGTTCACCTACGGGTCGGGCGCCAGGATCTCGCAGACCAGGCCGACGCAGGCGGGCAAGAGCTTCACGGGCTGGAACACCAAGAGGGACGGCAGCGGGACCTCGCTCGCCGCGGGGGCCGCGATCCCCGCGACCTGGCAGGACACCACCCTCTACGCCCAGTGGGCGACCGCGCCCACCGTGGACGCCGTGACCATGGTCCAGGACGGCACGGACGGCTGGTGGGCCTACGCCAAGGTCACCGACCACGGCACGGGCCTGAAGAAGGTCAGCTTCCCGACCTGGACCAGCGCCAACGGGCAGGACGACATCCAGTCCGGCTGGTACGACGCCTCCTCGACCTCCGCGGCGGGCACGTCGGGCTCCTGGACCGTCGGCGGCACCACGTACAACTGGCGCTACCACGTCCTCGTCTCCGACCACAAGGGCGAGTACGGCAGGTACAACACCCACGTCTACGCCTACGACAAGCTCGGCGGCTACGGCGAGCGCAACAACCCCACCTACATCATGTCCTTCACCGTCGCCTACGACCTCGGCGGCGGGACGGCCTCGGGCAACCCCGCGACCTACACGAGCGAGAGCGCCGCCTTCACCCTCAAGAACCCGACCTGGGAGGGACACACCTTCGACGGCTGGACGGGCTCCAACGGGACCACCCCGCAGACGTCGGTCACCGTCCCCTCCGGGAGCCACGGCAACCGCACGTACAAGGCGAACTGGACCACGAAGACCGCCTACCTCGACCTCAACGGGAACTTCGAGGGAAGCCCGGTCGGCGGCCTCTCCCACGCCACCGCCGACGTCTCCATCGACGGCGGCAGGACCTGGAGCGCGGGCGTCTCCGACTTCTACAGGAGCGTCGACTACGGCACCAAGGTCGTGGTCCACAACGTGAGGGCCGAGACGGGCTACACCCTCACGGGTGTCACGGTCACGGGCGGCGCCAAGGGCGTCGCGCACGACGCATCGGCGGGCACCTGGAGCTTCACGACCTCCGACACGGCGGCCTACGTCGTCGGCTCGACACGCGCGAACACCTACACCGTGAGGTTCGACAGGAACTCGGCCTCCGCCACCGGCTCGATCGCGGACGTGTCAGCGAAGTACGGGACCGGCTACACCGCCCCGTCCTCGGGCATGAGCTGGGCGGGACACACCCTCTCCTCCTGGAACACCAAGGCGGATGGCTCAGGAACCAAGGTGTCCGTCGGAGGCTCCTACTCAAACCTCACCGCCACGGACGGCGGCACGGTCACGCTGTACGCACAGTGGACGACCAACACCACCGCCAACTACACGGTGAACCACTGGCAGGAGCAGCTTGATGGGTCGTACAAGGTGACCGACTCCGAGACCAAGAGCGCAGCTTGGGGCTCCTCGGTCACACCGTCAACAAAGAGCTACACCGGGTTCGGCTCCCCCGCCGCCAAGACGGTCACCGTCGCGAAGGACGGCAGCACCACGGTGGACTACAGGTACTCCCGCCACTCCTACGGCCTCACGGTCTCCGGCATCCTCGACGGCAGGGCCGTCTCCGCGCTGCCCAACGGCTGCACCATGGACGTGTACAGCAACGGCGCCAAGGTCGCCTCGGGAGTGACCTCCTGGAAGGGCACGGTCAAGTACGGGGCGAGGTTCGAGGTCAAGGTGACCGCGACGGCCGCCGGCTACGCCCGCCACGCTGACCACGACGGCGGCACCGCGTCCGGGACCATGGGGACGTCGGGGGCGAGCTACGCCCCGGCCATCGCCACGACCTACAGGATCTCCTACACGCTCAACGGCGGCTCCCTCTCCGGGCAGCCCACCACCTACGACTACTACACGAGCCGCACCATCCCCGCCGCGACGAGGGACGGCTACGCCTTCGCGGGCTGGACGGGCTCCAACGGCACGACCCCCCAGAGGGCGGTCACCATCCCGACCGGCCAGACGGGCGACAAGAGCTACGCGGCGAACTGGACGGCCAACACCTACAAGGTCACCTACGACGCCAACGGCGGCACCGGGGCGCCCGCCGCCCAGCCGTTCGCGTACAACGGCGGGGCCAAGCTCTCGGCCGCGACGCCGACCAGGGCGGGCCACACCTTCACCGGCTGGAACACCAAGGCCAACGGCAGCGGGACCTCCCTCGCCGCGGGGGCCGCGATCCCGACCGGCACCAAGGACCTCACCCTCTACGCCCAGTGGAGGGCCAACACCTACACGGTGACCTACGACGCCAACGGCGGCAGCGGGGCTCCCGCGGCCCAGTCGTTCACCTACGGGTCGGGCGCCAGGATCTCGCAGACCAGGCCGACGCAGGCGGGCAAGAGCTTCACGGGCTGGAACACCAAGAGGGACGGCAGCGGGACCTCGCTCGCCGCGGGGGCCGCGATCCCCGCGACCTGGCAGGACACCACCCTCTACGCCCAGTGGGCGACCGCGCCCACCGTGGACGCCGTGACCATGGTCCAGGACGGCACGGACGGCTGGTGGGCCTACGCCAAGGTCACCGACCACGGCACGGGCCTGAAGAAGGTCAGCTTCCCGACCTGGACCAGCGCCAACGGGCAGGACGACATCCAGTCCGGCTGGTACGACGCCTCCTCGACCTCCGCGGCGGGCACGTCGGGCTCCTGGACCGTCGGCGGCACCACGTACAACTGGCGCTACCACGTCCTCGTCTCCGACCACAAGGGCGAGTACGGCAGGTACAACACCCACGTCTACGCCTACGACAAGCTCGGCGGCTACGGCGAGCGCAACAACCCCACCTACATCATGTCCTTCACCGTCGCCTACGACCTCGGCGGCGGGACGGCCTCGGGCAACCCCGCGACCTACACGAGCGAGAGCGCCGCCTTCACCCTCAAGAACCCGACCTGGGAGGGACACACCTTCGACGGCTGGACGGGCTCCAACGGGACCACCCCGCAGACGTCGGTCACCGTCCCCTCCGGGAGCCACGGCAACCGCACGTACAAGGCGAACTGGACCACGAAGACCGCCTACCTCGACCTCAACGGGAACTTCGAGGGAAGCCCGGTCGGCGGCCTCTCCCACGCCACCGCCGACGTCTCCATCGACGGCGGCAGGACCTGGAGCGCGGGCGTCTCCGACTTCTACAGGAGCGTCGACTACGGCACCAAGGTCGTGGTCCACAACGTGAGGGCCGAGACGGGCTACACCCTCACGGGTGTCACGGTCACGGGCGGCGCCAAGGGCGTCGCGCACGACGCATCGGCGGGCACCTGGAGCTTCACGACCTCCGACACGGCGGCCTACGTCGTCGGCTCGACACGCGCGAACACCTACACCGTGAGGTTCGACAGGAACTCGGCCTCCGCCACCGGCTCGATCGCGGACGTGTCAGCGAAGTACGGGACCGGCTACACCGCCCCGTCCTCGGGCATGAGCTGGGCGGGTCGTAAGCTGGTGAGCTGGAACACCAAGGCCGACGGCAGTGGCACCAAGGTAGAGTTGGGCGGTTCCTATAAGAACCTGACCGCAACGGACGGTGGTACCGTCACCCTCTACGCGCAGTGGGCGACCATCAGCTACACGATCAAGTACGCCGACCCGCTCGACGCGAGCTGGTCCAACAGCACCAAGGTCGCAGGCGGCGAGACCGTCGCCATCGGCGGCCAGTCCGTGTCCCACACGGGCAAGACCCTCACCGGCTGGAACACCAAGGCCGACGGCTCCGGGACCGGCTACAAGGAGGGGCAGAAGGTCACCAACCTCACCAACACCGACG
>CAIFEH010000005.1_pt1 | contig 124775 bp, 106 predicted proteins | sample 7355751 | NCBI WGS metagenome assembly CAIFEH01 (sample SAMEA6864055, study PRJEB38353) | metagenome | biome: bioreactor; feature: anaerobic; material: water | place: Germany | collected 2018 | reverse complement strand
TCAAGGTTCCGCTGCCGGGGAGGGCCTAGGGGTCACACATTGTGCAGAAGCCTCGGAAAACCCGGTACGAAAAGTGTGGCTAACCCATCCTGATTGCCACAACTCCATTTTCCTCAGCACCCGTGTCCGGCATCCCTCGGGAGGACAGGTGATCCTCGGGCGAGAGGGGCGTCTCGATGTTCGGCGCGGGTAGATGGGCCGCTGGAAAACCCTGGTTCCCCTCCTGGTGGCAGAAGCTGCCCTGTGGCACTCACGCGGGCGATTGTCTGCCAAGATTCGAGAGTTGATGCCCCGCAACTGGGCAAACGTCGCGCAGGTAGTCGCTCCTGACAATCCGACGGTGCTCACGTGAACGATTTTCCGCCATGGTTCGACCGCCGATGCCGTTCCCCGCCGCCATCAGCAGCCGGGTCCGTGTGGCAACGGACTCGGCGGGACCTCTCGGAGGGAGGAGGGCGACGGTCCCAACCCCCTCCCAGACCTCGTGGGCAATCGCGCTGGCAAACCTGCGAGTCCGTTCGCCGTTGGCTACCGCCCACCAGTGCCTGCACGGCGAATGGATTGGGCGCCGAGCTAGGCGCTGCTGCGCCGACGGGAGAAAAATCGAGTTTTCGTTCCCCCACGCACATTGTTCGTTCCGGGGTTTTCCACAGGCGAGATTTCCTGGTGTATCTTCTGCTCACCGTCTCCAACTTATAACAACATCGCAGGTAGATGGTGCCGCATGGAGGAGACGTTCCAGTATAGGCGGGTCGTGGCGGCCCCTGATTCTCTGGAGGTGCATTACTGATGGAGAAGGCTGACATGGCGGTTGATCGTGCCCTGAAGTTTGCCGAGCTGCCCGGGGCGTCCGGCAGGCGGTACGTGCTCACCCCCGTTGGCTGCATCCACCTCACCCCCACCGAGTTGCAGCTGGTAAGGATAATCGAAGAGATGGAGGGTGTGCCCATCTCAAAGGCGGCGCTCGCCCGTAGGCTCCATCGCAATAAGCGGGTTATCGGCAGACTCATCTCGCGTCTGAGGGCGGTGGGCGTGCTTGCCTCGGAGGCGGTGTTCTCGTCGTCGGGGGCTCAAATCGCAAATCGCTATCGGATTGCTGACGAAGCCCAACCATGCGAGGTGATTTCGTGACCACACAGGGATTGCCCGCTCTATCGCGTCGTGCGGGCGCGCGGCGGCAGAACCGTCATCCCCGAGCGAATGGCTCGGGGCGCCGACATAGTCTGCCTCGCAACTAATATTAGTAGCAGGGGAGAAGAGCGGGGACCCTCTCTCGTGGCGTATATGCTACGGGGGAGGGCCCCTTCTGTGGCGGGAGAGAGACCCATACAATGTGGCGACAGGCCGCCACCGCGATTCTTGTCTCTACATGTGGGGAGCTGTCAGCCGCCAGGGGCGTTGGATGACAGGGACCCCCGCCTCAGGCCTCAAACCCTCAGATTTGTGTAGGGCCTAAAGGAAACCTATCCCCCGGTACAAAACACATCATTAGTAATGACAGGTGTTGAAGTTTTAAACCAGCTGCCATGTGGCAAGATTCAGCTCGCTTGGTTAGCACCATCTACCTGTGGCTTTCCTGTATTCCGCACTGACCCTGTCTTGTCACATATCTGAACTGTTCTATCCATAACAACTCATAAACAATCAAATACATACAAACCGACAAGTGTCTGTGACGCTTCTCGTCAATGTACCCCCTCCCACCGCAGGTAAGTTTTCCATCAAGCAGCCGATGCGTCTCGTGCACATGGACTTGCAGACCCGGTTGCCTGGCAGGAACCGACGTGGCGAACAGGTAAGGGGCTCGTTGCGATGAGGAAACCGAGGATATCGAAGAGGTTCGTTCTTACGGCAATCGTTGCCGCGGCAGTTGTCATTGGCATGGCCGTGCCCGATGCTCGCGTCTTCGCCGATGAGGGTGAGGTGGCGGTGCCCATGGAGGTTGCATCGAGCCCGATGTCGGAGGAGGTCGACGCCTCCGCCCCCGAGGAGGCTGTTGAACCGGCTTCGGAGGAAGCCGTGGGGTCGACGACCTCGGACGGCGCGGCCCCAAGCGTCACTCCCGATTCCTCCGCAACGGCGGGGGCGACCACCATGGATGTCCCTGCTGCGGGAACCGACCGGTCCGACCAGGCCCAGTCCAAGGACGCGCCCTCGACCGATACCCCATCGGCAGCATCGGACGAGACGGGCGGCGCGGGCGAGGAACCTGATGGGACCGAACCACAGGACCTGGTGCTCGTGACCAACGTTTCCGCCGCCTCCATCGCGGAGCGCCCGGCGAGTGGGACCTATCGTCTCTACTGGTACGCCCTCATTCCCGGCGCCGACAGTGAGTCCTACGAGAATCCCGACGGCACCTGGTTTGGCCTGGGCGTCAGCACCATCTCGGGTGTCTCCAACCCAGCTGGGCTCGCCATTGGCACCGACATCTCTGGCGCCGGCACAATCAGCTATTCGGCGTGGAACGGCTATGCCCTGTTCCCCGACCTCACCTGGGACGGCGCCACGTACAAGTACGCCGAGGCGGGTAGCGCAAACGCCAGCAAGCAGGGGTACTACACCATCTCGCACATGCGCACCCGCGTCGCAAACGGTGCCAACGCCGGCAACAACAACTACAACCCCGTGGTGGCGCACAGCACGCACACCTACCACATCGACAATACCATTGTCCTCAACGAGAAGAACTTCTACACCGTGCAGTTTGCCGTAAGGTATCCGGGCGAGACGGACTTCTCCTCCCTGGGCGAGTACGCCAAGCGCGTGGAGCACGGCGCGGCCGAGTCCAGCCTGACCAAGCCCTCGTACAACACGCCGGACGAGTTCAGGGAGACGATCGCCAAGGATGGCGTGACGTACCGCTTCGACGGCTGGTACACCGACGAGACCTGCACCACCAAGGCCACGTTCACCGGCTCCATCACCGCGAACACCATCTACTACGGCCGCTACGTGCCAGAGCTCGGCAACCTCACCATCTCCAAGACCGTGAGCGGCAGCGCCGCCAACGTGAACGACACCTTCACCTTCGAGCTCTCGTGCGTCAGCCTTGCCAACAAGTCCATATCCGGTGTCGCCTTTAACGCCAGCGGCGTTGCCACCGTGACGCTCAAGCACGGGCAGAGCGTCACACTCCAGAACCTTCCTGCCGGCATAACGGTTGACATACGAGAGGTCAATCTTAGGGTCCAGGCAAAGACGTCCGCGACCGCCCGCGTCGACGGTGGTGCCCAGACCACGATCAAGTCCGAGGGCAGCACCTCGACCTCAACGGATAAGGTGCAGGCGGCAATCACCGAGGGCAAGACCACCATGGTTGAGGTCAACAACGCCGCCGAAGCCGTCCCCGATACGGGGGTGACCGTCAACACGACCCCGATGGTCGGTCTCCTCGCCACCTCTGTCATGGGCGGAGTGGCACTGGCAGCCGAGACGGTGCGGAGGAGGTGTCGAGATGAGGAAGAGGGACTCTGACTCTCCCCAAAAGCCCTCCAAGGGGCAAGGCGTCCCGGCATCGGCCGACGCCACGGGGGACCAGGAGGTATCGCTGGAGCTGATCGCGTCCAAGCTCGAGAGACTCAAGTGGCGGCACAAGCCCATGGGGGTTGACGAGCGGCAGGTATGGCACGTGATCGAGCGGCTGGACCAGATGTACCGGCAGCTGTTCCGCGAGCAGGAGATTCGGTACCAGGCCCTGCTCGAGCGAGCGGAGCGAGAGGCGCGTGGCTCGCGGGATGGGAAGTAGCCATGGCGGCGACGGAATGGGACGAGGTCTGGCTGAGTGAGTTTGCGGAGAGCGTCAACCTCGCCCCAACTGCAAAGGCAATCGCCAGGAGGAAGGCGCGGCGTGATGCGAGGTCGACCTTCGCGGGTGCCATCGCAAAGCTCCTGGTCTTCGCGCTCGCCATCGGGGTTCTCTTCACCTGGGCCTTCGGGCTCTTCCGAATCACGGGAAGCGGCATGGAGCCCACTGCGGGGGATGGCGACCTGGCCCTCACGAGCAGGGTCGTTCAGAGCCTACAGGCGGACGACGTGGTGGTCTACCAGGTGGATGGCGAACAGACCGTGGGGCGTGTGATCGCGCAGCCGGGAGACACGGTGGAGGTGACGCAGGATGGCGAGATCAAGATCAACGGGGCGTTGCAGCCTTTGGAGTACGGGCTCAAGACGTTTCCACAGCCGAGCGGACCCTCATATCCGCTGACACTGGGGGCGGGCGAGCTCTACGTCCTGGCAGATGGAAGGGGGTCGGCGAGAGACTCCCGCACGTACGGACCGATTGGCATCAGCGAGGTCGAGGGCAAGGTGGTCGCGCTCCTCAGGCTTCGGGGGATATGAGCACACCTACATCAGGCAAGAGAAGGGACATGACATGAAGCTCACCAAGACCAACCTCAAGGGTATCGCGGCCGCCGCGGTCTTCGCGGGAACCATGGCGATGGCGCCCGTCTCCGCACTTGCAGTCGCCAACAACCCCACGTACGTTGGTGACCAGACCCTCGTTACCAAGCAGTGGGACGCGGCATCCCCCTCCCAGCTCAACAACGACGAGACCTTCACCTTCCAGATTTCCTACGACGGAGCGGAGCAGGTGGGCACCTGGGACGTTGCGACCCTCAACTTCCAGACCAAGACGGTGGACCTCACCGCGGACTGGGCGACCCTGGCAAATGGTGGGACGTCGGCATCCGCGAGCCTCACCGCCCGTCAGCTCTTTGGCAACACCAACTTCTATAACCCGGGCATCTACACCTTCACGGTCAGGGAGATCGCGGGCTCAAACCCCAACATCACCTACAGCGGCGTTGTGTACAAGGTCAAGGTGAATGTCTCCATGCCCGATGACTACCCCGCCGGCACCCAGACCGTCATCCGTTCCATCAAGGTATACGACTCCGCGGGCAACAAGGTGGGTGACACCGCCACGTTCGAGAACACCGAGTCAGAGAACGAGTCGCTGAACGTCTCCAAGACCGTCGCCGGCACTGCAGCCAATACGGGCGATACTTTCACCTACACCCTTGACCTTGGGGGCGTCCAGGGCAACTACGCCTACGAGATCAAGAGCGGCAGCACCTCCGTCTCCACGGGCGAGATCTCCAGCGGCCAGACCTTCAAGCTCAAGCACGGACAGGCCATCGAGATCAAGAACCTTCCCAAGGGTGCCACGTACACCGTGACCGAGGCAGATACCGAGTACGACGAGACCAACACGGTCAACGATGTCGCCTCTACCGATGGCCACGTAGCCTCGGGCACCATCGCCGCCACCAACAACGTCGCCTTCAAGAACGAGAGGGGCTTTGCCCCTGACACCGGCATCACGATGAACGCCCTGCCCTTCGTTACCGTGGGCATCGTTGCCGCCGTGGGCGGTGCTACCCTCGTGATCTCGCGTCGTCGCCGCAGCTCCGGCGAGGACTTCTAGCGGGTATGGCTTCGGTCGCTGACAGCTTCGGCGACTATGGCCGCAACGGGTCGCTCGCACCCTCGCAGCGGGCGGCCCGGGCGGTCGACCACGTGATCGCCTGGGTCATCGCGGTCGTCCTCCTCCTTATGACGGCACTGGCGGGCTATGCCCTGTGGGATGCCAACCAGGTCCTTAAGGGAACGGACTACTCCCAGTACGAGCCAGGCCTTGGCTTTGCGGACCTGAGGAAGCTCAACCCCGACGTCGTGGCATGGATCACCGTCGACAACACCGGGATCGACCATCCGGTGGTGCAGGGAGAGGACAACTTCGAGTACCTGGACAAGGACGCAAAGGGGAATGACGGGGCGTCAGGAAGCATTTTCCTTGATTCCGAGTGCGATCCCGACTTTGGGGAGACGTACGAGGTCCTTTACGGACACCACATGCAGGCGGGCAAGATGTTCGGCGATCTGGACAAGTTCCTGGACGAGGGTTTCTTCAACGCAAACCAGCGCGCGATCCTGTACCTTCCCAGCGAGACGCTCAGCCTTCAGGTGTGTGCGGTGGTCAAGGCCGATGCCTACGACGGCGTGCTGTTTTCCACGCCGGCGGACTCCACGAGGGTGCCGCAGGTCATCCAGAAGCTGGAGGCGGAGGCAACCTACCTGAGGGAGGGGAGCCTGGTGGGGAGCGATCAGCTCATCGCGCTGTCCACGTGCTCCTCCGACGGCGCCAACGAGAGGACCGTCGTCATCTGCAAGGTCACGGGTCGCCAGCAGGCAGACAACGCGTAGCCAGGCGGCCTTTGGGCCGCAGGCCAGAGTACGGAAGAGGGAAGTCAGACATGTTCAAGCACGCATCACACGCACATGCGGGACGGGGAGGTGTTGCCGGGAGGATTCTGGTGGCACTCGGGTCCGCCCTCTCCCTGCTCTGTGTCCTGGCGCTCGCCATGCCGTCGGCAGCCCTCGCCGAGGGGATCCAGGTCAACGTGAGGGTGCCCGTCTCGGTCACCGTCACGGGTGACCAGCCCGCCCCTGCCCAGACCTTCGCCTTCGCGATGAGTCCGACGGAGGACGAGGGCCTTGCCCCCGCACAGCCTATCGTGAGCATCACGGGTGCGGGGACGGCGTACTTTGACCTCACCCTCGACGGGGTGGGCCTGCACACCTACACGGTGACGCAGGTCTCTGCCGATGCCTCGGGTTGGACGTACGACACGCAGGTATTTGAGGTGCGCGTCTACGCAATGTGGGACGACGCGGCGCAAGCGCTAAGGGCCACGGTGGTCGTGGAGGACTCCCAGCGCCTCAAGTCTGATGGCTGCGTGTTCTCCAATGCCTACGACGCCCCGTCGAGGCCCGTTCCAAGTGGCGAAACGCCATCCAAGCCCACGTCAAAGACAACGCCCACGAGCGGTGTCAGCTCCGTGGTCTCGCCCCTCCGGCTGCCGCAGACGGGTGACGCCTCGTCCAGCGCCTGGATGGGAATCGGCCTCCTCGCGCTCGCGGCGATTGCCGTCGGCATGGTGCTGCGTCGCTGCGGCGGCGATGGGGGAGAGGTATAAGGCCCGTCTCGCATGAGGCACATCCCGTTGGGGCGTCTCGGATGAAGTCCGGGGCGCCCCGCTTGGGGTGCGGAGGAGTCGGCTTTTGCCCGCCAGGCCTGCGCCAGGGGCGCTCCGGGTATGGAGGTCTGGCCTGCGGCAGCCTGCTCACTGCTCGAGGCGCGCCCGCTCTGCCTCCCCCGATCCGCGGGGCGGTGCGACCTGGTCTTTATGCGCTTGCCAGTCACCGACATGCCGCCCCGATGGCCTCGCGCCTCTACCGTGGCCCCGCGAGCAAGACCGCCACGGCACCGATTCCCGCCACAAAGAGCAGCGCGTCTGCCAGCCCGCCCGACTTGAGAAGGCCCAGGCGTTGTCCGCTCGCCAGGGGCCAGAGCAGGCGCTCCGGCTTCTTGTTCAGGAAGTCCAACGCTATGTGCGATGCGTATCCCGCAGTAAGGGAGAGGGCGACCGAGGGCAGCGCGAGACGCATGGCGGCAAATGTGGCACCCAGCGCCAGCAGGGAATGCGAGAACCCCCTGTGACCAGAGGCCCTGCCGCATGCGCAGACAGCAACCAGTATTGCGACGCCGGCAATCTGAGGCATCCCCAGCGAGGCGATGGCAAGGGCTAACTGGGGGAGAAGGGCAAGCCCCAGGGTCCCGTCCGCCACCGCAGCCGCGGCAACCACCACGGCGAGGAACGCCCATGCCCGTCTGAGCTGACGGGATGCCTCGCTCGAACCCACGTCTGCATCGGGCAGCAAACCTCCCACCGCCCCTGCCGCCAAGCATGCCAGTGCTGGGGCGGGGTCGGCGAGCCCAACTCGTGTGAGTGCCAGGGCGGACGCTGCCCCAACGGCTATGTGGGTCTTCCCGGTCATCGAGCCTCCACCGTTCTTGCTGCCGGGGGGAGCCGGACCCCTTGCTCGTCCCCTCCCCGGCATCCCAGCTTATGCCAACGGAATAGCGCACACCCCGCCCGTTTGAAATGTCACTCTCCCCGTGTCGCAAGACTTGACGCGGTTGGGGCCCTCTTAAACGCGTCAAGTCTTATGAGACTGCTCTGCTGGGGCTGGTGTGGGGGAGAGGTGCCGACGGCGTGCCGGCGTGGCGGGAACCCGTCGGCCTCCCCCTGTCCAAACCTGTCTTTACTTCGTCCAGGCTCACAAGAAAAGGGCCGACCCACCGCTGGGTCGGCCCTTTGCACTCGTCGCGCAGACAGGGGCTAAGACTAGTCCTCGTCCTTGCTGAGCCAGGAGAACATGGAGCGCACGCGGGCGCCGGTGGTCTCGATGGGGTGGGTGTTGATCTTCTCGCGCTGCTCGAGGAGCTTCTTGTGGCCGTTGTTGCAGTCGTCCACGAACTCCTGTGCGAAGGAGCCGTCCTGGATGCGCTTGAGGATGTACTTCATAGCCTCACGCGACTTGTCGTTGATCACGAGCGGACCAGCGTAGTACTCGCCGTACTCGGCGGTGTTGGAGATGGAGTAGTTCATGAAGTGGATGCCCTTCTCGTACATCAGGTCCACGATCATCTTCATCTCGTGATAGCACTCAAAGTACGCGAGCTCCTCGGGGTAGCCAGCCTCGGTCAGGGTCTCGAAGCCGGCCTTGACCAGCTCGACGAGGCCGCCGCACAGGACTGCCTGCTCGCCAAAGAGGTCCTCCTCGGTCTCCTCGGCAAAGGTCGCCTTGATGAGGCCGGCGCGGGCTCCACCAAGTGCCCAGGCGTAGGACATGGCCAGGTCCATGGCGTCGCCGGTGGCGTCCTTCTCAACGCAGACCAGATCGGGCACGCCAGAGCCCTCGACGTACTGACGGCGCACGATGTGGCCCGGGCCCTTGGGGGCGACCATGATCACGTTGACGCCCTCGGGAGCCTTGATGTAGCCGTAGTGGATGTTGAAGCCATGGGCGAAGGCCAGGGTGTTGCCGGGCTCCAGGTTGGGCTCGATGAACTCCTTGTACACGGCGGGCTGGGTCTCGTCAGGCGTCAGGACCATGACGACGTCGGCCTCCTTGGTGGCGGTCGCCATGTCGGTCACCTTGAGGCCAGCCTCGCGGGCCTTCTCGGCAGACTTGGAGCCCTCGCGCAGGCCAACGCGAACGTCCACGCCAGAATCCCTGAGGTTCTGAGCATGGGCGTGACCCTGGGAGCCGTACCCGATGATGGCGACCTTCTTCCCCTGGATGATGGAGGGATCGCAATCCTTCTCGTAGTAGATGGTAACGGCCATGCTGGTGCTTCCTTTCTTTCGTTCCTGCTTGCAGAACTATGCTCTCTCCGCCCCGAGTGGGCGGGTAAAGCCAAGTGAGAAAAGCGTGCGGGTCTCGTCGCTCCTTCCATTCATGGGCGTTCCCCGCGCGTGGTGTCGTGGCCTACTGGTCGTGCCCGCGTGACATCGCGATCTTGCCGGTGCGCGTGAGTTGGCGGATTCCGTAGGCGCGGAAGAGGTTCTCCATGGCATCGAGTTTGCTCTCGGTACCCGTTGCCTCGACCGTGAGGGTGTTCCTGCCCACGTCCACGACGTTGGCGCGAAACACGTTGGCGATCTCGATGATCTCGTGGCGGCGCTCGGGAGCGCACTGGACCTTGAACAGGACAAGCTCGCGCTCGATGGCGTCGTCCTCGGTTAGGTCCGAGATCTTGAACACGGAGACCAGCTTGTGAAGCTGCTTGGTGATCTGCTCAAATCCCACTTCGTCAGCCTCGACGATGATGGTCATGCGCGAGAGGGTCTCGTCCTCGGTGGGGGCCACGGTGAGCGACCCGATGTTGAAGCCGCGACGCGAGATCATGCCCGTCACGCGGGACAGCACGCCGGGCTTGTTCTCGACGAGCACAGACAGTATGTGCTTCATCACTCGTCACCCTCCCTCTCCTCTTCGTCCAGAGCATCTTCCAGCGACTTTGGCTTTACGCCCTTGCCAAAGCCCTTCTCGGTCACTCGGACGCCGCCAAGCGTGACGTCCAGCGCTCCGATGATGTCGTCGATGGGTGCGCCCGGGGCGACCATGGGGTACACGGTCTGGTCCTTGGGGATGACCACATCCAACAGGTAGGGCTGGTCGGATGCGAGCATCTGGTCCAGGGCGGCGTCGACCTCCTCGGGGCGCGAGATGCGCGCCGCCTTCCATCCGTAGGCCTCGGCTAGCTTGACGAAGTCGGGGTCGTCGGTGGGCAGCTGGGTAAACGAGAAGCGCCTGTTATAGAACAGCGACTGCCACTGATAGACCATGCCCAGCGTGTGGTTGTCGATGAGCAGGACCTTGACGGGGCAGTTCTCCGCGCGTGCGGTGGCCATTTCCTGGATGTTCATCTGCAGGGAGCCGTCTCCTGCTACGCACACCACCTCGTCATCGGGGCAGCCAATCTTTGCGCCGATGGCGGCGGGGAAGCCAAAGCCCATGGTGCCCGCTCCGCCGGACGAGAGGAACGTGCGCGCGTGCTCGCGGTGGATGTTCTGGTGTGCCCACATCTGGTGCTGACCCACCTCGGTGGTGACGATGGAGGCCTCGGGGTCGAGCTTGTCGGAGAGCTTGGAGAGCACGACCTCGGGAGCGATCGCGTTGGGGAAGTCGTCAAAGTCCTTGGTGTAGAACGGCCAGCGCTCGCGCCAGGAGAACACGTCCTTCACCCACTGCTCGTCGTTGGGTTTGGCGTCCTGCTTCTCGAGCCTCTCGTTGATGGAGGCAAGCACCACGCGTGCGTCACCTACGATCGGGACCACGGGGTTGATGATCTTGCCAATCTCCGCTGGGTCGATGTCGATGTGGATGACCTTGGCGTGTGGGGCAAACTCCGAGACCTTGCCGGTCACGCGGTCGGAGAAGCGAGCCCCCACGGCGATGAGCAGGTCACACTCCGTCACGGCCATGTTTGCGTACTTGGAGCCGTGCATGCCCACGGGGCCGAGGTTGAGCGGGTTGGAGCAGGGCATGGCGCCCTTGCCCATGAGCGAGGTCACCACGGGAATCTGCATGCGCTCGGCGAGCGCGATCAGCTCCTGGCAGGCGTGGCTGGCCACGATGCCACCTCCGGCGTAGAGGAGGGGGCGCTTGGCCTTGGTGATCAGGCTTGCCGCCTGCTTCACCTGCTTGGCGTTGCCACGGTAGGTGGGCTTGTAGCTGGGGATGCTGATGGAGTCCGGGTAATGGAACACCATCTTCTCGCCCGAGATGTCGCTCGGCACGTCGATCAGTACGGGTCCGGGACGCCCGGTGGAGGCGATGTAGAAGGCCTCGCGGAAGGTTCGCGTGAGATCCTTGGTGGACTGCAGGAGGAAGGAGTGCTTGACCACGGGCATGGTGATGCCCACGATGTCGGACTCCTGGAACGAGTCGGTGCCAATGACGCCGCGGGTGACCTGGCCCGTGATGACCACCAGGGGCACGGAGTCCATGTAGGCCGTCATGATGCCGGTAACGGTGTTGGTTGCGCCGGGACCGCTGGTCACCAGCACAACGCCCACCTTGCCGGTGGCACGGGCGTAACCGTCTGCCATGTGCGTGGCACCCTGCTCGTGGCGCGCAAGCACGTGGTGGATCTTCTTGGAGTCGTACAGCGCGTCGTAGATCTTGATGGCCTGCCCTCCGGGGTAGCCAAAGATCGTGTCGACGCCCTCGGCCTCCAGGGAGGCGATGATCGCCTGGGCGCCGGTCATGGTCTTACCCTCGTGCTCCGTGTGGCTGCCAGGGCCAAAGGGCTTGCCCTCCAGTGCGGTCTCCTTGCGGGCGAGCTTCTCCTCGAGGCTGCTTGCGTGAGTCGTCATGAGAGGTAGGCCCCCTTGTCTGCGCTGGTCACGAGCTTTGCGTAACGGGAAAGAACTCCGGTGGTGTACTTGGGCGCGGGCGGCTCCCATGCGGCGCGGCGGCGCTCGAGCTCGTCCTCGTCCACCAGGAGGTCGATGGTGCCGGCCTCGATGTCGATGGCGATCTCGTCACCCTCGTGAACCAGCGCGATGGGACCACCGGCTGCCGCCTCGGGGCTCACGTGTCCAACGCACGGGCCCTTGCTGGCACCAGAGAAGCGACCGTCGGTGATGAGTGCGACGGACTTTGCCAGGCCCATGCCGCAGATGGCAGAGGTTGGGGTCAGCATCTCGCGCATGCCGGGGCCACCCGCCGGGCCCTCGTAGCGAATGACCACGACGTCGCCCGGCTTGATCTTGCCTCCAAAGATGGCGTCGCAGGCGCTCTCCTCCGAGTCAAACACGCGAGCGGGGCCGGTGTGCTGGTACATGCTGGGGTCCACGGCGCTCTTCTTGACCACTCCGCAGTCTGGCGCGAGGCTCCCGCGCATGACCTTGAGGCCACCGTCGGGGGAGTAGGGGTCGCTTACCGGGCGCACGACCTTGCCGTCCACGGGCGGGCACTGCTTGACCCAGTCGCCTACGGTACCGTGGCAGGTGTTGGCGGTGAGGTCCAGCAGGCCGTTGCGGCCAAGCTCGCCGATGATGACGGAGACGCCGCCAACGTCGTTGAGGTCCTGGATGTGGAGCGGGCCGGCGGGCGCCAGGCGCACGATGTTGGGCGTGGCGGAGCAGGCCTTGTCCCAGTCGTCCATGGTGACGGGGCATCCCGCCGCGTGGGCGATGGCGGTCAGATGCAGCATGGTGTTGGTGGAACCCCCGAAGGCCTGGTCAAGTGCCATGCCGTTACGCACGGCACGGGCGTCGATGATCTGACGGGCGGTGATGCCCTTCTCGAGGAGCTCCATGACCTTCATGCCGGCGTGCTTTGCCAGGCGGATGCGCGCGGAGTACACGGCGGGGATGGTCCCGTTGCCGGGGAGCGCGATGCCAAGCGCCTCTGCCAGGCAGCAGATGGAGTTTGCGGTGAACATGCCCGAGCAGCTGCCGCAGGTGGGGCAGGCGGTGTTCTCGAGCCAGTGCATCTCGTCCTCGGTCATGGTGCCTGCGGTCACCTGGCCGGCGGCGTCAAACAGGCTGTTGAGGTCGGTCTCCTCGCCGTGACGGCCACGGCCGGCGAGCATGGGGCCGCCCGATACCAGCACGGTGGGGATGTCCAGGCGGCATGCGGCAATGAGCATGCCAGGGACGATCTTGTCGCAGCTGGGAATCAGGACCATGGCGTCAAACTGGTGGCCCTGGATGGCGCATTCCACGGAGTCGGCGATGACCTCGCGGCTGGTGAGCGAGAAGCGCATGCCCTCGTGGTTCATGGCGATGCCGTCGCACACGCCGATGGTGTTGACCTGCAGCGGGGTGCCGCCTGCCATGCGGACACCGGCCTTGACGGCCTCGGCGATCTTGTCCAGGTGGATGTGGCCCGGGATTACCTCGTTCTGGGACGAGACAACAGCCACGAGCGGGCGCTCGAGCTCCTCGTCGGTCAATCCGTCTGCCTTAAGGAGGCTCCTGTGAGGAGCCCTGGCCAGACCCTGCTTTATGGCATCGCTTCGAAGTTGCATGGTCACCTCTCGCTTCCCCCCTACGCTTGCTGGCGTGAGAATAGCGAGACGGGCGCCCAGCGCCTCCTCGATGCCCGTAACGGTGGGTCCCGGCCCGGTTTCGCCTCGCCTGGCAACCGGGGATCGCCCGATGCCCTCCAAGGCTCTCGTCCGAGCGGCTCAGGGGGTGTTCTTGGCCGTCCACCGCGGGTTCTCAGATTCGCCCGCTTGCTGTGTGATGGATGCGGCCCGTACTCGCCCCGTCATCGCCGTTCTCAAGTCTGTGCGACGAAATATACGCCTTGTGAAACCGTTCTCTGTTACGGCGGTATTAATTCACCATCAGGGCTCATAAAAGGTATTCAGGCAATCTTGGAATACTTTTTTACGTGAATATCTGTGAGCGAAGTTGCACCTGCGTACCGGTGGTATTACTGCGACTCGTGTTCCTAACATGTATGAACGACTAGGCAGAATTATTCGATACGTTTCCTGAAGGGGATGCCGCCATGATGCCATGGCGGCGAAAGCTGGTTCGTCCTGCGGGTGAGAGAAGCGCGGCGATAGGGTTGCCACCAATGCCGCTGGGATGGATGGCGGCGGCGTGGCGGGCTCTTCTCGCCCATGCCTGACGGAGCCACGCAAGCGGGGCCGCCGCGACGCCCGATGCGCCACGACGGCCCCTTTTGTGCCTGGGATGGGTGGGTGCCTGCCGCCCTCCCCGCGTCCTTACAGAGAGGTCTGTACCACGGTGGGCTTGAAACCTGCCTGGCGCAGGGCCTCCACGATCTGGTTCTTGTGGTCCTCGCCGTACGCCTCGATCGTGGTGCGCAGCTCGACGGCGGCGTTGCGGTTGGTCGAGACAAACTGGTTGTGCTCCAGCTTGATCACGTTGCCGTTCTGCTCTGCGATCACGCTTGCGACGCGCACCAGCATGCCGGGGCGGTCGGGCAGCAGGACCGACACGGTGAAGATGCGGCCGCGCTGGATCAGGCCATGCTGCACGACGCTGGACATGGTGATCACGTCCATGTTTCCGCCCGAGAGGATGGCGACCACGCGCTTGCCCTCGGCGGGCAGGTGGTGTAGGGCGGCAACGGTGAGCAGGCCGGAGTTCTCCACGACCATCTTGTGGTTTTCGACCATGTCCAGGAAGGCGGCGACCAGCTCGTCGTCGTCGATGGTCAGGACGTCGTCCAGGTTCTGCTGCAGGTAGGGGAAGACCTTGTCGCCCACCTCAAGGACGGCGGTGCCATCGGCGATGGTGTTGGCGGAGGGCAGCTTGGTCACGTGACCCGCCTCGAGGGCAGCGGTGAGGCTTGCGGCGCCCTTGGGCTCCACGCCAATCACGCGAATCTTGGGGTTGTACAGCTTGGCGAAGGTCGAGACGCCACAGGCGAGTCCGCCGCCGCCCACGGGCACCAGGATGGTGTCCACCAGGGGAAGCTCCTGCACGATCTCCATGGCGATGGTGCCCTGCCCGGTTGCGACCGTGGTGTCGTTGAAGGGCGGAATGTAGGTGTAACCCTCCTGCTCGGCAAGCTCGACGGCACGCTCCTTGGCATCGTCAAAGACGTCGCCGTACAGGATGACCTCGGCACCGTAGCCCTTGGTGCGCTCGACCTTGATGAGCGGGGTGGTGGTGGGCATCACGACGATGGAGCGGGCACCCGCGTGGGTGGCAGCATAGGCGACACCCTGGGCGTGGTTGCCGGCGCTGGCGGTGATGACGCCGCGGTCCAGCTCCTCGCGGCTCATCGTCGAGATCTTGTAGTAGGCTCCGCGCAGCTTGTACGCGCCCGTGCGCTGCATGTTTTCGGGCTTGAGCCAGACGCGGTTGCCCGAGGCCTCGGAGAAATACGGGCTCTCGACGAGCTTGGTCTCGAGCGTGACCTCCTTGACCTTCTCCGATGCCTCCTCAAACGCCTCGAGGGTGAGCATGTCTGCCATTAGAGGGTCCCCCAAATCTTGTTGCCTGTCCTGCATGTGCGTGCGATGTTTCGGGCTTGGGCAAAGTTACCTTTGCCTACCTGATTTTGCATATAGTAGGTCTTCACGCGCCCTGGGTTATTGGCGGGGCGAGAAATGTGTGGATGCGGGGCCCATGCCCTGCGCGCAACCAGAGGGGTCACTTCATGGCACGAGGAGCGGGGGCTCTGGGCTCGGAGCTGTTCAGGATTCACGATGCGAGCGTCGTAAGGTCGGGGAAGACCATCCTGCACGTGCGCGACTTTGCGCTGCGCGAGGGCGAGCACGTCGCGTTGCTGGGGCCTAACGGTGCAGGCAAGTCAACCTTCATCCAGCTGCTCACGCGCGAGGTGTTCCCCGTGTATCGTGACGAGCCGCCCGTGCTCTTTCGTGGGCAGGAGCGCCCCCAGCTGGCTGAGATTCGTCGGATCCTGGGCATCGTGAGCTCGACCATGCACGAGCAGATTCGCGTGCATGCCCCCTCCATCGACATCGTCGTGGGTGGTATCTATGGCACGCTCGGGCTCCCCATGCAATACGAGGTCACGGAGCATGACTACCAACGGGCGCTCGAGGCACTCGATCGCCTGGGCATCGCGGGGGTTGCCCACCAGGACATCAGGACCCTCTCTACGGGCCAGGCCCGCCGCGTCCTTATCGCCCGCGAGCTCGTGCGTAATCCAAAGGTGCTGGTCTTCGACGAACCCTGCACGGGCCTTGACCCGGAGGGCATGTACCACGTGCGCGAGTCGATGAGCACCCTGGCAGCCGAGGGGGTGTCGATCATCCTGGTCACGCACTACCCCGAGGACATCGTTCCCGCAATCGGCCGCGTTCTTCTCATCCGCAACGCAGAGGTGTACGCCGATGGTCCCAAGGAGCAGATGCTGCGCGGGGAGGTGCTCTCCGACCTCTTTGGTGTCCCTCTGGTGGTGGACGTCCACGAGGGCTGGTATTCGCTGCGCGGGGCCTACGGGGATTAGCGAGTCGGGTTTGGGCGCGTGATGGGAGGTCGGATGCCGGACGGGCTTGTGGTGCGTGCGGGGGACCCTTCCCTCGTTGGTGAGGCGCAGGGGCTGGGGGAGAGGCTCGGTGCCCCCGTGGTCGACGCAGTTCCTACCAGTGACGAGTGCCTCTCGCTTGTGGTGTCGGCCGACGGGCTGTGCCTGCGTCGCGGGAACATGTCGCTCTCTGCCGACCTCACGAGAATGCTTCCGCGGCTGCGGCGCTCGAATCTCTCCCGCGAGCTGCTGGTGCGGGCCGCCAGAATCAGGGGAGACGGGCCGCGCACGGCATTTGACGCCACGGCAGGCCTTGGCGAGGACTCCCTCCTGCTGGCGGCGACGGGTTTTGAGGTCACGCTCTACGAGCGCGACCCGGTGGTGTACGAGCTGCTCGCTGATGGCCTGCGCCGAGCTGCCGCCGTGCCGGGGCTTGCGGAGGCAGTCGGGCGCATGAAGGCGCGACGTGGGGACAGCGTGTCCGCCTTGGGCGAGCTGGATGCTGCACCGGACGTCGTTCTGTTGGACCCGATGTTTCCCGAGCGGCGCAAGAGCGCCTCGGTGAAGAAGAAGCTACAGATGATCCAGCGGCTGGAGCGGCCCTGCGAGGACGAGACGTCGCTCCTCTCCGCCGCGCTTGGGGTGCATCCCCGCAAGGTCGTCATCAAGCGTCCTGCAAAGGGGCCGTGGCTTGCCGGGGCAAAGCCAAGCTACACCGTTGAGGGAAAGGCCATTCGCTACGACGTCATCGTCCCACCCTTTGCGTAGGGGAACGAGCGGGTGCTTTTGTTGGGCGCGTCGCGTGCCCAAGGCCGACGGGAGCCTACCGTCCCAAGGGCGCTCGTGTCTTGGGCGGGGACACGTTGCCAAGACCATGACGTGCCGGGGCAGTTTTTGCCCTGTGCCAATCGGCGCCGGTGGGGTCCAACGTCCCAGCAAGGCGTAGCGTCGCTCGAAATGGGTTGGTTAAGAGGCGCCACGCCTCAAGCCCGGGGCCTCGCCGGGGCGGGATCCAGCTCGTCCTCGCTGGCGGCGGGAAGGGCTTTTGCCACGTAGTCGGCAATTCCCTCCGTGAGCTCGCTCACTACTCCGAGGAACGTGTGCAGGTCCTCGTCGGTGGCACCGTCCACGTGAAGGCCGGTGCTCGCGGCGACCGGCATGTGAAAGCGCGTCGCGAGCTTGGCCGCTATGTCGTGTGCGGGAATCTCGTCGCGATGACAGGGCACCGAGAGGATGCTCACGGTGGCGGTGCGCCCTGGCTCGGGGCGGGGAATCGCCTGTGCCGTCGCCCCCAGGTGCGCGTAGCGGGGCGAGCATGCCGTCACCGTGATGCCGCGCGGCGTCACGGTGACTGCCGCCTCCAACCTAAAGCGCCCCTCGCCGGCGGCAACCGTTCCAAGCTGCATGCCCATGAGTCTCTCCCCCCGATTTGCCCAAAGCTATCCAAGCCCAGGTTCCACCCTATAGCGGCTATACAGTCAAGCGAGAGGGAGGTGCAAACAGATGAACGGCGCGTAACCCATCGGTGCCCACCTTTGCCCCAATGAGATCGTCAGCGTAGCATTGCGAGGCGTCGACGGGGGGCGACTACTTCCCCCGACCGCAGGATCGCCGTCAAAACCTTTTTTTGGGGGGACAACCATGGATCAGACTCCGCCTCGGGATCACGTTGGGCTTGAGCTTGCGATGTTCCAGTACGACGCGGGTGACCCAAGGCGCATCCAGCACTTCGTGAAGGTGCGCGCGCTGGCCCGGACCATCGCCCTCCTGGAAGGGCTGGACCAGCGGGACCTCTATGTGCTGGAGGCTGCCGCCCTCGTGCACGACGTGGGAATCCACGAGTCCGAGCGCCGGTACGGCGACACGTCCGGAAAGCGCCAGGAGGAGCTGGGACCCGGCATTGCGCGCCCGATGATGGCGCGCCTGGGCTATGAGACGCAGGTCATCGACCGTGCGTGCTGGCTGGTGGGCCACCATCACAGCTACAACGACATCCACGACATCGACCTGCAGGTGCTCGTGGAGGCAGACTTCCTGGTGAATATCTACGAGGACCATCCCGACGACCCCGAGGCGCGCCGTCGCGTGGCGAAGTCGGTTGACGAGCGCGTGTTCCGCACCAGGGCTGGGCGCCAGCTTCTGCACGACCAGTTCATGGCGTAGCTCCGAGCCAAGGACGGGGGCCGCCTGCCGCACGACCGGTTCATGACATGGGGGAGAGGGGCGTGCGAGCCAGTAGTTGCCCAAACCAGTGGGTGTGGCGGCGAGCGAGGCGGCGGCACTTCTCCTCCCCTTGGCTCGTCGGCGTGTCCATGTCAGAAATCAAAGGTCGCGAGTACTCGCAACGTGGCTTTTCTGCCGCGGCCAGAGTCAGCTTCCCCCGCAATCGCCCCCGGAGGAGCGCACCTACGCGTAGATGACCTTGAGGTTGGGTGCCTCGCTCGCAAACCTAGCCCGATACTCCTCGCTCACTCCGGTGTCGGTTACCAGGACATCAAAGTCCGAGAGGTCGTTGTGGTGAACCGCGGCGCTCACCCCCATCTTGGTGGAGTCGAGCAATATCACGTGGCGTCGGGAGTGCTCCATCAGCTGGGCGAGCCACGCCGCCTGCTCCAGGCGGTGCGCGCTGAAGCCCTGCTCAAACGAGAACGCGTTGGTGCAGAGGTACACCGTGGGCACCATGAGCTGGTCGACCTCTCGCGTGGGCACGACCCCCTCCGTGTAGTGGAAGCCCTCGCGGATGCGCCCGCCAAGCTGGATGACCGAGCTGTCGGGGAGAAGGGCATCCGCCTCGGTCGAGATCATCGTGTCGTTGGTGATGATCGTGAGGTTGTGCTTCCCCCTGAGTGCGCGCACGAACTCCAGGTTGGTCGTTCCGGCCTGGACTAAGAAGGTGTCGCCGTCCTTGACGAGCTTCGCCGCGGCATGGGCAACCCGCACCTTCTCCTCGTGTGCCACCGAGACCGAGGTCGCCGCCCGCAGCTCGCGCTCGTTGGACTCTATGCTCATCGCGCCACCGTGCGTGCGCCTCACCTTCCCCTGGGACTCCAGCTCGCGCAGGTCCTTGCGCGCGGTGGCTGCCGAAACCCCAAACGCGTCCACGATCTGGGCGATGGTGATGGTCGAGGACTCCTCCACCATCTCCTGGATCCTCTGCTGTCGCTCCTCCAGAAAGAGGGGCTGGCTTGGGCTCTGCGTGCTCACGTCTCCTCGATTCCTGCGGTACGAATCGCTGCCTTGGCCCCAGCGGGGCTTCCCATACTGCTGCCGTTAGCAATGACTGTACTATCAAAACGAAAGCAAACGAATATGAATGCACGCTTAAACCTGAATTGGTACCATTCGGCGAAACAAAACGAATGAATATGCTTACAAATGATTAGATTCGGTTCGTGAAACGCGAGCAAGCGATTACGCAAGGGGTACGCATGCCCGCTCTTCTCCCACTTGGGAGTTGAGGCACGAAGGTTGGCGGGCAAACGTCCGCCAGGGAAGGAAGGAAGACGCGATGCTTGTTAGCCTTCGAGACGTCTGTCAGATTGCGGAGCAGAAGAACATGGCGGTCGCAGCCGTGAATTCCGCGAGCCTGGAGGCGATTCGCGCGGCCATCGAGGTGGCCGAGGAAACCCACTATCCCATCATCATCCAGCACGCGCAGGCGCACGAGTCGCTCGTCCCCCTCAAGTACGTGGGGCCCATCGTCGCCGAGCTCGCCGAGCGCTCGAGTGCGCAGATTTGCTTCAACCTCGACCACTGCGAGGACCTGTCCTATGCACGCCACGCCCTTGACCTTGGGTTCACCGGTGTGATGTTTGACGGCTCCGCGCTTCCCTACGAGCGCAACGTCGAGCTCTCCAGCTATGCGGCGGACATGTGCTCCGAGTATGGAGCGGGACTCGAGTGCGAGCTTGGCTCCATGGGCTCTCGCGAGGCGGGCGAGAAGGACGAGGGCGGCACCGCTGACGAGGCCGGTGCCATTTACACAGACCCCGACCAGGCAAAGGACTTTGTCACAAGGACCGGGCTCGACATTCTCGCCTGCTCGTTTGGCACTGTCCACGGCCTGTACAGGGGTGAGCCGAAGCTCAACTACCAGGTTCTGACCGACATCCGCGACCGCGTAAAGGTCCCTCTGGTGATGCACGGCGGCTCCGGCCTCTCTGACGAGCAGTATCACAAGTCCATCGACGCCGGCGTGCGCAAGATCAACTACTACACCTACGGCGTCAAGTATGCGGGCGAGGCAGTGCGCAAGATGATCGACGAGAAGGTCGCCGCCGATCCCAACGTCAACATCTACTGGCACGACATGACCACCACCGCCCACGAGAGCCTCGTGAAGACGTTCGAGCACGTGGTGACGGTGTTCGCCAACGGTGCAGACCCCTTCGTGATCTAGGGGAGGGGGTTGGATATGAGAAAGTTTCTGATCGCCTCTCACGGGACCGTGGCCAGCGGCATCAAGAGTGCCGTCAAGATCCTCACGCATGATGACTCGGCAATCACCGCGGTCGACTGCTACCTGGACGAATCCGACTTCACGCCCAGGATCCAGGAGTTCATCGACTCGGTGGGTCCGGACGACGAGGCAGTTATCTTCACCGACCTCCTGGGTGGCAGCGTCTGCAACAAGGTGATGCAGCTCGAGCCCGAGAAGCATGGGATTCTGCACGTCACTGGCGTGAACCTCATCACCGTCATGGGATGCCTTCTCTCGGACGAGCCGCTCGATGCGGGGTCGGTGGACGAGATTGTGAAGACGGGGGCGTCCCTGATCCAGCGCGTCTCGGCAGACGAGGGCGAGGAGAAGGGCGACGAGTCCGACGAGGACTTCTTCGCATAGCTTCGTTCTTTGAGAAATATCCGGCATGTGATGCCGGTGGAAATGATGTCCTCAAGGAAGGGGGAACCATGATTGTTCAGATTCGCGTAGACGATCGACTCATTCATGGTCAGGTGGCGTTGCTCTGGGGCAAGGAGCTCAACACCAAGGGAATCGTGGTCGCGAACGACCACGCAGCACAGGACAAGACGCAGGCGGCAACGCTCAAGATGGCGTGCCCGCAGGGGCAGCGTCTCCTCATCCGCTCGGTCAAGGATGCCATTGGCGTGGCAAACGACCCTCGTGGCAAGGATATGCGCATCTTCATGCTCACGCAGACCGTTGCCGATGCTTATGAGGTTGCCTCCAACTGCAAGGGCAACGTGCAGGCGGTCAACATCGCAAACGTAGGGCGCTTCGACCGCTCCGACGACGCCAAGAAGAAGCTCCTCACCACGGGCGTGAACCTCAACCCCGAGGACCTCGAGGCGGCACGCAAGCTTTGCGAGCTGGGAATCCCCGTAATTCACCAAGTTGGCACCACCGATGCAAAGACCAAGGTCGCCGACCTTCTTGCCAAGCTCGGCTAGCTGCGCAAAAGCCCCGACCGGGGCAACCGATACAAGTAGTGCGTTCTGTGGGAGGAGAAGAGCATGCTGCAATTGGCTTTGATGGCCTTCCTGGCATCGTTCATCTGCTACTTTGTGCAGTGGACGTTTGGCCAGCCGATGATCGACCAACCAATCTGCGTTGGAATGGTCGCCGGACTCATCTTTGGTGACGTCACCACCGGCATCATCATCGGCGCTGCGATGGAGGCAATCTTCATCGGCAACGTCAACGTTGGTGGCGCGACGTCGGCAGAGCCCGTCACCGGTACGGTCATGGCAATCTGCTTCGTGACTCAGATGGGCATGGCACAGGGTGCTGCAATCACCCTCGCAACCGCCGTTGCCATCTTCGCAAACATCATCTATTCGCTCATCTTCAACGTCCTCATGTCGTTCTGGTCGCCCCTCATCGACTGGGCCGCCCATACCGGCGAGACCAAGAACGTCTTCATCGTTCACTTTGGTGGTGCCCTCGTCATGAACGCCGCGATGGCAATCCCGACCTTCCTGGGCGTCTACTTTGGCGCAGAGCCCGTCGCGAACCTGGTCAACGTCATCCCTGCTGCCGTCACGAACGGCTTCAACGCCGCGGCCGGGCTTCTCCCCGCGGTCGGCATGGCGCTCCTCGTGAGGATGCTCTGGAACTCCAAGATCGCCATCTACTTCCTCCTCGGCTTCGTCTGCGTCTCGTACCTGGGTCTGCCCATGGTCGGCGTTGCCGCGCTCGCAGCCGTGATCGTGGTGGTGGAGGCCTTCAACCAGCTTGACCTGCTCGACGTGAAGAAGAAGCTCCAGGCACTGCGTGCGGGTGGCGGTGCCGTGCAGGCGGAGACCCAGGACCAGATTGAAGAGGAGGATTTCTTCGCATGAGTGCAGAAAACGAGAGCAATGTCTCACAGCAGGAGATAACCGCCACGGAGGACGCCGCCTCCGAGAAGATCAGCGTCTCGACCAAGGACCTCTCCCACGAGGACCGCAAGATGCTCAAGGGCATCTTCCTCCACTCCTTCAACATCTTCGCCATGTACGGCGGCGGCGCAAAGGCAGGCGCCTCCGGATTCCTGTGGGCCCTCGCCCCGGCGTTCGAGCGCTTCTATCCCGACAAGGAGCGCAGGACCGACGCCATGGTGCGCCACTCCAGCTGGTATAACATCACGTCAAACGTCGGAACCTTCTGCATGGGCCTGGTTGCCGCGATGGAGCGCGAGAACTCCCAGCACCCCGACTTCGACACGCAGTCCATCGACGCAATCAAGGCCTCGCTCATGGGCCCCATGTCCGGCATCGGCGACGCCATCTTCTGGGGCGTGCTGCGCGTCATCGCTGCCGCCGTCGGCATGGCGCTGTGTGCCCAAACGGGCACCATCCTCGGACCCCTCGTCTTCCTGATCATCTACAACGTGCCGTCCATCCTCTGCCGTTGGTGCCTCACCGTCCTCGGTTACCGCGTGGGCTCGAACTTCATCACGAAGCTCGAGGAGGGCGGCCTCATGGACCTCATCACCAAGCTCGCCGGTGTTCTCGGCCTGATCATGATCGGTGCCATGACCGCCTCGTTCGTCAAGTTCAACTGCGCAATCACGATTCCCGCCGGCAGTGGTGACCCCGTCAAGGTCCAGACCTACCTCGACACCATCTTCAAGGGTCTCGTCCCCATCCTGTACACCCTTGGGTGCGTCAAGCTCCTCAAGAAGAACGTCAACGTGACGTGGCTCATCGTTGGAACCATGGTCATCGGCCTGGCGCTGGGCTTCCTGGGAATCTGCTAGGTAACGTCCATAATTTGCTTCCCCGACGGCGAGGGTCTCAGTTCAACTGGGGCCCTCGCCGTGGTGTTGCGTCGTGAGAGTGCGGCACGCATGGCAGATGGCATGGGGGAGAGGGGATGCCCACGAGACCAGCCCAACTCCCTGACTCCCATCTCGCTTGTCCCCTGAGCAATGTCCACCCGCGGGTTGGGCGCGTACGAGCGGCGGGATGCGTGCGGAAACGATCGGCGACCGGGCTGGTCGGGCGGGGCTTGTCCCGCGATATTGGCTCGCTGCCGCACACGACCCCGCGATGAGCTATGCGAGCGACCAAGTCGGCGCCCCTGCCTCCGACACCTTGGCGGGCGCTCCGCAAGCCTAACGGCGGCAGGCGCTACAGGGTCGATCCAAGCCAGTGCGTGGTGCACTCCATGACCTTCTGGGCGGGGACGTCTGCCTTTCCCTCAAGTTGGGAGACGAGCATCCTAAACGCCAGTGCCCCCTCCTCCCATACGGGCTCGGTGATGGTCGTGACGCTCGGCGTTACCAGCGTCGTCCAACTTGCGTTGTCGATGCCCAGGATTCCAATCCTCTGGGGAACAAGATGCATGAAGGGCTTCATCGCCTCGTAGATCCTGTTGAGTGCCCACTGGTGGGGGCAGACGAGAAGGGTCCGGCGTGCCGGGTTGAGGTTGTACTGGAAGTAGTGGGACAGCTCCTCGACGCTCGGGCCATCGTGTGAGATGGGAACGACGCCGTAGGGAAGGTTCCTCGCAGACAGGGCATCCTCTATCCCCTGGAGGCGCTCAAGTCTCGTTCTCGCACCAGAGGCGTCTGCGGCAAGGATGACAAACTCCTCGTAGCCTCGGTCGGCGCATTCCGTCACGGAACTGTAGAAGGCGTCATACAGGTTGGTCTTCACCCAGTGTCCGCTCATGTCGAAGGGGCTGTAGTCGTAGAACACAACCGGCTTTCCCGCCTTCGAGAGCCTATCCCTGATACCTCTCACCTGACCCGTTGGTTGGATCACAAAGCCGTCCACCCCCAGCGAGAGCATCTTCTCGATGCAGAGGCGCTCGGACTTAGGGTCAAACACGGTGTCGCACACAATGGTCTGGTACCCATGCTCCGTGGCAACCGACTCCATGCCACGCAGGACCTCGCCGGCCCAATTGTTTGCGATGTTGCAGATGATGACAGCGATGACGCCAGTTGCCTTGTTGCCCAGAACCCTTGCCTGGGCGTTAGGGACGTAGCCCGTCTCGGCTATCGTCTTCGCGATGCGCTTGCGGGTGGCCTCACCCATCTTCTCGTAGCGTCCGTTGAGGTAGTAAGAGATCGTCGCGGTCGAGACGCCGGCGAGCTTGGCGACGTCCGTTATGTTGACTCGCTTCGCCATCGGTCCTGCTCCTCTCGCCTTGCCTGACTCCATGGTACGTTCGCGTCAAATGGTGTTGCAGGGAGTTGTCGGCGTGCGGTGAACGCAGTCTACCGAATAGGAAAAATTGTTCTTGACAACTCGAAACTGTCGTAGAGCAGCACGAAACCTTTGAAGTTAACTAATTAACAAATCAAGTTAAAATTAGTTAAAAACATACCTCTACATGCCACTTCGCCGAAATGAGGATGCAGTTTCCCTCGTCCTGAGAATAATGGGTTCCAGGGAAAGGGAGCGACCAACCGCGAGCGGTCGAAGGTCCTCCGAAAGAGCGATTGAAGCAACGCGAGAGGAGAGATGGCAGTGAAGGTAGTGGCGGTGTGCGCCTGCACGGTGGGTATTGCCCACACGTACATGGCCCAGAAGGCAATCGAGGAGGAGTGCGCCCGTCGTGGGTTCGACTACAAGGTCGAGACCCAGGGTGGCATGGGCATCGATAACGAGTTGGACGAGGACGAGATCGCGGATGCCGACTACGCGCTCCTTGCCATTGACGTGGGAATCGAGGGGGACGAGCGCTTTGATGACAAGCGCGACGAGGGCAAGTGCCTCACCGTCGGTTCCGCCGACGTCATCGCGGATGCCAAGAAGGTAATTGACGAGCTGATCGCCCTGTAATCACAGAGAGGAGTGATGGGTAATGGCAGAGACAACAGCGAGCGCTCCAAAGAAGAAGGGGCTGTTCTCGAACTTTGGCAAGGACCTGCTCAAGGCCTTTAACACCGGCGTCTCGTACTTCATTCCCGTTGTCGTAATCGGCGGTGTGTTCCTGGCGTTCTCGCTTGCCTCCGGAAAGGCAGGGGCAAACGGCATGGAGGTCACCAACCCCTTCATGCAGAACCTGAACCTCATCGGCATGGCGGGCATCAACATGATGATCCCCGTGCTTGCCGCCTACATCGCCTACTCCCTTGCGGGCAAGCCTGGCCTGGCACCTGGCTTCGTTCTCGGATACCTGGTTAACAACCCCGTTCCCGTTGGCGAAACCAACGTTTCCACGGGATTCCTCGGCGCAATGATCATGGCGGTCTTCGTCGGCTACTGGGTCAAGTGGATGAAGACCTGGAAGGTCAACGACACCATTCGCACCATCATGCCGGTCCTGATCATCCCCATCTTCAGCACGCTTGTCCTGGGGCTGTTCTACATCTACGTGCTCGCGTTCCCCCTGAGCCTCGTCATGAACTGGCTCACCAACGTGCTTGGCAGCCTGCAGGGTGGGTCTGCCATAGTCCTCGGTCTCGTAATCGGTGTCATGACCGCGTTCGACATGGGCGGCCCCGTCAACAAGACCGCCTCCACCTTCACCATGGCGCTCATGACTGCTGGCGTGTATGCCCCCAACGGCATGTTCCGCGTCGCCGTCGCCGTGCCCCCCATCGCCTGTGGCCTCGCAAGCTTCATCGCCAAGAACAAGTTTGACGACGCCGACCGTCAGATGGGCATCTCCGCGATCTTCATGGGCTGCATCGGCATCACCGAGGGTGCCATTCCCTTCGCGGTCAAGGACCTTGGCCATACGCTCCCGGGAATCTGCATCGGCTCTGCCGTCGGTGCCGCCCTCGCTGCCGCCCAGGGCATCGAGTGCTACGTCCCCCACGGAGGCTTCATCGTCGCCATGGCTACCAACAACATCGGTCTGTACTGCCTTGATATCGTCATCGGCTCCCTCGTCGCGGCCGCCATCCTCGTTGCGATGAAGCCAAAGCTCGAGGCGAAGAAGTAAAGACCTCCGACGAGTAGACCGCAAAGGCGCGAAGACAACCGCATCCATTGCTTGCTACAAATCGGGTCGCCCCACGTGGCCGGGAGACCGCGTGGGGCGCTTTTTATGCCGATTTTCCTAACGAAGGAGAGAGAAATGCCGTACACAGAGCTTCCCATCCACGATGCTGTCAAGGGGCTTCTCAAGCTTCAGGACACCGGAGACCACGCCACCCTCGTTGGCATTGGGCCGATGTCGCCCAACCTGCTCCAGGCGGCCTTCGAGCTCGCCAAGGAGGAGGACTTCCCCCTCATGTTCATTGCCTCGCGCAACCAGGTCGACAAGGACGAGTTTGGCGCCGGATACGTGAATGGCTGGGACCAGGTTCGCTTTGCCGCGGACATCAAGAAGGTCGCTGACGAGGTTGGCTACACCGGCCCGTACTACCTCTGCCGCGACCATGGTGGTCCCTGGCAGCGTGACGAGGAGCGCAACGCCCACCTTCCCGAGGACGAGGCAATGGAGCTCGCCCGTCGCTCCTTCGTGGCAGACATGGAGGCCGGCTTTGACCTTCTGATGGTCGACCCGACCAAGGATCCCTATCAGATCGGCAAGGTCATTCCCCTCGAGACCGTCCTCCGTCGCACGATCGACCTCATCGACTACCTTGAGCAGTACCGCCGCGAGCACAACCTGCCCGAGGTCGCCTACGAGGTTGGTACCGAGGAGACCAACGGTGGCCTCACCACCACGGACAAGTACGAGGAGTTCATCTCCAAGCTCCAGCCCGAGCTGGAGAAGCGTGGCTGCCCCATGCCCACCTTCATCGTCGGCCAGACTGGCACGCTCACCCGTCTCACCGAGCAGGTCGGCCACTACAACTACAAGAACGCCCGCGAGCTTGCCGACATGGCAAAGGGATACGGCGTGGGCCTCAAGGAGCACAACGCGGACTATCTGGATGACGTTACGCTCCTCGAGCACATTCCCGCTCACGTGACCGCCTCCAACGTGGCGCCGCAGTACGGCACCGAGGAGACGCGCGCATACCTCAAGCTCTGCAAGGTCGAGCAGCTGCTCGTTGACAACGGCCTGTGCGACGACCCGTCCGACCTCTACAACACCCTCCTGGTCAAGGCCATCAAGACCGAGCGTTGGCGCAAGTGGATGACCGGCGACGACGTTAACCTCCAGGTCGACGACATCCTCAAGGACCCCGAGCTCTCGTCCCAGATCCTTGACATCTCCGGTCACTACGCCTTCAACGACCCCGAGGTCAAGGAGCAGGTCGCCAAGCTGTACAAGAACCTCTCCGCCCAGGACATCGATGGCCAGCGGTTCGTCGTCGAGCACATCAAGCGCCCGCTGCGCCAGTACGTGGTCGGCCTCAACCTTAAGGGCGTGACCACCCGCATCAAGAACGCACTCGCCGAGTAAGCGTCACATTTAGGGGAGAGGAGAGACGGAACGAGCCCGTCTCCCCTCTTTCCACAGCCAGTCAATGCGCAACAAGGAAGAGGGGGACACATGAAGTTCTTCATCGACACCGCCGACCTCGACGAGATCAGGGAGGCCATGAGCTGGGGCGTGCTCTCGGGCGTGACCACCAACCCGTCGCTGTACGCCAGGACGGGCGGCAAGCTCGCCGACTTCGAGGCCCACATGGCCGAGATCTGCCGCGTCTGCGAGGGCCTGCCCGTCTCCGCCGAGTCGCAGGCCAAGACCACCGAGGGCATGGTGGAGGACGCCAGGAGGCTCGCGGCGCTGGCCCCCAACGTCGTCGTGAAGCTGCCCATCTGCGAGGAGAGCCTGCCGGCGACCCACCAGCTGGCCTCCGAGGGCATCCGCGTCAACATGACGCTGGTGTTCTCCGCCCCGCAGGCGCTGCTGGCGGCCCGCGCCGGCGCGCGCTACGTGAGCCCCTTCGTCGGCCGCTTCGACGACATCGGCGACGACGGCCTCGCCCAGCTCGAGACCGTGGTCCGCGCGGTCAAGAACTACTCCTACGGCTACTGGGACGGGGAGGGCGGCCCCGAGATCATCACCGCCTCCGTGCGCACCCCCAACCACGTGACCCAGGCCGCCCTCATGGGCGCCGACATCGCCACCGTGCCCTTCGCGGCGCTCAGGAAGTGCGTGAGGCACCCGCTCACCGCCGAGGGCAGGGCGAAGTTCGACGCCGACTGGGAGAAGGTCTCCGCCGGGGCGTAGGGTGCGATAGACTGAAGCGAGCCGGGGGCTAGCTGGCCTTCCGGCTCGTTTTTCTAGAAAGGAGAAGGGCACCATGGCCGAAACCAGGTCTCAGCACACCGACGCCGAGCTCGAGGCTATCGCAGCTCGCGTTCGCCAGGGCGTCATCGTTGGCACGCACGCAGCTAAGTCGGGCCACCCCGGCGGATCGCTCTCTGCTGCCGACATCCTCACGTATCTGTACTTCGAAGAGATGAACGTCGATCCCGCCAACCCCCGCGACCCCAAGCGCGATCGCTTCGTGCTGTCCAAGGGCCACGCGGCTCCTGGCCTGTACTCCGTCCTCGCGGAGCGCGGCTACTTCCCGCCCAAGGAGCTCGAGACCCTGCGGCACGTGGGTTCCAGGCTCCAGGGCCATCCCAACATGAACGACACCCCGGGTGTCGACATGTCCACCGGCTCGCTGGGCCAAGGCATTTCGGCCGCCGTGGGCATGGCGCTCGCCGCCAAGCACTGGGGCGAGGCCTGGCGCACCTACGCCATCTTGGGTGACGGCGAGCTGGAGGAGGGCCAGGTATGGGAGGCCGCGATGTTCGCGGGCAACCACGGGCTGGACAACCTCTGCGCCATCGTCGACTGGAACGGCCTCCAGATCGACGGCACCATCGAGGAGGTCAACCCCGCAACGCCCATCGCCGATAAGTTCCGTGCCTTCCGCTGGCACGTGGTCGAGGTCGAGGACGGCAACGATTTCGCCCAGCTGCGTCCCGCCTTCGCCGAGGCCCGCGCCACCAAGGGCGCACCCACGTGCATCGTTGCCAAGACCGTGAAGGGCAAGGGCGTCTCGTTCATGGAGAACCAGGTGGGCTGGCACGGCAAGGCCCCCAACGACGAGCAGTTCGAGCAGGCCATGGCCGAGCTCAAGAAGGGGGAGTAGGCAATGGCAGACGTCAAGAAGATCGCAACCCGCGAGAGCTACGGGCACGCCCTGGTCGACCTCGCCAAGGACCACGACGACTTCGTGGTCCTGGACGCCGACCTCGCTGCGGCCACCAAGACCGGCATCTTCAAGGCGGCCTATCCCGACCGCTTCTTTGACTGCGGCATCGCGGAGTCCGACATGATGGGCATCGCGGCGGGCATCGCCACCACCGGGCGCGTCGCCTTTGCCAGCACCTTCGCCATGTTCGCTGCCGGCCGTGCCTTCGAGCAGGTGCGCAACTCCATCGGCTACCCGCACCTCAACGTGAAGATCGGCGCGACGCACGCCGGCATCTCGGTGGGCGAGGACGGCGCCAGCCACCAGTGCTGCGAGGACATCGCACTCATGCGCACCATCCCGGGCATGACCGTGGTCGTTCCGTCGGACGACGTCGAGGCCCGCGCGGTGGTCAAGGCCGCCTACGAGCACGAGGGCCCCGTGTACATGAGGTTTGCCCGCCTGGCGACTCCCGTCTTCAACGACACCCCCGATTACCACTTTGAGCTCGGCAAGGCTGTGACCCTGCGCGAGGGCTCCGACGTCACCATCGTGGCCTGCGGCCTCATGGTTGGCGCGGCGCTCGAGGCGGCCGAGTCCCTGGCCAAGCAGGGCGTGGAAGCAGAGGTCATCAACGCCCACACCGTGAAGCCTCTTGATGCAGACACCATCTGCGCCTCCGCCGAGAAGACCGGCCGCGTCGTCACCGCCGAGGAGCACTCGATCATGGGTGGTCTTGGCGGGGCCGTGTGCGAGGTCCTCTCCGAGCGCCATCCCGTCCCCGTGCGTCGCGTGGGCGTGCGCGACACCTTCGGCGAGTCCGGCCCCGCCGTGGAGCTTCTCCACAAGTACGGCCTGGATGCCGCCGGCATCGAGAAGGCTGCCCTGAGCTTCTAGCGAGCGGCGCTTCTCCCCACGAGGGTTCAGTCGGCCAGTCCCGGTTCGCCTGGGGCTGGCCGATTTCGTTTTTATAGCTTGCTTCGTTCCCCGTTGGCGTCCTTGGGCGAGAGGGGCGATGGGTCCTAGGAAGAGGAGACCCATATCAACGGTGGTACGAGGTCATCTCCTCCTTAGAGGGCAATCTGAGGGGAGCGTCCCGGGTGATCCCCGATGCGCTCTGAAGATCTCGTCTCGGCTCAACGCATCAGGAACCAAATCACGACGGAAAAACCGTCTCACATGTAAAGTCGGAACGCGACTCCCGGCGTGGGGGCAATCTTCCCTCGCGCTCAGCCGACGAGGTTCTGAACCACGATGATTCCTACGGGGGACCAGTAGGCAAAGAATGGAGCGGGCCGTCTCTCGCCCGGACTAGCCAGCTCCCTCATAAGTCCTCCGCCAGCCGGTGGGATGGGTCTCGAACCGAGGGGCATCGTCCCTCTCCCCCGCGACATCCCACGGACTCCAGGGGTATACCAACGTTTACGCGCCAGATTTACCGTTGCCACCTGTCCCACCAACGGAGGGGGAACCGATGAACGAAGTCATCCAGAACATGATGGACCGCCGTAGCGTTAGGAGCTACAGCTCGCGACCCGTCCCGCGCGAGCTCGTGGAGCAGGTGATCCAGGCGGGGCTGTGGGCCCCGAGCGGCATGGGCCAGCAGTCTCCCATCGTCGTGGCGGTCACCAACCCCGAGCTGCGCGACCGTCTCGCCGAGGCAAACCGCAGGATCATGGGTGCCCCCGAGGGAGCGGACCCGTTCTACGGCGCTCCGGTCGTGCTGGTGGTCCTCGCCGACAAGGCGCGTCCCACACACGTGTACGACGGCTCGCTCGCCATTGGCAACATGCTCAACGCGGCGCACTCGCTCGGTCTGGGCAGCTGCTGGATCCATCGTGCGCGCGAGGAGTTTGAGGAGGGCGAGTTCAAGGCTCTCCTGGGCGAGCTTGGCGTGACGGGCGACTACGAGGGCATCGGCCACGTGATCCTGGGCTACGCCGCCGACGAGCCAAAGGCACCGGCGCCGCGCAGGCCAAGCAGGGTCTTCTGGGCGGAGTAGGCGCTAACAGACGGAACAGACGGCGTCGCGCGAGGTCGGGCATGTTGCGTCCGGCCGCGTGCGGCGCGCGTCAGCTATGCCCAAGGAATGTGCGGATGAGGGGCCATCTTGCCGTCCGTCCCAAAACTGGGACGGATGGCTTCGTTTCCGTCCATAATTGACTGGTTATGAACATGTGTGGGAAGGGAGACGCTCCCGTGGAGGAACAGGAACAGGCATCCCAGGCTAAGCCGCAGGACCAGGGTGAGAGGGACGAGTCCCAGGAGGCGGCGCGCCCGCGCCATGCCGTGCCAAAGCCAGGTTCCGTCCCGTGGGATGAGGACCCCGAGACCGCGATGTCGCTCATGCTGTCCCGCCATGCGGTGCGGAGCTTCACCGACGAGCCCATAGACCAGCAGACCCGCGAGGCACTGCAGCGCGAGGTCAGGCGCGGCAACGAGGCGGGACGGCTCCACATGTGCCTGGCCTGGGACGAACCCGAGGCCTTCGACAGCAGGCTCGCCCACTACGGCAACTTCTCGGGCGTGCACAACTACCTAGTCATCGCCGGTCCCGCGGACAAGGGGCTCGAGGCTCGCGCGGGGTACTTTGGCGAGAGGGTCGTTCTTCTCGCCCAGCAGCTTGGCCTCAACAGCTGTTGGGTCGCCATGAGCTACAAGCGGCGCCTGGTGCGCGCGAGCCTTCCCAAGGGGGACCGCCTGGTGATTGTGGTCGCACTGGGCCACGGCACCACGGAGGGGAAGATGCACCCGTGCAAGAGCATGCCACAGGTCTCCAAGCCAGCCATCAACGTACCGGCGTGGTTCACCCGCGGCGTCGAGGCGGCGCTTCTCGCCCCCACGGCGATGAACCAGCAGGGGTTCTGGATCACCCTCACGGGAAGGCGCGACCTGCAGAGCCGCGACATCGTTCAGATCCAGCCCGGCGGAGGCCCGTGCGCCAAGATTGACGCAGGCATCGCCCGCCTGCACTTTGAGCTGGGGGCGGGGGAGAAGAACTTCGCCTGGCAGGACAACCTCCTCTAGCTGGCAGCAGGCTGCCCTCGCCCCAGACGCGGCACGCCGCTGGCGTGACGGCAGCGAGGACGGACGGTTCGCCTTGCCTTCGAGGGACGGGCAAAGGGCAGCGACGTGGGCAGTTGACGTAAGCCGCCGGGGCCCGCACGCAGCCGATCAGACCGGCTGCCAGCCACGACCGCCGCCCGTCTCGCCACGGTACGTTCCCTAGGCCACGACCCCCAGCACTACCAGCGCGACGCAACCCACGAGTACGGCGAAGTCGCGTGCCACGAGGGGGTAGCGCTTGAACGAGCTCTCGCGCGTGCGGAGGTAGAACCCGCGTTCCTCCGCCGCGAGGGCGGTCGCGTCCGCCTTGCCCACCGAGCTCACCAGCAGCGGCACGCACAGCGGGAGCATCAGCTGCAGCTTGCGCAGCGGGTTCTTGGTGTCGTACTCCACGCCCCTGGCGCACTGGGCCTCCATGATGGCGTTCATCTGCTGCGAGAACACGGGGACAAAGCGCAGGGCCGTCGTGAAGGTGAACGCGTAGCGGTAGGGGATGTGCAGCACCTCGACGCAGGCGTTGGAGAGGTCCACCAGCTTGGTCACCGTCAACATGAGGATGAGGGGCAGCGCCACGCCCATCAGGCGCAGGCACGCCTTGGTGCCGGTCTCCAGCCCCTCTGAGGTCATCCATAGGAACACGGGGCTACCGCCACGCACAAAGGCGGTCTGCAGCAACAGCATGACCACGGCAAGCGGGACCAGCAGCTTGAGGAGAGAGACCAGGCGCGACGCGGACTTGGCGTACACCCCCAGGGCAAAGGTGAGCGCCAGCAGCCCCAGCAGCATGGGGTAGGTGTCCGCCAGGAAGGTCGCGATGATGATTGCCGCCGCCAGCGCGAGCTTGGTGACCGGGTTGAGCCGGTGGAGCAGCGTGTTGCCGGGAACGTAGTCGATGGCGTTAAGCACGGCCAACCATCTCCTTGGTGAGGTCGACGATTCCAGAGACCTGGCTGATGCCCGCAAACTCGGGCGAGACGTCCCGTGCGAGCGCCTGCGACAGCTCGATCACCTGCGGGGCCTCAACGTAGGCGCGCCGCATCAGGTCCGAGTCGCAGAACGTTCGCGTGGTCTCGCTCCTGCCCAGGATGCGACCGTCGGCCATGACCACGATCCTCTCGGCAAAGTCCGAGACCACCTCCATGTCATGGCAGACCATGATCACGGCGCATCCGCGCTCCGCCATCCCCGACACGGTCTCCATCACGGTCATGCACTCGCGGTAGTCGAGCCCGCTCGTGGGCTCGTCGAGCAGCACGACCTCGGGCTCCATCACGACCACCGACGCCAGGGCGACCATCTGCCGCTGCCCGCGCGAGAGCGAGAAGGGGGCCTCGTCCGCCGGGAGGCCAAAGCGGTCGATCACGGAGCTGGCACGACGGCGCGCCTCGTCCCGTCCCACGCCCTGGAGCTCCAGGCCAAAGGCGACCTCGTCCAGCACGGTGTCCTTGCACAGCTGGTTGTCGGGGTTCTGGAACAGGGTCGAGCAGTGCGCCGCGATCCTGCTGGTGGGGACGTCCGCGGTGTCGATGCCGGCGATTCTCACCGACCCCGACGAGGGCCTGAGCAACCCGTTGAGCAGCTTGGTGAGGGTCGTCTTGCCGGCGCCGTTCTGCCCCACGATGCCCACGACCTCGCCGGGGTACACGCACATGTCCAGGTTGTCCACCGTGGCACCGCCGTTGGGGTAGCCAAAGCACACGTCCTGGAGGAGAACCACGGGCTCCGCCCCCTCGGAGTGGGGGCGGGTGGCTGCCACGTGCCGCGAACCCGCGCGGAAGTTACCCTCCGTCACCTGACGGGGCGAGTCTCCCACCAGGCCAGCCACCAGGCGCTCCGCCTCGGGGACGGTGAGGCACGGCTCGCCCCCCTCCACCAGCCCGTGCCTGGCGAGGCTGTTGTACACGCGCGCAACGCGGGGGCTGTCCACGCCTATGCCGCGGAGCCTCTCCCCATGCGCGAACACCTGGCGGGGCGTCCCGTCCAGCACGAGCGAGCCGCGGCTCATCACGAGCAGGCGGTCGCAGTAGCGGGAGAGGAGCGCGACCTTCTGCTCGATCACCACCACGGTGATGCCGGCCTCGCGGTTGACCTTCTGCAGGGTGTCGAACACCAGGGTGGACGAGGCTGGGTCGAGCGCCGCGGTGGGCTCGTCGAGCAGCAGCACGCGCGGCTGCAGGGCGAGAATGGCGGCAATCGCGACCTTCTGCTTCTGTCCGCCGGAGAGGGTGGCGATCTCACGGTTCCTGAGGTCGGCGATGCCCACGGTCCGTAGCGTCTGGGACACGCGCTCCTCTATCTGGTCGTGGGGGACGCCAAAGTTCTCGAGGCCAAAGAGCATCTCGTCCTCGACCACTGAAGCCACCATCTGGGTGTCGATGTCCTGCAGCACGCTGCCGACTATGCGCGAGATGTCGGTGAGGGTGACCTCGCAGGTGTCCCTTCCGTCCACCAGCGTGGCGCCGTAGAGCGCCCCGCGGTAGTGGTGGGGGATGGCCCCGGACATCACGGAGGCAAGCGTTGACTTGCCTGCGCCGGACGGGCCTATGACGCCCACGAACTCGCCCCGCCCCACGGAGAGGGAGACGTGGCTCAGCGCCATGTCACCGTCCTTGCTCGACGGGCTCTCGTAGGAGAACGAGACGTCCCTCAGCTCGATGATTGGAGAGTCTGCACTGGATGGCATGGATACCCCTTGATGACTCGCTTCTGCCCGCGTTGCGCGGATGGGCCGCCCGGCCCCAGCCGAACGGCCCATCCATGGTAGCCGACCCGTGTTTCCGTGCGCTGACGGGAGGCCGGCGCACGCCTTGCGGGCGAGCCCAGTCGTTGAGCTTGAGGGCCTTGCGGATGGGGAGGTAGAGCGCCTGCACCAGGATGGCGTTGAACACGCCAGTGAGCACGACCACGGGAAGCATGGCGGCGGCGAGCTGCTGGGCGGCACCGATCATCGCGATCTTGATGACCATGAAGATGAGCCCGGAGACCACGGTGGTGACGAAGGTGCCAACCAGCGGCACGACCTTGGCCGCCTTGCCGCTCATCATGCCGTTGACGATGGCGGCCATGAGCATGGCGGCAACGCCCTCGGCGGCGAAGTCGATGAACGGCGAGGTGGTGGTGATCTGGATGACGGCGGCGGAGATGAGGCCGATTACCAGGGCCTGGGCGATGTTGGGCCTCACGACGAGGATGGTGAGGCAGAACGCCGAGATGATGAACTCGGGGCTGATGAGGCCACCCGTGGCGCCCGAGATGGCCTTGCCCACGGTGAAGTTGAGGATGAAGCCGGCGGCGAGGAGGACGGCGAGGAGGACGAGTGCCCTCACGTCGAGTTTGCCGTGGTCTGCGGAGGTGACGGTGCGTGCCTGCTGGGTGTTCTCGGACATGGTTGCTTCCTTTCGCTTGTGACTTGTGGCGGTGTCTGGTGATCGTGGCGAGCAGATGCGTGTGCCAACACATAAAGGGGGCCCCGGTCCAACCGGAGCCCCCTCTGTACGCAAGATGTATGGCGCGAGAGACTCACGATCGACCGATCGAATGCGAATCGCGCCACCACCAGTTGTTGGACGTGCGTGCAAGGCTGACGGCATTGCGGTTCATCTCTGGCGCTCCTCTCACATTGCTCGGCCGCTGCGTGCGGCGTGTGTCGGTTGTGTGGAACTATACGCCCCCGCCGAGTGGGGATGCAAGCCACATTGCGTAAACGATTTGTTACGGTGCAAGGCGATGCGCCCGCTGGGGAGGCCCCTCCTACGTCGCATGCCCCGCGACCAGTCGAGTCCTGGCTGCCAACGGATGGGGCTGCGAGCCGTGGACGCATCTTCTCTCCCATGTATAGGAAGCCGATCAAAGTGGGACTATGTACCGATAGCTTTTCTTCAGGCTTCTCACGTTTGGGATTGAGGCGGCGTCGCGTCGGGCATGCCTGGCAGTTCGCCGCAGGGGAGGGACGCATGGCGCTCGGGGGAACCAAGGGACGGAACGACCGGTCCACCATGAGGAGGACGCTCCACTACTTTTGGCAGGTCACGAGGCAGAAGATGGGGGCCTTCGTGCTCTCCATCGTGAGCTCGGTGGGCTATATCGCCCTGCTCACCTTTGCCAACACCTACGTGATGGGCCTCATCGTCGATCGCGTGCAGGCATCCCCGGTTCCCGCCGGCCAGGTCTTCACGGTCTTTGGCCCCTACATCCTGGCGTTGCTCGTGGTCAACGCCGTGGGACAGACGCTTTCCAAGCTCCAGGACTACTCGGTGTACAAGCTCGAGATCAACGGCAGCTACCAGCTCTCGCGCCTGTGCTTCGACACGCTGTCCAACCAGTCGATGACCTTCCACAACAGCCGCTTTGGCGGCAGCCTGGTGAGCCAGACCTCCCGCTTTGTCTCCGGCTACTCCGGCCTGGTGGACGTGGTCACCTACTCGCTGTGGCCGACCATCGCCTCCGTGGTGCTGACCATTGGCATGCTCCTCCCCGTGGCACCCAGCTTCGTGGCCGTGCTCTGCGCGATGCTCGTGCTCTACGTGGTCTTGGCGTACCGCATGTACAAGCGCATCCTGCCCCTCTCCGCCCAGGCGTCGACCGCGCAGAACAAGCTCTCGGGCGTCCTCTCCGATGCCGTCACCAACATCCTCGCGGTTAAGACGTACGGGCGCGAGGACTACGAGCGCGGCCTGTTCACCAGCGCGGATCGCGATGCGATGGCGGCGGAGAACCGCAACATGCGCGCGACCATGCGCCGCGGCTTCACCACGTCGGCCCTCATCACGGTGATCATGTTCGTCGTCTCGATATTCGTGGCCGGGGGCAATGCGTGGTTTGGCATCAGCGCCGGTACCCTGGTGATGATGTTCACGTACACGTACAACCTCACGATGCGCTTCAACTACTTCAACTCGATGATGCAGCGCATCAACCGTGCCTTTGGCGACGCCGCCGAGATGACGCGCGTGCTCGACGAGCCCACCCTCGTGGCCGATGCCCCCGACGCATGCCCGCTGCAGGTGAGGGAGGGCGCCATCGACTTCGAGCACCTGGGCTTCCACTACCCCGACGCCCCCGCGGACGAGGACGTGTTCCGCGACCTCAACCTTCACATCCCCGCGGGGCAGCGCGTGGGCCTGGTGGGGCGCTCCGGCTCTGGCAAGACCACGCTTACCAAGCTGCTGCTGCGCCTGGACGACGTGCAGGAGGGCCGCGTGCTGGTGGATGGCCAGGACGTGAGCAAGTGCACCCAGCAGAGCCTCAGGCGCCAGGTCGCCTACGTGCCACAGGAGGCCCTGCTGTTCCACCGCACCATCCGCGAGAACATCGCCTACGGCAGGCCCGACGCCACCGAGGAGCAGATCGTCCGTGCCGCGGAGGAGGCAAACGCGCTCGAGTTCATCAGGCGCCTTCCCCAGGGATTCGACACCATGGTGGGCGAGAGGGGCGTCAAGCTCTCGGGCGGCCAGCGCCAGCGCGTGGCCATCGCCCGCGCCATCCTCGTGGACGCGCCCATCCTGGTGCTGGACGAGGCGACGAGTGCCCTCGATAGCGAGTCCGAGGCGTTGGTGCAGGGCGCGCTCGAGAACCTCATGCGCGGGCGCACTTCCATCGTGGTGGCCCACCGCCTCTCCACCGTGGCATCCTTGGACCGTATCGTGGTCCTCTCGCACGGCAGGATCGTGGAGGACGGCACCCACGCCCAGCTGGTTGCGCAGGGCGGGGAGTACGCTGGGCTGTGGAACCGCCAGACCGGCGGGTTCCTGGAGGGCGACGCGGAGTAGGCGTCCCACCCGCCGGCGGAAGCTGGTGGCGGGCACGGTTCCCGGCTCCTCTCGCCCAATCCGCGATGCGCGCCCAGGGCTCCCGCGCTAGCCTAGTGGGACTAGCATCGCAACTATTTGAGAGGGCCAGCATGGACATATGCTGCTATGTCACCTGGTTTGGCGTCTTCAGCCTGGGCGGGTGGGTGTACGAGTGCACCTTCTGCGCAATAAAGAACCGACGCTGGGACAACAGGGGCTTCCTGTTTGGTCCCGTGTGTCCCATATACGGTTTTGCGGGCGTTGCCGTCTTGCTCCTGCTGACTTGGCTTCCCAGGGTCCTCTCCGTGGCCTCGACGAGCATGCCCTGGTGGGAGGTGTTCGTGTTCTGCTCCGTTGGGAGTGCGGTGCTCGAATACCTTACGTCCTACCTTCTGGAGCGGTTCTTCCACGCGAGATGGTGGGACTACAGCAAGATTCCCCTCAACCTCAACGGGCGCATCTGCCTGCCGTTCGCACTCTGCTTTGGCCTCGCCGGGACGCTGGGGTACTACTACCTGGCCATCCCCATCGCGTCCGTGTCCTCGGGCGTTCCGCTCGTGACGTGGGAGGTCTTGGCCCTCGTCATCGTTGGGCTCATGTGCGCCGACCTGGGGCTTACGGTCTCGGCGCTCACCGACCTGGGCAAGCGCATCGAGTCCGCCCAGTCCGCGTTTGACGCCGTCATGAACGTGGCCGTCACGGACATCGCTTCGGGTCGTCCGCCACTCGGCGAGGACGTCTCGCAGAGCACCAAGCGCATCGCCGCCGGCATGTCTGGGCTGCAGCGCCGCGCGCTTCGCACCGTAACCAACTTCACCAGCGAGCGCAGGAACGCCGCTGCCCAGCGACTCCGTCGAGCTCTGGGCATGGCTGAGCGGGAGGCCCACAAGGCGGGGGAGAGGCTGGAGCGTGACGCCCAGGAGGCCGGCGAGCGCGTGGAGCATGGCCTGCACGGGGCGGAGGAGCGAATCGAGCGCGAGGCGGGCGAGAGGGACGACCGTTCTGATCGCCGGGAGCATCGCTAGGGTCGTCAGGACTCATCCGCTCGGCGTCGGTCCTCTTTTGTGCTCCATACTCAACTGCTCTTGTTGCCGCGGCGAAGGGCCCATGTTGCTGCTGGCAGAAAGGGCGTCGGGAGTCATAGAGGGGCGAGCGGGAATCCCTGCAAGCGGGTGTTAGCGGGGTCCCAGTGGTGGGCGGGAGCGTGATGCCTTCGGGCACGGCGTCGCACCGTTCCCTCGCAAGTAGCCCTGTCATGGCCGGTAGTGCATCAAGACCTGAATCATGTGAGCGGGTGCCACTGGAAGGTGCTCGCGCGAGCGAGTTGCTCCCGGCAGTCCGTCGTCCTGGGTGACCCTTGGCAGCAAACTCCCGAAGTGAGTGCTCACGTCGGGAGTTTGCTGCCAAGAGGGCCTCTTTACGGGTCCGGGTGGCAGCCGCTTCCCGATGTGAGTACTCACAACGGGAAGCAGTTGCCATGGATGCATTCCTGATGGGAATCCAACTGGGGAAACGCGATGCCGATCGCTGACGCGGCAGCCGAAGCCACGAGAAGGTGCACATATCGGGAGTCCTTTGCCAGTGTGCCAGCCGTGGGATGCGTCTGAGCCGCAGCAATGCTCTCGCTTGCAGAAAAGAGTCCTAAGAGGGGGCGTTGCGACCCATCACATACGGAGGAAGCCGGCTTGTCCGGAAGACGTGCGCCCCGTCTGGCGTGCGGGGGCCGTAGCAAACGGGCCAAGGCGGAGAGCCTTGGCCCGAGGTTGACGCACGTCCGATGCCTTCTTAGACGAATTGGGTGGTATCGCTACTGCCACGCATAACCCCGAGGTAGGGGAGGGGGAGCGGCAACGTTGCCTGTCCTCCCGTGCCTGACTACCCCTCGATCACGTAGGCGTTTACGATCTGGCCGAAGACCATGATGTGCGGGTCACGGTTGGCGCCCACCGCCCTTCCGTCCACGTCCTGGGGATAGAACCTCTCGCGCACCTCTGGCGTGTACAGGTCAAGCTCCTGGGGCTGACGGTAGATGACCTTGCACTCCAGGGTCAGCGGCAGCTGGGCGATGCCGGGAACGTCCACCTCGCGCGAGTCCACTAGCGTGAGCCCCAGCTCGCTTACCTTGTCCACCTCGTCCCCATGGTGACTCCCGCAGAACCCGACAATCTTACGGTCGAAGTCTCCCAGTGGGACGTTGACCGTGAACTCGGGGTTCTTGTCCAGAAGCGACACCGTGTGGCGGTGCAGGCGGATGAACGCCTCGAACACGGGGGACGACCAGTTGGTCCCCAGCATGCCCCAGCCAATGGTCATGGTGTTCACGCGTCCCTCCGCCTTGGTGGTGAGGAGCACCCCCTTGGGAATCGCGCTCACGATTTGCCCCGCGTACTCTCGGTAGTCGACGTCCCTTCTCTGCGGCATGTGCCCTCCCTCAATCGGTTTGCCCGTGGGGAGATGATACCCACCGCAGCAGCAACGTCCCAACAAACGGAAGCGCGGACGTCGCGCGGCGTCCGCTGCATGGGAAAACGCGCCATCCGCCCGCGTCGCATCCCGGTGGCGCACGGCGGATAACGTATGATACGTAGGCTGATGACAAACCGTCCCGCGTCCGGCGCGGGCACCCACGAGGGAGTGAGCATGGTCAAGGAGATCTGCAAGGACGACGAGGTCCTGGGCAAGAAGTGCGCGAGGGCAACCGCCGAGGACGCGGACGTGGCGCAGGACGTCGTCGACACCATGCGGTCGGTCGAGGACTGCACCTGCCTGGCGGCAAACCAGATTGGCGTCACCAAGTCCGTCGTCGCCTACCTGGACGACGAGGGAGAGACGCACGTCATGTACAACCCCCACGTCATGATGGGACTGCAGGCGGCGCGCGTGACCGAGAGCTGTCTCTCGCACGACGAGCCCGTCAAGGCCACCCGCTACGCAAAGGTCAAGGTTCGCTACGAGGAGCTGGTGGACGGCCAGCTGGTCCAGCGCACGCGCGACTTCACCGGCTGGACCGCGCAGATGATCCAGCACATGTGCGACCACTGCCGCGGCAAGCTGGTCTAGCGCCGGCATCCGGGCACGTCCCGTGCGGGGCGCCGGGGAGAACGCGTCATCCCTTGCCCCGACGCCGGCGCGGGCTGCCCGTTCCACGCGCCTGCCGCGCGTCTCGCCTCCCTCCTCCTTGGGCTCCCCTAAGGTGTGAGGGAGAATTGTCGAGACGGGCCACCTTCCTGCACGTTTGTGGGGGAAGGGAATATGGTCAGGTCTCGTCTTCTTTCCTTTTGCAACCTTAGGCATTCTTCCGGAGGTGGTCACCATCCACGCGCTCAGGGGCAGGCTGCCCAGGTTGGGCTACGTGCTGTGCGTGGTGGCGTGCGCCGCCTTCGCGTCGGTCTCGTTCACCTACGGCGAGTACATGTTCGAGTCGGGCTACATCCTCGACCGAACGGAGGCCACCCGCGAGTTCCTCTCCCTCACGGCAATCATCTCGATCTTCCTCTTCGCGGTGTGCGAGATCGTCGTGCGCGTCACGGACCGCATGGGCAGGCGTCGACGCTGGGACCCCATGTCCGGCCTCCCCATCGGTCTCATCCCCAAGGCAGATGAGGGGAAGAGTGACGCGGCGTCTTTGGGTCGCGGCGCCTCCCGCCGGCATCGTGCCCTCCAGGTCGTTGACCGCCTGACCCCGCGCCTCACGCCCCGCTCGATCATCGTGTTTGCCATCGTGCTGTTTGCGCTGTGGATCCCCTATCTGCTGGCAGCCTTCCCGGGCTCCATGAACTGGGACGCGTTCTACCAGGTCTCGATGTACCAGCGCACCTACCCCGTGTACCAGATTCCCTGGCTCGAGACCCACAGCATCGTGGAGGGCGCGTGGCTCTCCGACCACCACCCGGTGTTCGACACGGTCCTCTACGGCCTCTTCACCAAGACGAGCCTCGACCTCACGGGCAGCTGGAACGCGGGCGTGTTCGCCTTCGTGGTGCTGCAGGGGCTCGTGACCGCCGCGACCTTCTCGCTTGCCATTGCCTACCTGCGCCGGCTTGGCGTCCCCGCACCCCTCAGGCTGGGCGCCTTCCTCTTCATCGCGATTCTCCCCTTCTACGGCATGTACGCCTTCACCATGGTCAAGGACTCCACCTACAGCCTGGTGTTTGTTACCTACCTAGTGTTTTTGTGCGAGGTGGTACGCTCCAGGGGAGAGGTGCTGTACCGTCACCGCTGGGTTGCCGTGTGCTTCCTGCTCCTTGGCGTGCTGCAGGCGCTCACCAAGAAGTCCGGCGCCTACATCGTGATTCCAACCTGCCTGGTGTGTGCGGTCGCCTTCCGTGGGGTGTGGAGGCAGTTCGTGGCGCAGGCTGCGACCGTCGCGGTCATCATGTGGGTGATTCTGCCGCATATAATCTTCCCGCTGTTCAACATCATCCCCGGTGGGGTGCAGGAGCCGCTCAACACGCTGTTCCAGCAGACCGCCCGCTACGTGATGTATCACGGTGACGAGGTCACCGACGAGGAGAAGGAGGCCATCGACGCCGTTCTGCCCTACGAGGCGCTGGTGATCAACTACCAGTACGACGACGCTGACACGGTCAAGGCCTGGTACCGCTACCAGACGGCAACCAGGGCAGACCTCCTCCGCTACATCCGCGTGTGGTTCCAGATGGGGCTCAAGCACCCCGAGGTGTACTTTGACCAGGTCGTGGGCACGGCGAACCTGTTCTTCAACGCCCACGGCATCGTGTCCATACAGTGGCACACGGGCGACATAGACCCGGAGGGGGCAAAGTACGTGTGGCACCCCATGGCGCTCACGGGCTACCGCCTCACGGCCCACTCCATCTACAACGACCTGCTCGACAGCAGCGTGCCGCTGTGCCTGCTGTTCAGGGTGGGGCTGTATTCCTGCTGGATCCCGCTCGCCGTGCTGTGCTACCTGGTGCGCCGCAGGGGGCCCGGCGTCCTCGTCATGCTGCCGGTGCTCCTGAGCATTGCGACCTGCCTTCTCACGCCCATCTTCACCGCGCGATACGCGCTTCCCGTCGTCTACGTGGCGCCGTTCCTCGTTGGGCTGGCGTTTGCCCCCGTGAGGCCTACCGAGGGAGAGGACGAGCCCGAGCCTCACCCGGAGCCGCCCGAGGGCGAGGCGCTCCCCACCCGCTAGGAGCCACGGGCAGGGTTGGGGTTCTCGCTAGGTGAGAGTCACCGCCCTCACAGCCCCAGGAACATCTCGTGGACGCGCGTGTCCCCGTCCAGCTCGGGATGGAAGGCCACGCCGATCTGGTTGCCCTGCCGCACCGCCACGACCCGGCCGTCCACGCGCGCGAGCTCGGTCGCACGGGGACCCACGCCCGCCACGTAGGGGGCACGGATGAAGCTCATGGGCACCTCTCCAACCCCGTCGAACTCGGCTCGCGCGTGAAAGCTCCCCAGCTGGCGACCGTAGGCGTTGCGCTCAACGGTCACGTCGAGCGTGCCGAGCCACGGCCCCACCTGGTCCGGACTGGGCTCGCCCTGTCGGGAGGCGTCCCCGCTCACCTGCGCCGCCAGGAGGATCAGGCCGGCGCAGGTCCCCAGGACCGGCATGCCGGCGAGGATGCGCTCGCGCAGGGGGACCAGCATGCCCTCCTCGCGTAGCAGCCGGCCCTGGACCGTCGACTCGCCCCCCGGCAGCACCAGCCGGTCAAAGGGGCGGTCAAGGTCCCGCGCCTGCCGCAGCTCAAACCAGGGCTCTCCCAAGCGATTGAGTATCGCCTCGTGCTCGGCAAAGGCCCCCTGCAAGGCGAGAACCGCGGTCGCCATCACTTGCCCCTCTCTGCCATGAGGGTCTTGATCTCGTCCTCGTTGATGCCCACCATCGCCTCGCCGAGGTCCTCGGACAGGGCCGCGATGCGCTCCGGGTCGTCGAAGTTGGTGACTGCCCCCACGATGGCGCGGGCGCGCTTGGCCGGGTCGCCGCTCTTGAAGATGCCGGAGCCAACGAACACGCCCTCCGCCCCAAGCTGCATCATCAGGGCCGCGTCCGCGGGCGTCGCCACGCCGCCGGCGGCAAAGTTGACCACCGGGAGCCTGCCCTCGTCGTGCACGGAGCGCACGAGGGACACGGGAACCTCCAGGCGCTTTGCCTCCTCAAACAGCTCGTCGTCGCGAAGGCTTGCCACGTGGCGAATCTGCGAGTTGATCAACCGCATATGCCGCACGGCCTGCACCACGTCGCCCGTGCCGGGCTCGCCCTTGGTGCGGATCATGCTGGCGCCCTCCGCGATGCGGCGCAGGGCCTCGCCCAGGTCGCGCGCCCCGCACACAAACGGGACCTGGAACCGGGTCTTGTCGATGTGGTACACGTCATCGGCGGGGGAGAGGACCTCCGACTCGTCGATGTAGTCAATCTGGATGGCCTGGAGTACCTGCGCCTCCGCAAAGTGGCCGATCCTGCACTTTGCCATCACGGGGATCGAGACCGCCTGCTGGATGCCCTTGATCATCTTGGGGTCGCTCATGCGGCTGACCCCGCCCGCCGCCCGGATGTCGGCGGGGATGCGCTCCAGCGCCATGACCGCTGCCGCCCCCGCCTCCTCGGCTATGCGCGCCTGCTCCGGCGTGGTCACGTCCATGATGACCCCGCCCTTCAGCATCTGTGCCAGCTCTCGGTTGAGCTTTGCCCGCTCCTGGGGCGTGGTGTCGGTCTGCTTTGCCATACTCGTCTCCCTTGCGTCGTTGGCTGCGAAATTGCGCAAGGCAGATGCTAAGGACAAACTGGAATGGTCAAAATAACCAATACATGACTAGTATGTAAGGCCAGAATAGGACCAGTTTAACAAGCTCGATAAGACCAGATGGGCGGCCCCATGCTCTCGTACGACATGTCGCAGCGCGGCAGCCTCAGCCGCTACGAGTATCTCTATCGGCGGATGCGGGACGACATCCTCTCTGGTGCCATCACCGCGGGAGACAGGCTCCCCTCAAAGCGCGGGCTTGCGGACGCGCTGGGCGTCAGCCTCGTCACGGTCGAGAACGCCTATGCGCAGCTTGTCGCCGAGGGGTACGTGACCGCGCTCGAGCGCAGGGGGTACTACGCCAACGAGCTGCCCGTGCCTCATGGCGTGCGGCCGTGTGTCGCCACGTTCGTCTCGCCTGACCCCACGGATGACGGGGAGGGACCCAGGCTCCTCGCGGACTTCTCGTCTCCTGCCACCCTCGCCGACTCCTCTGCCGCAATCCTGTGGGAGCGCGCCCTGAGGCAGACTCTGTCACAGGAGCCGCGGGAGGAGCTGTTTGCCGCCCAGCCGCCCCAGGGCACGCTTCGCCTTCGCCGTGCGATTGCACGCTACCTGCGTGGGAGTCGCGGCGTCGACGTGGATCCCTCCCGCATCGTGGTCGCTGCGGGGGCGCAGGCCATCTATGCCATGATTGCCCGCCTGGTGGGGTCGGGAGGAACCGTTGCCGTGGAGGACCCAGGCTACCCGCGCGTGTGGCAGACCTATGCGGCCTGCGGGCTTCACGTGGCGTTTGTCCCCACGGACCGGGAGGGCATGCGCGTGGGGGAGCTATCCCGCACCGGGTCGACCCTCGTCCACGTCATGCCCTCTCACCAGTTTCCCACGGGCTGCGTCACCAGCGCGTCCCGCCGCTATGGGCTGCTGGGCTGGGCTGCCGAGGGTCGCGAAGTGGGCAAAGGGCCCGTACGCTACGTGGTGGAGGATGACTACGACTGCGAGTTCCGCATGTCCGGCCGACCCATCCCCCCGCTCCTCGCGTCCGACTCCTCCGATAGCGTCATCTACGTCAACACCTTCTCCAAGAGCCTCAGCTCCGCCCTGCGTCTGGCCTACATGGTGCTGCCGGTTGGGCTGGCCCAGGCATGGGAGAGGGACCTCTCGTTCCTCTCGTGCACCGTGAGCGTGGTTGACCAGGTCGCCCTTGCCCGACTGCTCGAGTCCGGGGACTACGAGCGGCACGTCAGCAGGTACCGCTCCCAGCAGCGTGCGCTCCGCGACGGGCTTGTCCGCGCGATGGGGGAGTCGTCGCTTTCGGGGGTTGTCCATGCGGAGGAGAGGGACTCCGGCCTCCACTTCGTGCTGGCCCTCCCGGCGGGGGACGGAAGCCCGGATGCCGAGCGCGCCGTTGCGCGGGCGGCGCTCGAGCGCGGAGTCCGGCTCGCCCCGCTCTGCGGCTACGCACACGACCGTCGCAATGCCTCGCGAGGTGACGGGCTGTGCAGGTTCGTGATGCAGTACGACGGGCTGAAGGCAGATCGCATTCCCCAGGTCGTCGAGGTGCTGGCGTGGGCTGTGCGGTCGGTGGGGGTGGGCTGAGTCGGGGGCTGGCGTCACCGGGTCGATGCTTCCCTCCGAACGCCCGCGTGCTGTTCGCAGCTGCGTTGGCGGTAGGCGTCGTCGGGCTCATGCCAACGTACGGTCTTCGGCGGGTGGTCCACCGCGGCGGTGCCGCCGGCGTCGTCTGGCCCGCATCCTCGACCGGTCGGGTCCACCTCAAGAGGGGCTCGCTGCGCGTTGGCATCTTCCTACGTGCGATTTCGTCAAAGAGCTCAAGGAGGGGAGAGGCCAAGTCATATTTCTTGGAGCGGGATTTGCCCAGCCAGGGCAACCGACACGATGGACAATCAAAATATGAACTTTGTCAGCAATCGCGTCGCGTGTGTACTCACATGGGGGACTTTCTGCCAAGGTGACTGCGCCGTTTTGAATCGTCGCAGGTAAACGAGGTATCGAAACATTGGGGCTCTCAACGATGGCAGCAATCGCGTCGCGTGTGTACACATGCGACCGAGTTGCTGCCGGATGGGTGCCGGAAAGTGACCTATGTGGCAGAGAACGCCTCGCGTGAGTACACACGCGAGTTGCTTTCTGTCAAGGTTAGAAGGTTGATTGATTAGCAACTGGGAAAACGCAGAACGGCAACTGAGGGAGCTGCGTGAAGGTGCTCACACAGGGAGCGGCTTGCCGTCAAGGTTAGAGTCTTGACGAATGAGCTCCCCCGAACGCCGTCCTCTTGGACACGGGTTGGTGGGTGAGACGTTTCGCCGAACGTCCTTCCAGCCAAGATCGTCCAAAGTCCAGAGAAGGGGGGCGTGCCCCTGCAAGCAGGCCATGCCTGTCCCTCGTCCGCCAATCTCTCCTGGCGTGCCTCCCCGCCGCCCTCCAAGCCAAGGACCTGTTCCTCAGTGGCATCAGGATTCAAAATATGGCAGGGGAAGCCCGACATGAGTGCTCACGTCGGGAGTCTGCTGACAAGATTAGAATGCTGATTTGAAATGTCCTGGGAGGTTATGACGCCGGGCTCCTGGCCTGGCAGCGAGAGACCGATATGTGTACACACACCGGGAGTTTGCTGCCAAACTACTCCGTTCCCAGGCTCGAATGGCAGCGGGAGCCTGATGTGAGTACACATAGCGGGAGTTTCCTGCCACCGCGCAAGCTCTAACATGGCTAACCTGCGGAAACCCGTCTGCCTCTCGGGGTCAATGGCGGTGGGAGCCCGATGTGAGTGCTCACTTCGGGAGCTTGCCGCCAAGGTTAAAACATTGATGCAAGATCTTGGCCTCGGGTGACCCGTCCGGACGCTCCTCCAAATGTCGGATGCCCGTCATCCTGCCGGCAGGGAGTCGGGGAAGGCACGGGAGAGACGGACGTGTGTGCTGCCGTCCCGGCTCGCAGGCCCTCTCCCTCCTCTTCCTAGAGTTCTTTTGACGATGCTTGGGAACAGGTGGACGCGGGGGTTTGGATTGATGGCTTCCAAAGTTCCGCTGGATGCCAAGGGGGCGGGGAGCGAGGGAGTGGCCTCGCGTCTCTCCCCCCGGTCTGCATGCCGCATCCCTCGCGCCTGGCCTGACAAAGGTGGAGAATGGTCTGCCAGAGAACAGGGTTCCGCAGGGGAGACGAACGGGGATTCCGCCCATCGACCCCTGTCGAGTGGTAGGGAGGGTCCATGGCAAAGGGGTTCAAGTCCGCCCATGGTCACGCAATGACGGGCAAGCCGGCAGAGAGCAGGCCCGTCAAGGGAAAGGGCCGGGCAACGCCGGGCGTCATCGGCTCCGACGGGCTTACCGACGAGGAGCGCCAGGCTCTGGTCCGGCGAAAGATGCGCAGTTCGGTCATTTCGGTGATCGTCGGCGTGATTCTCCTCGTCGTGCTCGCCGTCCTGGGAATCCGCTAGCGTCACGGCGCGATGCCGCCCCGCTCAGGCGTGAGGGATTTTGGGTGCGCACCCGTGCCGGGGCGATGCGCGCCCCTCGCGGTGGGTAGGATGCAGGTGCTGAACAACCTCTAGCAGAAAGCGTAGGCATCACATGCCAAAGAGCGACAAGCCCGTGAAGATCGTCCTTCTCACCGGCTACCTGGGAGCGGGCAAGACGACCCTCCTCAACCACATCCTGTCCAACGACGAGGGCATTCGCGCGGCGGTTATCGTCAACGACATCGGCGAGGTTAACGTCGATGCGAGCCTCATCCGCGACGGGGGCCTGTCCAAGACCGACGACCTCATTCCCATGACCAACGGCTGCATCTGCTGCACCCTCTCGGACGACCTGGCCAAGCAACTGGGCAGCATCGCGCAGTCCGGCGACTTTGACTACATCATCATCGAGGCCTCGGGCATCTGCGAGCCCATCCCCATCGCCTACACTATCTCGGCCTTCTGCGACCAGAGCAAGAACGGTGGCAAGGCCCCTCTCGACCTGGACAACATCGTTGCGGTGGTGGACTGCGCCCGCATGTTCGACGAGTTCCACGGCGGCAAGGACCTGCTTGCCGACAACATCGACGAGGACGACATCGAGTCCCTCCTCATCCAGCAGCTGGAGTTCTGCACCACCGTGGTCCTCAACAAGACCGACAAGGTGACTCCCGAGCAGATAAGCGAGCTCAAGGCAATCGTCCGCAGCCTGCAGAAGGATGCCAAGATCGTCGAGGCGACCCAGGGCAACGTACCGCTCTCCGAGGTGCTCGACACCAACCGCTTTGACTTTGACCGCGCCTACAACTCTGCCGCCTGGCTCGACGCCATGGACCACCCCGAGGAGCACGAGGACCCCGAGGTGCTGGAGTACGGCATCTCGACGTTTGTGTACGAGCGGCGCCAGCCCTTCGACATCGACCGCTTGTCCGACTACGTGACCACCTGGCCCGATGACATCATCCGCACCAAGGGAATGGTCTGGGCCTCGCAGGATCCCGACATGTGCTACGTGTTTGAGCAGGCCGGCCAGCAGGTCACTCTCAGCGAGAACGGCCTGTTCGTGGCCTCCGCCCCCGAGGACGAGCGCAAGCGGATCATCGCCGAGAACCCCCAGGTCATGGACGACTGGGACCCCGTGTGCGGCGACCGCATGACCAAGCTCTGCTTCATCGGGCGCAACCTGGACAAGGATGCCATCGTGGCGGGGCTCGACGACTGCCTTACCGACTGGGATCCCATCGAGGACGAGCTTCCGCAGGAGTAGCTGCCTGCCCTCGGGCACACGGCGGCGCGACGATGGAAAGGGGCGGTGCAGGCAGGTGAGAGTGGCGATCATCACGGGCGCGTCGAGCGGCCTGGGGCGCGAGTACGCGCTCTGGGCCGACACCCAGGGCTACGACCAGATCTGGCTCGTGGCCCGTCGGGAGGGGCGCCTGCGCGAGCTGGCCACGTCCCTCTCCACCGAGTCCCGGTGGCTCTCGCTCGACCTTGCCGAGAGGGGCAGCGTCACCAGGCTCGAGGACGAGCTGCGTCGGGAGTCGGACCGCCCCGACTTCCAGGTTGCCCTGCTGGTCAACGCCGCCGGGTTTGGCAAGTTTGCCAACGTGGAGGACATGTCGCTCGAGCAGACCGACGCGCTCGTGGACCTCAACTGCCGCGCGGTTGCCGACGTCACGCGCGTGTGCCTTCCCTACCTGGGACGCGGCAGCCGCGTGCTGCAGCTCGCCAGCTGCGCCGCCTTCCAACCGCTGCCCGGGCTCGACCTGTACGCTGCGAGCAAGGCGTTTGTGCTGTCGTACACGCGTGGCCTCAGGCTCGAGCTGCGGGGGAGGGGCATCCGAATCACGGCGGTGTGCCCCATCTGGGTCAAGACCGAGTTCAACCAGGTCGCGCGCTCGTCCGCCGGGGAGGGCCAGACCACGGTCAGGCACACCTTCCCCAATCTGAGTCCCCATCACGTGGTCCGCTGGTCGTGGCGCATCAACTCCATCAACTACCCCGTGGCCACCTGCGCCGTCAGCTCCTTCGTCATGCGCATCGCGGGCAAGGTGCTGCCCGCGCCGGTGGTCATGGGGGTCTGGCAGCTGCTCAGGCGCCTGTAGGGGAGAGGCGCGAGCGTCCGTCGGCCGAGCCAGGCCGCACAGGGCAACGGGATGCTCCCTGGCTCCCTTGCCGCGACTCCCGACTTCCCCTCGTCCCGTGGAGGTCTGCCCCGAGCCCCATGCCCGCGTCCCTCTCGCCGTACCATGGCACACGATGACCAAGGCGAGAGGAACCGGGGGTCCCATGCTTCAGGCGGCAATCTTTGACATGGACGGGCTCATGATCGACACCGAGCCCATCTGGGACAGGACCTGGGTTCCCGTTCTGGCAGACATGGGGGTCACCGACGTCCCCCGCGACTCCCTCCAGGTCATGATCGACATGAGCCGCGGGGCGGGGATCGACCAGATGCGCCGTGCCCTCGACGGGCAGCTTGGTGTCGGGAGGGTTTCCGCCGAGGAGTTCCGGCGTCGTCAGGTCGCGTGCTTCAACCGCCTGTGCGAGGAGGGCGTCCCCGCCAAGCCAGGGCTGGGGGAGCTGCTCGCGTTCCTCCGCCGCGAGGGCATCCGCTCGGCCGTCGCGTCGTCCAGCCCCCGCGATATGATCGACGCGCAGCTTCGCCGCGTCGGAGCCCGCGACATGGTCGACCTGCTCGTCTCCGCGGAGGAGGTCGAGCACGGCAAGCCGGCGCCCGACGTGTTCCTGGAGGCGGCCCGTCGCCTGGGCACAAAACCGGGGCGCTCGCTCGTGCTCGAGGACAGCCTCAACGGCATTGAGGCGGGCTGGCGCGGCGGCTTTCTGCCGGTCATGGTCCCCGACCTCATCGCGCCGGATGACGCGGCCCGCGAGCATGCCGTCGCCATCTGCCGCGACCTCAACGAGGTGCGGGACCTCATCGCCGCCGGCAGGCTGGGCTAGCCTCTGCCAGCCCGATTGGTGGGGGCTCAGCTGCCACGTCCCTCTCAACTGCGAGGACTGGCACCTCTCCACCAATTCCTTCGTGACCGTGTGACCGAGTCCCATCCCTTAAGGGTAACTTTCCAACCCCTGGTCAAAAGTGGGCGGGTCATGTCTATACTTGTCAGAATCCGACACCATGGACATGTCCTGTCGAGTCTGGCGAGACACGTCTCGGCCTGTCCCGGAAGTCCGGTCGTGCAATGGAAAGGGGAACCACGTGTCTGCGATTAACTCGCTCAAGGCGAAGGCGATCTCCGTCGCCGTGAACAAGGGCTTCGACATGCTCTACGACGACTTCGATGGCAACCTGCCCAAGGTCGAGTCGATGGTCAACAAGTTCGCCGGTTCGGGCGACAAGATCAACGACGCCCAGCTGCGCCTGTTCAACATGGTCATGGGCTACATGAAGGACCCCGACAACAACTGGCGCAGGCTCGTGGACAACGTGATCAACAACGTGGACCGCGAGGTCGCCCGCACCTTTGTGCAGAACTTCTTTGTCAACTCCGTCACCCTGGGCGGCAACATCCAGCGCCAGGTCAACGAGCGCGAGGGCTGCAACTGCCCCTGGGCAATCCTCATGGACCCCACCACGGCGTGCAACCTGCACTGCAACGGCTGCTGGGCGGCCAACTACACCGACTCAAAGCAGAAGTCGATGACCTTCGACGAGCTCAACTCCATCATCACGCAGGGCAAGGAGCTCGGCACCTACGTCTACCTCTACACCGGCGGCGAGCCCACGCTGCGCAAGCGCGACCTCATCCGCCTGTGCGAGCTGCACCCCGACTGCTACTTCAGCGCGTTCACCAACGGCACCCTGGTGGACGAGGAGTTTGCCGACGAGATTGCGCGCGTCAAGAACTTCATGCCGGCCTTCTCCATCGAGGGCTTTGAGGAGGCCACCGACGCCCGCCGTGGCAAGGGTACCTTCGCCAAGGTCACCCACGCCATGGACCTGCTGCGCGAGCGCAGGCTCCCCTTTGGCGCCTCCATCTGCTACACCAGCCAGAACTACGATTCGATCACCTCTGACGAGTTCATCCAGTTCCTGGTGGACAAGGGCGTCCTCTTCGCCTGGATCTTCACCTACATGCCCGTTGGCCTGGGCGCCCCCGTCGAGCTCCTCGCCACCGCCGAGCAGCGCTCCGGCATGTACCACAAGGTCCGCGACAACTGGCGCAACAACGTGCCCATCTTCTTCGCCGACTTCTGGAACGACGGCGAGTACACCGGTGGCTGCATCGCCGGTGGCCGTCGCTACCTGCACATCAACGCCGGTGGGGACGCCGAGCCCTGCGCGTTCATCCACTACTCCGACAGCAACATCCGCGAGAAGAGCCTGCTCGAGTGCTATAAGAGCCCGCTGTTCAAGAGCTACCAGGCGCACCAGCCGTTCAACACCAACATGCTGAGGCCGTGCCCGCTGCTCGATAACCCCGGGAGGCTCTCCGAGATGGTGCACGAGACCGGTGCCAAGTCCACCGACTACACGCACCCCGAGGACGTGGACGAGCTCGAGAGCAAGACCAAGGCCGTCGCAGAGCGCTGGGCCGTCGCGTCCGAGCCTCTGTGGGAGAAGTCGCCCAAGAAGCGCCTCTCCGACCGCCTCGCCGCCGAGGGCAAGGACCCCAACAGCTGGATCAGCTAGGACCGTGGTGCTTGCGTCCCTCTCACCTGGTGTTGCCGGGGGAGAGGGACGATTCCCCCTTGCCGTGAGCCTTCCCCCTGGCGTCCCGTTTGCCTTGCTCAGGGCGCCTGGGGTTTGTTCGAGCCTCCCCTTGGGTATACCTACTTTACATAAACGAACACCCACGCCGCCCTTCGGGGCGGCGTGGCCCGTAAAGAGGGGAGAGAGCGTCATGAACATGCAGACCGAAGACGACAAGGTGGTCTTTGTCAACGATAGGGGTACCGTGATGGGCCGCGTCTCGTTCCCCATGGACGACGACGGCGTCGCCAACTTCAACGAGACGTACGTGGAGCCCTCCGAGCGCGGAACCGGCCTCGCCGGCAGGCTCATGGGGCAGGCCGCGCGGCACCTGCGCTTTGCAGGCGTGAAGGCGCGCGCCACCTGCCCGTACGCGCAGCGCTGGTTCCAGAAGAACCCGCAGTACAGCGACATCCTGGTTGCCGAGTAGGGGGTTGGTCGGGCGTGTCCGTCGCGCGTACGGTTGCGCGCCGCCCGTTGGCACAATCTGTCACCGCCCGCTGATGGGGTGGACAGACTCAAGGGGAGCCCGTGGTCTGGTTGGACCGCGGGCTCCCCTCTTTGCCGTCCGGACCCCCGGACCGCGGCTCGTCCCGCCTGCCGTCGCGATACCATGGGTTGCGACACACGAGGCGAGGGGAGACAACCGCATGCACTACGACTTCGAGACAATCCTGGACAGGAGCGGCACCAACGCGCTGGCAATCGACGGCCTGGGCAAGATTCCCGGCTTCTCCCCCGACCCGCCCAAGCAGGGCTGGGACCTCATTCCCATGTGGGTGGCAGACATGAACTTCGCCGCCCCCGCGTGCATCACCGACGCAATCATCCGACGCGCACAGCATCCCGCCTTCGGTTACTTCCTGACGCCCGACGCCTACTACGACGCCATCTCGTCCTGGCACGCCCGCCGCAAGGGGGTCACGGACATCCGGCGGGAGCACATCGACTACCAAAACGGCGTCCTGGGCGGCGTCGCGAGCGCGCTCTCGGCGTTCTCTTCCCCTGGTGACGAGATCCTCATCAACTCGCCCACCTACGTGGGGTTTACCAAGACGCTTGCCGCGATGGGTCGCCACGCCCTCCACAGCCCGCTCGTGAGGGACGCCGAGGGCACCTGGCGCATGGACTACGACGACATGGAGCGCAAGCTCCGCGACCACCACGTGCACGTCGCGATACTCTGCTCGCCGCACAATCCCTGCGGCCGCGTGTGGGAGCGCGACGAGCTCGAGCGCGCCATGGAGCTCTTCGAGCGCTACCAGTGCGTGGTCATCGCGGACGAGATCTGGAGCGACCTCGTGCTGCCCGGAGTACGGTACGTCTCGCCCCAGTCGGTCACTCCCTGGGCGCACGACAACACCATCTCGCTCTTCGCACCAAGCAAGACCTTCAACCTCGCGGGGCTTGTGGGCAGCTATTCCGTCACCTACAATGCCCGCCTCCGCGACCGCATGCGCTCCGTCTCCGACGCCACGCACTACAACGAGATGAACGTCCTCAGCATGGAGGCCCTCGTGGGCGCGTATGGCGACGAGGGTGCCGAGTGGCTCGGCCAGCTCCTCTCCGTGATCGACCGTAACGTCGACCTGGCATGCGGCTACGTGCGCGACCGCTTCGAGGGCGTCAGCGTCTACCGTTCGCAGGGCACGTACATGCTGCTTATCGACTGCTCCGCGTGGCTCGACGAGCACGGCTGGACCCTCCCGCAGCTGGAGAAGGCGGGCTGGGACGTGGGCGTTGCCTGGCAGGACGGCGGCGCGTTCCTCGCTCCGCAGAGCATCCGCATCAACCTCGCACTGCCCACCAGCAGGGTGGAGGAGGCCTTCCGCCGCCTGGACGAGCACGTGTTCAACGCATAGGCTCGCCATATTGCGCCGCAGCTTGGCAGCGGGACGGGGATTTCGCGCGAGTCCCCGCCCCACCCGCGGCAGACCCGCTGGGGCCCCGGACGACGGGTGCCTGCTGAGGAATTGCGACCTGTGGCAATCCGCGCACGAAAACTGCTGAGGACAATCGAGTATTGGCAATCCAGGGGGACCAAAGGAGGCCCTTCCTCTGCCAATGCTCCGCTATTCTCAGCGGCGGAGGCCTCCCAATTGCCAAAGGTCGAGTTTCTTAAGCACCTATGGGAGCCAGGTGCCCCCTCGGCCGCCAAGGCCCAGGATTCCCTAGCGCCCCGCACCGCCCAATGCCCGAGTTCTCCCTAGCGCCCCTGCACCAGGAGCCAGGCGTCCGCGATGATGTTGGCGTGGTCAAAGGCGAGCCCGTCGCCCTTCACGTCCGTTGCCCGCAGAAGCCCCGAGATCGGCAGGCGAGAGGTGCCAAACGACACGTGCAGCACGTCGTCCCCGTGGGCCAAGGTCAGCTCCTCCCTCGCGCCCTCCGACTTTGCCGCGACGTCAAACCACACTGCTCTCGCCGCGTCGTCGCCGGCGTGGACCGTGACGCCCTGCCGGTCAAGTGCCACGAACGCATACGAGACGGTCCATCCGCGCGGGTCGCGTCCGGGCGTGCTGTACAGGCGCAGGGGCTCCAGGTCCAGGCCCTGCGCGCCCGTCTCCTCGGCAAGCTCCCTCGCCGCGCACTGGTCCGCGGTCTCGTTGGGGTTGGCGAACCCGCCTGGCGTGGCCCAGCAGCCCAGGTACGGATGTCCTCCACGCTGCACCAGCAGCAGCTGGGTGCCCTCCCCGTTGCGGCGGAACACGCAGATGTCCGCGGTCAGCGACGGCTGGGGGTACTTCTTGGGCGTGTACTGCGCCAGGAACTCCTCCTCGGTCAGGCCGTTCTTGTCCCTCAGCTGGCTTCCGTCACGACGCATTGTCGGTCACGCTCCCAAGAATGAAGGTTTCGCTCCACACACCCTCGTACCCGTCGCCGCCCCGCCGCTACAGGTCGCTGACCTCCAGTCGCACGGCGTCGGGGCGCGCGTAGTGTCCAACCGCGTCAAACTCCCACTTGGACGACACCACCTCGTCCATGTCCAGCTCCGCGTAGGCAACGTCCTCGCGGTCCCACATGGGCTGGGTCACGTAGTGGCCGGTCGGCCCCAGCACGCAGGACCCGCCGCGATAGACGGTTTGCGGCAGCGCCTCCACCTCCTCGGGGTACGCCAGTCCCTCGGGGTAGTCATCGCGGCGGATGTACGGCGCGCAGTTGACCACAAAGCAGCGACCCTCGATTGCAATGTGCTGCAGCGTGGCCTGCCACTCGGGGTTGTCGTTTGTGTTGGGGGCCAGGTAGATGGTCACGCCCTTCTGGTACAGCGCCACGCGGGCGAGGGGCATGTAGTTCTCCCAGCAGATCAGCGTGCCCATGGGGCCCCACGGGGTCTGCGACACGGGGAAGTAGTGGTCCTGCGCGTCCCCCCAGATCAGGCGCTCCGCCCCCGTGGGCTTGAGCTTGCGGTGCAGGGCGTCGACGCTGCCGTCGGGGGCAAACACCAGGTTGGTGTTATAGAGCGTACCGTTGGTGGGGTGCCGCTCAGAGATGCCCACGCTCACCCATGCGTTGGCGCGCGCGGCGGCCTGGCCAATCGCCGTTGTCTCGGGGCCGCCCACCACCACGGAGTTCTGCGCGTACATCAGGTAGTCGCCGCGACCCTCGGGCTTGCGGGCACCCAGCACAAAGCCAAAGTTCATGCCGTGGGGATAGCCGGGAATCAGAAGCTCGGGAAAGACGATCAGGTCGCTGGGATGCTCCCGGGCAATGCGGTCAATGCGCTCCACGACCCGCCGCGTCCCCTCCTCGCGGTCAAACAGCACCGGCTCGCTCTGCACCACCGCGATGCGGCATGTGCCCCGCAAGTCCCTCATGGCTCTCCCCTCGTCGGAATCGTCCAGACGATGGTGCCACAAACGGAGGGGGAGAGGGACGCGGCAATCCGGCTCCCCGCGGCTCTCGCTGGCAGTCGGTCCTCCTCGACCGAGGCGGCCCGCACAACCCCCGCGCCAATCCAAGGCCCGTGCGGCCGAGGTGCCCCGTACCTCTCCCATGCCGTTGCCGTGAACTCGGCTCCGTCGCGCACCCTCCGGCGCAAATGTGGGTATATGCATCACAGTTTGGAGAGAGACGCAGGGCACATCCCTGCCACACAACCCGATGGGAGCTTCACATGACCACCTTCGACGACCTCAAGCTCTACGTCCTGCCAGGCTGCCCGTTCTGCGCCAAGGTCGACGCGTTCCTGGACAAGAACGACGTCAGCATCGAGCACCTGGACGTGACGCAGGGGACCAACGGCGACGACCTGGTGCGCATTGGCGGAAAGCGTCAGTGCCCCTGCCTGCTGATCGACGGCAAGCCGCTGTACGAGAGCGGCGACATCATCGACTACCTTGCCGGTCGCCTGGGCACGCAGGCACCCGCACAGGAGGCTGCAGCCGGCGGTGCCTGCACCTTCACCCCCGGCGGCGGTCACACCTGCGAGTAGCCTCGCACTGCTCGTCGTGAGCCGGCGTCTCGAGCGTCGCTCGGATTCTCGCTGAGCCCGCGAGCATTCGCCGCGACGTCTCGCGTCACCCTTCGCGAGCCGCTGGTTCCCGCCATCCTGTCACGAACGGCCACCGCACGCCGAGCCAGCTGCCCCGTGCAACCTGCCCCATCCGCCATTCGAGCGCGTTGGGGCATATCCCGCAGCGTAAACCCCTTGGGGCAAACTCGGGCCGCCCCTCTCGCCTCGTGCTACCCTCTGCAGGGCAGTGCGAGTGAGAGGAGTGGCCCGTGTCAGCTGAGTCGACGAGGGAGTACCTGGCCCGCTTTGGGCTGGACGACAAGATCATCACCTACGACGTCCCCACGGCGACGGTGCAGCAGGCGGCTGACGCCTCGGGGCTAGAGCCCGGCCAGATCGGCAAGACCATGGCCTTCGACGTGAAGGGCACCCCAGTGCTGGTGCTGTGCGCCGGAGACGCAAAGGTGTGGAACTCCGCGTTCAAGCGCCAGTTTGGCGTTAAGCCCACGTTCATCAAACCGGACGAGCTGGAGGAGCGCGTCGGCCACCCCATGGGCGGCGTCTGCCCCTTTAACGTGCGCGAGGGCGTGCAAAGCTACCTGGACGTCTCGCTCCAACGCTACGACTTCGTGCGTCCCGCGGCGGGCTCCGAGAACACGGGCGTGGACGTGACCATAGACCACCTGCCCCAGGTTGCGAACTCGCTGGGATGGGTCGACGTCTGCAAGGGCTGGCGAGAGTAGCCGGGGCATCCGCTGGTTGCCTGCCCCGTCGGCAGAGGCACGCCCCGCCACCCGCCGACGCGCCCACGCCGCGAGGTTGCCGGCTCGTCTCGCCTCGCCCTCTCGGCGCACGGCCTTCCCGGGAGCGTCCTACAATTCTGGTGACGGCGCACGTTGGAAGCGTCACACCAGAAAGGGGACTTGCATGCGCAACTTCACGTTCTCCATTCCCACCACCATCCACTTTGGCAAGGGCCAGATCTCGCACCTGTCCGAGCTCAGGCAGAGCGGCACCAAGGCGCTTTTGGTGTACGGCGGCGGCTCCATCAAGCGCAACGGCATCTACGACGAGGCCCTGCGCATTCTGCGCGAGGCCGGCGTGCAGGTGAGCGAGCTTTCCGGCGTGGAGCCCAACCCGCGCATCCAGACGGTCCGCCGCGGGGTCGAGATGTGCAAGTCCGAGGGGATCGACATGGTCCTTGCCATCGGCGGCGGCTCCACCATCGACTGCGCCAAGGTCGTGGCAGCTGGCGCCAAGTACGACGGCGATGCCTGGGACCTGGTACTCGACCGCACCAAGATCAAGGACGCCCTCCCCATCTACTCGGTGCTCACGCTCTCGGCCACGGGCTCCGAGATGGACTCCGCTGCGGTCATCTCTGACATGACCAAGAACGAGAAGTGGGGTACGGCGGCCGAGTGCCTCAAGCCCACGATGTCCGTCCTCGACCCCACCTACACCTTCTCGGTGTCGCGCAAGCAGACCGCGGCGGGCACGGCCGACATGATGAGCCACACCTTCGAGAACTACTTCACCAAGGAGCAGGGCGCCGACGTGCAGCTGCGCTTCTGCGAGGCCCTGCTGCGCACGATGATCAAGAACGGACCCATCGCACTTGCCGAGCCGGACAACTACGAGGCGCGCGCCAACCTCATGTGGGCGGCCAGCCATGCGATCAACGGCCTGGTCTCCGAGGGCAGCGCCGACCCCTGGTGCGTGCATCCCATGGAGCACGAGCTCTCGGCCTTCTACGACATCACCCACGGCGAGGGACTGGCCATCCTCACGCCGGTCTGGATGGACTACGTCCTCAGCGTCAAGACCGTCTCCGCCTTTGCCACCTACGGCCGCAACGTGTGGGGGCTCGTGGGCAGCGACGACTGGTCCGTCGCGCACGACGCCATCGCCAAGACCTCCGAGTTCTTCTTCAAGACCATGGGGCTCCCTGCCAACCTCCGCGCGGTGGGCATCACCAGCGACGAGCACTTTGAGGTCATGGCCGAGAAGGCCGCTCGCCGCACCATCAACGCCTACGTCCCGCTCGACAAGGACGACGTGGTCAACATCTTCCGCGCGGCGATGTAGGGGGGTCGTCTCTCGCGCCACCCAGCCTGCTCGCGCTGGTGATACGGCCGGGATCGCCCTTCCTCAAACCCATCGCTGGTTGCCGACACCAAACTCAACGCCTCGGGCGCCTCGTCGCGTCCGGGGCGTTCTCATGCCGGGGGAGAGAAGCGCCACCTGCCAGCCGTCCGCCGTTCCAATTGGGTGAAAATGAACTTCTCGCTTGCCAACGCTCACCTTGGTGCTACCCTCAGTTCAATTCAAGCGGGATGGAGGTTCATAAATTGAACTCTTTCACCCCAAAATTGAACTTGGAGGCCACGTGGAACAGAGGGAAGCCCAGGAGGACCAGCGCACGGCGACCTTTGCCAGTCGGCTCTCGCGTCTGATGGAGCAGAGGGGCCTCAAGCAGGTCGACCTCCTGCGCATCGCCGGCGAGCAGGGTCACAAGCTGGGCAAGAGCCAGCTCAGCCAGTACCTGAGCGCCAAGACCATGCCCCGGCGCGAGATGCTCGCCTTTCTCGCCCACGCACTGGGGACCAGCCCGGAGTGGCTGGCGGGGCAGACGGACGACGAGGGGGCGGCACCCACCGCAGACGGCCCCTCAAGGGTGAGAGACGACGAGTCAAGGCAACAGCCGAAGGGAAGCGCCATGCGCGAGTTCAAGAAGTCCAGCAAGCTCGACAACGTCCTGTACGACGTCCGCGGTCCCGTGGTGGACGAGGCCAACCGCATGGAGGCGGCTGGCACCCAGGTCCTCAAGCTCAACATCGGCAACCCCGCCACGTTTGACTTCCGCACGCCCGATGAGGTGGTGCAGGACATGGCGAGCCAGCTCACCGAGTGCGAGGGCTACTCGGCAAGCCGCGGCCTGTTCAGCGCGCGCAAGGCGATCATGCAGTACTCGCAGCTGCGAGGCCTGCCCAACGTCACCATGGACGACATCTACACGGGCAACGGCGTGAGCGAGCTCATCAACCTGTGCATGCAGGCACTCCTGGACACCGGAGACGAGATCCTGATCCCCATGCCCGACTACCCACTGTGGACGGCGTGTGCAACGCTGGCGGGCGGCAAGGCGGTCCACTACCGCTGCGACGAGGAGGCCAACTGGTTCCCCGACGTCGACGACATCCGCAAGAAGATCACCCCCAACACCAAGGCCATCGTGATCATCAACCCCAACAACCCCACGGGTGCGGTGTACTCCCGCGAGGTGCTCGAGGAGATCGTGCAGGTGGCGCGCGAGAACCAGCTGATCATCTTCTCGGACGAGATATACGACCGCCTGATCATGGACGGCCTGGAGCACACGAGCATTGCGTCCCTTGCCCCCGACCTGTTCTGCGTCACGTTCAGCGGCCTGTCCAAGTCGCACATGATCGCCGGCTATCGCATCGGCTGGATGGTGTGCTCGGGCAACAAGCGCATCGCCAAGGACTACATGCTGGGCATCAACATGCTGTCCAACATGCGCCTGTGCTCCAATGTGCCCGCCCAGTCCGTGGTGCAGACGGCGCTGTGGGGCCACCAGTCGGTCAAGGACTATCTGGTCCCCGGCGGGCGCGTGTTCGACCAGCGCGACTGCGTCATGGACGAGCTCGCAAAGATCGACGGCATCAGCTGCGTCAAGCCGCATGCGGCGTTCTATTGCTTCCCCAAGCTCGACGTCGACAAGTTCAACATCACCGACGACATGCAGTTTGCCCTCGATCTCCTAAGGGAGAAGAAGGTCCTCATCGTGCAGGGGACGGGCTTCAACTGGGACAAGCCAGACCACTTCCGCATCGTGTACCTGCCGCGTGTGAGCGTGCTGAGCGAGGCCATCCGCAAGATAGGCGACTTCCTGGAGTACTACCGCCAGTAAGGATTGCCAAGCGACTTCGGGGGGCGCGAACCCCTGAACCTGCCATGGCGCGAGCGCCGCACCGCTTCGGTGGCTGCGGCGCTCGTTCGATTGGCGGGGTGACATGGCTGGCGGCAAGCCACTTCACCCCTGTTTGTTGCGTTCGCGCTCAGAGCGGCAAAACACTCACGTGAAACTTACTTACACGTGTGTCAAGAGAGGTCCCGTAAAAACTCACGCCCAGGGTTGGTTTCCAAATTACCCTAAGCGTACCCCCATCTGGGACAACGCAAGGCGCTACGAGAGCTCTTGCCAATGTTCTTGCAGGGGCGTGACGTTGGGTTTACGGGCTGTGCTCCCAAGCCCAGAGTCCAACTGCTAGCCCATACGCCGCTTGCGGATTCGTTTGCTGACGAGCATCGCACTCCCATATCCTGTTTCCTGAAGATGGGCCAAGTCGGGTGGTCCGATGGGGAAGGGGAGAGGAACCATGAGAAAGAACACACTCGGCCTCGTTGGCGCGGTGGCCTCGGTCGCCATCGCAGCGGGTCTCGGGCTCGGGGCGGTCGCGGCGACTCCTGCCATGGCGGCGGACTGGAACGGCACCCAGTCCATGCACCGCCTGTACAACCCCAACAGCGGGGAGCACTTCTACACGGGCAACGACGCGGAGCGCGACCACCTGGTGGGCCTCGGCTGGCGCTCCGAGGGCGAGGGCTGGGTCGCGCCTGTGAAGTCTACGACGCCCGTCTTCCGCCTCTACAACCCCAACGCGGGCGACCACCACTACACGATGAGCAGGGGCGAGCGCGACTATCTCGTGAGCGTGGGCTGGAACTACGAGGGGATCGGCTGGTACAGCTCCGACACCAAGGCGGTGACACTCTACCGGCAGTACAACCCCAACGCGAAGGCCGGCGCCCACAACTACACCACGAGCGGGGCGGAGAGGGACCACCTCGTGAGCGTGGGCTGGAGGGACGAGGGCACGGCCTGGTACGGCACCACCAAGGGGGCGAGGCAGGACCCTCTCGCAAATGTCTACGAGCCCAAGCCGGCTAACCTCACCGTCGCGCTCAGGTTCTCGGTCGATGCTAAGTCCGCCATCGCCAACGCCTCGGAGCTGCCCGACGGCACAACGTTCTCATGGGAAAAGGCGCCCGACACCTCCAGTGAGGGTACTGTGTCCGGTATCGTAACGGTCACGTATCCCGATGGATCGACCGACACCGTGTGCGTCACCGTGAATGTCGCGCGCACCGAGGCGCAGAAGAAGGCTGAGGAGGCCCAGAAGGCGGCCGATGCCGCCAAGGCGGACGCCAAGGCCAAGGACGCCGCCACGGCTCAGGCCAAGGCCTCCCTCGACGCCGCCCAGTCCAATGCCACGAATGCAAAGACCAAGCTCGACAAGGCTGCGTCCGACAAGTCCACTGCTGACCAGGCGTCCAAGGACGCCAAGTCCAAGCTCGACCAGGCTCAGTCTGCGGCCGACAATGCCGCTGCCGATGCCAAGGCGAAGTCCAACGCCGTCCAGTCTGCCAAGGATACCCTCGACGCAGCGCAGAAGGCCTACGACGACGCAACTAAGCCGAATTCCGAGGATGTCTCGCAGTTCCTCGACTCCATCTCGAACGGCAAGTACTCGGAGTGGGCCTCTCAGACCTACCACAGCCTCCAGGACTCGAGCATCACCAACAAGGCCAATGGGTCGAACATGACCTACGACAACTTCCTCGCTGCCCTCGACCTGATCGACCACCTCAACCAGTATCGCACCACGCACGGCCTCGACGCCTTCACCGTGAGCGGCTACGAGATGGCCGGCCAGATGCTCGAGTGCGACCTCGTGGACGACGGCGTCATCACCTACCACACGAGCTTCTGGGAATACTCGCAGTTCAAGGACCTCGCGTGGGGCTACGCCAACTACGTCAACGGCAAGGGCTACGACGCCGTCGACGGCTGGCTCTCCGAGCGCGATACCTTCAAGAAGGACGCAGAGGCCTACGCCACCAACGGCTACAAGGTCGCCGACGGCACGTACACGCCCGCGTCCGACGAGTACAAGGCGGCTCTCGCGGCAGTGGACTGGTCAAGCGAGCCATCCATCCATGCGTTCTACAACAAGTACTCCGATTACGTTGACATATACGTCACGGCCTATAGGGGCGCTTCCCACGAGTACGGGCACTGGACGAGCTTGACCAGCATGTCAGCCAAGTACATCGGCATGGGCTACAGCACGAGCCACCCCCGCTACGGCACCGCGGAGGCCGCGGCCGGACACACCAGTTCAGTCGATGGTGACGTCACCGGCACCACGGACTACTTCCGTACGCTCGTGGCCCAGGCCAAGGCAGGCAAGGCCACTACGGAGAACCCCGAGCTGAAGGCGAAGCTCGACGCCGCGCAGACCGCCTACGACAAGGCTAAGGCCGCGTCCGACGCCGCCGCCGCGACCCTCGCGAACGCCCAGTCCGCGCTCGCCAAGGCCCAGTCCGCCTATGACGCCGCCACCAAGGACGCACAGTCCAAGGCCACGGCTCTGGCCAAGGCCCAGTCCGCCTACGACGCTGCCGTCAAGGACGCCGCCGCCAAGGCGACTGCCGTGACCGACGCCCAGTCCGCCTACGACACGGCCGTCAAGGACGCGCAGTCCAAGGCCACGGCGCTGACCACAGCCCAGTCCGCCTCCGATACCGCCAAGTCGACGCTCGACAAGGCGCAGAAGGCCTACGACGAGGCCAAGGCGGCGTCTGATGCTGCCGACAAGGCAGCTCAGGAGGCACAGGCCAAGGCCGACGAGGCCAAGAAGGCAGCCGGCGGCTTCTAGGCAAGGCTGCGAGTCTGGAGGTACCCGCGCGAGAGTCGCATGGGTGCCGGCATTTAGATACCAACCTTTGGTTTGACAGGGGGGCGACTCGAGGTCTCGTCGAGCCGCCCCTGCTGCCACCAATGGCGGTAACTTGCCGAGACTCGCCTCATTCGCTCCTTGCCCCGGCAAATAACCCGGGCGGCCTCCGGTACCCCACGGCACAAATCCTGCCACGCGCTAGTCTGTCTTTGTCCTCAACGCCGCGGCTGTGACGTTGCCAAGCATCGAATACCTCATGTCCATAAAAATGGTCATAATAATGTCCAGACAAGTCTGCTGGGACGGAGGGACCATGGCCGCGATCACGATGGGCCTCGCCGAGGTCAAGAACAATTTCTCGAAGGTCACGGCGGAGGTGAACCGTACGGGCCGCCCCGTCACGGTTCTCAAAAACAACAAGCCCTGGGTGATCATCCAGCCGGCGACGCGGGCCGCCGAGGGAGACGTCGTCGACGTGGCGGTTGACTTCATGGACGAGTACGCCGACGTCTTTCGAGAGCTCGCCAAGTGAGTGGGGCGCATCTTTTCGCCAAGCGTGAAGCCATTGCCATTCATGACGCCTCGATAGCACGCTTTGGAGGCCTTGTCGGAGTGCGGGATGAGGGCCTGCTCGTGTCCCGTATGGCGGGGGACGTTGCCGATCTCGGCACGCAGCAGGAGTCAGGGGAGAGGGATGCTCCCGCTCCTCCGTCCGCGTGAGTGGCGGTACCGCGTGGCAGGTGGCTTGAGTGCTGGCTTGATGTGCGCGGGTACCATCTGCTGGGGAGGAACGTCCTCCCGACACCAGGCAAAGCCCGGAGGAGCCATGTCCCCATCCCTCTCGGTCGTGCTCATCGGCATCGTGTTGCAGGCGGCGTTTATCCAGTGCGACCGCTCGCGCCGCTATGGCCTCGCCGCTGTTCTCAAGGGGCTCGCGTCTCTCGCCTTCGTGCTCCTGGGTCTGTGGGGTGCGCTCAAAGGGGGGCAGGCGGGCGGGGCATCCATGGCGTCGTCCCTCGTTTGCCTGGGACTTGCCTGCGGTGCGGTGGGGGACGTCCTGCACGCGCTCCGGTTTGTCCAGCCAGTCAAGCGCGTTGCCACGCACCTCTTCATGTCGGGTGCCGTGAGCTTCTTCCTCGGGCACGTCGCCTACCTGGGAGCGCTCGTACCTCCCTGCCCAATGCCCGGCATCCCGCTCCTGCTTGCCGCAGTGGCCGTTGCCGTGGTCTTTGCGGTGCTGGGCCCGCGGATTCGCCTGCGCGGCACCAGGCGCGCGAGCGGGGTGGCCTACCTGGGTGCGGTCGTATGCGTCGCTTCCTTCGCAATTGTTGGGTTCCTCTCCCAGCCGTCCCCGTCGCGTCTGGCGTTCGCGCTGGGCGGAATGCTGTTCGCGGTGTCGGACACGCTGCTTGCGATCAACTCCTTTGGCGGCGGGAGCACGACGGGGCGCCGCGTCGTGAGCCTCTCCACCTACTACGCGGCCCAGCTGCTCATCGCCGGCAGCCTGTGGCTTTGAGGGGTGTAGATCGGGTTTCCCGCGACGTCCGAGCGGACGAGAGCGGCTTTCTGCCCGTGGGGCGAGCCCGGCGGCTGGCGTTAGCGCTTCTCTCCTTGGCTTTGGTGGGGCTGGCTTGCGACTCGTGCCAGCGTCCCTGGGGTAAGCTATCGCAGTTGACACTTTGTTGAGGGGGAGGACCATGGCGGAGAAGAGGACGCTCGACCTGGCAAAGCCGCTGGAAGAGCTGCTGGAGGGGAACGAGGACCTGCGCCAGACGCTGGTCGAGCTGGGGTTCGAGGAGCTTCCGGCGGAGTCGACCATCCCCGAGCTAGCCAAGGACGCCGGGGTGGACCTGTCGGTCATCGCGTTTGCGCTCGAGGCCTCGGGGTACGACGTCCAGGGTTACGAGCACGAGGACGACGGCTACGAGAGCCCGTTGCCCGACATGCTCAGCGTGCTGTTTGACAACAGCTATCGTGGCGAGAGCCTGCCCGATACCCCGCTGCCGGGAGGGGAGGCCGCACCGATGCTCGCCAACCTGGAGATGGCGATTCGCCGCGCGCAGCAGGATGGGACGCTTCCCAAGAATCCCGCGGGGGAGTAGGTAGGTCCGTCCCGAGGGGATGTTGGGTTTGCGCGATGATGTGGGGACGCGGGCGTTCTCGCCCTCGCGTTCTGGCGCCTAGCAACATGATAGGTTGAACATTATCAGCAGACGCCTCGCGTGAATGCTCACGTAAGGCGTCTGCTGCCACTTCGGGATAGCAGTGTGGGTCCAGTCACGTCGTCTATCTGGGAAATCGTCGGATGGTGCCTTCTCTTTGACCAAGGTCAGCTCTGAGAAGTGCTCATATCGGGCTCCTGCTGCCATGGGTTCGGAGCTACTGGGATGGGGGCATGCCTCACGGGAGATGGTTCACGTCCGTATCCCCTCTGACCTCGCTGGCTTCAGCAGGTTCGCGTGTCAGCTGAACCCCGGGCGCCCGCTGGGTGCACCAGGGGGATAGTCCCAGGGACCAAGGGGAGAGGTTTCAGCCCCGATTGCCGGGACCTCTCCCCCTGGCCGTGCGCGAACCGCAAAACGCGCGCCGCATAGTCCCAGTTCAGAGCGTTGCCATGCAACCTGCACGCAACTCGGACGCATCCCTTCTGCGGCGAAACTTTGCGGGTTCGCCCGCTGACTCCCGCGCTCGCCTACGGTTGGCTTACGGGTAAGCCACAAGGGAGGGAGCCGGAATGTCAGAGTCGCATGGCCGCTGCAGGTGGGAGGGGCGCGGAAGCGCCATGACCAACTTCCACGACGAGGTATGGGGGCACCCCACGCACGATGATGGGAAGCTCTTTGAGCTCATGTGCATCGAGACCCAGCGCAGCGGGCTCAGCTGGTCGCTTGCGGTGAGCCGGTGGTGCGAGCTCCGCCGCGCCTACGCCGGCTTCGATCCCAACGTCCTGGCCACCTGGACCGAGAACGACGTCGACTTCGTGCTGGGCATGCCGGGCGTGATCCGCAACCGGTGGAAGGCCCGCGCCATGATCGACAACGCCCAGGCGTTTCTGCGCGTGCAGGAGGAGAGGGGAAGCTTTGCCAACTACCTCTGGGGCTTTGCGGGCGGAGAGGTGATTGACCGCTGCCCCCAGGCCCTCCGTGACATACCGGTGCGCACGGACACATCGGACGAGCTGGCGCTGGACATGAAGCGCCGGGGCTTCAAGTACTTTGGCCCCGCCAACGCCTACTCGTACCTGCAGACCACGGGCGTGGTGAACGACCACCTGGCCTCCTGCTGCCTTCGCGAGCATGCCTAGCGAATCCTGGGCCACCCGCCGCTACCGTTGCGACAGGCGGCCCGTCCCCCCTGCGGGCGGGGGGGGGGGGGCCCCCCCCCCGCCCCCCCCGGGGGCCCCCCCCCCCCCGCCGGGGGGGGGGGGGCAAGAGGGGGGGCGGGCGCGTCCCCCCCCCCCCGGCGCGCCGGGGGCCTTCGCGCCCTTGCTCCGGGAAGCCTGGCCCCCCCGGCGCTCCCGTGGCCCCCGGCGGCCGGCCCCCCGGGGGGGGGGGGGGACGGGCGCCACGCCTCGTCCCCGCTCGTCTCCCCCAGCCCCTATACTTGCGTGAAAGCGAAAAGAGGGGGAGAGATGCCAGACATCCGAGACGTCGCACGTCACATGAAGCTCGAGAGCCCCGAGATGGCCTCGGTCAGCCTGGAGGTGCGCAACGACGCCCTCCTGCGCATCAAGCAGGCGCTGCAGGAGAGCAAGGAGCGAATCTTTGCCGCCAACGCCAAGGACCTTGCGGCGGCGGACGAGGCGAACGTGGCCCCGGCGGTTCGCAAGCGCCTGCTGTTTGACGAGCACAAGCTTGCCGACGTGTGTGCCGGCATTGACAGCCTGGTCTCGCTGCCCGACCCCGTTGGCCGCGTGCTGCTGCGCCGCGAGCTGGACCAGGGTCTGGTGCTCAGCCGCGTGACCTGCCCCATCGGGGTGATCGGAGTGATCTTCGAGGCGCGTCCCGACGCCATGGTCCAGATCTCCACGCTCTGCATCAAGAGCGGCAACTGCGCCATGCTCAAGGGCGGGTCAGAGACGCTCAACACCAACCGGGAGATGTTCGAGGTCATCCGTGCCGCGGCCCTCTCCGCCGGCCTTCCCGACGCCTGCCTGTACCTGGCCGAGGCACACCGCGAGGTCGACGAGCTGCTGGGCTGCTACGGCTACGTTGACCTGCTGATCCCGCGCGGGTCCAACGCCTTCGTGCGCTACATCATGGACAACACCAAGATTCCCGTCATGGGCCACGCGGACGGCATCTGCCACGTGTACGTGGACAAGGCTGCCGAGGTCCCCATGGCGGTGCGCATCTGCCTGGACGCCAAGACCCAGTACGCCGCCGCCTGCAACGCCGCCGAGACCCTGCTCGTCCACCGCGACGTCGCGGCGAAGTTCCTTCCGCCCATGGCGGAGGCGTACCGCGAGGCGGGTGTGACCCTGCGCGGCGACAAGGCGGTGCGCGACCTGGTGGGCTGCGAGCCCGCCACCGAGGACGATTGGGACACCGAGTACCTTGCCCCCATCATCTCGGCCAAGGTCGTGGACAACATCGACCAGGCGATCGACCACATCAACCGCCACGGGTCTCACCACACAGACGCCATCGTGACCGACGACGACGCGGCTGCCAAGCGCTTCATGCGCCTGGTGGACTCTGCCGGCGTGTACCAGAACGCCTCGACCCGCTTTGCCGACGGCTTCCGCTACGGCTTTGGCGCCGAGGTCGGCATCTCCACGGGCAAGCTGCACGCGCGCGGCCCCGTGGGGCTGGACGGACTGGTCACCTACAAGTACGAGCTTCGTGGTTCCGGCCAGGTGGTGGGCGACTACGCCGAGGGGCGCAGCCACTTCCACTTCAGGGACCTCGACTAGGGGAGAGGGACGGGCGTGCCGTCCGTGCGGCTCCCCCACGGGGCAGACAACGTGGCCGGGCTCCTGGTAGTGACCCGCGGGGCCATCGTCTCGGGTGACGCGATGCGCGCCATGGTGGCGCTGTCAATGCTGTCCGGCCAAAGGGACCGCCTCTCGTCGCGCGAGGTCATCGACCTGCTCGAGCGCTCCTGCGTCTATGGTACGGGGGCGCTCGTCTCGTGCGCCTGGGACGCCCTCGCGCCCATCCCCTATGCCGGCTGGGCGCTTGCGCTCGCCCTGAGGACGGCGCGGGAGGACGTTGCCCGCGTGCTTCTCGCCCATGGGGTGGACCTTCTCCAGGCACCGCCCAACCTGCCGGCTGGTGAGGAGGGCGCGCGTTCCCTCTCGCGTCTCGACCTCACGCGGGGCAGCGCGGGAATAATGCGCGACGCCTTCGCGCGGTCCGTCTCGAGCGAGCCCTTCGAGCCCTTTGTGGGCAACGAGCAGCTGTGCGGCGGGTCGTTCTCCACCTCCACGGACGTCGTCGCAACCTGCGAGCTCGTGGCCAGGCTCGTTGACGACGGGCTGTTCGATCCCCTCACCTACGCGGACCTGCTGCGGGCCGCCCTCGCGCGCGCCAACGCGGTGACGCTCGATCCCGCCGCGTCTCGTCCCGGGGAGGCGGAGGCGTGCCTCTCCCTTGCGCGACGCATGGGAGAGCGGTGGAGGGAAGGAGGTGCCGGGGGAGAGGGGCGCGTGACCCAGGCGCTGGGACTCTTCCTCAGGGCAGGCGTGTGCGACGCGGTCCTGGCGGTGGTGTGCGAGCTGGCGCCCTCGCTCGTGGCGGACCAGCTTCGCGACGGCACCTGGCTGTTCCGTAACCCGCAGGTGGTCGCGGCGATGGTCCCGCACCTCGCGGGCATCCCATCGTCCCAGGCGGCGATGCTCGTGCGTTATCTGTGCCAGAACGGGATGCTCGCCCAGATGCGCGAGGTGGCGGAGTGGCCATCGTTCCTCTCCCCCTCCCTTGACCGCATGGGGCTCTCGGTCGCGTCCGCCTCGGGCCATGCGGAACTTGCCGCCTGGCTGTTGGGGAGGTCGCGCGAGCGGCAGCAGGTCCCCGACCGCCGGCGCGAGGGAGCAGATGACGACCTGGGGGAGCTGGGTGACCTCCTGTTGTAGGACAATGCGGGTGGCTGCGTAGGCGTCCGGGGCCGCATCGGCGGCGTTTCGGCAGGTTCGGGAGGGGTGGCGACCAGATGGCGGGGGATTCCGACATGGGTTCGTCGCGACTTGGCGACACTCCCAACAGGTTGGCGGCCGACACCGTACGCCTTGCCGTGAGCCGAGCGATCTCGGGCAGCTACTTCCTCTCGCAGGCGGCTGGCATGCTCACCCCAAAGCCGGCATCCGGCCTTGGCGCCCCCTTTGCGACCGACGGCCGCACGCTGTGGTACGACCCGGAGTGCATCCTGCTCGACCTGGGCCGCACGCGCGAGCCACCCGTCAGGGACTACGTGCACGTTCTGGCCCACTGCCTGCTTCTCCACCCGTTCATGGGCGGGGAGGTTGCCAAGGACCCGGTGGCCTGGCAGCTCGCCTGTGACATCGCCGCCGAGAGGATCGTGGCAGAGGTGTGCGGACCGCGCCCCGGCGAGCGCGGGCAGGCACAGGGGGTGGTCCTCTCCCGCCTTGCGCGCGACCTGGGCGAGCCGCTCACCGCCGAGAGGATCTACCGCGCCCTACGCGAGGGGAGGTATCGCTCCTCTCGCCGGTCCTGGCAGCGGGTGTTCCGCTGTGATGACGCGTCCGGCTGGCTCGCCGGCGCAAGCAGGGGGCGTTCGGCCGACCCCGCGGGCGGCAGGGGAGAGACCCGCGGCACCGATGCCCAGGGAGATCCCGCCGGCAGCGGCGGCACCCCGCCCCCGGACGCACCGGGTCGCGCGAGTCATGGCGACAGCGCCCCGGATGCCGGTGAGACGGGCGGCGGCGACGGGAATCCCCTCTCCCCCCGAGAGCGCGAAGAGCTCCGCAGGCGCTGGGAGCACGTTGCCAAGAGCACGGCCGTTGACCTGCGCACGCTCTCGCGCGGACGGGGGCAGGGCCTGGGCAACCTTGAGTGCCAGATCGAGGCGGCCACGCGGCACAGGGCGAGCTACGCAGACTTCATCAGGCGCTTTGCCCGTGAACGGGAGGAGATGCGCGTCTCGCCCGACGAGTTCGACTACGCATTCTACGAGCTGGGGCTCAGCCTCTATGGCAACATGTCCCTGATCGAGAGCCTGGAGTACCGCGAACGCCGGACCCTGCGTGACTTCGTGGTGGTCATCGACACCTCGGCATCCGTGTCCTTGGCCATGGTCAGGCGCTTCGTCGACTTGACCTTTGGCATGCTGCGGGATGGCGGTGCCATGGGCGACAGGACCAACGTCCACGTGATCATGGCAGACGCGGGCGTGCGCAGCGACGTGTGCCTGTCGAGCGAGGACGACCTCAGGCGCTGGCAGAGCGAGGTCCGCGTGGTCGGAGGAGGGGGAACGGACTTCAGGCCGGCCTTTGACTACGTGGACCGGCTGCGCCATCAGGGCGGGCTCCGGGACCTCTCGGGGCTGGTCTACCTCACAGACGGCTGGGGCATCTATCCCAGCAGGGTCCCGGACTACCGGGTCGCGTTCGTGTTCTACGACAGGGACTTCCCCACGGCGTCAGTCCCGCCGTGGGCCATTAAGGTGGTGCTCGACCCAGACGAACTGGGGGCGGGCCAGGGCGAGGCGCAGGGAGGCGCACGGTGAACATCCAGCAGGCGGCAAGGCAGGTCGAGGGCGCGGTGCGCGCATACCTGGCAAGGGACGACGAGGGCATCTACCTCATCCCGCCCCAGATGCAGCGGCCCATCATCCTCATGGGGCCCCCTGGGGTGGGAAAGACCGCCATCGTCTCGCAGGTTGCCGAGCGGCTCGGCCTGTGCTTCGTGAGCTACTCCATCACGCACCACACGCGCCAAAGCGCCCTGGGCCTGCCCTACATCGTGGACGAGGAGTTCGAGGGCGAGAGCTACAAGGTCAGTCGCTACACCATGAGCGAGATCATCGCCGCCGTCTACGACGAGGAGGAGCGCACCGGCGTGAGCGAGGGGATCCTCTTCCTGGACGAGATAAACTGCGCGAGCGAGACGCTCATGCCCTCCATGCTGCAGTTCCTGCAGTACAAGACGTTCGGCCAGCACCGCCTTCCCGAGGGCTGGGTCATCGTTTGCGCCGGCAACCCTCCCGAGTACAACCGCGCCGCCCGCGAGTTTGACCCCGCGATGATGGACCGCCTCAAGCGCATCGACGTGGAGCCGGACCTCGACGCGTGGATGGGATATGCCGCCGCGCACGGCGTGCACCCGGCAATCACCTCCTACCTGGACGATAAGCCCGAGAACTTCTTCCGGGTGCGGACCACCGTCGAGGGCACGCGCGTGGTGACCGCACGTGGCTGGGAGGACCTCTCTCGCATGCTGCAGGCCTACGAGCGCGAGGACATCGACGTGGACCCCTACCTGGTTGGGCAGTACCTGCAGGACGACGAGGTCGCCGAGGACTTCTCGCTCTACCTCGAGCTGTTTGGGAAGTATCGCGACGACCTGGACGTGGCGCGGGTGCTCGACGGCCTCGCGGACGACGCCACGGTGGCGCGCGTCTCCGGAGCGGACCTGGACGAGCGCATGGCGGTGGTGAGCCTGTTGGAGTCGGCACTGCTCTCGGCCGTCCATGGCGTTCGGATAGAGGAGGAGGCCGTGCGCCAGGTGCGCGACATCCTCAAGACGCTGGGGGACGAGCCCCAGGCGGCAGGTGCCGTGGTGTCCGACTGCGAGATAGAGCTCGCCGGTCTGGTGTCGCGCGGCTTTGCGTCGGACCGCCGGCGCGCCGTCTGCGCCCGCAGGCTAGCCCTGCTCCGCGAGCTCTGCCCCATGATCGCAAAGGGCGGCCTGGACGGTGCCAAGGGACGCTACAACGACGTGGTGAGGACCCTCTCCCATCGCGTCAGGCGGGTCTCCGCCCAGGTCGATCACGCCATCGACTTTGTGTCGCGCGCCTTTGGCGAGGGAGAGGAGACCCTGGTCTTCGTCACGCGTCTCTCCGTGGACCCCGAGTTCATGGGCTTTCAGGCGGCGCACGGGTCGGACTCCTTTGTGACCTGCGCAAACGCGCTCATGCTGCGGGACCGTGGCCTCGACCTTCTCGACCGGCTCGAGGCGCTCCGCAAGGGGGAGGGGTAACCTGACGCGGTTGCCTCGTCGGCAGACGAGACAACCCCCATGCCAAGGCCGTCGGGTCCCTGGCATGGGGGTCGCGTGTCTCGACCGTCTTGCCTGCTACTGATCGAGCTCGCTTCTCAGCTGGTCGGCGACCGCCAGGATGAAGTCCTCGGTGTTGAGCTTGATGGGGCTGGGGATTGTGGTGATGCGCGCAAGGTCACCCGTCATGCGGCCGCTCTCGATGGTGTCCACGGTCGCGCGCTCCAGGGCATCGGCAAAGTTGACCAGATCGGGCAGGGAGTCAAGCTCGCCGCGCTTGCGAAGCGCCCCGGTCCAGGCAAAGATCGTGGCGACCGAGTTGGTGGACGTCTCCTCCCCGCGCAGGTGCTTGTAGTAGTGGCGCTGCACCGTGCCGTGCGCCGCCTCGTACTCGTAGTAGCCGTGGGGCGAGACCAGCACCGACGTCATCATCGCAAGGCTTCCGAAGGCGCTCGAGAGCATGTCGCTCATCACGTCGCCGTCGTAGTTCTTGCACGCCCAGATGAAGCCGCCCTCCGCCTTCATCACGCGGGCCACGGCGTCGTCGATGAGGGTGTAGAAGTAGGTGATGCCTGCCTTCTCAAACCGCTCGCGGTACTCTGCCTCGTACATCTCGGCAAAGATGTCCTTGAAGCGGTGGTCGTAGGTCTTCGAGATCGTATCCTTGGTGGCAAACCACAGGTCCTGGCCCGTGGCGAGTGCGTACTCAAAGCAGCTGCGCGCAAAGCTGCTGATGGAGTCGTCTAGGTTGTGCATGCCCTGGATCACGCCGGGGCCGCTGAACTCGTGGATTAGCTCGCGGGTCTGGGTGCCATCCTCCGCCGTGAAGACCAGCTCGGCCTTGCCCGGGCCGGGCACGCGGATCTCGGCGTTCTTGTACACGTCACCGTAGGCGTGACGTGCGATGGTGATGGGCTTCTTCCAGTTGCGGACGACGGGTTCGATGCCGCGCACCACGATGGGGGCGCGGAACACGGTACCGTCGAGCATTGCGCGGATGGTGCCGTTGGGGCTCTTCCACATCTTCGACAGGTGGTACTCCTCTACGCGCTGCGCGTTGGGGGTGATGGTGGCGCACTTCACGGCGACGCCCAGGCGCTTGGTGGCGTTGGCGGAGTCCACGGTAACCTGGTCCTTAGTCGCCTCCCTGTTCTCGAGCCCCAGGTCGTAGTACTCGGTCTTGAGGTCCACAAATGGGCAGATCAGGTCATCCTTGATCATCTGCCACATGATGCGGGTCATCTCGTCGCCGTCCATCTCGACGAGCGGCGTCTTCATCTGGATCTTCGCCATGTGCTTACCTCCGTGCACGCCTTGCGGCTAGAGGGCTGTTAACGACCAATCCAGTGTAGCCGTGGAAGGCTGCCGCAACGGCAGCGTAAGCGGGGCGTATCTGTTTTTTAACGAAGCGAGGTGGGTGGCGCCAACTGCGTTGGGGCCTCGGTTACCTGTCGTTGCGGTCGGTTGGGCTTGATTCCGCGCGTAGGGGGTGGGTTTCGAGAGGCATCCGGTCGTTCTCCACGCGGCCACGGGGAGGCTGCTGAGAAAAACGGAGTATTGGCAATCTGGAAGGCGCTCGGGGGCTCGTCCGCTGAGGAAAGCGGAGCATTGGCAGTCGGAGGCGCCCGCTTTCCGCCAACGTTCGCATTTCCTCAGCGGTTGCCGCCCATGGATTGCCAACGCTCGCATTTCCTCAGCAGGCGGCTGTGCCCAGGCCCCCATAGGGCCCAGATTGACGCTCGAAACCCTAGGCAAGGACGTCCTGGGGCTGCAGCCAGGAGGGCTGCTCCTCTCCCACGACCCTGGAGCAGGCGTAGGCGCGGGGGAGCGAGAGGATCGCGGTCCCCTGGTAGTTGCCAGTAGGCTGGGGCGCAAGGGCAAGGGCGCAGTCTACCTTGTCGTCGCTCACCAGGCAGAGGGGAAGCAGTAGCCGCATGGAGTCCGTCTGCGGGTCAAAGGCTGGCGCGACGGTGCGGTAGCTCGAGCGCGCCCTGCGGAGCGCGAGGTCGCAGGCGTCGTCGAGGGCGCGGCCCACGCGGCGGTAGGTCCCCGGATCGCCCTTGATGGCACGCGAGAGCTCGGTCTGCGCCCTCGCGTCGCTTGGGTTGGAGAGCACGCGGCCAAGGGCCTCGCTCGCCACGGAGCTCGTTCCCACCTGCTCCTGCAGGAACGCGCGGGGTAGGCGGCCGAGCTGGCGCATGACCAGTGACTCGGTGTCCAGGACCACCATCCTGCCCGGCTGGGGGAACACGTCGCCTATGCGCTCCAGGTAGCGCGCCGGCTGGGGGAGCGGGTCGAGGGACGCCACCAGGCGCGCCCCCAGCTCGCCGGAGCCAGCGGTGCAGAATCCACTGAACTGCCAGGGTATGTCTCCCCTGTGCGGCGCGAAGCAGGCGTAGATGTCCTGCCAGAACGCCGTGTGGAGCCCGGTGTCAAAGGCTGCCAGAGACCCGTCCGCCGCAATGCGCACGCCGTCGGTGGCGAGGAGGCGGTGGAACGTGACCGTAAGGTACTCGCGCAGGACGCCGTAGCGGCTCGCCTTGCCCACGCCCTCGCCGGGGTAGTTCCAGCGCTCGGGGGCCGCCATGGTCGCCAGTGCGCCCAGGAGCTCGTCCCAGGAGCCTATCACGGCAAACTGGGCGAGCTCGCGCGCGGGACTCGCCGTGGGAGCCATGCCAAGGGAGGAACCGGCAAGGTCGCTCCAGGCGCCCTCGTCCTCCTTGGGAAGGCCCTCCAGTCCAACTGCCTGGTGCGTGTCTCCCGTGCCGTCGTCGCCGTCCACGTATGCCAGCGCCCAGCGCTTGCCGGCGGTCGCCTTGGAGGAGCGGCGAAGCGTCACCATCACGTGGGACGAGCCGTCCTCCTGCAGGTAGCGCAGCGGGAAGGTGACCTTGCTGCGCGTGCCGCCCAGGGATCCCGTGGATCGGGCAACGCGCCAGTCCTCGTCCAGCACGGACATCACGTCCGCGTCGATGGGCAGGGTGCGGTACAGCAGCTGGAGCAGGCGGTCGGTGCAGTGGACCTCGCTTGCGAAGTCCTGCGGCAGGTCCGCCTGTAGCCTTACGGGGGAGGGGATGTCCGGCGCCGCGACCGCGGGGGTCGCGGGCTCGGCATCGGCGGGGCTCTGCACTACGGCGTCGTGCCGAGCTGCCTTGCGCGCGTGGGTGGAGTCGTGGTGTGCGGCACCGTTGTTGCCCGATGGCTTCGTCTTCGTGTGGGGCGAGAGGGGCCGCGCACTCTCCGCCCGGGCAACCTCGTCGGCCTCGCGCCGGGCTCCGTCCTCCGCCTCGCGCAGTGCGGCGTCCAGGTCCTCCTCCATGTCACGGTAGGGGTCGTAGGTGATGGTCAGTTTGATTGCGGGCTCGCCGTCCTCCGGGGCGGTCTCCGGGTCGCTGGCGGCGGACTTCGGTGCCGGTGCGGGTGCATACTCTGCCGGGGCGGAGCCGGCATCCGCGCCCTTGCGCGAGCCGTCTGCGATGGAGTCGGCGTCCGTCTTGGCCCGAGGCTCGCTCGCCTTGGGCGTCTCGCCCGCGACATCCCCCGAGGGCTCCGCCTGCTGCCTTGCCTTGTCAGCCTGGGGCCCCTCCTGCTGTCCCGCGTCTTCGAGCTGCGTCGCCGCGACATTGGGCTTGGGCTGTGGTGATGCCTGCAACGCCTCTGTGGCGCGGTTGCCCGACTCGCTGGCTTGCACCGCCTTGGTTTCGTCGCGCGCAACCGTTTCGACCGGCTCCGTCGCACTCGCCACCGACTCAGCGGCCCTCTCGTCGCCCCCGTCTGGCTGCGTCGCTGACTTCTCGGTGCCTGAGCCGCCATGCCTCTCCCTGCGGTGGCGAGGCTTCGCGGGCTTGGGATCCTTACTGCTCTTCTTGTGCTTCCATGCCTTGGCACCCGTTGCCGGAGCCTTCTTCTGGCGCTCCTCCCCGGCGCGTGCCAGCACCTGGTCCCAATCCTCCCGGCGCTGCACCGTCACGTAGGCGCGGCCCTTCTTGAACACCGTGAGCTTTATGAACTCCGGCATCTGGGAGAGGAGCTGCTGAACGTCGTCGCAGCCAACGTCGGCGGGATCGACGTCCTCCTCGTCCAGCAGCTCCTCCACCTTGGGGAGGGGCGTCTGGACGCCGACCCCCAGCCGCGTGGAGAAGAGCTGGTAGAAGTACAGTCTGTTGCCGGGTGTGAGTCTGGGCATGATGGGCTCCAAGCTATGTTTGCCCGCCGCGGAGGCGGGGTTGGTGGTATTTCGAGCGCTCATAGGTTACTACCCAATGGGGACCACTCCCCGGCCCACGCGGCTACCTGCATGGCACATTGGGATTGGCGGGTTCGTCCATCTGCGCAAACAAGAGGGGCCGCCACCCGGTCCGTCCCGGGCGGCGGCCCCTTGCAAGGCTCCTGCCAAAGGATGTTGCGCCAGGCTACTCCTCGGAGTCCTCCTCGGCTGCCTCTTCCTCGGCCTCTGCCTCCGCGTCCTCCTCGGCGGCAAGCTCCTCGTCGATCTCGGCCTGCTCCGCCGCGACCTCGTCATAGCGGTCCGAGACCCGCTGGAACAGGTCGTCGTCCAGGATGTCGACCAGCTCGTAGGTCTGGTCCTCCTCGTACTCGTGGTAGCCGTACAGGTACACGTCGTCCGACCCGTCCTCGGGCAGCAGCGCGATGTACTCCTCGCCATCGAGGTCAAACACGCCCTGGACCTCGCAGCGAACCTGGGTGCCGTCGTCAAAGTCGATGTCGATGTAGTCGGTTGCCTCGTCGTTCTCGCTCATGGGATCCTCCCATCGCCGGATGTGCGCAACGTGCATAGAATGGACTCTAACAGGAAGGGACGGCCGGGTGGTGGCGCGGTCGGCGAGTTGGCAAAAACCATCGCGGGAGGTGCCGGATGGCGGACGACGCGGCGGACGGTCGGACGAGGCTGTTCCTGGCGGTGCTGCCCAACGAGCGGGTAAGGGACGAGCTCTGCCACACGCAGCGTGAGGTTGCGCCGCTACTTGCGAAGGGGAGGCCTACCTCGCGGGGCAACCTCCACCTCACGCTCGCCTTCATTGGCATGTGCGACGCCGGAGAGCGGGAGGCGGCGGCGCGCGCCCTAAGGGTAGCCTGCGGGCAGTCTCGGCCCCTCTCCCTCGCCCTAGGAGGGATGGGCGTGTTCGAGCGCAGGCGTGGCGGGGGCGTGGTGTGGCAGGGAGTCGCGGATGGCCCGGGGCTCCAGGGGCTCGCCCGCCTCCAGGCGTCCCTGGTGCAAGCCCTCGCCGACCAGGGGCTGGGTGACCGTCTCCCCGACACCGCAAGCCAGTTTTGCCCGCACATCACGCTCTTCCGCGGCGCCCGGCCAAAGGGCGGCTGGCAGCCGGTGGTGGGGGATGGGGGAGAGGGGCGCCTCTCCTCTCCCCCTGCTCGTCCCGTTGGCACCCAGGCATTCGACGTTCAGTCGGCAAGCCTGATGTGGAGCCACCATCCCGAGGGTGGTCAGCTCACCTACGACGAGCTGATTCGCGTGCCCCTGGGCGGCGCCTGAGCCGCACCCTCCCCGTCCGACGTGCGGTATCATCGCCCCAGCCTGCGCATGGGGTGCGGGCCAAAGGGACGGGGGTTGCCATGCCCAAGGGTCGCATGGAGGCGTTTAGCGACGGCGTCATCGCCATCATCATCACGATCATGGTGCTGGGGATATCCGCCCCGGAGGGCTCTGGGATGGCGGACCTGCTGTCGCTCGGCCCCGCCGTCATCTGCTACGCGGTCAGCTTCGTGGGCGTGGGGACGTACTGGAACAACAACCACCACCTCCTCAACCTGGTGCGGCGCACCACGGGGCGCATGCTGTGGTCCAACCTGCTGTTCCTGTTCGTGCTCTCGTTCTTCCCCCTCGCCACCGACTGGATCCAGAAGACCGACTTCGCGGCCCTGCCCACCACCTGCTACATCGTGCTCAACATGCTGGTCTCGCTCTCGTACATGAACCTGGAGCGTGTGATTCGCCATGCAGTGAGCTGCCAGCTCTCCATCAGCGGCATGAGCGAGCTGCAGCACAGGTCGCTCGCCAAGGAGCGCTGGACGCTGGGGCTCGAGGCCGTGGCGCTTGTTCTTGCCATCGCGCTCCCCACCACGCACCTGGCGTTCGTCGCGATGGTCCTCGCTTTCTCGCTGTGGGTCATCCCCGACCTCAGGATTGCGCGACTGTTCGACGCCCTAGCGACCTACGAGGACGACGAGGGCTAGCCTCTCGCCCGCCCGCGTTCGTAGCGTCGCCCCCACGGCCTACAATCGTGGTTTGGCCCACGGCGCTTAGTGGGCGCTGGGGGAGAGACGAGCGGGGAGGAGTGCCCCATGCCAACCATGGAGGACGCGCGGCAGGCGCTCTCGCGCTACTTTGGCTACGAGTCGTTCAGGCCTGGGCAGGCGGAGGTCATCTCGTCCATCCTCGACGGGCGGGACAGCCTGGCGGTCATGCCCACGGGTGCCGGCAAGTCGGTGTGCTACCAGATACCGGCGACGCTCCTTGGTGGCCTCACGCTGGTGGTGTCGCCGCTCATCTCGCTCATGGGAGACCAGGTGCGCTCGCTCAAGGAGGCGGGCATCCGGGGCTCGTACCTCAACTCAACGCTCAACCCGCGGCAGCAGGAGATCGTGATGCAGCGGGCGCTGGACGGCTGGTACGACGTCATGTACGTTGCCCCGGAGCGCCTGCGGGACGGTCGGTTCCTGGAGTTTGCCAGCCGGGCGAGCGTGCCCCTGGTGGCGGTGGACGAGGCGCACTGCGTGAGCCAGTGGGGCCAGGACTTCCGCCCGGCCTACCGGGGGATTGCGGGGTTCGTGGACGCCCTGCCCAAGCGCCCGGTGGTCGCGGCGCTCACTGCCACCGCCACTGCCCGCGTGCGCGCGGACATCGTCTCTCTTCTTGATTTGCGCGACCCTACGGTGCAGGTCAACGGGTTCGACCGCCCCAACCTCACGCTCTTATCCTTCGAGCTCACGCCCAAGGCGCGCGAGCGGTGGGTTGTCTCGTATGCGCTGTCCCATCGCGACCAGAGCGGCATCGTGTACGCGACAACGCGAAAGAAGGTCGACGCGCTGGCGGATGCCCTGCGTGACGCCGGGGTGCGGGCCGTCGCCTACCACGCCGGCTACGACAACCAGAGCCGCTCCGCCGCCCAGGAGGCATTTGTGAGGGATGACGCTCAGGTCATGGTCGCCACCAACGCATTTGGCATGGGCATCGACAAGTCCGACGTCCGCTACGTGGTCAACGTAGGCCTGCCCCTGTCGCTCGAGGAGTACTACCAGGAGGCGGGGCGCGCAGGGCGCGACGGGGAGCCCGCCGAGTGCTTCCTGCTGTGGAGCCGCGGCGACATCCGCACCTGCCACTTCCTGATCGACAACACGGAGTTCCCGCCCGAGACCACGCGTACGGACCGGGAGCGCCTCCTCGCCAGCCGCAACGCCCTGCTCTCCAAGATGATCAGCTACGCCATGAGCGACACCTGCCTGCGCAGGAGGGTCCTCACCTACTTTGGGCAGGCGGTCCCTCCCTCGGACGGAGGATGCGGCGGCTGTTCGGTGTGCAGGCACCTCTCGCCCGACGACTACCTGGGTGCGGTGCGTTCCCGCACCACCTTCGGCCGTGGCGTGCGCGAGCGCGAGCTTCCCAGCGAGGCGGAGGTCACCGACGAGGACGAGCGCCTGTTCCAGCGTCTGAGGGCGCTGCGAAAGTCCCTGGCCGACGAGGCGGGCGTGCCCCCGTACGTGGTCTTCTCCGATGCCACGCTCCGTGCCATGGTGCGTCGCAGGCCCACAACGCGCGACGAGCTCCTGCAGGTCTCGGGTGTGGGCAAGACCAAGCTCCGCCGCTACGGGGACGAGTTCCTGAGCGAGCTCAGGGGAGAGTAGCGCCCCCCAGGCGGGGTGGCCCACCGCCGTGGCAGAACGCTTGCGGCAACGTTGTCGGGGCGTGGCACGCGCGCTGGTAGACTTGGGATGGACGCATCGGTCGCACCAAGGCACACGGAAGGCGAGTGATCCCATGATCTACACCGTCACGCTCAACCCAGCGCTTGACAAGACCGCCCAGGTGGACGGCTTCACCCTCGATCGCGTCAACCGGATCTCGCAGCTTCGCAGCGACCCGGGCGGCAAGGGCATCAACGTCTCAAAGGTCATCCGCCAGCTGGGTGGCACCAGCGTCGCCTACGCCGTCCTGGCGGGCAACACCGGCAACACCATCGCCGCCATGCTGGCCGACCAGGGCATTGAGCTCCGCAGCTTCCAGGTCGAGGGAGAGACGCGCACCAACCTCAAGGTCGTGGACCCCACGGGAGACACCCACACCGACATCAACGAGCCCGGCCCCGAGGTGAGCGACCAGATGCTGGACAACATGCTGGCGCAGCTCGTGGACGTCGTGAAGCCCGGCGACATCACGGTCCTCTCCGGCTCGCTCCCGCGCGGGGCAAGCCCCAGGACGTACGCCACGTGGGTCTCGGCCCTCAAGGAGGCGGGCGCCAAGGTCTTCCTCGACGCCGACGGCGACAAGCTGGTGGCGGGCATCTCCGCCGGCCCGTACCTCATCAAGCCCAACGAGATAGAGCTCGGCTTCATGCTGGGCCGCAAGCTCGACACCGACGACAAGGTCGCGGAGGCTGCGCGCGAGCTCGTGGAGAAGGGGCTGGACAACGTCGTCGTCTCCATGGGTGGCGCCGGTGCCATGTTCGTGAGCCGCGACCACGTGGTGAAGGGCGGCTCCGTCAAGGTGCCCGTGGGCTCCACGGTTGGCGCGGGCGACTCTGTGGTGGCGGCGCTCGCCTACGCGGAGGACCTGGGCATGGGGCTGGATGACACCGTCAGGCTCGCGATGGCAACCGGCGCCGCCAACGTGATGCAGTCCGGCACGCAGGCGGCCCCCCGCGACCTCGTCGACTCCCTCGTGGACAAGGTTAGCGTCACCAGGCTGTAGGCGGACCGTCGTCGTTTGCGCGATTGCCTGGGGGAGAGGTCACTCCCACCATGGCCAAAGCCCATGCAGATGGCAGCCGCCCCCGTCCCTCTTGGGAGACGGGGGCGGCGTTTGTCTCGCCCATTACCCCTCGCGCTTTCCCATTGCGCGCTTTGCCCTGAGGTTGCGCAGGTTAGTGACCGTGCCCTCCATGCCATGGGGGACGTACGACAGGTTGGTGAGGTCCTGCGGCAGGTACTCTGCCAGACTCAGTTCGGCGGTCTGCTCCACGTGCTCGGGGGCGGGTCCGGGGACTGCCTCCAGCCCAAAGACCGTGGCACCCTGTGCCGAGAGGCGCTCCTCGTACCAGCTCATGGGGTCGTCCGGACGGTCGCGGCGGGCGTCGGAGCTTCGCCACGTCAGGCGGTATCCCGCCAGGTCAAACTGCGTGAGCGAGAAGTCGAACAGCGGCTGGCTGTCCGTCTTGAGCACCACGCTCCCGCCGGGTGCGAGCACCGTGCGGTAACGCATCAGCTGGTCGAGGTGGGTCAGACGCTGCCAGGCATCGCGCTTCTTGGGAAAGGGCGTGGGAAAGTTGAGGATGATGCGGTCCACCTCGCCGGGGGAGAAGAGCTCGTCCACCGCTGACCCCAGCGCCGGCACCAGCACCAGGTTGTCCAGGCCGCCCTCAACCGCCTTCTGCGCGGCGTAGGCGATGCAGATGGGCTCGGCGTCTATCCCTACGAACAGCACGTTGGGCTCCCGAGCGGCGGACTCCGCGGCAAAGCCGCCCTTGCCGCAGCCAAGGTCCACCCTGAGCTCGCGGAACGCTTGCCTGCCGTCCAGGGGTGTGCACGCCTCGCGCCATGCGCCCGCGTACGAGCGGGGGTCGGTTTCGATGGCGTCCCGGTAGCGCTCCAGGCGCTCCTCCAGGACAAAGTGCTTGGGAAGTCGTGCGTGAAGCGCGTGCATGCGGTGCCAATCTGCGAGGTGGGCTGCGAACGGGTTCGATTCTAGGCCAGCCGAGTCCCTTCGTCGCGCGGCGGGCCATCCCGTCCGGGGTCGGCCGTATGATGGCACGGTATCCCAACGGAAGGGTCAACATGGAACAGGAACAGCCGCGCGAGTCGAGCTTCCTCGCGCTTCTCTCCAGGCTCAAGTACATCGAGCGCTGGGCGCTCATGCGCAGCTCGCGCCCAGAAAACTTGGGGGAGCACTCGCTTGAGGTCGCGATGATCGCGCACGCGCTGTGTGTGATTGGCAACCAGCGTTACGGTCGTCACCTCGACGCCGAGCGCGCCGCGCTCGTGGGCATGTACCACGATGCGTCAGAGATCATTACGGGGGACATGCCCACGCCCGTCAAGTACGCCAACGGCACGCTCCGTGAGGCGTACCGGGCCGTGGAGGACTCCGCGCAGGAGAGGCTCCTGCAGACGCTGCCAAACGATCTCCGTCCGGTCTACGAGGGAATCTTCAAGTCGGACGGGAGCGAGGGTGATGCCCTCCTCCACCGCCTGGTGAAGGCGGCGGACAAACTCAGCGCTCTCATCAAGTGCCTGGACGAGCGGAGTGCCGGCAACACGGAGTTCGTCACCGCAGAGAGGACCACCCGTGCCGCGCTCGACCAGATGGCGACCGAGCTGCCCGAGGTCCGCGACTTCATGAACGAGTTCCTGCCATCCTACGGACACACGCTGGACCAGCTACTGTAGGCCTCGCGGCCCGTCCCTCGGGGGGTGCCATCCGGTGCGACGCCCCTACGTGACGGAGGGGCTAGTTCCGGGGCCAAGGACCCCTGCGGACGAAGTGCTCAAAGAAGGGGAGAGGAGCGTGCGCCACGCACGAGTCCGAGCTGACTCGCGCCGCGGCAGCAATGGTTCCGGTGGATTCCACCCCCAGGGAGTAGGCCGTTTGCTCCATGGGGGAGTCCCTGCTGATCCTGCCTCCCCTCCGGAATCTGCCTGACGGAGAAGTGCTCGCGAGGACTCGCTTAGCTACGACTCCCGCACGGGAAAAGAGCCCATGGAATGGGGGAATGGCACCTGCCGCCGGCAGCCAAAGCCCGAAATGAGTGCCTCCCCGTGGAAGGACGGCCTGCGGGGGCCGGACAAATCTGACGTTTCCCCAGCTGAGAGGCCATCAGTGAACGCCCATCGCCCGTTCTGTGGCGGCAAACTCCCAAAGTGAGCACTCACATAGGAGCTCGTTGCCAAACGGGCCCCTCTCGGGGATTGAATGGCAGGGGGAGCCGGAAATGAGCACTCGTATCTGGAGCTAGCTGACACAATTAAAAATATGATGTGAGTCCTACTGAGGGAACGCGATTCTCGCCCATCTCTCTGGTAGGCGTCTTTCGGCGCACGTGCTCACATCGGGAGACTCTTGCCAGTGGGTCCACCAAGGGGGCAACTCGCAACACGACTTGCGCCTGGTAGGGGGGAAGGCCCTCATAGGGAGGGTCATGCTGCCTGGCGCCTACGGGGGCCAGCTTGTTCGGGAGGTGGATGATCCGTCCCGTTCCTAGCCTATTGATGTCCCGCGGTTACCGTGGTGGCGTGGGACTCAGGGGGGGCTGGCCATCTCTTGAGCCGCCCTGTGTCAGGAGGTACGTCCCGTGTGTACGCGTGGGACGAGATTTTCGACGGAGGAGGGGCTCCCAGCCTCTGAGAGATGGACCCTACGTCAGAAACCTTATCCCGTGTGTACACACACTGCGAGGGTTTTGGCAGATGGGGCTCTCCCCGCACCGCGGATGTCAGAAGCTCCGTAGCGTGTGTACACACGGGACGTACCTTCTGACAAAGAGGGGACGCCCCGCGTGGGACGCCCCCTCCTGGTTCGCTCGTATAGTCCTTGCGACTAGTCCTCCTGCACGTCCTGCAGCGTGTTCATGAAGGCGGGCGTGACCTGCTTCTTGCGGCTTACCACGCCCGGTAGCGTCGCGATGCCGTCGACGGGCTGCACGTTGAAGGCGCGCGCGACGATGTCCTCGGCCCCCTCGCCGTAGTACAGCATCTCGGTGGTCTGGCTCTTCACGTCCGTGAACATGTAGAACACCAGAGGCAGCTCGTCGTTTGCCGCGCCCTCCTTGAGGTACGGGCCAACCAGTGCCTCCGCCGCCTTGCGGCTGTTCTCGGTCATGAAGCTGCCCTGGCCCACGCCAAAGCGGGCGTTGCCACGGGAGAAGATCTTGAAGTCCTGGTGGAAGACCTCCTCCGCCGTGCGCCCGGTCAGCTCTGCGCCGGCGTCGAACATCTGGTCCGCGTACTCGTCCACGTCCTCGCCGCAGATCTTGGCGAGCGCGCGGCCTGCCTTCTCGTCAAAGGGCGTGCAGGTGGGGGAGCGGAAGCACAGGGTGTCGGAGAGGATGGCGCTCATCATCAGGCCGGCGATGCTCTTGGGGATCTCAACGTCCTGCTCGTTGTACATCTTGTACAGGATGGTGCAGGTGCAGCCAACGGGCTCGTTGCGGAACATCGCGGGCGCGGAGGTCTCGATGGAGCCGATGCGGTGGTGGTCCACGATCTCCATGATCACGGCCTGCTCAAGGCCGTCGACCGCCTGGGAGCGCTCGTTGTGGTCCACGAGGATGATGTGCTTCTTGTTCACGTTGAGCAGGTTGGGGGTGCTCACCAGTCCCGCGTAGCGACCGTCCTCGTCCAGCACGGGGAAGAAGCGGTGGCGCGACTGCGTGATGGTCTTGCGGGCGTCGTCCACGGTGGAGTTGACCGAGAAGCTCAGGACGTCCTTTGCGGGGAGCATCTTGGCGCGCACGGGCGTGGACATGCTGATCAGGCGAGCGGCCGCATACGTTGAGTAGGGCGTGGTGATGACCGAGCAGCCGTTCCTCTCCGCCGCCTCCTGCACCACGTGCGAGAGCTCGGCGCCGTTGCACACGATGAGGCAACTTGCGCCGCTCTCCACGGCAAAGCGCTGGGTCTCGTAGCGGTTGGTCACCAGGACGATGTCGCCCTTCAGGATGTTGCCCTCCATCATCTCGGGCGTGGTGCCCACAACGACGTTGCCGCTCTCCACACAGGCGCCCTCGTCGCCCATGACCATCTCGCCCTTGAGCGTCTCGACGATGTTGGCGTACCTGGTCTTGGACTCCGAGACCACCGTGGTGTCAAACACGTCCATGTTGGCGTTGGCGATGTCCTTCACCGCGATGATGCCCTCGAGGCCACCCTTCTCGTCGGTGATGGGGAGCGTGTCAGTCTTGGTCTCGCCCATGAGGTTCCAGGCGGAGAACAGGCTGGTCTCTCGGTCGATGCCCGTCATGTGCTGGATCTGGATGTCCTTGATCTGCGGGCGAACGCTGGTGATGAGCTGGGGCTCGGGCACGCCAAAGTGCTTGAGTACAAACGCAGTCTCGCGGTTGATGGTGCCTGCGCGGCGCGGCTCGTACTCGATGTCGCTCGTCTGGTTCTTGAGGTATGCAAGGGCTATCGCGCTGCAGATGCTGTCGGTGTCAGGGTGCAGGTGACCGATGATGTTGACCTTGCGGATTGCCTCGGGCATATGACTCTCCTTGTCTCGCCGCCAGTGGGGGCCGGTGGCACGGTGTTGGTGATACAAGGATTGTGCCACGTGCGCTGGCGCATTTCCCAAAAAAGCCCGCTTGCCGCGTCGGGGGAGAGGGGCGACGGCACAAATGCACGTAGGATGCACATTTGGGCGACAGCTCCCCGCGGGCCCAAGGTCCGTGCGGTTCTGCCGGCATCGTCTGCGCCCAGCGCTGGCAGACGTGGGACTCCCACGCTGCGATTGATGCCGTAATCTGGCTTTCCGAGGTGTAATATGATGAAAATATGGTGAAACCGTGTGCTATGCTTTCTCGGTTTGCACGATGGGTTTCCCAAACACCAATAAACGTGACTCAAACGTAGCAGGGAGGTCAGATGAGGTACATGGGCTCGGGCGGCAGGCCAATCGTCCAGTCGTTCCTCGGCATCGTCTCCCTGGTGGTTCTGGTTGTGAGCATCGTCGTCCTCGCCGCAGCCATCGCCCATTTCGCATTTGGCCTCGACGTCCTGGGCGGCTTGGGCAACGTGCTGTTTGGCGGCAAAGGAGTCCTGGACGCGGGCGCTCCGGCAGTGGCTCTCGTCTTTGTCGTCAACCTGATCGCCGCCGCCGTCTCGGGAGCCCTGGGGCTGCGAGCCTCGCGCCGTCGCAGGTTTGCCCTCCCCGCCGCGGTCTCTGCGGCAGCTTGGCTCACGCTCTCCGTCGTGGGCATTGGATTCACCGTCTTCGTGGGCGGAATCGTGGGGAGCGTCCCGGCGTACGTGTGCAACATCGCCGCCGCCATCCTGTGCGTGTTCCTCGGCCTTGCGGTCAACGCGGAGGCATAGCGGGGGTTAGCGCGGCATGCGGTCGTGGTTGACGGGGCGGTAGAACAACTCGCGCGTCTCGTCCGCGTCTCTCGCCTGCCCCAGCGCCCACATGGTCTTTGCCACCAGCGCCTCGGTGGTCATGTCGTCTCCCTTGAGGATGCCCGGGTGCTCGGCGTAGTCGTGGCCCACCTCGTAGACCCCCAGGTCCATGCCCTCCTCGTTCACCTGCGTGGTCAGCACCAGCGTGCGACCTGACCCCACCCAGTCAAAGATTGCGCGCTTCCACGAGCCGCCCTCGTACTCGGGGATGCCCCCAATGCCAAAGGTCTCGAGGATGACCGCCTGGTAGTCGCGGGAGAGAAGGTCCAGGATGCTCGGCTGTAGCTCGGGCGTCAAGCGCAGCACCACCACGCGCTCGTCCAGGGAGCGGTAGAAGGTGGGGCGAGAGGAGCCGTCCCCATTGGGTAGGGGCTCGTCCTCCTGTCTCGTGATCGACATTCCCATGGCGACGTCCCGCACCACGCGGTTGCCACGGATGACCGCGGGAAGCGGGTAGTTCACGCTGGTGAAGGCGTTGTAGCTCATGGTGCGCTGCTTGTGGGCGCGCGTCCCGGCGATGACCTTGCCGCCAAAGACCACGCTCACGTCGCGCGAGCCGGGCGTCGTCGCATACAGCACCGAGTGGTACAGGTTGAGCTTGGCGTCGGTGAACGGGTTTGCCATGGGCTGCTGGGAGCCCGTGAGCACGATGGGCTTGGGGCTGTCCTGCACCAGGTAGCTCAGCGCCGCCGCCGTGTATGCCATGGTGTCCGTGCCGTGCAGGACCACAAAGCCGTCGTAGTCGTCGTAGGCGTCCTCTATAACGTCGCGTATGCGCAGCCAGTCGGTGGGGCGCATGTTGGTGCTGTCTATGTTCATGGGCTGAACAAAGCCCACCTCTGCCACCTCTGCCAGCTGCGGCACGTAAGCCGCTATCTCGGCGCCGGTCAGCTGGGGCGAGAGGCCCCGATCGTCCTGCATCGAGGCGATCGTGCCGCCCGTGGCGATGATGAGGACCCTCCTCATGCGCGCCCCCGCCCTGCAAGGGCCTCGACCTTGAGCGCGATGCCCTGTGCCGTCTCGCGCGTGGCGACCACCTTGTCGGCAACGCACAGGATGACCGCCTCTCGGCAGGTGGGCGGCGTTAGCGTGAGGGGGAACATGTGGTGACGGACCATGTTCTGCTCCACCGGCCCTATGCCAAAGTCGCGGACGGCGTTGCTGCAGGCGGTGCCGGGGTGCGTGAAGCCGTGGAGCCGGTGGCTGGGGTCGCTCACGTGCCAGTCGTACAGAAAGTAGTCGTGGAGAAGCGCCCCGCGCACGAGGGCACGCTCGTCCACGGGCAGCCGTGTTGCCTGCGCCATGCGCACGCAGGTGCGCGTCACCGCCAGCGAGTGGGCGCACACGCTCGTGGTCCCGTGCTGGATGCAGTGCCTCTCCACGTCCATTCCCGCCGAAGTGAGAATGTCCTCGCCGTGGCGGGCGATCAGCTCCGTTGACGTCGCCTCGCGCTGTATGGGCAGCCTTGCGTCCCCGTGCCCCATGCGGCCTCCTCTCCTTGCGGCGTCCATTGTATGCGACAGTACCCGTGGCGCCCGGTCGCGCGTCAGGAGGTGAGGGCACACGCCCCGCGGGGAGGGTCGGAACCACATCGCCCTCACATCTCGCCCGCCCGCACACCGTAGAATGTCCCCTGGAACCATCACCGAGCCCCGCAAAGGAGCAGCATGGCAGAGTTCATTTACCAGATGTACAAGGCCCGCAAGGCGTTTGACGACAAGGTCGTGCTCGACGACGTCACCATGGGCTTCTTCCCCGGCGCCAAGATCGGCGTGGTGGGCCCCAACGGCATGGGCAAGTCGACCCTGCTCAAGATCATGGCCGGCATGGAGGAGGTCTCCAACGGCGAGGCGCGCCTCTCGCCCGGCTATTCAGTGGGCATCCTGCTGCAGGAGCCCCCTCTGGACGAGGACAAGACCGTGGGCGAGAACATCCGCGAGGCCTTTGGCGACGTCCTTGCCAAGGTCGACCGCTTCAACCAGATTGGCGAGGAGATGGCCGACCCCGACGCCGACTACGACGCCCTCATGGCCGAGATGGGACGCCTTCAGGACGAGATTGACGCGGCCAACGGCTGGGACGTCGACAGCCAGCTTTCGCAGGCGATGGACGCCCTTCAGTGCCCCGACCCCGACGAGCCGGTGACCCACCTCTCCGGCGGCGAGCGCCGTCGCGTCGCGCTGTGCAGGCTGCTGCTGCAGGCGCCCGACCTGCTGCTGTTGGACGAGCCCACCAACCACCTGGACGCCGAGAGCGTTCTGTGGCTGGAGCAGTTTCTCAAGAACTACCAGGGAGCCGTCCTGGCAGTGACGCACGACCGCTACTTCCTCAACAACGTCGCCGAGTGGATCTGCGAGGTCGACCGCGGCACGCTCTACCCGTACAAGGGCAACTACTCCACCTACCTCGAGACCAAGTCCGCGCGCATGGAGGCGGAGTCCAAGCAGAGCGCCAAGCTCGCCAAGAAGATGAAGAGCGAGCTGGAGTGGGTGCGCAGCTCCCAGAAGGCGCGCCAGGCAAAGAGCAAGGCCCGTCTCGCCGCCTACGAGCAGATGGAGGCCGAGGCGCAGCGCGTGACCAAGGTCGACTACACCGACATCCACATCCCCGTTGGTCCCAGGCTGGGCTCCAAGGTGCTGGAGGCCAAGGGGCTCTGCAAGTCGTTTGGCGACCGCGTGCTGATGCACGACCTCAGCTTCACCCTGCCCCGCAACGGCATCGTGGGCGTCATCGGCCCCAACGGCGTGGGCAAGTCCACGCTGTTCAAGATGATCGTGGGACAGGAGGCACCCACCTCCGGCGAGCTCGACCTGGGCGAGACGGTCAAGATCAGCTACGTTGACCAGAACCGCGAGGGGATCGACCCGCAGAAGAACGTGTGGGAGGTCGTCTCCGGTGGCAACGACTACATCCAGGTGGGCGACCAGGAGATTCCCAGCCGCGCGTACGTGAGCGCCTTCGGCTTCAAGGGGACCGACCAGCAGAAGCGAGCTGGCGTACTCTCGGGAGGCGAGAGGAACCGCCTCAACCTGGCCCTGACCCTTCGCCAGGGCGGCAACCTGCTGCTGCTGGACGAGCCCACCAACGACCTGGACACCGAGACCCTGGAGAGCCTGGAGGAGGCACTCCTCGCCTTCCCCGGCTGCGCGGTCATCACCAGCCACGACCGCTGGTTCATGGACCGCATCGCCACGCACATCCTGGCATGGGAGGGCACGGACGAGGACCCCGGCAGCTGGCACTGGTTTGAGGGCAACTTCGAGGACTACCAGCGCGACCGCGAGAAGCGGCTGGGGCCGGACCTCTCCAAGCCGCACCGGCTGCACCGCAAGCTCACCAGGGACTAGCGCCAAGGCAGCCGCGGCGGGGAACGTCTCCCGCCGCGGTTTTTTCTGCCCCTACGACGAGGACGCCGCGGCGAGCCCCTCTGCGAGGGGACGCGACAGATCGAGGTCCATGTCCACCGAGGTCGAGATGCCCGCCACCTGGCCCGTGGACGCGTACTGCCAGATGGCGAACGCCATGTCGAGCGTGGGCGCGGAGGTGTACGAGGCATACCAGTACCCGTACGTGTAGAGGGATGCCGCGTCCATCCGGGCGAGGTCCGACTGGTTCCCGTATACAATCGCCGTGCGCCCGCTGGCCTCGATCGTCTGGCAGAAGGCGTCGGCAACGGCGCGCATCTGGTCCTTGGACAGGGTGTAGATGCGCGACCCCTGGTTGCCCGTGGGCTCGTAGTCAAAGGCGACGGGGTACGAGAGGGACACGCCCTGCAGCTTCTGCAGCACGTACTGGGCCTCCTCGACGGCCTCGGCCTCGGTCGTTGCCTGCGAGTAGAAGTATGCGCCCAACTCCACGCCCGCCGCCTGCGCACCCGCCACGTTCTGCTCGAACTTGGCGTCCTCCACGATGGTGCCGTTGCTCGATCCGCGGTAGCCCACGCGCACGAAGGCAAAGCCGATCCCGTCTGCCCTCACCGACCCCCAGTCGATGTCTCCCTGGTGCTCGGAGACGTCGATGCCCACGCGGCTCTCGGTCACGCCGTCCACCACGTAGCGCGGCCGGCCGTCCAGGCCAAACGAGAGGCTGGACCAGTCGAAGGGGTTGGTATAGGCCACCGACGAGCTGGGGAGGGCCGAGCCGGCGAAGCTGCCGGCGGAGGATTCGGAGACCAGGACCCTGGAGACCGCCAGGACCACGATGCAGGTGATGGCGGCGATTATCATGATGCGCCCGGTGATTCGGGCGGCTCCCGCCGGTCGCGCGGAGTGCCTGCCAGCATGCGAGGACCCGCGTGACGCCTTCTTCTTTGGTGCCGTCTTGGTGCCGTGCGAGGTCGTCTTGCCGGCGTGCTTGGACGAGTGCCTCCCGCCGCCGGTCGTGGCCTTCTTTGTACCCTTCGAGGTCTGCGGGCCCTTCGATGAGCCAGACGAGGAGGCCCCATGCCCCGCTGCGCCGGCCTTCGCCTTGCCTCCCCGCTTGACCTTGGCTGCCATGGGCCTCTCCCTCGCTCGCGTCTGACTACGTATACCACGATGGCGGGGCGCCGCGGCCTGCGTCCCCTGCCCTCCGCGTCACCTCCTCGGGACGGTGCGACGTATCATGTCCTCGTGCGGGGAAGGCTCCGAGGCCAAGAGTGGGGGAGAAACGATGTCTGGTGACGCCCTGACCAACACGCCCAAGCTGGGGTTTGGGCTCATGCGACTTCCAAGGCTCAAGAGCGGCAAGATCGACGTGGAGCAGACCTCCCAGATGGTCGACATGTTCCTCGATGCCGGGCTCACCTACTTTGACACGGCGTACGTGTACGAGGGCTCCGAGGAGGCGACAAGGAAGGCCCTGGTGGAGCGCCATCCCCGTGACTCGTTCACGCTGGCGAGCAAGATCAACGCGCGCCTGGGGTGCGTAGACGCCAAGACGTGCAAGGCGCAGCTCCAAGAGTCGCTCCGTCGCACGGGCGCGGGCTACCTCGATTTCTACCTGCTCCACGCGCTCCAGTCGTCCAACCGCGATAACTACGACCGCTACGGCATCTGGGACTTCGTACGCGAGCAGAAGAAGCGCGGAGTCGTCCGTCACGTTGGGTTCTCGTTCCACGACTCGCCGCAGATGCTGGACGAGCTGCTCACCCTCCATCCGGAGGTCGACTTCGTGCAGCTGCAGATCAACTACGCCGACTGGGAGAGCCCCACGGTCTTCTCGCGCGAGAACTACGAGGTGGCCCGCAGCCACGGCAAGCCGGTGGTGGTCATGGAGCCCGTCAAGGGCGGCAGGCTCGCCAACCCGCCGAGGGAGGTTGCGCAGATCCTTCGCCATGCCAATCCCGACGCGTCCCTAGCCAGCTGGGCCATTCGCTTCGCTGCCTCGCTCGACGGCGTCATGACCGTCCTGAGCGGCATGTCCACGCTGGACCAGGTGAGGGACAACGTGGGTTACATGGGGGACTTCCGCCCACTCGACCAGGGGGAGCGCGAGGCGGTTGAGCGCGCCCGCCAGGCGCTTGCGGGCGTGGAGCAGGTTCCCTGCACTGCCTGCCGCTACTGCGTGGAGGGGTGCCCCAGGGACATCCCCATCCCAGACGTGTTCGAGGCCTTGAACCAGGAGCTCCTGTGGGGCAATCCCACGCGTGCGTGCAAGGAGTACGCGGAGGCAGTTCGCGGACATGGTGGGGCAGGGGACTGCATAGGGTGCCGTCGCTGCGAGGGCACCTGCCCACAGCACATCGAGGTCACATCGTGGCTCCGCAGGGCGGCCCGGGACCTGGCGTAGGCTCGTCTGGCATGGTCGTCGAGCACGGGCATCACGTGGGCGCCCGTGGCTTGCGGCGAGTGTCGTCTCGTCCGGCGGCTAGTCGCTGCCGGACGACGAGGGTGCCGCCTTCGCGTCCTCGCCGCTCTTGGTGACCGAGATCGCGTCATTGGCGGCGGAGAGGTCCAGGTCGATGTCGACGTTGCCCTCGATGCCGTCCACGGTCCCCTCGTCGGTGTACTGCCACAGCACAAAGTTGAGGTCCATCGTGGGATGCGAGCCGTACTCCGCGTACCAGAAGCCATACTTGGCGAGGTCGCCTAGGTTGTACAGCGACAGGTCAGCGGAGTTGCCGTAGATGATCGTTGAGTAGCCGCTGCTCCAGATCCTGTTGCAGAACGCCTTTGCCACCTTCGTCATCTGGTCGGCGGAGAGGTTCGAGACCCTCGTGCCGCTGGAGTCGTTGGTTGGCTCAAAGTCGAAGGCGACGGGATAGTCGAGCGATGTCCCATCGAGCATCTGGAGCGTGAGGTCCGCCTCCTCGCGGGCCTCCTCCTCGGTTGTTGCCTGGGAGTAGAAGTACACGCCCACCTTGAGCCCCGCCGCCTTGGCGTCGCTCAGGTTCTGCTTGAAGTTGGAGTCGGCGCGCACCTTTGCCCCAATCGACTCCCGGTAGCCCACGCGGAGGTACACAAACTGTATTCCGGCGGCCTTGACCTTCTCCCAGTCGATGTCACCCTGATGCTGGCTCACGTCGATGCCCAGAACCGACTTGGTGCTTCCGCCCACGGCGTAGCTGTAGTAGGAGCCGCTGGTGTCCAGGTTGGTCCAGTCGTACGGCTGCTTCAGAAGGGTCGGGCTGTCTGCGGCGGCAAACTGCAGGCCAACGAGGCCGTTGGGCTGCGAGATGTCCGCGTTCTGATCCTGTGCAGAGGAGTCCTCGACCAACGTATCGTCCTGTGGCGCCAGGAGCGAGGGATGTGTCACGGCCAGCGCAACCACGGCGACGATTGCCGCGGAGACCAGGGCAATGGGGAGAAGGAGCTTCCTCCTGCGCTCGCGGCGCATCTGCTCCCTCTGGTTGGGCCGCTGGTTTGCGATGGCCTCGTTCGCCGTGCGCATGGCGCGGTCCTCGCTCGACCTGCGCGCGTACGGCTGCTCCCTCCTGCGCTCGGGGCGCTGCTGCGTGCGACGGGGCTCTCCAGGTGCGCGCGTCGGACGGGGACGCGGCCGCTCCTCGCGAATCCGACGCGGAGCCTCGCGGGGCGTGGCGGTCCTCCGCGATGGACGTGCGGCGGAACGGGCGGTGCCCCTGACCTCGGAGCGGTCGGTGCCCCGCCCGCCGGAGGATTGGCGCTCGCCGTACGGGCGCGCGGCTCCCCTTGGGCGAGAGCCCGCCGACCTCCCCCGGGGCGTCCCGGACGAGCGCCGCCTGTCCCTGTCCTGGTCGCGTGGCGTCACTAGATCACCACTCCGTCGCAGTGGTCGATCTCGTGTTGAATCGCCTCGGCCTCAAGGCCCTCAAACCGACCCGTCCTCGCCCGCATGGACGAGTCCTGGTACTCCACGGCGATGCGGCGCCACCTGGTGGCCGGCCTGGCTCCCTCAAGGCAGAGGCAGCCCTCCTCCGTCTGGTAGGGGCCCTCGTGCCAGACGATGCTGGGGTTGTACATCACGCGTGGCCTTCCATTGCGGTCGAGAACCGCGATGATGCACACACGTTCCCCAATCATGTTGGCCGCCATGCCCACGCAGCCGTCCGAGTGGGCGGCGAGCGTGTCGGCGAGGTCTGCGCCTATCGCCAGGTCGTCTGCGGTTGCCTGCCGGGAGGGGCGGGCGAGCAGGATGCGCGAGCGCACGATGTCACGAACCAAGGTCCCTCCCGTCTTCGCATGCGGATTCCCCCATTCTCCCAGAAGAGGATAGCGAACCCATGGAGAAGGGGCCGTCTCGCATGCCGTTGCCGGCGGCCTGCCGCCTTGAGCGCCTTCAGCCACTCTTGGCCAGCTTGCGGCACGAAGCACCTATTGTCCGGGGTCGAGGGTATACTGCAAAATACCTCGTACCTCGCACTATGAAAGGAGCGACGATGTCGGCGCGACCGCTTCACGGAGTCAACCTCACGGGCTGGCTTACGCTCGAGTCGTGGGTGACCCCCTCGCTTTTCGTCGACTCCGGGGTGCTCGACGAGGCGGCACTCGTCAGCTCCATCGGTCGCGAGGACTACCAGGGGCTCGTCCGCGCCCATCGCGCGGACTTCATGTCTCAGTCGGACTTCCTGCAGATCGCCTCGCGCGGGTTCAACGCAGTGCGCCTCCCCGTTCCCTGGTACGTCTTTGGGGACGACGGTCCCACGCCCGGTCCCTTCGTCGGCTGCATCGAGCTGGTGGACGACGCCTTTGATTGGGCGGACGAGATTGGCCTCAAGATCGTGCTCGACCTCTGCATCAACCCGGGCGTGCGGGGGGCGGAGGGCGAGCTCGTGCGCAACCACGGGGACTTCGCCTCGTATCGCGAGGACATGCTCGATGTCATCGGGATGCTCTGCGACCGCTACGGCACGCGTGCCGCGCTCGCGGGCATCGAGGTCGCGGACGACCCCAACCCGCAGGTTCGGCGCGGCCTCACGCTCAGCGACGGCGTCCCGCTCCACGTGCTGCGCAACTACTACCGCGACGCGTACGACCGCATTCGCGCCTGCGCGGGGGACGACGTGCTGGTCATCGTCCCCGATGCCGGGCAGCATGGCGCGTGGGGGCGCTTCATGGCGCAGCGTCGCTACCACAACGCGTGGCTCGACTGCCACCTGTACCGCTACTTCGACAACGTGGGTTCCATCGGGCCCACCGCCATACGCAAGCTCGCCGACCGGTCGCGCAAGGAGCTCGACCAGGCGCGCCGCAGCGGCCTTCCCGTGATGGTGGGCAAGTGGTCCGGGTCGCTGCCGTTCGCCGACTCCTCCACCACGCCCGAGGGGCGCATCGCCCTGGAGCGCGTCTTCATCTCCGAGCAGATCTCCATGTTCTCCGGCTGCCCCGCCTGGTTCTTCCAGACCTGGAAGACAGAGGGGCGCCTCGCGGGATGGGACGCCCGCGTCTCGCTCGCAACCTTCGAGCGGGGGATGCTGTGCTAGGGGAGGGCGGCGCCACGTGGGGCGCGGGACTCCTCTCCATGGTGGGGACGCCTATCGGCAACCTGGACGACGCCTCCCCGCGTGCCCTGCGAACGCTTGCGGAGGCGGACCTCCTGCTGTGCGAGGACACGCGCGTCACGGGCAGGCTCCTCTCCCACTTTGACATCCGGGTGCCGCTGGAGCGGTGCGACCAGAACGTGATCGCCGACCGCGTGGAGAGGGTCCTCTCCCTGCTGGGCGAGGGCGCTCGCGTGGCTTTTGCCTCCGATGCCGGCATGCCCGGCGTGTCCGACCCAGGCCAGCAGCTGGTCGACGCGGCGTTGGACGCCGGCCATCGCGTCGAGGTCGTGCCCGGCCCGTCCGCGGTCACCTGCGCCCTCGTGGCGTCGGGCCTCCCCATGGAGCACTTCTTCTTCGAGGGCTTCCTCCCGCGCAAGCGGGGAGACCAGGTGCGTCGCCTGGGGGAGCTGGCGGCGGTTCCCGGCGCCATCGTGCTGTACGAGTCTCCCCACAGGGTCGCGGCGACCCTCGCAAACGTGGCGGAGGCCATGCCGTCGCGCCGCGTCGCCCTGGTTCGCGAGCTCACCAAGCTGCACGAGGAAGTCGTCCGCGACTTTGCTCCAGCCCTTGCCCGCGAGGTCGCGGAGCGCGAGGGGCTGCGAGGCGAGTGCGTGGTCGTCATAGCCCCGCCGGGGGCGGACGAGCTTCGAGACGCCCGGTCGGCGTCCGCCGAGCTCCCAACACTCGAGGAGGCGATCGCGCAGGGTCTCGCGTCTGGCGAGCCTAAGAGTGCCCTCGCCAAGGCGCTCGCAAAGCGGTATGGGATTCCACGCGCCCAGGTGTACGAGCGCGTCCTCCGGGCTGCCAACGGGTCCTAGCTGCGTTGCCGTTGCCCCGCCCCTCTCCCCCGGTGCCAAAACCATGTCGTGCGGTGGGTGTTTTTTCGATTGGAGTCGCCTCCCGCGGGTCTCCATCGCTCCCAGAGTACAATTGCCCCCGTTGTACGTTCCGCCATCAGGAATCGGGAGACCCCATGAGCGACAAGCCGTCCTTCTTCATCACCACCCCCATCTACTACGTCAACGCAGCCCCCCACCTGGGGACTGCCTACTCCACGATCCTCTGCGACGTCCAGGCGCGCTATCGCCGCGCCGCGGGGTACGACGTCAAGTTCCTCACGGGGATGGACGAGCACGGCGAAAAGGTGGAGGAGGCCGCGCGCAGCCACGGCATGACCCCGCAGGAGTGGTGTGACAGCCAGGCGCCGCTCTTCAAGGACCTGTGGCGCGAGCTCGAGATCTCCAACGACGACTTCATCCGCACCACCGAGCCACGCCAGGTGCACGCGGTGCAGTACCTGTGGGACCGCATGAGGGAGTCCGGCTACCTGTACAAGGGCAGCTACGACGGCTGGTACTGCGTGCCCGAGGAGACCTACTTCACCGAGACCCAGGTGTCCAAGGCCGACGAGGAGCGCCACACCGAGGGCCAGCACCTGTGCCCCGACTGCGGCCGTCCCCTGGAGCGCGTGCAGGAGGAGTCTTACTTCTTCAAGCTCTCGGCGTTCCAGGATCGTCTGCTCAAGCTGTACGACGAGCATCCCGACTTCGTCCAGCCCGACTTCCGCATGAACGAGGTCCGCAGCTTCGTTGAGGGTGGCCTCCAGGACCTCTCGGTCTCGCGCACGAGCTTTGACTGGGGCATCCCCGTTCCGTTCGACGACAAGCACGTCACCTACGTGTGGTTTGATGCCCTCCTCAACTACATGACGGCGGTTGGGTATGGCGTCGACACCCCCGAGGCCAAGGCAGAGTTCGCCCGCCGCTGGCCGGCCCAGTACCACATCGTGGGCAAGGACATCATCCGCTTCCACTGCGTGATCTGGCCCGCCATGCTCATGGCCATTGACGAGGCGCTGCCCGAGCACGTCTTTGCGCACGGCTTCCTCATGGTGCGCAACGAGGAGACCGGCAAGGGAGAGAAGATGTCCAAGTCGCGCGGCAACGCCATCGCGCCGCGCGAGGTCATCGACATGCTGGGCGTGGAGGGGTACCGCTACTACTTCATGACCGACTGCGTGCCGGGCGAGGACGGCGCCATCAGCTTCAACCGCATGGAGCAGGTCTACAACGCCGACCTTGCCAACAGCTGGGGCAACCTGGTGTCCCGCTCCCTCAACATGAGCGCCAAGTACTTTGATGGCAAGACCCCCGCGCTCGCGGACGGCTGGGCGGAGAGGGACAACCCGCTCCGCAGCATCGCCCTGGGCATCGAGGGGCGCTACGCGGAGCACATGAACAAGCTCGAGTACGTGGCAGCCAAGGACGTGGTGATGGAGCTCGTGCACGCAGCCAACCACTACATCGAGGACTCCGCGCCCTGGGCAGTCGCCAAGGATCCCGCACGCGCGCAGGAGCTCGCGGACATCATCACCAACCTGCTCGAGTCCATCCGCATCTGCGCCCACCTGCTGGCGCCCTTCATGCCCAGCACCTCGGCGGAGGTCCTGCGTCGCATGAGCCTTGGTGGAGAGGCCCAGACGGACGACCTCGCGGCCGTCTGCCAGTGGGGCGGCCTCGCCTCCTCCGTCCCCGTCACCAAGGGAGACGCGCTGTTCCCCCGTCTCCAGGCCAAGAGGGACTAGCACGGTGGCAGGCTCCGGCGACAAGGCCTGCTCGTGGCTCGCCAACCCGCGCCAGACCCGTCTGGTGCTGGAGGAGTTTGGCCATGGGGCCAAGCATCGGCTGGGTCAGAACTTCCTGGTGAGCGACTCGGTCATCGCCTCGATCCTGGACCTCGCCGAGCTGGGCGAGGACGACGTGGTATTCGAGGTGGGGCCGGGCATCGGCACCCTCACCGTGGCGTTGCTCCCGCTTGCGGGTGCGGTGTGTTCGGTGGAGGCGGACCGGTCGCTCGAGCCCGTGCTCCAGAGCACCTGCGCCCGCGACTCTGAGCGGTTCGCCCTCCTCATGGGCGACGCCCTGGGGGTGGGGGAGGACGACCTCGCCCAGGCGGTCTCCCGGCTGGGCAGGCCCCTTCCCTCCCCAAGGCCAACCAAGCTCGTGAGCAACCTCCCGTACCAGGTCGCCGCCACCATCATCCTGCGCACGCTCCAGGTCATGCCCCACGTGCACCGCGAGGTCGTGATGGTGCAGGCAGAGGTCGCCGACCGCATCGCGGCGACCCCGGGCGGGCGCGACTACGGTGCCTACACCGCCAAGCTCGGGCTGTACGGAACGGTCACGGGGCGCTTTGAGGTGGGGCCGGGCAACTTCCTCCCGCCCCCGCACGTGCAGAGCGCCGTGGTGCGGATCGACCGCAGGCCGGCCGTTGACCCGCAGACGGGGGAGCAGCTCTCGCCTGGCCAGCTCGAGGCGACCGCGCACGTGATCGACGCCGCCTTCGCGCAGCGCCGCAAGACCATCCGCAACTCCATGTCCTCGTCTGGCTTCGACAAGGCCGCCCTCGACGAAGCGTTCGCACGGGTTGGCATCGAGCCGACCGTGCGCGCCGAGCGCCTCTCCACCGAGGACTTTGTGAACCTTGCCCGCGAGCTCGGCGAGGGGGCGCTCGCATGAGCGGGAGGCACTCCCTCAGCTCCTCCCAGCTCGACGCGCTCACCTGGGAGGACGGCTCGCTGTTCCACGACGTGCGCGGCAGGGCCGTGGAGTTCCCCGCACCCCTTGCGCCGCTTGCCGATACCCATGGGCACCTCACGGTGTTCCGCGAGCACGACGCCGCCAATGCCCTGGCAAGGGCGGCCCTTGCCGGGGTGCGGCTCCTCGTGGTCCCGGTCGACCCGGCGGACGACGTCCGGGACGTCCCGAGGTTCCTGGACTGGTTCGAGTCCAAGGTGGATGAGGCCCGCGGATTGCTTGACAGGTACGCCTCCATCGGACTGGTCCCGCCAGAGTTCCCCGACCGGCCCGGCCTGCCCCAGCTGCTCGACAACGTGTGGATCGTCGCGGGGGTCCACCCGTACGGCGCCGTTGACCACCTGGACGACCCGTCGGTGGGGGAGAGGCTCTCGCTCCTGCTCGACTCCCCGCGCTGCGTGGGCGTGGGCGAGATAGGCGTGGACCTCGGCCCGTACTCCAACGTCCCGCTCGATGCCCAGGAACGCGCCCTTCGCGATCAGCTCCGCGTGGCACGTGAGCGTGACCTACCCGTCGAGCTGCACGTTCGCGACGCCCGGGACGACGAGGCGGCCTCGGCGCACGCCCTTGTCGAGCGCGTCCTGCGGGAGGAGGGCGTCCCGCGACGCGGCTGCGACCTGCACTGCTTCACGCAGGGCCCCGAGGTCATGGCCCCGTTCGTGGAGCTTGGCTCGCACGTCGCCTTTGGAGGCGCCGAGACGTTCCGCTCGAGTGACGACGTACGACAGGCGGCAGTCGAGTGCCCCGAGCGGCTGATTCTCTCGGAGACGGACTCGCCCTACATGGCCCCCGTCCCCCTGCGCGGGGAGGAGTGCGAGGAGGCCATGGTTGCCTTCTCCGCCGCAAGCCTCGCCCAGGTGAGGGAGGACGCTGGGATTGCCTCCCGCCAGCGCACGTACGATGCGCTCTGGGACAACGCGAGGGCGCTCTTCTCGCTTTAGACGTCGGTGGCGACGAAGGCCACGGTGCCCTGACTGCGTCCGCCGAGAGCGAATGCGAACCTGAATGGCATCAAACTGTGAAGCTGCAATACAGTTCTGTGGTGTCTCGCGCAAGTCGTCACGGACCGGAGGTGCCCATGGAGGACCGCAAGGAGCTCGTCAAGATCAGCCAGATGGCCGCCCTCAACGGCATCTCGCGCCAGACGCTCATCCTCTACGACAAGAACGGTCTGCTCAAGCCTGCGTACGTGAGCGAGTCGGGCTACCGCTACTACAGCATCGGCCAGATTCCGCAGCTCAGGCTCATCTGCCTGCTCAAGGAGATGGGTGTCCCCCTCGCGGAGATCGGTGCCTTCATGCGCAACCGCTCGGTCGACGGCGTGATCGACCTCCTCCGCCAGCGCGAGGATGCGATCGAGTCCCAGATAAAGCGCCTCCAGGAACAGTTGCGTGAGGTGCGGCAGCTGGGTGAGCTCTTCTCCCACTCCGCGACCAAGGCGCGCTCGGTCAACCTCCCCCGGGTTGAGTGGCTCCCACAGCGAAAGGCGATCTTCTCGCCCTATCCCGAGGGCGACATGGACGTGATGAAGCTGCACCTTGCCCTCATGGGCGCCTGGGGTAAGCTGCTCGACGCGGGGATGCTTCCCTCCATGGGGTTTGGGTCCGTCCTGCGTGCAGAGAGCCAGGGAACGCCGCGTCCCCTCGACGGGGCGGGAAGCATCGTGCTGGTCCCCAACGGGCAGGACGTTCCCGGGGCAACCATGGTCACCCTGCCCGAGGGCGAGTACGTGACCATGTACAAGGTTGCGATGCCCTACGACTGGAAGCCGGTCCGGCGGCTCCTCGACTGGATGGGGGAGAGGGGCCTCGTTCCGTGTGGCGACGTCTTTGACCTCTGCATCCTCGACTCCGCCTTCTACAATGAGGAGCACCACGCCGACCTCTGCAGGCTCGAGATTCCCGTGATGCCAGAGGGATAGGCCGCTGGCGCACCTGCCCGCGTCCCTCTCGCCAGACAATTCCAAGCCATTTGTGAAAATTGTGCTTGACCTGATAGCAGGAACACACTTCTACCCTCGTGCCGAAACGGGGGCGGGGAATCCCTCTCCGCCCATATGCGACGTGCAGGAGGGACAACATGGCAGAGATTCACGACCTGAGAAGCGCGCTCGAGTTCCTTGAGGGAGAGCAGGGCCAGCTGCTGGCCACAGACACCGAGGTCGACCCCGACGCGGAGGTCTCCGGCGTCTACCGCTACGTCGGTGCGGGCGGAACGGTCATGCGCCCGACCAAGGAGGGCCCCGCGATGCTCTTCAACAACGTGAAGGGCTTCCCCGACGCCAAGGTCGTGATCGGCATGCTCGCGAGTCGCAAGCGCGTCTCGAAGCTCATCGGCATGGACGAGGAGCACCTGGGCCTCGAGATGGGCAAGAAGCTGCAGCACACCATCCCGCCGGTGATGATCGAGGAGGGCAAGCACGTCGACTGCCAGGAGGTCGTGCACAAGGCCACCGACCCCGACTTTGACCTGCGCACGCTCGTTCCCGCGCCCACAAACACCCCCGAGGACGCCGGCCCCTACATCACCATGGGCCTGTGCATGGGGCATGACCCCGAGAACGGCACCTCCGATGTAACGATCCACCGCCTCTGCATCGAGTCCAAGGACGAGCTGGGCATGTGGATCACCCCGGGCAGCCGTCACCTGGGGGCGTTCTTCGACCGCTGGAAGGCTGAGGGCAAGGACATGCCCATCTCCATCTCCATCGGACTGGACCCCGCGGTCTACATGTCCGCAGGCTTCGAGGCTCCCACGACGCCGCTCGGCTACAACGAGCTGCAGATCGCCGGCGCCATCCGCAACCGTCCCGTTGAGCTGGCAAACTGCCTCACCGTTCCCGAGAAGTGCATCGCCAACGCCGAGTACGTGCTCGAGGGCTACCTGCTGCACGACAAGACCATCCGCGAGGACGTCAACTCCAACACCGGCAAGGCCATGCCCGAGTTCCCGGGCTACACCGGCGACGCCAAGCCCGCGCTGCCCGTGATCAAGATCACCGCCGTCACGCACCGCGAGCACCCCATCATGCAGTCCTGCATCGGGCCGTCCCACGAGCACGTCTCGATGGCGGGCATCCCCACCGAGGCGTCCATCTACAAGATGGTCGAGACCGCCATCCCCGGCCGCCTGCTCAACGTCCACGCGGCACCCTGCGGCGGTGGCAAGTTCGTCGCGATCCTGCAGTTCAAGAAGAGCAGCAAGAACGATGAGGGCCGCCAGCGCAACGCCGCCCTGCTTGCGTTCTCGGCATTCAGCGAGCTCAAGCACGTGTTCCTGGTCGACGAGGACATCGACATCTTCGACATGAACGACGTCATGTGGGCCATGACCACGCGCTTCCAGGCCGACCGTGACCTCATCACGATCCCCGGCTGCCACTGCCACGTGCTCGACCCGTCCAACAACCCCGCAATGGACCCCTCAATCCGCTTCCACGGCATCGCGTGCAAGGCGATCTTCGACTGCACAGTGCCCTTCGACCTCAAGGACAACTTCCAGCGCAGCAAGTTCCTCGAGATCGACAAGCAGAAGTGGGCCAAGGAGCTCCAGGCCTAGTACCCGCAAGCCTCGACGTGGCGCGGGCGCATCCCGCCCGCGCCCCAAGGGAAGGATTGGTTCGTGAAACTCAACAAGAAGACCGTCGGTTTGTTCGCCGGCCTCGTCGTCCTCGCGATCGTGTGGGTCGCGCCCCTGAGCGCGCTCGGCGAGATCAGCGCGCAGGGGCAGCACTGCCTCGCCCTCACGCTCATGACCGTCGTGTGGTGGGCCTGTGGCGTCGCCCAGCCCGCGTACGTCTCGGCAATCTATCTCTCGCTCCTCATCCTCACCGGCACCTCTGACGCCGAGACGGTATTTGCCTCGTGGACCAAGATGCAGATGTGGATGGTCATCGGCGCCTACCTCATCGCGGCTGCGGTCAAGGAATCGGGCCTGGGCGAGAGGATTGCCTACTGGTTCGCGATCAAGTTCGTGCGCGACTGGAAGTCGCTCGTGATCAGCATCTTCGCACTCACCTTCATCCTCTCGCTGATCATCCCGCATCCCTTCCCGCGCGCGTTCATGATCCTCGCGGTCATGATTGCCATCTGCGACGCCGCCAAGATGTCCAAGGCGGACAAGGTCAAGGTCGGCTTCCTCACCTTCGCAGCCGCCGCTCCGGGATCCATGTTCTTCCTCACTGGTGACGCCACGCTCAACCCCCTCGTCGCCTCGTACGCCAAGGATGGGGTCTCGTTCATCCAGTGGTTCTTCTACATGTCGGTGCCCATGCTCATCGCTACGCTCTGCACGCTCTTCCTGGGCCTTCGCCTCTTCAAGCCCGAGCGTGAGATGACCATCGACTTCGACGAGGTCAGGGAGCGCCAGGAGGCACTCGGCCCCGTCAGCACCAAGGAGAAGCGCGTCGTCGTGTGGCTCGTCATTGCCATCGCGCTCTGGCTCACCGAGTCCATTACCGGCTTCAACATCGGCTTTGTGACCCTCATCGTGGGCGCCGCCATGGCACTGCCCGTCATCGGCGAGGTCCTCACCCCGTCCACCTGGAACTCCGTGCCCATCAACACGCTCGTGTTCCTCACTGCTGCCATGGGCATCGGCACCGTGGGCAGCGCAACGGGCATGAACCAGTGGATCGCCAACGTGGTCCTTCCCAGCTCCGTCCCCAGCAACATCTTCGTTCTCGCGCTCCTGATCGCCGCCATCACCGTGATCATCCACATGTTCATGGGCTCGGTCATGGCCGTCCTGGGCATCTGCGTCCCGGCGTTCCTGGCGTTCACCTCGGGTACGTCCATCAGCCCCATCGCCGTGAGCATGATGGTCTTCTCCGCCATCAACATCCACTACATCCTGCCCTTCCACAACCTTGCGATCCTGGTTGGCGAGGGCGAGGACGCCGCCGGCTACAGCTCCAAGGAGGCCATGCGCATGGGTATCCCCCTCACCGTCGTGGTCTTCATCGTCGTGCTCGTGGAGGCCGCCTGGTTCCATATGCTCGGCCTGATGTAACAGAGTTCCCTCGGGAGCCGTCCGCCCTGGGCGGACGGCCCCGCGGGACTGCGGGGTCCCGGGCTGCATTCCAGCCGTGGGGCCCCGCTCCATTTGTAATTGGCTTTCATACGGACCGAGGAGTCCATATGCGCAAGATCATCGTCGGCATCAGCGGCGCCACGGGCGTCCAGATTGGGTATCGGGTCCTGCAGGCGCTTGCGGGGGTGGAGGACGTCCAGACCCACCTGGTCGTGAGCGAGGGGGCCAAGGTCATCTTCGGCAGGGAGACCGACCTCTCCATAAAACAGGTCGAGGCCCTCGCGGACGTGACCTACGACAACCGCGACCTGGCCGCACCCATCTCGAGCGGCTCGTACCGGACAGACGGCATGATCGTTGCCCCGTGCAGCATGAAGAGCCTCTCTGCCATGGTCAATTCCTACGACGACGACCTCCTCGTGAGGGCCGCAGACGTGTGCATGAAGGAGGGCAGGCGGGTCGTCCTGGTCCCGCGCGAGATGCCCCTCAACCGCAGCCACTGCCGCAACCTCCTGCAGGCTGCCGAGGACGGCTATTCCATCGTCCCACCCATGCTCACCTTCTACAATGGGCGCGAGACCACGCAGCAGCAGGTCGACCACGTGGTTGGCAAGGTACTCATGCAGTTTGGCATCGACTACGACCGCTTCGTCCCCTGGCAGGGGTAGGGCAGGGATTGCCCGGGCGGCCACGACGGGAGGTGGGGCCATGGCGGGGGGAGACGACCTCCTGGTCCTGGTAGACGTCTTCGACCGACCGGTGGGTCAGGCGGAGAAGCTCGACTGCCATCGCCGTCACCTCCTCCACCGGGCGTTCTCCGTGTTTCTCTGGCGCCGCGTGGGCGGGAGGATTCAGGTGCTCCTCCAGAGGAGGGCGCTGGTGAAGTACCACTCCGGCGGGCTGTGGGCCAACTCGTGTTGCTCCCATCCGCGCGTGGGCGAGTCTCTCCCCCAGGCGGTGGAGCGGCGCCTTGCCCAGGAGCTGGGGGTCACGGGCGTCGACTGCCACGAGGTGGGGTCGTTCGTGTATTACGCGCCCTTTGCCAACGGGCTCGCCGAGTACGAGTACGACCACGTGATGGTCGGGGAGTACGACGGCGAGGTGCTGCCCGACCCCGACGAGGTCATGGACGTGCGCTGGGTATTCGCCGACGACCTCTCGGCGGAGCTTGCTCGCGACCCCGATTCGTTTGCGGCGTGGTTCATAACCGCCGCCCCCATGGTGCTGGCCCGTCTCGCCTAGCGGCACTAAGCATCGCGCTACCTGATGCTTGGGTAGGGGGCGGAGAAGGTTGGGCGAATCAGGGGCGCATGCCCCAGGTGCTGAAGAATCTTGAGCTGTGGCAATCCGAGGGCTCGAACCGCTGAGGAATCTTGAGTCCCGGGCAATCATCACGGCACTTTCACTGCCACAGGTCGCATTTCCTCAGCAGAATCCGCCCGCAGTGGCGCGTGGGCCCATCTCCGATTGCCACAACTCGCATTTTCTCAGCAGGTGGTTGCGGCAAGCGCCTCCAGGCCGCAAGGGCAGGGTCTTCCAGTGCCTGGCCACCTCGAGCCTGCCTGCGTCGCACTCTGCAAGTTCCCGACGGGACTTGTCAGCTGCCTTCCCATACCAATTGGCACCACCTCTCGTGGGTACGCCCGGGCCCTCCCCGTGCTTGCATGGCTCGGTCATTACCTGGTAGCGTCGGTCGCAACCCAACGCGCCCCCACGCACGAGCTCGTGCGAGGAGATGCCCATGCCAAGTTCCCCTGCCCCGGCGCCGTGCGCGCCAGGGCGCTCCGGGTCGCCGCTGCGAGGCCTCCTGTCAGACGTGGGCGAGTTAATGTGGCCCACGCGCTGCCTGGGCTGCGGGCTTCCGGGTGAGCTGCTGTGCCCCGACTGCCGCGCCCGTCTCCCCTGGATAGACCAGTGCTACGCCTGCCCCGTGTGCGGCGCCCCCTTTGGCTGGCTCACCTGCACGGAGTGTAAGGGGGACTGGGAGGCGGGCACGACCGTCTGCGCCCTCCCGTTCTCGGGTGTCGCGGCGCGCATGGTCTGCGCCCTGAAGGATTCGCACGAGCTTCGTGCCGCCGGGGTGATTGCCGCCGCCATGGCGACCGCGCTGGACGATGCGTCCTCATGGCACGCGTGCAGGGAAGGCGCCGGGTGGCTTGAGCCGGACGTCGTCTGCTTTGTCCCCGCCACGCCCGAGGCGTACCTGCGGCGCGGCTTCGACCACATGGAGCTCGTCTCCCGCGAGCTCTGTCGCCTCAGCGGCATCCCGCTGATGGATGCACTCAGCCGTCGCGGCGCGCGCGACCAGCGCGAGCTGGGGAGGGACGAGCGCGCCCGCAACCTAAGCGGCACGGTCGACGTCGTGGAAGACGTCCGCGGCCTCAGGGTCCTGCTGGCGGACGACGTGGTGACCACCGGCGCCACCATGAGGGAGTGTACGAGGGCACTCCTCGCGCGCGGTGCCTCCGAGGTCACCTGCTGCGCGCTCGCCCGGGTGTGGTGAGGTCCCAAGGTCCCAAAACCGGTCCGCGGTGGCGTCACGCGACCCCTCGTTGGAAGATTGCAACCGTTTATGCAATGGGGGAGCCGTATCCATGCGGGTCCGCAATCTCCGAGAGGTGCTTGCTGGTATACTCTGACTCGCTTTACCCAGGTCTGTGGTTGCGGGCGCCCTCGTGGCTCCCTAGTCCATGGCAGACGAGGTCAAAAGGATCCACGTAAGCGCGTGCGTGCGCGTGCGCGCGAGCATGGCTCGTCCTAGAGGTAAGTCGCACCGCCCGTCTACACATGGGGCATGGGGCCTCGCGGGCGAGAGGGCCTCCAGTCGGGACACCGCGGTGCACCCGGCAAAAGCCCCTGTGCGCGAGTGTGGGGTCAAATACCAGGTCAGCTGGGTAGGGCATTGGGATGGCGACGGACGCGCGGGGTGTTGAGAACATGAAGAGCAGGGTGGCCAGCAGGGCGGTCGCGGCGGGGATTGCGACATTCGTTTCGTTCTCGTTGTGCGCCTGCTCCGTTCCGTCCCTCTCGGGCCTCCCCAAGGCAAGCTACCCCTCCGTCGCGGAGGCCACGGCCTCCCTCTCGTCCGGCAAGACGGCGACGGTGGACGACTCCGCGCTCGTCTCGCCCGGGACCCTCACCGTGGGCGTTCGAACTGGTGCGGTCTCCGCCCCGGTGCTCGTTGAGACGCAGGACGGCTCGCTAAGCGGTCTGGACGTGGACCTCGCCTCGGCAATCGCCGACGAGATGGGGCTCAAGGTCCGCTTTGTGAGCGTCGCCACGGTGAACGACTCGCTGGGCAAGACCTGCGACATCGTAATGGACCTCTCCGACGGCGAGGCGTCATCCGTAAAGGTCGTGGGCACCTACGCAGAGTCCGCGACCGCCTTCTTCCACAAGGGGGACACCGGCATCGCCAAGGTGGGTGACCTCTCGTCCAAGACCGTCGGCCTGCAGGATGGCTCCATGTCGCAGAAGGCGCTCGAGAGCACCGGCCTCGTGATGAGCGAGAAGACCTACTCCAACCTCAACGACGCGTTCACCGCCCTGGAGGGTGGCCAGATCGACTACGTGCTGTGTGACGCGTGCTCCGGAGCCTACCTCGCGTGTCGGTATGACGACATCGCCTTCGTGGGGACGCTCGACGCGGCGAAGACCTATGGCATCGGTGTCTCGAGTTCCAACACACAGCTCGTGGATGCAGCGCAGTCCGCCTACGACTCCCTCTCGTCCAATGGCCTGTACGGCCTGGTCCGCTCGCGTTGGCTGGGCGGCATGGCGCAGCTGGGGACCCAGAACCAGATCCAGGACGTCCCCGAGTCCTCCGGCGACACGCCCTCGGACGCGTTCTCCTCGACGTCGCAGGCATCCCTCACGGGCGTTGGCACGGGAGCCGTGAGCGTCGCCAATCTGTGACCGCTTGTCGAATCCGCCTGTAACCCAAGAGCCCAAAGGGGTATCTAAAGGGGCACAGTAGGTTCTCTCCTACGAAGATCAAACGCGACAAGAGGAGGTACTGATGGTCGACATCAAGATCTCGGGACGCAAGGTCTCCGTCACCGATGGCATGCGCCAGCGCGTAAACGAGAAGATAGGGGACGCCCTCAAGGTCTTCGACATCAAGCCAATGTCGTGCGATGTGGTGCTGCGCGTTGACAAGAACCGCTCCAACCCAGAGCGCAAGATGTGCGAGGTCACCGTGTTCGTCCGCGACAACGTGGTGCGCGTCGAGGCGGCGGACGAGGACATGTATGTGGCCATCGACACCGCGGCGGACAAGGTCACCCGGCAGCTGCGCAAGTACAAGACCAAGGTGGTCGACCGCAAGCAGCGTTCCACGCAGACCATCCGCGAGGGTGCCAAGATCGACGACCTGGGCGACCTCATCGAGGAGGACGACGACCAGCTGGTCCGCGAGAAGTACATCGACCTCAAGCCCATGACCGAGGAGGAGGCACTGGTGCAGACCGACCTCCTGGGCCACGATTTCTATGTTTTCGAGAATGCGACCACCGGCCTCGTCAATGTCATCTACCACCGCCATAATGGTGGCTATGGAATCCTGAAGCCCAGGATCGAGACGGAAGACGGCGAGGCATAGGAGCCTGATGTCCGAGAACAAGTCAGAGCCACAGAACCTCACCCCGGCCGACGTCGAGCGCGTCGGCCGGGCCTATCATCAGAAGAGGAACGTCCGCATCATCGTGGACTCCACGGCAGACTACGCCCCCGGCGTGGCGGAGCAGCTGGGAGTGGAGGTCATCCCCTTCCACTACGTCGACCCCGAGGGCGTAGAGCACGTGGACGACATGTGGAAGTCGCGCGACCCGCACGAGTTCTACGAGTTCATGCGCAAGAACCCCGAGGCGCACTTCCATACTGCGGCGGTCACGCCGGGCAACTACTACGAGGTGTTCGCCCGCGCGGCGAAGGAGGGCATGCCCACCATCTACCTCGGCCTCACGGCGGGGCTCTCCAGCTCCATCGACTCGGCGCGCCAGGCGGCGCAGATGGTGCGGGACGAGTTCCCAGGGTTCGAGATCTATGTGGTGGACACCTGCTGCGACTCGGCGGCGGGGGAGCTCCTGGCAATCGAGGTCTGCCGTCAGGCGTCCAATGGGCTCAGCGCGCGCGAGCTCGTCGAGTGGGCCGAGGACGCACGCTACTTCATCCACGGCTACTTCACGCTCGAGAGCTTCGACGCCCTCGCTGCCGGCGGTCGCATCCCGCCCGCGGCGGCAAACGTGGGGGGCAAGCTCGACATCAAGCCCGAGCTGTCGTACGACCTCAACGGCGCGCTCACCCTGCGTGGGATGTGCCGTGGGCGCAAGAAGGCGCTCCGTGCCATCCTGCAGGACTTCCGCGACAACTATGCGCACGACACGTCTCTTCCGCTCGCCATCGTGAGCACCGACGCCAAGAAGGATGCCGACTGGCTTGACGCCCAGGTCCGCAAGGAGAAGGGCTGCGAGGACGTCACCATCATCCACAGCACAGTCTCGCCCATCTTGGGATCGCACGTGGGGCCTGGCATGGTCGCCCTCGTCTTCTGGGGCACCGACCGAAGGGAGAAGGTCTCCCTCACGGACCGAATAGCCCGCAAGGTCAGGAAGGGTACCGCCGGCAGGGCGGAGTAAGGCAGGAGGATCTGGGGGCCGTCCGGCGAGCAGCGGGGCGGCCCTTCAGTCTGGAGAGGAGCCAGCACATGGCCCAAGGCAAGAACGCCAAGGTGGCATTCATCGGCACCGGCATCATGGGAGCCCCCATCGCCGGTCACATCATGGACGCCGGGTACGACGTCACGGTCTATAACAGGACAAAGTCAAAGGCGGATGGCCTGGTGGAGAGGGGCGCCCACTGGGCGGACGACGTAGCCTCGGCGGTCGAGGGAGCCGACGTGGTGTTCACCATGCTCGGCTACCCAACCGACGTGGAGGACGTGTACCTCTCGACCAACGGGATCCTGCGCTCGTCCAAGGAGGGCGCTTTTCTCATCGACCTCACCACGAGCTCTCCCGACCTCGCGCGTGACATCCACGGCGCCGCGGAGGTCGACGACCGCCATGCCTTCGACTGCCCGGTCACCGGCGGCGAGGAGGGCGCCAAGGCGGGCACGCTCACGCTCTTCGTGGGCGCCACACCCAAGGAGGCTGAGCCCGTGCTTCCGCTGCTCCAGTGCTTCTCGTCCAAGATCACCTACTTTGACCAGGCGGGCGCGGGCCAGACGGTCAAGCTCTGCAACCAGGTGTCGCTCGCCTCGTGCATGATGGGATACGCCGAGGCCATGGCCCTCGCCGAGGCGTCGGGCGTGGACGTCGCCCGCATGCTCCAGGCGGTATCGAGCGGCATGGGCGGCTCGGTCGCCCTTTCGAGGCTCGCCCCCAAGTCGCTCGAGGGAGACTACCGTCCCGGCTTCCTCTCCGAGCATCTCCTCAAGGATGTGACGCTCTCGCTCGATGCCGCCGACGAGCTGGGCATCGGGATGCCCTCCACCGCCACGGCCGAGAACCTGTACAAGCTCCTGTGCCAGGTGGGCGGCGCACGGCTGGGCACCCAGGCCATCTCGCTCCTCTACGCTCCCGCCGAGGTGGGGGAGAAGGCCGGGCTCGACTGGAGCAAGGCCAAGGTCGAGGACGAGGACGGCGACGGCTGCTGTGGCGGTCACGGGGATGGCTGCTGCGGTGGCCACGGCGACGGAGAGGGTCACGAGTGCCACTGTCACCACCACAACGGGGGCGATGAGTAGGTGTCCGCGTTCTCCATGGCCATCGTCGCCCTCCTGCTGTTCCTCTTTGGCATCGTGATGGGGAGCAAGATCGGCGCGGAGATGGCCAAGAACGTCGTCACCACCAGGGAGTACTGGCTCGCCAACCTCAAGATCGTCGTGGTGGGCGTCCTCGCAAGCATAGTCATAGGGCTCACGGGGTTCTCGCTTCTCGCCGGCGTCGCCATCGGCGGCATGGGCGGCGCCATCGCGGGTCTTAAGATGGAGTTTGGCGAGAGCAGCGGCCCCTGGAAGTTCATCGACCGCTCCCTGGGCGTCAACAAGGACCAGCTGCGCCGTGCCGGGGATAAGAACGCCGAGGCGGTCAGGCGCGCCCGCCGCGACGGCACCCCCATGCCCGAGTACATGAGCGTCTCCCAGGACGATGCGGAGGGGGAGAAGGGCGCGTCCGACGGGGCTGGCGCCTCCCCCAAGGGCTTCAGGACCCGTCGGGGAGACCGGAAAGGGTAGTCTGCGGACGGGTTGTCTCGGGACATGCGCCTTTTACAGGAGGGGCGGTCGTCGGAAGATTCCGGCGGCCGCCCCTCGCGGCGTTTCCTTACTGCCGGGTCCGTCGGGGAATGATTCTCCCGGCGGCCTTCACGAAGGCACCGAGCCGCAGGTTGACCTCCTCGATGGGAATGTTGCCGTACTCGCCGTCCATCCATGCGCGGTAGGTGCGCAGGACCCCACCCACCAGGTAGTCGGACAGCATGAGCTGGGTGGTTGGATCGTCCACGTTCTGCGCGTCGATCCAGCCGTGGACCTTCTTCTCGAACATGGCTCCCAGCGACTTCACGAAGATGTCCGAGCTCGCCGAGTTGAGCACGCGGCCATAGAGGCCGTAGCTCTCGCTCATGTACTTTCCCAGCTGCTCCAGGATGGGCAGGGGGTTCTCCAGGAAGTCAGTGTCAAACGACTGCTGCAGCAGCTCCGACGCCCGCTCCACCACCTCGTCGATGACCTGGTGCAGGAGGTCGTCCATATCGTCGAAATGTGCATAGAAGGTCCCCCGGTTGAGGCCCGCCTCCCGCGTCACGTCGGTGACGGTGATCTTCTCGTAGGGCTCCGTGGCCAGGAGCTCGAGGAAGGCCTCCTTGATGAGTCGAATCGATCGGAGTGCGTTTCGGTTCTTCTTCTCTGCCATCGTTTCTCACAATCCAAACAAAACACGTCACTTGTGACTGACAACAAACACCAAACGTCGACATTGATGATTGATGCCGTTCTCCCCTTAACAATAATTGAATGCGGGTAGAAAACAACAGATGTTCAAAGACCAACAGTAGTACAGAAACGGTAAGTGGCGAGAGGGGAGCTGGACTATCGATGGAAGGGTTCTTCAGGGGGGTACTGAGGCACAGGAAGCTGGTGACGGCCATCTTTGTGGTCCTCACCGCCATCAGCCTGGCGTGCATCCCCATGGTGAAGATCGACGCAAACATGAGCGACTACCTGCCGCCAAGCGCAAAGTCGTCGCAGGACCTGACCGAGATGAAGCGCGTCTATGGCAACGACATCACCAACGCGCGCGTGTACGTCACGGGCATCTCCAAGACCGAGGCGCAGAAGTTCGATGACAGCCTGAAGGGGCTCGACGACGTTGTCTCCGTCACCTGGCTTGGTGACGAGGTCAACATGGATGAGCCGCTCGAGGTCCAGGATCAGGGCACCATCTCGGACTGGTATGACGGAAAGGGCTACCTGTTCCAGGTGGTTCTGGCGAGTGGCACCGATCAAGCCCAGGTCGACCAGATCCGCTCGATGGCAAAGTCGCTCTCGGGTGCCAAGACGGTCGCCATCGACGGCTCTGCGGTGGACGACGCGGCAAACCTCGCGACCATCAACACCGACATGGCCAAGATCATGACCATCGCCGTGATCACCGTGTTCGTGATGGTACTCCTCAACACCACCAGCTACCTGCATCCCGTGGTGATGCTCCTCACCATCGGCGTCGCCATCATCCTCAACATGGGGACCAACATCTTCAGAGGGACCATCTCGTCCATCACCCAGCTGGTCGCCTCGGTGCTCCAGCTTGCGGTGTCGATGGACTACTCCATCGTCCTCCTCACCAACTTCGGCAGATTCCGCGAGAAGACCGACGACCAGTTCGAGGCCATGGTCATGGCCATGAGCAAGTCGCTCCCCGTGATTCTGTCGTCTGCCGCCGTCACGTTCTTTGGGTTCCTCTCGCTCGCCGCGATGCAGTTCCTGATCGGTGCCGACATGGGCATCGCCCTTGCCAAGGGCATCGTGTGCTCGTTCCTCTCCATCACGCTCCTCATGCCCTGCATCCTCTATGGCATGCGCAACGCGGTGGCAAAGACCTCCCACAAGCCGTTCTTCAAGAGCTTCCATAAGATGGCGAGCTTCTGCCACAAGGGTGCGATTCCCGCGTTCGTGATCGCGCTGGTGCTCGCGGTGCCGTGCCTCATCGCGTCCGGCCGCGTGAGCTTCACCTATGGCTCCGCAGCCAACGAGTCCCCCACGTCGCAGGTCAAGATGGACGGGGACATCATCAACAAGGCGTTTGGCGAGTCGCAGACCTGGGCGATCATGATCCCGGAGGGGGAGTGGAGCGAGGAGACCGAGCTCGTGGACGAGCTCAAGGCGCTTCCCACCACCAAGCAGGTGCTCTCGTACTCCACCATCGCGGGTTCGGCGCTGCCCACCCAGCTGGGTGACAAGAGCGACGTGAGCCAGCTCCTGAGCGGGGGCTACAGCAGGATCGTTCTCACGTCGAGCATCCCCGACGAGTCCAAGGGAGCCTTCGACCTCGTGGAGAAGGTCCGCTCCATCTGCCAGAAGCACTACGGCGATAAGTACCGCCTGGTGGGCAATGCCGTCTCGTACTACGACATCCGCTCCGTCACCTCGTCGGACTCCACGACGGTCAAGCTGGCGTCAATCCTCGCCATCGGCGCGGTGCTTCTCGTCATGTTCAAGTCCATCTCGATCCCCATCATCCTGCTCATGGCAATCGAGGTGTCGATCTGGATCAACGAGGCGGTCCCGTACTTCACGGGCGAGACGATCAACTTCGTGGCCTTCCTGGTGATAGACGCGGTGCAGCTTGGCGCCGCCGTGGACTACGCGATCATCTTCACGGAGGAGTATCTGGCCAGGCGCAGGCGCATGCCCAAGGCGGAGGCCTCAATCCAGTCGGTGGAGAAGACGGCACAGCCCATCATCACGTCGAGCTCCATCCTCATCCTGGCGTGTCTCGGCATCTACTTTGCCGTGTCGAGCCCCATGATCCAGCAGGTGGGCATGCTCATCGCTCGTGGCGCGCTCATCTCGGTGATCGAGATCTTCTTCGTCCTGCCCCTGCTCTTTACGGGCGGCGACGGCTTCGTGCGCCACACCAGCTACAAGCTCGGGTTCTACCAGGGCGAGGGTGAAGGTGGCAATGTCTCGGAGGCCCCTGCTGAGGCGAATGGCAACGAGGCGTGACCCCTTCAAGAAACAGGAAACGTCGACTGACTGAATATGGAGTGACTGAAAATGAGCAAGAGCACTAGGCGGTACGCGAGCGGAGACCTCCCCGGGAGGGGTGGCATGGGGCGCGGCAAGCGGGTCATGGCCGGTGCCGTGAGCGCGGTCCTGAGCATCTCGATGTCAATCCCCTTTGGGGCAGTGCAGGCCATGGCGGACGAGGCGAACGGCGAAGGCACGGAGCCCGACTCCACCGAGCAGGAGGGGGCCTCCCAGACCGCGAAGAAGGAGATCGTCTACGCAAAGACGGACGCGGCGGGCAAGAAGAGTGGCGTCTATGTGGTGAACTACTGGGATACCGACTCCGCGCAGGACGTGAGCGACCCCGGCTCCTACACCAAGCTGCAGAACCTCACGACCTCGCAGAAGCTGGATGACGATGGGGGCAAGGTGGACGTGACCACGCTTGCCGGCAAGCCCTTCTACTACCAGGGTGACCTCGACGCCTCGACCCAGCTCCCCTGGAACGTCTCGGTGACCTACCGCCTGGATGGTAAGGAGGTCTCGCCCTCTGACCTCGCGGGCAAGGACGGCGACCTGGACATCGAGCTCAAGATCGACGGGCTCTCGGACGACAGTAGCACGGCCGACTTCGCCAAGAGCTTCATGCTCCAGGCGCAGGGCACCTTCGACAACGGCAGCTTCTCCCTCGGCGAGGCCAAGGACGCCACCATCGCCACCGTGGGCAACAAGACCACGGTCACCTACCTGCTGCTGCCTGGCACCAACGGGGACTGGCACATCAAGGGCAAGGCGAGCGACTTCACCTACTCGGGCTGGCAGATTGCGGCGATGCCTATCTCGCTCGACACCAATGTGAGCGACTACGACACCTCCAAGCTCACCGACGCCACGTCCGAGCTCCAGGGCGGCGTCGACCAGCTCGACCAGGGCGGCAAGTCTCTTGCCGCCGGCCTGTACCAGCTCAGCATCGGCGCTGACAGTGCCGTTGCGGGTGCGGCCAAGCTTGGTGCCGGTGCCACGCAGCTGGCATCGGGGTCCGACCAGCTTGCGTCCGGAGCGGGAAGGGCGGACACTGGCTCCGCGGAGCTCGCTGACGGGGCAAGCGAGCTTGCCGACGGCGTGGGCAGGCTTCAGCGAGAGGGGACCAGCGCGGTCTCTTCCGGCGCAAACCAGCTGGCAGACGGTACGTCGCAGGCGGTTGCGGGGACGCAGCAGGCAGCGGAGGGCGGGCGCCAGGTCGCCGAGGGGGCGAGCCAGCTCTCGAGCGGAGTCTCTGCCCTGCAGTTCCAGGGGACCAGCCAGGTCGCGGGAGGTGCCTCCGCGCTCCAGTCCGCCCTGGCTGCAAAGTCGGGCGACCTCGCGCGGCTCAAGTCTGGCTCCGCCCAGGTCGCAGGCGGCGTGAGCCAGCTGCAGACCGAGCTCACCAGCACGCTTCCCGGCATGCTCACGCAGGCCAACACGCAGCTCGACTCCCTTCAGGCGCAGATTGCCCAGATTCAGGGCGAGGTGGACGGCATCAATTCGTCCGCCCAGCAGCTCACGCCGCTCGCGCAGAAGACCGAGTCTGACGGTCAGAGGGTGGCGGATGACCTCAAGTCTGTTCAGTCACAGCTCGGTGGTCTGAAGGAGGGGCTCTCCACGGCGGGTACCGGCGCGGCGACGGCGGCCCAGCAGGGTGCGACCGCTGCCCAGTCCGCCGGCTCGGCAGCCCAGAAGGCGCAGTCCGCGGCATCCAGCGCCCAGTCCGCCTCGGGCGACGCCTCATCCGCGGCGAGCGAGCTCTCGGGCCTGCTGGGCGACCCGAGCCTCACCGACGCCCAGAAGGCGACCATCTCGGACGCGATGAACAAGGCGAACAGTGCGGCAACCTCTGCAGGAACCGCCGCGCAGGGTGCAGGCGACGCGGCGTCTGATGCCGGCAGTGCCGCCGGGAGTGCTGGGGATGCCGCCAAGAGCTCCCAGTCTGCGGCGCAGGCAATCCAGGGGGTCGCGGCTGCCGCGCAGGGGGTCGACACCCAGACCCTTTCGAGCGACGCCCAGACCCTTGCGGGCGACCTCGTCGCCATCCAGAAGGGAGCCGGCAGCCTTACCACCAGCGCGAGCGGCGTGCTGGACGAGTCCGGCAAGGTCCTCGACAGCTCCAAGCAGCTCGTCTCCGGCACCCAGCAGCAGCTGGCGGGGGTGCAGGGGCAGCTCGACCAGCTGAGCGTGCTCGCAGGTGGCGCGCAGAGCGTCGCCGACGGCACGAGCGAGCTGGTCGACAGCCTCACCACAGAGGGGACGGACGCCTCGGGCAACCCCACGCTCCTCAGCGCGGCGGAGCAGCTCTCCGCAGGTGCCGCCGCCGTGGACCAGAACGCCTCCGCCGCCGCCTCGGGCGCCAAGCGAGTCTCCGATGGCGCAGCCCAGCTCGAGCAGGGGCTGGACACGCTACACAGCGGGTCGACCAAGCTTGACGCCGGCGCGAGGAGCCTTGCGAGCGGCGCCAAGACCGTGGACGACAACGCCAAGGCGGCAGCCTCTGGCGCGCGTACGCTCGCGGGTGGCGCCTCCACGCTCAAGCAGGGGCTCGACACCCTGAGCAGCGGCACCACCGCCCTCAGGACCGGAGCCTGGCAGCTGGCCTCCGGCGCCGGCACGCTCGAGGATGGGCTCGGGACCCTCGCTGATGGCACTGATACCGCGTACAGCGGATCCGAGGAGCTCTCGGGCGGTCTCGATACGCTCGCCGAGTCCGTGGACGGCATGGACCAGAAGGTCCTCGACCAGGTGCAGCAGGCCATCGACGAGCGCCTGGGGACCAGCTACGCGCTGCACTCCTTCGTCGACCCCAGCAACTCCAACGTCAAGGAGGTTCAGTTCGTCTACGTGGTCAGCGGAGTCAAGAAGGACGACTCCTCCAGCAAGGGCAAGGACGACGACTCCTCCAGCACCCAGGACGAGTCGTTCACGCAGCGTCTGACCGACCTCTTCTCCGAGAAGAAGGACGAGTAGAGAAAGGCACGTACCGTACCGACTGCAGAGCATGCAAGACAGGGCCCGGATTCGCGGTGGGGAGAGACCCCGGAATCCGGGCCCCTTGCGTTTTGCCGTGGCAGCGCGGGGACGCCGCTAGGTCGCGCGTTCCTCTCGCCTAGGTTCGAAATCCCCTCGTTTGGGTACGAAACCTCCGTATGTTCTGATATAAGCTCTCGCGGGGGCGAGGATTGCCCCGCCGGATTCCCGCAGGAAAGGAACGCACCACCAATGAGCGACACCAACCAGAGCTCGATGGCGGTTCTCATAGACTACGAGAACCTCGCTCTCGGGACTGGCAAGCGTCGGCGCAACGGGCACCAGGACCCCGGTCCGCGCCCGGACGTCAAGCGCATCCTCGAGAGGCTGGTCGACAAGGGCCGCATCACCGCAAAGCGCGCCTACTGCGACTGGCAGCGGTTTGAGGACGCCATCACGCCACTCCACGAGCTCGGCATCGAGCTCATCGAGATACCCGACCGCGCCTACACCGGCAAGAACTCGGCCGACATCCGCCTTGCCGTCGATGCCATGGAGATGTGCCTCACCAAGGACCACATCGACACCTTTGCCATCCTGTCCGGAGACTCGGACTTCTCTCCCCTCGTCGCCAAGCTCAAGGAGTTTGGCAAGACGGTCATCGGCGTGGGGACCAAGGAGGCAACGAGCACCCTGCTTGCCGAGAACTGCGACGAGTTCATCTTTTACGAGGACATCGTCAAGACGGGCGGGATCCCGGACTACGCGGCAAAGGTCCCCAAGGAGAAGCACGAGTGCTACCAGCTCCTGTTCGAGACCATCGACGCGCTGCAGGGCGAGAGCGACAGTGCCGTGCTCGCCTCGCGCCTCAAGGACACGATGCGGCGCAAGCGCCCGCAGTTCTCCGAGAGGAGCTTTGGCTACCGGTCGTTCAGCAACCTGCTGCGAGAGGCGTCAAAGCTGGGGTTCATCACCATCCACCAGGATCCGAAGAGCGGCACCGTCATGGTAGACGGCTTCTGCGAGTAACGAGAGGGGATACACGCAATGGCAGACCAGGACAGCAAGGACCGGGCGGCGCTGGACGTCCTCATGGGGCAGCTCTCGGGTGCCGGGAGGAGGGGGCGCCAGGAGGCGGCCCACACCATCGAGGCCATCGCAAAGGCGAGCCCCGACGCGCTCGTTCCCTATGCCCCCAAGCTCATCGACGCGCTCGGCCGTCCCGAGGCGCAGACCCGCTGGGAGGTCCTCTCGGCCCTCTCAGAAATCGCCAAGGTAGATGCCTCTTCTGTGGTGGATGCCTTTGACGGCGCCGAAGCCTCGCTCTTCGACGAGACGTCCGCGGCCGTGAGGCTCCAGGCGTTCAGGTTCATCGCCCAGTACGGCGCCACCTCCGAGCAGCGCTCCGAGGAGTCCTGGCCGCTCCTCGACGAGGCCATCCAGTGCTACCACGGCGACCCCGAGTACCGCGACATGCTGGTCTGCCTGCAGGAATTCGTGCAGGGTAGCATCTCCGACAAGGTGCGGGCCGCGGTCGGCGCCCGTGTGGGCTTTGATGCCCAGAACGGGCGCGGCTACACCAAGACGTTCTCAAAGCAGATCCTGGAGGAGTGCTCCCGCAAGTAGCGCGAGGCATCGGCACCGTGGCGAACGGCCCTCCCCGCAGCCCAGACGGCGGGGGAGAGGGGCGTTCCGTGCCAAGGTGCTACCATCTTCCAACGTTGGCACTATTGGCAGGTGCGTCCCAACTCGGCGCGCCACTGCAAGAGGGGGAGTCGATGGCAGACACCATCAACGACAACGAGGACGAGAAGCCGGAGGAGGTCCAGTCCGCAGCCGACGACGCCACCCAGGTGGAGTCCCAGGCCGGGCAGGGCGATGCGGCCGCAAAGGGGGACGACCAGCCCGCCGACGAGGGCGACAAGCCCAAGAAGGCCGACGACAAGGCGCTCGCCAGGGAGAAGAGGGCTGCCGAGAAGGCGGCGAAGAAGGCGGCGCGCGAGAAGGAGAAGAAGGCCAAGGGCAAGTCCAAGGCAAAGGGGCGCCGCGGCATCCCCACCTTCGTCTGGGTCATCATCGCCGTCGTGTGCCTTGCCGGCGGAATCGCCATCGGCAAGTTCTTCCTGGGCGGCGTGACGTCCGCGAGCGGCAAGACCACCGTCTCCGAGGGCCAGCTCGACACCGTGGTCGCCACCTACACCTACAACGGCAAGACCACCAACCTCACCGCGCGCGAGGTCATCCAGATGAACTCCACGCTCGACAACGCCAAGGACAGCGACGGCAACTACACGCTGCCCACGGCAGACGCGATCCTCTCCGCCGCCCGCTCCCAGATCATCCAGCAGGAGGCTGAGGCCCAGGGCATCACCGTGTCGGACGACGACGTCAAGTCCTACGCCAAGGAGCAGCTGGGCACCGACGACTTCGACACCATCGCGTCCAACTACGGCATGGACTCCGACACCGTGAAGACGATTCTCAAGCAGTCCGCCGAGATGAGCAAGCTCAAGAACAAGGTCGTGGGCGCCACCTCCACGCAGCCCACCGCGCCGACCGCCCCCAGCGACGGCAACGACCAGACCGCGTCCGCAGACTACGCCAAGTACATCATCGACCTCGCTGGCGACGAGTGGGACTCCGACAAGGGCACCTGGGCGTCCACCGACGGCGACTACTACAAGGCGCTCTCCAAGTACACCATCACCAACGACTCCGCCACGTACGAGGCGGCCGAGGCGGCGTACTACGTGGCCTACCAAAAGTACTCCACCGAGGCCTCCGAGGCGTCGACGCAGTGGACCAACTACATCGACGGCATCCTCTGCAACGCCTCCATCTCCATCTCCAGCCTCGCCGCGTAGGCAAGATCCGGAGGCATAGCGTCCCAAGGGGCGGGTCGGGCATTGCGTCCGGCCCGCCCCTCTCACTTCTTGCGACGTGTGCCCTCCCGTTTGCCGCCTCGTCCGTTATGCGTGTCCAAAACGGGGGAGAAGAGCCCCGTGCAAGCCGTTCCCGTTTTCGCCGGCTGGGGGAGAGGACCGTCCCCCGCGGCCCAGAGGTGGTGCCCGTGAAGGTCATCGTGAGCCAGTGCCTGCGTGGCGTCGCCTGCCGCTACGACGGAGGTGCCAAGCCTAACGACGCCGTTCGCAGATTGTGCTCCCGCGTGGAGGCTGTGGGCGTGTGCCCCGAATCGGCGAGCGGCCTCCCGGTTCCGCGCCCTCCCGCCGAGCAGCGTGATGGCCACGTTCTTCTCCGGGATGGGACTGACGTCACGGAGGACTTCGAGAGGGGGGCGAGGCTCTCGCTCGAACGCGTTCGCGCGTCGGGAGCTCTTGGCTGCGTCGCGCCGCTCGCCGTGTTGAAGGCCAAGAGCCCCTCTTGTGGCTCGGGCGTCATCTACGATGGAACGTACACAGGAAGTCTCACCAAGGGGGACGGGGTGTTTGCCCGCCTCCTCAAGAGGGAAGGAGTCTGCGTGGTTACCGAAGACGTCGTGAGGAGCTGCTCCCCGTCCGTCGAGCATCCCGTCGCAATAGTGCTTGGTTCCGGCCTCGGTCACCTTGCATCGCTCGTGAAGCCCGTCCGCAGGATCGACTACCACGACATCGAGGGCTTCCCCGAGGACGCCCGCCCGGTCCAAGGCCACAGCTTCGAGGCGACCGTGGGCACGATCGACGACGTCCCCGTGGTCGTCTACCCAGGGAGGATCCACCTGTACCAGGGGTATGACCCCGCCGAGGTCACCGCCCTCGTCCGCCACGCACATCACCTGGGGTGCCGCGACATCATCTTTGCCTGCGCAACCGGCGCCGTCCCGGGCAACGCCAACATCGGCCTGGGCATCCTCACCGACCAGATCAACCTCACCGGGCGCAATCCGCTCGCAGGTCGTGACGTCCGCGACCTTGACACCCCGTTCGTCGGAATGTCCGACGCCTACACGCCCTACCTCAGGACGCTCGCTCGCGGCGTTGCGGACGACCTGGGCATCACCGTCGAGGAGGGTGTCTACGCCGGCGTGCTCGGGCCCTCGTTCGAGACCCCGGCGGAGGTGGCCGCCATGCGCGCCATGGGCGTCTCGTACGTGGGCATGTCCACGGTCCTCGAGGTCATCATGGCGCATGCCCTGGGCATGAACGTGCTGGGGCTCACGCTCGCCGCCAACGAGTGCGGTGACCCCTCGGTCACCCACCAGAGCGTTCTCGAGGAGGCCGGCCGCCACGCGGACGACTTCGAGCGCCTGGTGCGTGGCATCATCCGCCTGCTATAGCAATCACCGCCACTTTGGCGTCACCTCCGACGTGGCACCAGGGGAGAGGAGCGACACACCATGAAGATTCCCGTGATCGGCGTCGAGGCCTGGCTCAACGACTGGGATCGCCTGGCAAAGTGGGACATCGGCGAGTCGACCATCGCGTCCCTCACCATGGACGAGATACGCCAGCTGGACGGCGAGGGTGGCGCGACGCTCGACGAGGAGGTCGCCAAGGCCACCATGGACTACGGCTGGATCGAGGGGTCGGCCGCGTTCAAGGATGAGGTCCGCAAGCTCTACACCACCGACATCGCGCCTAGCAGGGTCCTCCAGACCAACGGGTGCACGGGCGCCAACCTCAACGCGCTCCTCTCCGTCGTGGAGCCCGGCGACCACGTGATTGCCGAGTATCCAACTTACGCCCCGCTCTACGAGATCCCTCGCATGCTGGGCGCCGAGGTCGAGTACTGGCACATCCGCGAAGACCTGGGCTGGCGCCCCGACATGGCGGAGCTCCGAAGGCTCGTGAGACCTGACACCAAGCTCATCTGCATCAACAACGCCTCCAACCCCACTGGCACGGTCCTCTCGGCAGACACGATTCGCGAGATCGCCGACATCGCCCGGTCGGTGGGCGCCTACGTCCTCTGCGACGAGGTCTACCTCCCCATGGAGAACACCGAGGACTACGTGTCCCTGGCAGACGTCTACGAGAAGGCCATCGTCACCAACTCGATCTCTAAGACCTACTCAACGCCGGGTGCCCGCATTGGCTGGGTCATCGCGGACGACCAGATCGCCGACCGCATACGCCACTACCGTGACTACACAATGATCTGCGGCGGCGTGTTCAACGATACGCTCGCGACCTACGTGCTGCGGCATCGCGACAAGGTGTTGGAGCGCAACCGCAAGATCATCTTTGGCAACCGCGACATCGCGCAGGAGTGGATAGATGCGCAGCCCAGGGTCTCGTGGATTCCGCCCAAGGGCGTATCGACCTCTTTCGTGCGCTTTGACATTCCCGTGGATGACGAGGAGTTCTGCCTGCACCTGATCAAGGACACGGGCGTCCTCCTGGTGCCGGGCTCGCGCTTCGACATGCCCAAGGGGGCGCGCCTGGGGTACTGCGCAAGGCCCGAGGTCCTGCGCGAGGGGCTCAGGATTCTGGGCGAGGAACTCGCAAAGTTCGACTAGACACAACGTTGGGGGAGAGGAGCCATGGCGACGGCTCCTCTCCCCCTTCCTCATAAAGCGACGTTTACCTGCGAATATCCGGTTCTCTCTCATCCTGGTGAGAGGAAAGGATATTCAGCTATGTGTGCGTCTCGTGGAGGCGCGGAAGCCCGGCCCCGTCGGGCGCGGCGCCGCGT
>CAIFEH010000001.1_pt1 | contig 127103 bp, 102 predicted proteins | sample 7355751 | NCBI WGS metagenome assembly CAIFEH01 (sample SAMEA6864055, study PRJEB38353) | metagenome | biome: bioreactor; feature: anaerobic; material: water | place: Germany | collected 2018 | reverse complement strand
GGGGGCTGGGCCCACACTGCCCCGCCCCCCGTGGGGGGCGCCCACCCCCCCGGGGGGGGGGGGGCGCCCCGCCCCCCCCCCCCGCGCGGGGGGCCCCCCCCCCCCCCCGCCCCCCACGTCTCTCCCCTTGCGTTGGGGAATGTGCCTACCCCAGGTACTCCACGACCTTGTCGCCCATGGCGGAGGTTCCCAGCACGTGGTCGGCTGGAGTCGAGCCATCCGCGATGTCGCGCGTGCGCCAACCGTCGTCCAGCACGCGCTCAACGCCGTCCTGCACCCATGCCGCCTGCTCGTCCATCCCAAAGGCGTAGGTGAGCATCATGGCAACGGAGAGGATCTGCGCGAGCGGGTTTGCGATGCCCTGCCCCGCGATGTCGGGCGCGGAGCCCGCGCTGGGCTCGAAGAGCGAGACGCCGTCACCCAGCGACGCAGATGCGAGCATGCCAAGCGAGCCCGTGATCTGGGCCGCCTCGTCCGAGAGGATGTCACCGAACATGTTCTCGGTCACCACGACGTCGAAGTCGGCGGGACGGTTGATGAGCTGCATGGCGGTGTTGTCCACTAGCAGGTCCTCCAGCTCGACCTCGGGGAACTCCTCGTCGTGCACGCGGTGGACGACCTCGCGCCACAGGCGGGACGTCTCCAGGACGTTGCGCTTGTCAACGCTCGTGACCTTGTTGCGCCTCTTGCGCGCTGCCTGGAAGGCCTTGCGAGCGATGCGCTCGACCTCGTACTCGCGGTACTCGCAGGTGTCATAGGCACGCTGGCCGCGACCACCGTTGGAGCCGGCGCCCTCCTCGTCGTAGAAGCGCTCGCGCTTGCCAAAGTAGAGTCCGCCCGTGAGCTCGCGCACGATTACCAGGTCGACGCCCTTGATGACCTCGGGACGCAGGGTCGAGGCCCCCGCCAGCGCATCGTAGATCTTGACCGGGCGGAGGTTGGTGTACAGGCCCAGTCCCTTTCTGATCCCCAGCAGACCCTGCTCAGGACGGGGGGCGTTGGGATCGGTGGAGTCCCACTTGGGACCGCCCACGCTGGAGAGCAGAACGGCGTCGGATGCACGGGCTGCCTCCAGGGTCGCGTCGGGCAGCGGGCTGCCCGTGGCATCGATCGCTGCGCCGCCGATGAGCGCGTCGGTGCAGGTGAACGTCACGCCAGCCCTCTTGCCCACCGCATCGAGGACCTTCTTGCCCTCTGCGATGATCTCGGGGCCAATGCCGTCGCCCGGAAGCGTGCAGATGCGGTACGTCTTGGATGCCATGCCTACTCTCCCTTTGCCTCGCGGGCGAGGCGTGCCTTGGTACGGGCCACGAGCCCGCCCTCGCTGATGATCTCTTGGATGAACGGCGGGAACGGCTGGGCCGAGAAGGTCTGGCCGGTGGTCTCGTCGCGAATGGTGCCGGTGTCGGCGTCGACCTCGACCACATCGCCGTCAGAGATGGCGTCGCAGGCCTCGGGGCACTCCATGATGGGGAGGCCGATGTTGATGGCGTTGCGGTAGAAGATGCGCGCGAAGCTCTTGGCGATGACCACCGAGACGCCCGCCGCCTTGATCGCCACGGGGGCGTGCTCGCGCGAGCTGCCGCAGCCAAAGTTCTGGTCCGCGACGATGATGTCACCCGGCTTGACCCGCTTGACGAAGGTGGTGTCCAGGTCCTCCAGGCAGTGCTTGGCGAGCTCCGCCGGGTCGGAGGTGTTGAGGTAGCGCGCAGGGATGATGACGTCGGTGTCGATGTCCCTCCCGTAGCGGAAGACGGTTCCCTTGAACTGCATTGAGTATCTCCTTTGCTCGGGCGGGGACTACAGGTCGGACGGGAGCGCGATGTGACCGGCGACGGCGGACGCCGCGGCGACTGCGGGGCTGGCCAGATACACCTCGCTCGTGGGGTCGCCCATGCGCCCAACGAAGTTCCTGTTGGTGGACGAGACGCACCTCTCCCCCGCGGCGAGGATGCCCATGTAGCCTCCCAGGCAGGGACCACAGGTGGGGGTGGAGACCACGCAGTGGGCGTTGATGAACACGTCCATGAGGCCCTCGTGCACGCACTGGAGCCACACGCCCTGGGTGGCGGGAATCACGATGCAGCGGACGTTGGGGTCGACCGTGCGACCGCGCAGGACGTCGGCGGCGGCGCGCATGTCCTCGATGCGGCCGTTGGTGCACGAGCCGATGACCGCCTGATCGATCTTGATGTGGCGGCTCTCCGCAACGGGATGCGTGTTGCTGGGCAGGTGGGGCCAAGCGACGGTGGGGACGATGTCGGCCGCGTCGATCTTGATGACCTGCTTGTACTGGGCGTCGGGGTCGCTGTGGTACTCGGTCCAGGGACGCTCGGTCCTGCCCTCCAGCCACTTGCGGGCAACGTCGTCCACCTCGAACAGGCCGGCCTTGCCGCCGGCCTCGATCGCCATGTTGGCGATGGTGAGCCTGCCCTCGACGCTCAGGTTGGCGATGGTGGAGCCGGTGAACTCCATGGCGCAGTACAGCGCGCCGTCCACGCCGATCTGGCCGATGACGTAGAGGATGATGTCCTTTGCACTCGCGCCCGCGGGGAGCTCGCCGTCCACCTGGATGCGGATGGTCTCGGGGACCTTGAACCAGGCGCGACCCGTTGCCATGCCCACGCCGGCGTCCGTTGAGCCAACTCCGGTGGAGAAGGCGCCGATGCCGCCGTAGGTGCAGGTGTGGGAGTCGGCCCCGATCACCAGGTCGCCCGGGCCCACCACGCCGAGCTCGGGGAGAAGGGCGTGCTCGATGCCCATGCAGCCCTGCTCGTAGTAATGGGTGACGCCCATCTCGTGCGCGAAGTCACGCGTGACCTTGGTCTGCTCAGCGCTCTTGATGTCCTTGTTAGGGCTGTAGTGGTCGGGCACGAGGAAGATCCTCGTGGGGTCCCACACCCCCGCCCCGATCTCGCGCACGGTCTTGATGGCGATGGGGGCGGTGATGTCGTTTGCCAGGACGCCGTCCAGGTCGCACTCCACCAACTGGCCGGGAACGACCTCGTCCAGCCCGGCGTGCGCGGCAAGCATCTTCTCGGCCATGGTCATGGCTCGTGTCATGTAGGTCCCTCTCTCTTGGTGTTGGCTCCGCCCGGCGGCGGCCCTGCGGGTGTCTTACGCCTACTTACCCGCCTTGGAGCGGGCGGTCGAGATCATGCGGTTGATGGCGTTGACGTATGCCTTGGCGCTGGAGACCACGATGTCGGTGTCGGAACCGCGGCCGGTGTAGACCTTGCCGTCCTCTGCGGAGATGCGCACCGTGACCTCACCGATGGCGTCGATGCCGCGCGTGATGGACTTTACCGAGAACTCCTGGAGGTCGCAGCTGGTGGAGACGACCTGGTCGATCGCCTTGTAGGCGGCATCCACGGGGCCGGTCCCGGTGACGGCGACCACGTGCTTCTCGCCTGCCTCGTCGGAGATGGTGACCGTGGCGGTGGGCACCGCCGCATCGCCGCAGACGACCTGGATGGCGTCGAGGGTGTAGACCGAGGTCACGCTGCGCTGCCGCTCCTGCACGATGGACTCCAGGTCCTCGTCGTAGACCTCCTTCTTCTGGTCGGCGACCTCGAGGAAGCGCTGGTAGATCTCGTCGTACTCCTTGTCGGAGAAGGTGTAGCCCAGCTCGGCGAGGCGGTGCTTGAGGGCCGCGTGGCCGCTGCGGGCGGACAGCACGATCTCGGACCCGGCGGCGCCCACGTCGGCGGGGTCGATGATCTCGTAGGTGTCGCGGGCCTTGAGCACGCCGTCCTGGTGGATGCCGGAGCTGTGCGCAAAGGCGTTGGCACCCACGATGGCCTTGTTGGCCTGGACCTGCATGCCGGTGATGCTGCTCACCAGGTGGCTGGCGCGGGTGAGCTCCGTGGTCACGACGTCGGTGTGCGCGTCGAGCTCGTCGCCGTGCATCCTGATGGCCATGACCACCTCCTCCAGCGCCGTGTTGCCGGCCCTCTCGCCCAGGCCGTTGATGGTGCACTCCACCTGGCGCGCGCCGTTCTTGACGCCCGCCAGGACCAGGGCGGTCGCCATGCCCAGGTCGTTGTGGGTGTGGACCGAGATCTTGACGTTCTCGATGCCAATGACGTTGTCGGCCAGGCCCTTGATGCGGCGGCCGAAGTCGTCGGGCATCTGGTAGCCCGTGGTGTCGGGGATGTTGACCACGGTGGCGCCCGCGTTGACCACGGCCTGGATCACACGCTCCAGGAACTTCTGGTCGGCACGGCCGGCGTCCTCCGCGTAGAACTCGACGTCGTCCACGTACTGCTTTGCGTACTTGACGCAGTGGATGGCACGCTCCACGCACTCGTCCTCGGTGATGCGGAGCTTCTCGCGCAGGTGCTGGGGAGAGACGCCGAGTCCCGTGTGGATGCGGGGGCGCTTGGCGGTCTTGAGCGCCTCGGCGGCGCGGTCGATGTCCTTGTCGACGGCACGGGTGAGGCCTACCACCACGGCGTCGTCACCTGCCATACGGCCGATCTCCTGCACGGAGCGGAAGTCGCCGGGGCTGGATATGGGGAAGCCGGCCTCGATGACGTCGACGCGCATGCGCAGCAGCTCCTGCGCGATGACGAGCTTCTCCTCGGTGTTCATGGAGGCTCCGGGCGACTGCTCGCCGTCACGAAGCGTGGTGTCGAAGATGTCGATCTTGCGGGTCATGATCTTTGCTCCTTGCCATCTTGGGCCAATGGACGTGTGTGGCACGGCGTCTGGTGGCGCCGCCAAGGAGCTCGCATGCAAAGGGGTGGGGAGGTCGGTAGAGAGAACCGTAGGGACGGGCGTGCGGCGCACTGCCGCCGCCTTGGCATGGGCCGATAGGGCCTACGCTAGGGGGAGCCCCGCTAGGGGCGAGGTAAGCTCGAGCGCAGCGAGAAGAAGGGCGCACCCCATGGTGCGACCGGCATTCCCCAAAACTGCGACCTCTGCCCTGTGCATGAGAGACTCCTCGTATGCTTGCGCGCTCCCCACGAGCGCGGCTTGGTGGTTAGTTTGACACCCCCTGGGGAGAGGGGATGTCCCGGTTTCCCAGACCGTAACAATGGGCGCCGAGGCGTCACGAAGTCGTCACGCGCGCGACTTCCCCAGGCGCTACCGCGAGTTGCGCTCCAGCGCAATCGAGCCGGCGGCAATCACCCCCGCGAGAGCAAGCAGGAGGAGTGCCAGGGGAACCTCGCCCATCAGGTCGAGACGTTCCACCACGAGCGAGGCAAGGGACAGCGCGACGGCTACGGACGGGGCCACAAAGCAGGTGATGGTGTCGGCACGCTCCAGCAACGCCCGGGAAGCCCGACGTCTCCCCCGTGACACAGAGTCGTTCGCGTCCACCCTGAAGGATGCCTCCGCACCCGCCGTCATGCCGACTCCCAGCCCTGCCGTCTCCATGCGGCCCCCATCCTCGTCTCCGCTCGTTCTTGCAAGATAAGCGTAGGGCGGGGACGTCCACGCAGGGGCAGCGCGCCGTAAGGATGGGGTAAGGGTCGATGGGAGGAGGGTTGGAGGGGCAAGGGGGATGCCCCGCGTAGTCCGGCGACGATGCGCTCCCGGCAAAGGAGTTCCAGGGGAGAGAGGTGCCGTCCCCTACGCCCCAACGCGCGCCACGGGGGTGCCGGCGTCCACGCGCCCGTCGAGGAGCATGTGCACCCCGCCGAGGTCGGAGGAGTTGGGGACCGAGACGATCACCACGTCGTCGAACCCCGCCCGAGCGATGAGGTCACGCGAGAAGGTGAGAAGCGCCTGGCCCGCCTTGACGCACTGTCCCGGGCGGACGAGCACCTCGAAGCCACGGCCGCCCATCTCGACGGTGTCCACCCCCACGTGCACCAGGACCTCGACGCCACCGTCACCGGTGATGTCGACCGCATGGAAGTTGGGGGCGCCAGCCACCGAGACGGTGCCAGAGACGGGCGAGAGCACGACCTCGTCCTCTGGCCTCACGGCAAAGCCCTCCCCCATCGCGCCCGTGGAGAAGACCGGGTCATCCACCTGGGAGAGGGACACGAGAGGGCCGGAGACCGGCGAGAGGAGCTGCGCGCCGGATGGCTCGCCCTTCTCTCCCCCATGCCCTCGAAGCCTTCCCAGGAGTCCCATGTGCCCCCCTAGCGGGCGTCGTCTGCGGGAAAGCGAATCCCCGCCTGGCGGCGTGCCTCGTCCATGACCGCAAGGGACCCCACGGTGACCCGCTCGCAGAAGGCGACCCTGCCCAGGGCGTCGGCGTCACCGTTGATTGCGTCGACGAACGTCGCGACCTCGCAGGTCATGTCGTTGTCGGGCATGTTGGCGGGAATGACCTCGGCCTTGCCACCGGCGGCACTGTACACCATGCCCTTGTCCTCGTAGGGAACGAACCTGAGGTCGGCTGGGCAGTTGGTCTGCTCCCACATGAGCGTCCCCGCATCTCCTGCCACCTGCGCGCCGTAGAAGTCGTTGGCTACCTTGCTGTAATTGAGGTCGACGATGGCGCGGGGGTAGCTCAGGACCACGCTCCCCGCAAGGTCGATCTTGGCGCCCGAGAGCTCCGGCTCCCAGGGGAGCGGGATGGTGAGCAGGCTCGCGCTCACGCGCTCGGGGCGCCCGAACAGCGCGATTGCAGGCTCGACGGCGTAGACGCCGATGTCCATGAGGCCGCCCTCCGAGAGCGCGGGATCAAACTGGTTAACGTGCTCCCCCGCCCTGAGCTTGGCGATGCGCGAGGTGACCTTGCCATACCGGAAGGTCGCCTGGCTCACCCTGCCCACGCGGGCGAGGTTTGCCGCCACGTTATGGAAGCCCGGAGTGTGGAGGTTGCGCATGGCCTCCATGCATACGACCCCCGACTCGTGGGCGCGCGCGAACGCCTCGGTCGCCTCGCGCTCGTTTGACGCGAAGGCCTTCTCGACCAGGACGTGCTTGCCCCCTTGGGCGAGAAGCGACGCCTGCCTTGCGTGTGCCCCGTTGGGAGAAGCCACGTAGACGGCGTCGACCTGGTCCGACGCTGCAAGTGCATTCAGGTCGTCGAACGCAAGGGTTGCCCCGCGAGACTCGCCGAACTCCTTGGCACGGGAGAGGTCGCGCGAGTACGCCGCAACGTAGCGCGTGCCAGGAACCTCCGCCAGCGCGGCGACAAACCGCTCGGTGATGGCACTGGTACCAATGGTCGCAAACCTGACGTCTGTCATGCTGTCTCCCGTCTCTGGCGATGCTTCTTTCTCAGAGGGATTATCCCGCATTCCTCCCCTACGGACACTCCCGGCGGAAACGGGGCAACGAGAGGCCATGGCACGCGGAGACAACGCACCAGCACACCCCTTGCGGGGCACACCCTATTCTTAGCCTATTGACATCCTGACGTGGCGAACGTGACTCATGGCCCAAGCGCTGTACGTGGGACCCGCACGCATTTCAGCCCCCCTAGCACGGCGGCTTCGCGGACATTTTACCATCATAGTTTATTACTTGATGTTTTGACGGCAGTGCAGCGACCCTCCGCGCGCGGGGGGAATCGCCTGGTCCGGAAGGGGGATGACCCGCCCCATCCTTAGCCCATTGATTCCCCGTCGGGATTGTCGCGGCATGGAGCCTGGGCGGCGGGATGCTGGGTAAGACGCACACTAACTCGAAAACACCGCCGCCAGCGTCTGTATGGCAGGTGATGCCGATGACCAGGAACGGAACAGACCCTTCCTCGAGGGCAACCAACCCCGCGAGGGTGAATTGCCCTCTCCCCCTCTTTGGCCTTGAGGGGTCGCAACGCGACAGCCAACCGGGCGGACGGCTTGGCATCAGCCCAAATGCCGGCAACGAAGGTCGCCGGCACGCTCAGCGTCCCGAGGTCCCTAAGCCTCTCCGTTGCCCTCCCGGGCGAACAGAGCCCTGTGGCGCAGAATCGGGACCACCAGGATCAGGGCGACGACGACCAAGCTAAAGCAGAGCAGGAAGAGCGTCCAAGCGCACTCCTCGCCCACCCCCATCACGATGCAGGCAAGGCTCACCAGGTAAGTCGCCACGACGACGATGGGGAGGCCGACCTCCCACAGCCAGGAGGCCACCGCGGAAGCCGCGGAGGAACGTCCCTCTCCCCTAGCGGCGCCAATCCCCGCACGCCCGTCGCGCGGACGGCTTCCAGAGATGCCCGAACGATTGGAAAGAGCGATGGTAGTCATGGTTGCCACCCCCCATGGGAAGACTCTGACCAGCTACCATCTAGTTTGTATCCGCGCAGTTTATGGGGGAAATACGCGACGGTAATGAATCTGTAAGCCGTCGCGGCGGCAGGGGAGGCCCACACGCCCGCCCCCCCGCCGCCACGCGAGTTGCCTACGCGGAGTGGACCGCCTCCGCCATCGAGCGCACGTACTTCTCGACGTAGGGGACGCACCCCTCGCCATGCTCCGCCACAATGCGGACGATGGCGGAGCCCACGATCGCGCCATCGGAGACCGCCGCCATCCGTGCCGCCTGCTCGGGCGTACTGATGCCAAACCCAACCGCGACGGGGATGCTCGAGGCCTCGCGCACGAGCTCAACCATGCCGGCGATGTCCGTCGTGATCTTGGAGCGAACGCCCGTGACGCCGAGCGAGCTCACGCAGTACACGAACCCCTTCGCCTCCCGCGCGATGCTGCGGACGCGCTCGTGCGAGGTGGGGGCGATGAGGCTCACGAGCTCCAGGCCCTCCGCGGCCAGGGGCTCGGAGAACTCCGCCTTCTCCTCAAAGGGGACGTCCGGGAGGATGACGCCCTGGACCCCCGCCTTGGCGGCGTTTGCGGCAAAGCGCTCGGTGCCGTAGCCAAAGACCACGTTGGCGTAGGTCATGAACACCAGGGGCACGGTGAGACCCCTGCCACGCACATGCTCGACCATCGCAAGGATGGAGTCGGTGGTGACGCCACCCGAGAGCGCGCGGATGTTGGCCTCCTGGATGACGGGACCCTCGGCCGTGGGGTCGCTGAACGGTATGCCCAGCTCGATGAGGTCGGCACCCGCCCGCTGCATGGCGAGAAGCGCCTCCTCGGTAACGTCGAGCGAGGGATCCCCACAGGTGGTGAATGGCACAAATGCCTTCTTGCGGCTCCCGACCGCGGCCGTGAATGCGTCCTTGATGCTAGTCATGGAGGTCCTCTCCCCTGTAGCGGGCGATGGCCGCCACGTCCTTGTCGCCACGCCCGGACAGCGTGACGATGATGATCTGGTCCTTGTCCATGGTCGGCGCGAGCTTCATGGCATACGCCACGGCGTGCGCGCTCTCGATCGCGGGGATGACGCCCTCCTGCCTGGACAGGTACTCAAAGGCGTCCACCGCCTCGTCGTCGGTGATGCCCACGTACTCGGCGCGGCCCGTGTCATGCAGCATGGCGTGCTCGGGGCCAACGCCCGGATAGTCGAGGCCGGCACTGATGGAGTAGACGGGAGCGATCTGGCCGTACTCGTCCTGGCAGAAGTAGCTCTTCATGCCATGGAAGATGCCCACGCGACCGGTCTCGATGGTCGCCGCGGTCTCCTTGGTATCGATCCCCCGACCGGCAGCCTCGCATCCGATGAGACGAACGCCCTCGTCGGGAATGAAGTGATAGAAGCTGCCCATGGCGTTGGAGCCGCCGCCCACGCAGGCGATGACCGCATCTGGGAGCCTGCCCTCCGCCTCGAGGATCTGCGCGCGGGCCTCGCGACTGATCACGGCCTGGAAGTCACGGACGATCATGGGGAACGGATGCGGACCCATGGTAGAGCCGATGAGGTAGTGGGTGTCGTCGATGCGGCTGGTCCACTCGCGCATGGCCTCGGACACCGCGTCCTTGAGGGTGCCGGTGCCGGACGACACGCCACGCACCTCGGCGCCCAGCAGACGCATGCGGTACACGTTGAGCGCCTGGCGCTCCATGTCCTTCACGCCCATGTACACCACACACTCCATGCCGAGAAGCGCCGCCACGGTGGCGGTTGCCACGCCATGCTGGCCGGCGCCCGTCTCGGCAATCAGGCGGGTCTTGCCCATGTACTTGGCGAGAAGCGCCTGGCCAAGAGCGTTGTTGATCTTGTGTGCGCCAGTGTGGTTGAGGTCCTCTCGCTTGAGGTACACCTTGGCGCCACCCAGGTCCCTCGTCATGTTCTTTGCGAAGTAGAGCAGGGAGGGACGGTTTGCGTAGTTGTTGAGCAGGTCGGTGAGCTCGGCGTTGAACGTAGGATCGTCCTTGTACCGGTCGTAGGCTTCCTCGAGCTCGATCACGGCGTTCATGAGGGTCTCAGGAATGTACTGCCCCCCGTGAATCCCGAACCGACCCCGAGAGGTCGCGGAGTTGCTCATCTCTTCCCCTAACTGCGGCCACGGCCGCTCGCATCTTCCCGGGGTCCTTGAGCCGGTCGGTCTCGATGCCCGAGCTCATGTCCACGCCCCAGGGGTGGAACCTGTCTATTGCCTCACCCACGTTCTGCGGGTCGAGGCCCCCCGCCAGGATGAAGGGCCGCTCGACGCCCTGGATGAGGGACCAGTCGAAGGCCTTTCCCGAGCCGGCGCCACCGTCCAGGAGGACGATGTCGGCCTTCGACTCGTTCGCACGATGCACGTCGTCGGGCGTGCGGACGCGGATTGCCTGGCAGATGGGTATGTCAACGAGCTCGCGGAGAAACACGATGTAGGGGTTTCCCTCGTTGCCGTGCAGCTGGACCATGTCCAGCACCGTGTCGGCCAGCTCGGAGACCAGTCCGAGCGGCTCGTCCACGAAGACCCCCACCGCGGGGACTCGGGGATCGAGCCTGTCGACCAGCTGCTGGAGCCGGTCGCGGTCGACGTGCCTGTGCGAGCTCGGGTAGTCCACGATGAAGCCACAGAGGTCCGGGAGCACCTCGTTCACCACGTCTATGTCCTGCTCGCGGAACATCCCGCAAAGCTTGACGTGCGTACGCTCGCTCCCCTCGTCCAGGAGCTCTCGCATCCTGACGGTGGACATGCGACGGTTGTTCATCACGGAACCTCTCCCCTCAGCTCGGCAAGTGCGGCTGACTTGTCATTCTGGCGCATGAGGGTCTCTCCCACGAGCACCGCATCGACGCCCGCATCATATAGGCGGCGAATGTCATTGGCATCCCTCACGCCGCTCTCCGAGACGAAGAGGCGCTCGGGCCCAACGAGCGGGCGAAGGCGGATGCTGTTGCCAAAGTCGACCTTGAAGGTGCGGAGGTCACGGTTGTTGACGCCCACCACGCGCGCACCGGCCGCAATGGCCCGGGGAACCTCCTCCGGGGCATAGGCCTCCACCAGCGCGGAGAGCCCCAGCTCGTGGGCGAGCGAGACGTAGTGCGCCAGCTGCTCGTCGGTGAGGATGGAGCAGATGAGGAGAACCGCATGCGCGCCAAGGACCTTGGCCTGGTAGACCATGTACTCGTCCACCACAAAGTCCTTGCGCAGGACCGGGATCGAGACGGCGTCCGCGATGGCGGAGAGGTACTCGTCCCTCCCCTGGAACCAGAACGGCTCGGTGAGGCAGCTTATCGCAGCCGCGCCCGCCGCCTCGTACTCGCGGGCGATGGCGACGGGGTCAAAGTCTTCCGCGATGACCCCCTTGGAGGGGGACGCCTTCTTGCACTCGCAGATGAACGACATGCCGGGTGCCCAGAGCGCGCGCTCAAACGGGAAGCGGAACGAGCCGCCGCTCTCGAGCTCCTTCTCGGCGAGGCCGCGCGCCTCACCGGCAACCTGGTCGAGGGGCCTCTCCTCCCGCTCGTGGGCGATACGCTCGCGGGTTCGCTCCGCGATGGTCTGGAGGATGTTCCCGTGCTCCCTCATCAGCGGTTGCTCTCTTCCACGAACGCATCCAGCGTGCGGAGCGCGGAACCGTCGTCCACCGAAACGCCCGCCTTGGCAACACCCTCGGCGATGGAGTCGGCAATGCCGCTCACGTACAGGGCGGCACCTGCGTTGAGGACGGCCGCGTCGCGCTTGGGGCCGCGGTCCTCGCCCGAGAGGATCGAGCGCACGGTGGCGGCGTTCTCCTCGGGGGTGCCGCCGAGCAGCTCCTGCTTTACACAGCGAGCGAGGCCAAAGTCCTCGGGTGCGATGGTCAGGGTACGATAGTAGCCGTCACGCAGCTCGCAGGCGCTCGTGGGGGCGGAGAGCGAGATCTCGTCCATGCGATCCTGTCCATAGACCACGAGCGCACGCCTCACCCCAAGGTTGGAGAGAACCTTTGCGATGGGCTCCACGAGGTACTCGTCGTACACGCCCAGGAGGAAGTAGGCGGGCTTGGCCGGGTTGGTGAGCGGCCCCAGGATGTTGAAGACGGTGCGAATGCCCAGCTCCTTGCGGATGGGGCCAACGTAACGCATGGCGCTGTGATACCTCTGGGCAAAGAGGAACGCCATGCCGCAGGAATCGAGCTCGGAGCGGACCTTGTCCGGATCCTGGTCGAGGTTGACGCCCAGCGCCTCCAGGCAGTCCGCGGTGCCGCACTTGGAGCTTGCCGCGCGGTTGCCGTGCTTGGTAACCTTGGCACCCGCCCCGGCGCAGATGAGCGCCGCGGTGGTGGAGATGTTGAAGGTGTTGGAGCGGTCCCCGCCCGTGCCCACGATCTCGAGCGTGTCGACGCCCGGGTGCTCGACCGGCGTCGCCAGCTCCCGCATGGCGGCGGCGCAACCCGAGATCTCGTCGATCGTCTCGGCCTTGGTCGACTTGGTGGAGAGCGCCGCGAGGAACGCCGCGTTCTGGGTGGGGCTGGTCTCGCCGCTCATGATTTCGCGCATGGTGGCGTAGGCCTCGTCGTAGGTGAGGTCCTCCTTGGACACGATCTTCTCGATTGCTTCCCTGATCATCCTGATGTCTCCCTGTCACTTGAGAACTGACTGTTTCTGCCCTGCGCCTCGTGCCGATGCTGCAACCCTACAAGTCGCCCGAGCACCATCGGTCCACCACGTCGAGGAAGTTCCTCGCCATGGCCGGACCCTCCGCCGTCATGACCGACTCGGGGTGGAACTGGACCCCAAAGGTCGGCGCCTCGACGTGCTGGACGGCCATGACCTCTCCGTCGTCCGTGGTCGCAGTCACGCGCAGGCATGCAGGCATGGACGCCGCATCGGCAGCGAGCGAGTGGTAGCGAGCCACGGTGGTGGGTGAGTCGATGCCGCGGAACAGCTCGCAATCCCGATCAAGCGTCACCTTCGACGCCTTGCCATGCATGATCGCCGAGGCATACGTGACCACGCCACCAAACGCCTCCACGATTGCCTGGTGACCCAGGCACACTCCCAGGATGGGAACCGTACCGGTGAGGGTGCGAACCACGCCCTCGCAGATGCCCGCGTCAGAGGGACGGCCGGGCCCCGGCGAGAGCACCACCGCGTCGGGCGAGAGGCCCTTGAGCTCCTCCACCGTGAGCTCGTCGTTGCGCACTACGCGGATGTCCGGATCGATGGAGCCCAGGAGCTGGTACAGGTTGTAGGAGAAGCTGTCATAGTTGTCGATGAGGCAGATCATCGGTCGATGCCCCCCTCCGAGGCCTCGATGGCGCGAACCACCGCGCGGGCCTTGTTGCGGCACTCCTCAAACTCGTGCTCGGGAACGCTGTCCGCGACGACGCCCGCGCCGGACTGAACGCAGACCTCCCCGTCCTTCTTGTATGCCAGGCGGATGCCGATGCAGGTGTCCAGGTTGCCGGCAAAGTCCAGGTAGCCGATGGCTCCCCCGTAGATGCCGCGCTTGTAGCCCTCCAGGTCGCGGATGATCTGGCAGGCGCGGAGCTTGGGAGCGCCCGAGAGGGTGCCCGCGGGGAGGATGGAGTCGACGGCGTCCACCGCGTCCTTGTCCTGGGCGATGCAGGCGCTCACCGTGGACCCGATGTGCATCACATGGGAGAAGCGCAGGATCTTGTGGAACTCGTCCACGTGGACGCTCCCCAGCTCCGCCACGCGCCCGAGGTCGTTTCTCCCCAGGTCGACGAGCATGTTGTGCTCCGCGAGCTCCTTCTCGTCCGAGAGGAGGTCGCGCTCCAGGCGCTCGTCCTCCTCGGGCGTCGCGCCACGCGGGCGCGTGCCGGCGAGCGGGTAGGTGAACAGGCGCCCGTCGGTAAGACGCGCCAGGGTCTCGGGGCTCGCACCCGCCAGCTCCAGGTCATCGCTCGTAAAGTAGAACATGTACGGACTGGGGTTCTCGGCCCTGAGCAGGCGATAGGCGTCAAAGAGGCTGCCCGTAGCCGATGCCGTGACGGGGTCGCTCAGCACCACCTGGAAGATGTCGCCCTCGTGGATGTGATGTTGCGCGGTGCGGACCATCTCGCAGTAGCGCTTGCGCGAGAAGCGGGGCTCGAGCGGCTCCGCGAGCTTGAGCGGCTCGAACTTGGCCGGCTCCCCATGGCGCAGGATGTCCTCCATGCGGTCCAGGCGTCCCTCCGCCTCGCGGTAGCCCCGCTCGAGGTCGCCCCGGGTGGGGACGCCCGTCACCAGCACCACGCGCTGGCGGTACGAGTCGAAGGCGATCACGTCGTCAAAGAGCATGAGGTCCATGTCGAGGAAGTCCGCGTGGCCCATATCGCCGCCGCGCAGCGTCGGCTCGCTGTACTTGAGGTAGTCGTAGGAGAAGTACCCCACCAAGCCGCCACAGAACGGCGGGAATCCGTCGAGCTGGGGGCTGCGATGCGCCGCCAGCACCTCGCGCAGGAAGGCGCCCGGGTGATCGACGTGGCTGGTCTCGACCTCTGGAGCCGTCCCCTCTCCCCCGCCCATGGCCGGCCTGCCGAGGTTCCTGCGGACCTTCAGCTCACCGTCCAGGCAGGTGACCTCCATGCTGGGGTCAAGGCCCAGGAACGAGAAGCGCCCGGAGCGCTCGTCGGGCTCGGCGCTCTCGAGCATGAACACGTGATGGCTCGCCCCGCGAAGGCGCCGGACCGCCTCGATCGTGGTGAAACCGTCCGAGAGGATCTCGCGGCGGACGGGGATCCTCTCGTACTCCCCCCTCTCCGCGATCCGACGGACCTCCTCAAGCGATGGGTGCATGCTCACCTCCCACTTTCCTCGAGAACGGAAGGGACCCGCCCCCGACGTCGTCTACAGATGCAGATTCGTCAAGGACGGGTCCCTGGGACTCGCGGTGCCACCTTGGTTCATGGGCTTGGCCCACGCGCTTTGCAAGACGCTGTCACGTCTCTGGCAACTGACGTATGCCCTCACGTCGCAGCCTACTCGGCAGGAGCATTTGCCCCTTCCTTTGGGTGCGCCCTCAGCGGCCCAATCAACGCCCCGCATCTCGTCCTGGATCTCAGCACCCCAGAATCTCTGTGCGCGCGTGTGGCGTCTACCTTCCGCTTCTTAGGTTTGGTAATGCGTATTCGATTGGTTCGTACTCTAGCGCCCGCCTGTCGGCGATGGAGAAACAGTTCACAGTCAGGCAACAATGCGCCCCGGGGCCGTCACAGACCCTCGGGAAATCTGAAGGGGCACCCGCCGCCTAGGCATCCCCGCGAGCGAAGGCGCAGATCATCTCGTTGGTGAGGCTCGACGTGTCGGGGAGGCTCAGGGGGAGGTCCGAGCGATCAAACCAGCGGCCAAGCTTGAGCTCGTGACGGTCGAGGGTGATGCGGGAATCGCCCTCCACGTCGCAGAAGTAGCCGCTCAGGACGGTCTGAGTGAACGGCCAGGGCTGGCTCTTGTAGTAGCGGAGGTTGCCCACGCGCAGGCCGACCTCCTCCATGACCTCACGTCTGACGCAGTCCTCCATGCTCTCGCCCACCTCGACGAAGCCGGCGACGAGGGCGTAGTTCTTGTACTCTCGCCCGGCGTACTTGGTGAGGACGATCCTGTCGCCGTCGGTGACACCCACGATCACCGCCGGACTGATGCGCGGGTACACCACGTTGGAGCAGTGCGGGCAGGCGAGCTCGCGGCTGGTTGCCACGTGCTGGAGTGGGGTGCCGCACACGCCGCAGAACCGGTTGTGGCGGTACCAGTCCCACAGGTGGTAGCCGGTGATCGCGGCAAAGGCCATCCACCGCGGCTCAAGGTAGCGGAACTCGCGGATGGGGGCAAAGGAGAAGCCCGCGGGCACCGGGACCTCCAGGCCGTCCGGCTCGCCGGGATCTGGGGCGATCGGGACGGGCGCCCCCTCTCCCATGCCCCCCGTCACGCGGCAGTCGGCAAGGAAGAACTCGTTGTCATCAATCGCAAACAGATAGCGGGGATGGAGCTGCGCGACGGAGGCTCCCCACTCGGAGAGCCGTGGCAGCTCGAGCCCGCCGTCGCGCACGGCATACAGGGCAAGCCCCTGGTGGTACGCGAGGACGAAGCTCCTCCCTGTGGGCGAGTCAGTGCGATAGGTCCGGTCGAAGCGATGGTCCCCTATGTCTTGGATCACGTGCGACGCTCTCCTCTACAGGATCTCCTGGAACACGCCCCGCAGGGCGGGATAGATGCGGCGCCAGGTATCATAGCGCCCATTGTAGAGGGAGACCACCTCACGGTTTGGCTCCACGGTCCCCTTGGTGTGGACAAGGGCCCTCGCGCACTGCGCCACGTCCCCGTAGGCCCCACAACACACGCTGGCGAGCATCGCCGCCCCCATCGCCGGCGCCTGCTCGGTCTGCGTGATGCGCAGGGGAATCCCCAGGACGTCGGAGATGATGGAGAGCCACAGGCGGCTCCTCGCGCCGCCTCCACAGATGGTGGACGAAGAGACGTCCAGCTCCTCCTCGCGAGCGATGCAGGCGCAGTCACGCAGCGCGAAGGCGACGCCCTCAAGCACCGCCTGCGTGAGGTCCGCGCGCGTGCTCGTGGCGCGCATCCCCACGAAGGCCCCGCGGGCGCGCGGGTCGTTGTGCGGGGTCCTCTCGCCCATGAGGTACGGGAGGAAGAACACGTCGTTCTGCCCAAGCGCCGCGAGCGAGATGGCGCCCTGCTCCGCGGTGTAGTCTTCCGTCTGGAGCACGTTGCCCATCCACCACTCGTTGCAGCCGGCTGCCGTGAGGATGCAGCCCATGAGGTTCCAGCCGCCCTCCGCGTTGCAGAAGCAGTGCAACTTGTTGTCCTTGTCCTCATGGTAGCTGGCCATGTTCATGAGGATGGTCCCGGCGGTTCCCAGGACGATGTTGCAGCTGCCCTCACCCACGGCGCCCGCGCCAACGGCGGCGGAGGCGTTATCCCCCGCGCCGGCACACACCCTCACCGTCCTGGGCAGGCCCAGGCGGTCGGCGACCTCGGGAAGCAGGGTGCCAACCTCCTCCCAGCTCTCGCACAGGCGCGGCATCTTGGCACGCCACAGGCCGCACAGACCCAGCATGTGCTTGCTCCAGCAGCGGTTGCGGACATCCAGGAGCAGCGTCCCGGACGCGTCCGAGTAGTCCGTGACGTACTCGCCCGTAAGACGGAAGGTGATGTAGTCCTTGGGGAGCATGATCTTGCGGATGGCCGAGAAGTGCTCGGGCTCCTCCTCGCGGAGCCACAGCAGCTTGGGGGCAGTAAAGCCCACGTAGGCGACGTTGCCGGTGTAGCGGGCGATTGCCTCCCGCCCGATGTCCCTGTTGAGGCACCCCACCTGGTAGTGGCTGCGGCTGTCGTTCCACAGGATGGCGGGACGGATCACGCGGTCCCGAGCGTCCAACGTGACAAGCCCGTGCATCTGTCCGCAACACCCGATGCCGGTGACCTGGCTTGCGTCCACGCCCTCCAGGAGCTCGGGAATGCCGTTGCACACGGCGTCCCACCAGTCGTCTGGATTCTGCTCGCTCCATCCCGGCTGCGGCATCGCGGTGGAATAGCGTCTGCTCACCACCGAGCGGACCCCACCACCCTCGTCCATCAGCAGCAGCTTGGTCGCAGACGTCCCAACGTCAATCCCGATGAAATACATGACAGCGCCACCTTCCGGTCTTTCCCAGGCGAGAAGGCCCCCGCCGTTTCCGGCGCCCCCAGAGGCACCCTGCCATTCTAGGCATGGAACAGCCCGCCACGCCCGGGGCTTTCGGCGGCGTGTAGCACGTTTCGGCGAGGGTGGCGGCTTCGTCCTACAGCTCTCATAAACAGGACTAAACACTTATGTGGAAATCGCTCGGTCCGATCGTGGTCGCAGACGGCTCGCCAGGGAGAAGAGACAGTCCCCCCGGGTTTGCCTTGACACACATCCCATTGGTGGATTGCCGCAGTTGAATGGATGTTTTAGAGGTGGTCTCCGCCCGTGTTCCTCCCCCCAGGAAATGCGATGACCGCTGAGCGAGAAGATTGTCTCATTTAAACAAAACCGAACAAATTAGCCTCATCCATGGTTTATTGTTTTCCTCGGTTTTAGGTTTTCTTCTTCGTTAGGTTCCGATTTGGAGGCCACCGTGAAGGTTGGGGTTCGCGACATTAGCCGTCGCACGGGATTCTCCCCCGCCACCGTCTCCAACGCCCTCAACCACAAGCGGGGCGTGAGCAAGAAGACGGCGGAGGCAATCATCAAGGCTGCCCAGGAACTGGGCTACCAGCGTCCCAACAAGCTCGAGAAGATCGTCTTCATCGTGGCGAGGAAGAGCGGCCGCGTGCTGGACGAGTCGGACTTCCACCCCATCGTTATCAACGGGGTGGAGCGCGAGGCAAGGTGCCATGGCCTCTCGACCAACTACGTCACCGTCGACCTCCTGGACCCCGAGAGCGGTCCCCTGCTGCACGAGATGTGCCAGGACCCCACCAACGGAATCGTTCTTTTGGGAACCGAGATGGAGGAGGGCGACTACGCCCCGTTTTACGGCTCCGTGGCACCCCTCGTGATCGTGGACGGCTGGTGCGTCCGCGACTTCATAGAGTCCATCGTGATCTCTAACGAGAGCTCGGCCTACCGCGCCGTGCGCTACCTCATCGACAAGGGCCACACGCGCATCGGGTACCTGCGTGGAGACCTCCAGATCCGCAACTTCCCCCTGCGCAAGCGCGGCTACCTGCTCGCCCTGCGCGAGGCGGGCCTGGAGTTTGACCGCCGCTACGAGGTGACCGTGGGAACCACCATCTCCACCGCATACGAGGCCTCGCGCAAGTGGGTCGCGGCAAACAACGACCTCCCCACCGCGTTCTTCGCCGAGAACGACGTGATGGCGTGCGGCATGATGCGCGCGCTCCTGGAGGCAGGCTATCGCGTGCCGCAGGACGTCTCGTTCGTGGGCTTTGACGACCTGCCCCTGGCAACCGCCATGCTCCCCGCGCTCACCACCCTGCACGTGCCCAAGCACGACATTGGCGAGATCGCGGTGCGCAAGCTCATCGAGCAGGTCCGCGACCCGCACGACTACGTGTGCACCACGCACATCTCCGCCCGCTTCGTCGAGAGGGACAGCGTCGCGCAGGTCTAGGGGGCGCGGGTCAGGTACGATGGAGCCCAAGGTCGCGCGCTCCCACACCTCTGCTTGGGGGACGCAGCTCGTTCTGAGCAGCGGCTCACCCCGAGTGGGGTGTTAAAGGGGTGTCAGAGAGGAGCCGGTGAGGTGGGGCTTCACGGCTGAAAGCGTCTCCGGGCAAGCGTCGAGACGCCACTGCTTAACTCTCCCCGACCCCGTGCGGACGGGACGGTGTGCCCGCTTAGCTGCACTAGCCCTCTAGCGGATTCCGCGTTCTGATGCTTAGCCCTCCTGGCCCTCTTGTGGATTTCGCCTCCAAATGCTTAGCATCCCTAGCCCTCACGCAGACGAGAGAGGCCGAAATCCACACGAGGCAGGGAATCATTAAGCACGCACCCGCCGAATCCGCAGGAGGCCTAGGGGTGTTAAGCCCGCAGGAGACCCGGACTCCCGCAGGCGCCAGGATTTCTTGTGGTGAGTGTTCCTGCCGACCGAGGGGCAGTGCCCTGGGATCCATCCAGAACGGACCCTCCCCCCTGGCAGGAGGGGATGACCCCGACCTGCGTAGGGCACACATGCCGGATGGGCACCGACCCCTTCCATTCTTTGACTCTGGCACTCCATGGCTTGCGGGAGAGCGCGGACTTCCCGCCCCCCTCCCCTGGAAGGGAACTCCCCATCCGTGGCGATGCTCCTTGCTGGGAGGGGTAGGGAAACAGCCCTATCCATTCATTGACCTCGGGAGCCTACCTCCCGCAAGGAGTCACGGACCTCCCGCCTCTTGCACGGGATCTCATTCTGAGAGAAGTCCCAAGAACGTGGCCACGAACGCAAACGCCTACAAGCAAAAGGGGCCTCCCGCACCCGAAGACGGTGCGGGAGGCCCCTTGCCAGTGGAGTGCTCGCCTGGTGCGTGGAAGAGGGCCGCGGGCACGTTGCTCGCCCCTCTCCCCCGCCGGCTAGCAGACGCTACTCGTCGTTGTCGCCGCCGGTGGAGGACATGGCCGCCGCGGAGTTGTCCTGGTGGCCGGTGACCTCGCGCCAGACCCACTCGGTGAAGCGCGGGTGATCGTAGCCGTTGTCAACCGCGAACTGGAAGGCCTCGTCGCGGAAGTCGCGCCACTCCTTGATCTGCTTTGCCCACTTCTTGGCATCCAGGATCTCGAGCGCATGCGACGCGAGCGCCCAGCGGTCCATCTCGTTGAGGCGAAGCATGTCGTACGGGGTGGTCGTGGAGCCCTCCTCCATGTAGCCGTGCACGTGGAAGTTGTCGTGGTTGGGACGACCGTGGATGAGGCCGTACACCGTGTGCGCGTAGGCATGGAAGGCGAAGAGCACGGGTACGTCCTCGCCAAAGAGCTGCTTGAAGCGCTCGTCGGAGATGGCCTCGTCGTTCTCCTCGCTGTCCTGGATGGAGAGGAGCTTGACCACGTTGACGAAGCGGACCTTGATGCCCAGGTCCTGCAGCGCGTCAGAGGTGGCGAGCATCTCGAGCGTTGGGACGTCGCCGCAGCAGGCGAGCACGATGTCGGGCTTCTCGCCCGCAGCGGTGTTGCCCGCCCACTCCCACTCTGCCACGCCCTCGGCGAGCTCCTGCTTGGCCTCGTCGATGCTCTGGAAGGTCGGCGAGGGCTGCTTGCCGGCGAAGATCGCGTTGATCTTGTTGGTGGACTTGTAGGCCTCCTCGCCAACGCACAGGAGCATGTTGGCATCGGCCGGGTAGTACACCTGGACGATGTGGTCGTTGTGGAAGTTCTTGTTCAGCAGCACGTCCACAAAGCCGGGGTCCTGGTGGCTGAAGCCGTTGTGGTCCTGACGCCAGACGTGGCTGGTGAGCAGGATGTTGAGGCTGGAGATGGGCTTGCGCCAGGGGATGTGGCGAACGGTGGCCTCGAGCCACTTGGCGTGCTGGTTGACCATGGAGTCGACCACGTGGATGAACGACTCGTACGAGCTCCACACGCCATGACGGCCGGTGAGCAGGAAGCCCTCGAGGAGCCCCTCGCACTGGTGCTCGGACAGCTGCTCGATGACCGAGCCGGTGCTGCTGAGGTACACGTCGTTCTCGGGGTCGGCGTTGAAGCCGGCGTCCCACTGCTTATCGGTGAGCTTGTACGCCGCCTGAAGGCGGTTGGACGCGGTCTCGTCGGGCCCGAAGAGACGGAACTTGGTGAGGTTGAGCTTGAGGACGTCGGCGGTGTAGTTGCCAAACACGCGAGCCGCCTCGGTCATGCCCCAGCCATGGCCCTTCTCCTTGACCGGGATCTCGTAGTCGTGGATGTCGGGCAGCGTGAGGTCCTCGAGGAGCAGGCCGCCGTTGGCGTTGGGGTTGGCGCCCAGGCGCAGGTCGCCCTTGGGCATGAACTCGGTGACCTCGGGACGCATGGTGCCGTTCTCGTCCCACAGCTCCTGCGGACGGTAGCTGCGCAGCCAGGTGCGAAGCACGCGGAAGTGCTCGTGGGTGTCCTTGGCGGACGCCAGGGGCACCTGGTGGGCACGCCAGCTGCCCTCGGTCTTCTTGCCGTCGATGTACTTGGGGCACGTCCAGCCCTTGGGGGTGCGGAAGATGATCATGGGGTACTCGGGGCGGGCGGTCTCGCCGGCAAGGGCACGCCACTTGATGTCACAGATCTCGTTGAACACCTGCTCCAGCAGCGCGGCAAAGCGACGGTGGATCGAGATGTGGCTCTCGTCATCAAACCCAGCGGTGAACGTGTAGGGGTGATAGCCCATGCCACGGAAGAACTCGTCGCGCTCCTCATCGCTGATGCGGGCGAGGATGGTGGGGTTGGCGATCTTGTAGCCGTTGAGGTGCAGGACGGGCAGAACGATGCCATCGGTGACGGGGTTGATCAGCTTGTTGGTCTGCCAGGACGTGGCGAGGGGACCGGTCTCGGCCTCGCCGTCACCCACGACGGCGAACGCAAGCAGGCTGGGGTTGTTGAGGACGGCGCCGTAGGCGTGGGAGAGGGTATAGCCGAGCTCGCCGCCCTCGTGGATGGAGCCGGGGGTCTCGGGCGCAAAGTGGCTGGGGATGCCGCCGGGGTACGAGAACTGGCGGAAGAAGCGCTGCAGGCCAGCCTCGTCGTCGGTAATCTGCGGGTAGTGCTCGCGGTAGGTTCCGTCGAGCAGCGACTGGGAGGTGCCGGCAGGTCCGCCGTGACCCGGCCCCATGAAGAACACGACGCTCTGGCCGTGGTCGTGGATGAGTCGGTTGACGTGGCCCATCAGGAAGTTGATGCCGGGCGTGGTGCCCCAGTGGCCAACTAGGCGGTGCTTGACGTCGGCACGGCCGAAGTCGCGCGTCTCGCCCGTCTTCTCGTCAACGAAGTCCTTGCGCATGAGCGGGTTGCTGCGCAGGTAGATCTGGCCCACCGACATGTAATTGGCGGCACGCCAATACCTGTCGACCCAGGCCAGCTCCTCCTCGGCAACCGGTGCGTCGAGCTTCTTCCAAGGTGTTCCAAGCTCCTCGGCCATGAAGGCTTCCTTTCTTTGCCGCGCCCCGTGGGGCGCCCTTGTGACTGCTACGTGGTGCCTGATGGGTGCGGACGGCACCTACTCAGCCACGTCCTCGCCCTTGCTCTTGAGGAAGGCGACGAGACCCGCCTTGATCTCGGGCTTGTCGACGACGTTGCGGATGCCGACCACGTAGGGCAGACCCTCCTTGCCCTGGAGGTCGATGGCCATGTCGGACATGGTGATTACCAGGTCGCCGTCAAAACCCTTGATGTCGTCGATCGTTCCACGCTCGGTCTGGATGGGATAGCCCTCCTCCGCGAGCACCTGATTCACGTTGACGTCGAGGATCTGGCTCATCGCGACCCCAGCGCGGCAGCACACCAGTGCCTTGTACTTCTCTGCCATGACTTGCTCCCTTCCGGCGCAAGAGACTCTCTCGCGCCAAGGCCCTCCCCCGTGCCCACGGCACCGCCGGGAGGCGCATGACTGCATCGGCCGACCGTGCGCAGCGCACGGCGTCTCTTCTCCTAGAAGAGTCCCATATCCTAACCTCACAGTCAATTTGGAACTAAATATTGTTGGGCTTTTTCTACCATCTTTTCTCATAGGCCGTTCAACACGTTTATTGACCTCATGATTGTTTTTGGAGCGATGTAAACGCTTGACACAACTTGTTTACCTGTACTGTTATGAGTCTCCCAAATATATATGAACGTTTTGAACCCAACATCGAGCGAATCGTTTATAAATTTCGTTTTTGCATAATTTTGCCGTAGTCTCTCAGTCGAGGCACAGATCGAGAGAAAAGAAGCCCCCGAAAACGACCACATGGTTCATAAAATGGTCGTTGGAATCAACTTGCGCGGCACGTAACCGCGCAGAGCGAGCGACGGAGGGGGGCACCGCATGCGGAGAAGCGAGTCCTTCGTAATGAAGCGTCGCGAGGACATAGTCCGCCTCCTCGAGGAGCGCGGGAGGATGGACGTCACGGACCTCGCCGAGCGCTTTGGGGTTTCGCCCCTGACCATCCGTCGCGACCTTGACTACCTGGAGTCGAGGCAACTCGTCTCGCACCAGTACGGTTCCGCAACCCTCGTGAACACGCTGGGGAGGCCCTCAGGCTCCCGTCGCGTCATGGCCAAGAGGGCAATTGCACGACGCGCGGCTGGCTTTGTGGAGGAGGGCGACGCGGTCTTTGTGAACGCCAGCTCCACGGCCCTCGACGTGGTCAACCACATCGAGGCGGAAGACGTCTCGGTCATCACCAACAACAGCAAGGTCATGCTCCTGCAGGGCCCACTCAAGCCCACCGTCCTCCTCACAGGCGGGGAGGCCGTGCCGCCGCGAGCCTCGCTCACGGGCCAGCTCGCGCTCGACACCATCGGGCGCTTCACCGCCACCAAGTGCTTCATCGGATGCAGCGGCATCAGCGCGAGGGTGGGCCTCACCTCCAACACCGCCCCAGAGCCCACCGTCGATGCGCTCATGCTCGCGCGATCCAGGGCGCACTTCGTCCTGCTCGACTCGGACAAGATCGGCGTTGAGTGCACCTATGCGTTTGGCACCGCCGCCGACGCCGGAACGGTCATCACCGACGACGGAGCGACCGACGAGCAGGTGGAGGAGCTCCTCTCCGCCGGCGTCCGAGAAGTCATAAGAGTCCCCCTGGAGCTTGAGCAGGAGGGGTAGCGGGAGTCCTGGGGACGAGCTGCAGGCGAGACGTGCCGCGCCTCTCCCCTGCCGTCGGTTTGGGCTGCGCGCACGGGGAATCGCACGTCTCACCCACCGAAACCTCGAGCCATGGTTCCCCCCGCCACGTTAAGGTGAAGGTGTCTATGCACGCACGTTGGCGGGAGGTAGCGGATGTCTGTCGAGACGCGTGGCTTTGGCAGGATGTCGGACGGCAGGGAGGCAAGCCTCGTCGTACTCTCCAACGGGGCGGGGATGCGCGTGGGCGTGTCACAGGTTGGCGCCTGCCTGCAGTCGGTGTTGGTACCTGACGGCAGGGGCAACCTGATCGACGTCCTCCTGGGGCGCGACGGCGCGCCCGGCTACGAGAACAACCCCTCACTCCTCGGCGCCATCGTGGGGCGGTGCGCAAACCGCATCGCAGGCGGCACCTTTGACCTTGGCGGCACCACCTTCCACCTTGCGAGGAACGAGGGGGAGAACAGCAACCACTCGGGCCCGCACATGTGGTTCGAGCGCCTGTGGACCATCGCCTCCGGCCCCGACCAGACCGCGGACGGTGGCGCTACCGTCACGATGGGCCTCCTGAGCCGCACGGGCGACCAGGGGTTTCCGGGCGCGGTCAACGTGAGGGTAACCTATACCCTCTGGGCGAACAACCGGCTGACCGTGCACTACGAGGCGGAGCCCTCGGCAACGACCATCATCAACCTGACCTGCCATGCGTACTGGAACCTCAACGGGCACGCGTCGGGCTCCGTGCTGGGGCACGCGCTTCAGCTTGAGGCGGAGAGGTACACGCCCGCGGACGAGCACCACATCCCAACGGGTCAGATCCTGGACGTCGCCGGCACACCGTTCGACTTCAGGGCCGCAAAGACCCTGGGCCGCGACGCCACACAGGCGGGAGAGGGGTACGACACCAACTTCGCCCTGCACAACGACGAGTGCGTGGAGCGCGTGGCGACGCTGGTGGGAGACCAGACGGGCATCACGATGGACGTCCACACCGATGCCCCGGGGCTCCAGGTCTACACCGGCAGGTGGTTGGACGACATCGGGAAGGGCGGCGCGCACTATCGCCCGTATGACGGCGTGGCGCTTGAGGCCCAGTTTTACCCGGACGCCATTCACCACAAGAACTTCCCGCAGCCGGTCTATGCGCCAGGACACCCATTCGTCTCCACGACGACGTTCGCGTTCGGCACGTCTGACTAGGCGGCTCTGGATATCAGAAGGTGCAGAAAAGGGGTGCCGGGCCCATCCGAGTCCGGCACCCCTTGCGTTCCCCCCTTCGCGGGGAGGGAGGCTACTTGCCCTGGCCGTAGTAGGCGTTGGGCCCATGCTTGCGCATGTAGTGCTTGTCGAGCAGGTACTGGGGGGCGAGCGCGTCCTCGATGGGCTTGCCCGCCGACACGCAGAGCTGCTCGGTATGGAGCGCCATCTTGGCGACCTCCTCGATCACCACGGCGTGATACACCGCCTGGGCGGCATCCTTGCCCCAGCTGAACGGGCCGTGGTTGCGCACGAGGCAGCCAGGGTGAGAGACCGGGTCGAGGTCCTTGAAGCCCTCGACGATGACCTTGCCCGTGTTGAGCTCGTAGGCCTCCTCGATCTCGTCCTTGGTGAGGCCGCGCATGCACGGAACCTCGCCATAGAAGTAGTCTGCCTGCGTGGTGCCGTAGCAGGGAATGGGGCGTCCTGCCTGGGCCCAGGAGACCGCCTGGCTAGAGTGGGTGTGGACGATGCCGCCGACGTTGTCCCACTGACGATACAGGTAGGCGTGCGTCGGGGTGTCGCTCGACGGGTTGAGGTCACCCTCGACGACATTGCAGTCAAAGTCGCAGACCACCATGCTCTCTGGCGTGAGCTCGTCGTAGGGCACGCCGGAGGGCTTGATCACAAAGAGGCCCCTCTCGCGGTCGACCTGTGACGCATTGCCCCAGGTGAACACAACAAGTCCGTACTTTGGCAGGTCCATGTTGGCCTCGTAGACCTGCTCGCGGAGCTCCTTCAGCATCATGTCGAGAAACCTTTCTCTGGATTGGAAGGACACCGGAAGTACCCGTGCTGCCCTCCCCATAGCCGACCTTCAGTTGCAGAGCCCTACGCCATCTGGCGCTCGAGCTCCCTCTCCGCCTCGTTGGCACGGCGGAAGTCTGCCAGCCAGGCGCGATAGCCCTCGACGTCCGCGGGATCGGGCTCCAGCGTGACCTGCTCCATGCCGCCAAACACCTTCTGATCGAGGTAGTGGGAGAGGGTCTCGCCCTCCTCCTTGTGAATCATGTAGGAGGCTGCGACCGCCTGGCCCCAGGCACCGCCCTCGCCCGCCGTCGCCATCACGGTGACGGGGGCGTCAAGCGCCGCCGCGAGGATGGACTGCGCGACCTTGGGGGTCTTGAAGATGCCGCCGTGACCATACAGGCGGTCGATCTTCACACCCTCCTCGCGCAGGGCCTCGTTGCCCACGGCCAGCGCACCGAACGCGGCCATGATGTGCTCGCGCATGAAGTTGGCGATGGTCAGGCGAGCATCTGGCCTGCGGGCAAACAGAGGATAGCCGGTCTGAACGCCCATGACCGTCTCGCCCGAGATGAACGGGGTCGAGACCAGGCCGCCTGCGTCCTTCTCGCCCTCGAGTGCCTTGTTGAACAGGGTCGTGAACACCTGGCCCTTGTCGACCTCCTGGCCCATGGCGCGGGAGTAGTCAACGAGCAGGTTGACCCAGTCGTTGATGTCGGAGGTGCAGTTGTTGCAGTGGACCATGGCCACGGGATCGCCCACCGGGGTGGTGACCAGGTCGATCTGCGGCACGGTGGCATCCTTGAGCGCGTGCTCCAGCACGACCATGGAGAAGACCGAGGTGCCGGCCGAGACGTTGCCGGTGCGCGGGGCCACGCTGTTGGTGGCGATCATGCCCGTGCCCGCGTCTCCCTCGGGCGGGCAGACGGGGCAGCCTGCCTCGAGGTCGCCGTCGTGGTCGAGGAACCTCGCGCCCTCGGGGGTCAGATGACCTGCCACGTCACCCGCGACGAGCACCCTGGGGAGAAGGTCCTCGACCTTCCACGAAACGCCCTTCTCCGCCACGAGCTGATCGAAGGCGGCAATCTTCTGTGCGTCGTAGTCGTGGGTCTGGGAGTCGATGGGGAACATGCCCGAGGCATCGCCCACGGAGAGGACATGCTCGCCAGTGAGGCGACGGTGCGCGTAGCCCGCGAGCGTGGTGAACGACGCGATGTGGGGCACGTGCTCCTCGCCATCCAGGACCGCCTGGTACAGGTGGCTCACGCTCCAGCGCTCGGGGATGTGAAACGCAAAGAGCTTGGAGAGCTCGTGGGCCGCGCGCGTGGTGGTGGTGTTGCGCCAGGTGCGGAACGGAACCAGCAGCCTGCCCTCGCCGTCGAAGGGGAGATACCCGTGCATCATGGCCGAGACACCCAGCGCGCCGAGCCGCCTGAGCGTCACGCCGTAGCGCTGGCGCACATCCTCCTTGAGCGACGCGTACGCCGCCGCGATGCCGTTGTCGAGCTCCTCCTGGGCATAGGTCCAGTAACCGTCGACGAGGGAGTTCTCCCAGTCGAAGGTGCCCACCGCGATGGGATCGTTGCCCTCGTCCACGAGGACTGCCTTGATGCGCGTTGAGCCGTATTCGATGCCAAGGGAGCACCTGCCCCCCTCGAGCTGCTCTTTGACCTGCTCCTTGGTTGCTGCCATGTTCGTCTCTCCACTTCTTGGAAGATGCGGCCGCACCCCCTGCCGAGGGCGCGGCCGCATGCGTTGAGTATGTGTGCCACCTATCGGCCGCAAGGCCGACCGGTCACGCGACGGGCGCCCCTAGCGGTATGCGACCTCGCCCAGGAGCAGGTCGCGCTTGAAGTCGCGGATGGTGGTGTTCTCGTCGATGACGGCGCACTCGACGCCCATGAGCTCGGCCCAGTCGGCCATCTGGTCGACGGTGAGGTCATAGGTGAAGGCGGTGTGGTGCGCGCCACCGGCGTAAATCCAGGCCTCCGTGCCGACCTTGAGGTTGGGACGAGGCGTCCAGAAGACGGTGCCGGTGGGGAGCATGGGCATGGGCTTCTCGACCTTCTTGGCGTCGACCTTCTGGACGATGAGGCGGAAGCGGTTGCCCAGGTCGATCAGCGAGGTTGCGATGGCCGGGCCCTCCTTGGCGGTAAAGATGAGACGCGCGGGGTCCTCGCGCTCGCCCATCGAGAGCGGCGTCACGCGGATTGCCAGGCGCCCGTCTGCCACGGAGGGATCGACCTCGCTCATGTGGCTCTCGAGGATGCCCTCCTTGCCCGGGACCAGGTTGTAGGTGTAGTCCTCCATGAGCGCGGAGCCCTTGGCGTCCTTCTGGCCCGCGGTCATGACCTTCATCAGACGCACCATGGCAGGCGTCTTCCAGTCGCCCTCGGGGCCAAAGCCGTAGCCCTTCTGCATCAGGCGCTGGATGGAGAGCGACGGCAGCTGCTTGAGGCCACCAAGGTCGCCAAAGTGGTCGGAGAAGGCGTTATAGCCATGCTCGTCGAGGAAGCGCTCGATGCCGATCTCCTGGCGCGCCTGGACCTCCACGTGGCGACGGAACTCCTCGGGGTCGCGGCCGTCGAGCACGAGCTCGTAGGTGTCGTAGTACTCGTCGGTAAGGGCCTTGACCTCGGCGTCGGAAACCGCGTCGACGTAGGGAACGAGGTCGTTCACGGGCCAGGCGTCAACGGTCCAGCCAAACTTCTGCTCGGCCTCGACCTTGTCGCCATCGGTCACGGCAACGTTGCGCATGGTGTCCGCAAAGCGGCAGACCTTGATGTTGCGGCTCTCGTTGACGCCGACGGCCACGCGCATCCACTCGCCGAGCTCGCGCTGCGCCACGGGGTCCTTCCAGAAGCCAAACACGATCTTGTGGGGGATGCGCATGCGGGCGAAGATGTGCCCGAACTCGCGCTCGCCATGGGCCGCCTGGTTCTCGTTCATGAAGTCCATGTCGATGGTGTCGTACGGGATCTCCTCGTTGTACTGCGTCGCAAACTGGCACAGCGGCTTGCGGAGGTCCTGCAGGCCGTGGATGTAGCTCTTGGCGGGCGAGAAGGTATGGGCCCAGGTGATGATGCCCGCGCAGTCGGGATCCATGTTGGCCGCGTTGAACGTCTGGCTGATGACGTCGCTGGTGAGCAGGTTGGGCTTGCACACGATCTGGTAGGGGATGAGGTCGGAGGCGTTGAGGGCCGCGACCACCTCCTGTGCGTGGGCCTGGACGTGCTCCAGCACCTCGTCACCATAGAGGTCCTGGGTGCAGGGGCAGAACCAGAACTGATACTTCTTGATTTGTAGCATTTGACTACCTCCCTAAAGTGTATGCGTGGAAGCAAGGTGTCTGGGGTGTGGGAGGCCCGACGGGGCCTCCCACGGAGGCAAGGGGCGGGACGGTTGGGACGCTTGTCCTGGCCACCCCGTCGCCCCGACGGCGGAAGCCGCCGGGAGGGAGCGCGGACTACTTGATGACCTGGCCGGACTCGCGGTCGGAGAACAGCGCGAGGAAGATGAGGAAGACGATGCCCATGATGAGCTGCTTGGGCGCCGCCTCGAACCCCATCATCGAGAGGCCGCGGTCGAGGATGCAGTAGGTGAGGACGCCGACCACGATGTTGGAGAAGCGCACCTTTGCGCCGCCGGAGATGGGCAGGCCGCCAAGGACGAGCGCCAGCATGATCTGGGTCTCCATCATGTTGCCGCCGGTCGCGGTGACCGAACCGTTGCGGATGGCGAGGATAAAGGCGGAGAAGCCCGTGATGGCGCCAGCAGCGATGTACACGAGGGTCTTGGTCTTCTGGACCTTGATGCCCGCGAAGCGCGCCGCGGTCTGGGAGGCGCCGATAGCCTTGAGGTTGGCTCCCAGCGGGGTGAAGGTGAACACGAGGTAGAAGACCACGAGGCAGATGATCGTGATGGTCATGAGCAGCATGGGGTCGTTGTAGTCGGCCTGCAGGTATCCTGCGCCCTGTGCGGGAGCGTCGGTGGTGAGGAACGCGACCACGCCACGAAGCAGGAACATGGTGCAGATCGTGACGATGAACGATGCGATCTGGCGACGGACGTGGAAGTAGGCGTTGAGCGCGCCGATTGCGGCGCCCGTGGCGATGCCACCGAGGATGGCGAGCGGCAGGCTCACCTTCGAGAGTACGCAGACCACAATGCAGCACAGGCCGATCATGGAACCCTGCGAGAAGTCGAGCGAGCCCATGGTCATGATCATGAACACGCCGATGGACGAGATCATGAGCGTGTAGGTGGAGTTGAGAATCAACCTGATGTTCTTGGGGTTGACCAGCCTCCCGTGGGTGGCCACCGCGAAGAACAGGACGATGACCACGAACCCGATGATCGGGAGGATGTTGCGAACGTTGAACTTGGGACGGATCGCGGTGTCTTCGGCCGTGACCGTCGCGGTGTTGGTGTCAGCCATCCCTTGAGCCTCCTAAACCATGAGAGAGATGAGGTCGTTCTCGGTGAGGTCACGGGAGCGCTCCAGCTCGCCGGCGACCTTGTGGTCCTTCATCACGAGGATCCGGTCGCACATGCCGATGAGCTCCATGATCTCCTCGGAGATGACGAGGATGGCCTTGCCCTGCTTGCGCATCTCGTCCATGAGGTTGTAGATGTCGGCCTTCACCTTGATGTCGATGCCACGCGTGGGCGAGTCGAGCACCAGAATGTCAGACTCGGCGCCCAGCCAGCGGGCCAGGACGACCTTCTGCTTGTTGCCGCCGGAGAGCGCGGAGACGAACTGGCTCACGCCGACCATCTTTACGGACATCTGCTTGGCGTACTTCTCCGCGAACTCGCGCTCGTGCTTGGGCGAGAGGGGCTTCTTCATCTTGCGCAGGGACGGCAGGGTGATGTTGTCCTGGATGGTGTCCGCGATGAGCAGCGACTCGTTGTCACGGTCCTTGGAGGCGTATGCGATCGAGTGGTCGATGGCGGCGTTGATGTCGTCGATCGGGGTCCCGTCGCCCAGCTTGACCTCGCCGGTGCGGTTGTAGGAAGCGCCGAACAGGGCCTTGCCGACCTCGTGCATGCCGCATTCGGAGAGTCCGCCGATGCCCAGGATCTCGCCCTTGTGGAGCTCGAGGGAGAGGTTCTCCAGCTGGCCGGGGACCGAGACGTCCTTCATCGAGATCGCGACGTCGCCGGCGAGGCTCTGGTCGTAGTCCTCGCGATAGTAGTGCTCGCTCATCTTGCGGCCGACCATGATGGTCTTGAGCCCGTCCTGGTCCACCTCCTTGGCATCGACGGTCTTGATGAACTCGCCGTCGCGCAGGATCGAGATGGTGTCGGACATCTCGAGGACCTCGCCCATGTCGTGGCTGATGAAGATGACCGTGCGGTTGTCGTCGCGGACGTCCCTCATCACGCGGAAGAGCTCCTCGCGGCCGCTCTGCGAGAGCGCCGTGGTGGTCTCGTCCACCACGAGGACCTTCGGCTTGAACCAGGTTGACTTGACGATCTCGACCAGCTTGCGGTCCTCGAAGTTGTAGTGCTCGATGGGGTCGGTCGCCTTGATGTGCGCCAGGCCGTAGCCGTCGAGCAGCTCCTGGGCCTTCTTGTACATGGCGGCGGTGTTCTTAATCCCCTTGCTCATGAACTGGTCCTCGTCGCCCAGGAACATGTTCTCGGCGACGGTGAGGCCGTCGAGCGTGCCCTGCTCCTGCACGATGACCGCGGCGCCATGGTGGTTGGCGTCGACCTGGTTCTTGGGGGCAATCTTCTCCCCGTCCAGCTCGAAGGTGCCGCCGCCGATGGTGATGATGCCGGTGAGCATGTTGGTGAACGTGGACTTGCCCGAGCCGTTCTCGCCTATGAGCGCGTGGATCTCACCCTTGTAGAAGTCGAGGGAGACGTGGTCCACTGCGTGCGTGGGCCCAAAGCGCTTGTCGATGCCCACGGCATGAAGCATGATTTCCTTTGCCATTGCGAGTCCCCCTTCCCTACTTGACCACGGCGCCGTTGACGCGCTTGGTGGTGAGCGTGACGATTGCGAGCAGCGTTGCTCCGGTGACGATGTTGTTGACCGTGGTGGGCATGCCGATGGCGACGAAGCCCGCGAAGATCATGGCGACGATGTACTCGCCGATGAGGATCGAGACCACGGGGTGGCCGTACTTCTTGAACGCCAGCCCGAAGAAGGTGCCCATGAGGGGCTGGAAGTTGAGCGCCTGGGAGAGCATGCCGGTCTGCGGGGTCTGCGCGGTGCCGTAGCCCAGGTAGAGGATTGACATGATGCCCACGAAGGTGCCGCAGAGGGTGAACGCGATCGCCTTGTACTTGTCGACGTCCACGCCCATGTTCTTTGCGACGAGCTCGTTGGCGCCGATTGCGTTGGTGTACGTTCCGATCTTGGTGTACTTGAGGATGAACCAGCACAGCAGGTACGCGAGGACGGCAACGATCAGGTTCCAGGGATAGGCGCCAAAGAGCTTGTAGGCGTCGTCCAAACGCGTGCCGTTGATGTCGGCGACCCACACCGAGAAGCTCTCATAGATGAGGGAGAGGCCGGTGGTCACGATGATCGAGGGGATGTGCATCTTGATGTAGGCGATGCCGTTGCAGAAGCCCAGCAGGAAGCCGACCAGGATGGGGATCACGATGACCGAGAGCCACCCGAGCTTGGGGATGAAGGCGATGGCCATGAGCTCGGACAGGATGAGCATCGCGCCGATGGAGAAGTCGAACAGCCCCATGACGCAGATGAAGTACAGTCCGCAGCCGCCCACGGCGTAGATGAGGGCGGACTGCAGGTACGACAGGAGCTTGTCCGGCGCGCCGAAGGTCGCGGGGGCAGCCACCTTGAAGATTGCCCAGATGATGACGGAGATGACGAGGAGGAGCCCTACGCCGTACCACTGGCTCGTCTTCGCCTTCTTGAGAAACGATTGCATCAATCGCTCCTTCCTTCCAATCGGGGGATTGCATCCTCAGAACAGGGAGGGGGCCCAACGTACCCTGGCCCCCTCCCAACCGTTCTCGTCGTGGCGCCTCGCCGGCGCGGGCGAGCTTGGTCCTACTTGGAGTGACGGCTCTTCACGTCGTCGATCGAGAGCGAGGTCGCCGCCTTGTCGAGCGCATCGAAGTCGTCCTTCGCGAGCTCCTTGATCTCGTCGTCCGTGTAGGGAGCCTCGTCGACGAAGTACTTCTTGTAGTTGGCGTAGTCCTCGGAGCTGGAGACGTAGACGTACGGGAACTTGATCTCCTTGCCGAACTCGCCCTCCTTGACCTCGAGCTTGCCGGTGCAGGCCTGATAGGTGAGGATGAAGGCGTACAGCGGGTCGCAGAAGTGGCCGCCGGACTCGGCGAAGATGCCGCCGGTCTTGAGCTGGTCCTCAAGGTCGTCCAGGAAGTCCGTGGAGACGACGGAGATCTTGCCGGTCAGGCCCATGTTCTTGAGCTGGCCGATGGAACCCACGAGCGGGTCGCCGCCACCGCCGGCGACGATCAGGGCGTCCATGTCGGGGTAGGTGTTGACGAACTGCTCGGTGACCTTGGCGCCCTCGGCGGAGCTGGTGTTGGCGTAGACGGGGTCGGTCATCGTGGCCTTGTCGTCAGGGTGCTCCTTGTTCCACTCGTCCAGGCCCTCCTTGTAGCCCTGCCAACGAAGCTGGAACGTTGCATCGCCGACCGTCCAGCCCTCGAGACAGATGTTGCGGGCGCCGGTCTTGTTGGGGCCACCCTTCTCCAGGAGGAGGTTCATGAGCGTCTTGCCGTTGAGGACCTCGTCCTCATGGACGGCTCCCACGTAGAACTTGGAATTCTCGGCCGCCTTGTAGACGTCGGGCGAGTTCTCCTTGGAGATGATGCGGTAGAACTGCGTGACGTACATCTCGTTCTCGTTGCAGGTGTTGATGACAGAGGTCATCTCGGAGTCCGCGGAGTTGCAGATGATCATGCCGTTGCAGCCTGCCGCGGCGAGGGTCTCGGCGGAGGCGGTGACCTGCTCGGAGACATGGCCCTGGTCAACGAACTGGGTCTCGACACCCAGGATCTTCGCTGCCTTCTTCACGATGTCGGCCGAGAGCTTGCCCAGAGCGTCCGTGGAGCTCCAGATGGAGACGCCGATCTTGACATCGCTGCCGCCATCAGAGGAACCGGAGTCGGAACCCGACCCACTGCCGCTGCAAGCGGAGAGCAGAGCTGCCGCGCCAAGGCCAGCACCGGTGACACCGGAAAGCTTCAGGAAGCCACGCCTAGAAACATTGACCATACTAAATACTCCCTTCGAAACCCCTGTACCTGTGTTCGTGCTTGAGACACCGTTGGCGAATCAACCGGATGCGGAGAGTAAACGGTTCGTAATCGGTTTTTTCTCTCCTGGACCACATTGTTTAGTGGATGTTTAGTTCCTTCGGACGAAACCTTTGTGCCGTTCCTCTCCAAGCCGCTTTGCTTCGCCTGGTTGCCTCTGTCGAGAATCGGTGGCATTTAACTGGTGTTATTGCCACCTCTCTTCCTCACAAACAGTTCTACTCCCGTTCAGTTTGAGTTCGAATCCCCTCTCCCGTGAGTGGTTAGAAACATGCGTTGAACGGACTTCGGTTCGGTGATTTTTAAACAGTGGGTACGGTTTTACGTGCTGTAAATTAACGAACGTTTTGTTCTATTGTTTAGTTCAGCAATTTGGCTCGAGCTTGCGGGGGTGACCTTCTCGCCCAGCGTCAGACGGAGACGGGCGTGCGTCATGTGCCAGGCACCCCATGTGGATGTTGGGAGGTGCGCTCGGCAGCCCGCCCACGTCAATCACCTGAAACCTTTGCGCTGTATCATGGCTGCAAACAGCACGTACGCAACCACTATCCCGCAAGGAGCACGCATGGCCATCACCCCAGAAGAGGTCGCCGAGACCCTCAACATGGTCTCGCAGCAGAACCTCGACCTCAGGACCATCACCATGGGCATCTCGCTCTATGGGTGCGCGGACGAGGACATGGACCGGATGTGCACGAAGGTGTACGACCGAATCACCAAGACCGCCGAGAACCTGGTCCCCGTGGCGACGCAGCTCGAGCGCGAGTATGGCATCCCCATCGCGAACAAGCGCGTCTCGGTGACGCCCATTGCCCAGATTGCCGCCGCCTGCCCCGACAAGGACCTGACCCCCATAGCCCACGCCATGGACAGGGCGGCCGAGTCCCTGGGCATTGACTTCATGGGCGGCTTCAGCGCCCTGGTCCAGAAGGGGATGGGTGATGCCGACCGCAGGCTCATCGACTCGATCCCCCAGGCGCTCGCCTCCACCACCAGGGTCTGCTCCAGCGTCAACGTCGCAAGCCTTCGCGCGGGCATCAACATGGACGCCGTGCTCCTTCTCGCCCAGAAGATGATCGACTGCGCCCGCCTGACCACCGACATCGACTGCTATGGTGCCGCCAAGCTCGTGGTGTTCAGCAACATGGTGGAGGACTCCCCCTTTATGGCGGGTGCCATCCACGGCTCGGGCGAGGCCGATGCCGTCATCAACGTGGGAGTCTCGGGCCCCGGCGTCATGGCCGCCGCCCTTCGCGACCTGCCCGAGGGCGCAGACCTCATGGAGGTCGCCGAGCGTATCAAGCAGACCGCGTTCAAGATCACGCGCGCGGGCGAGCTCATGAGCCGCGAGGCGGCGCGTCGCCTTGGTGCCGAGAAGGGCATCGTCGACCTGAGCCTGGCACCCACCCCCGCAGCCGGCGACTCCGTCGCCGAAATCCTGGAGATCATCGGGGTCGGCGAGTGCGGCGGACCCGGCACCACCTGCGCCCTCGCACTGCTCAACGACTGCGTGAAAAAGGGCGGCGTCATGGCCAGCTCGAGCGTGGGCGGTCTCTCTGGCGCCTTCATTCCCGTTTCCGAGGACGCCGGCATGATTCGCGCGGCGGAGGACGGCGCGCTCTCCATCGAGAAGCTCGAGGCCATGACCTGCGTGTGCTCGGTGGGGCTGGATATGATCGCCATCCCGGGCGACACGCCCGTCGAGGCGATTGCCGGCATCATCGCGGACGAGATGGCCATAGGCGTGATCAACGCAAAGACCACGGCGGTGCGCCTGATTCCCGCCATCGGCAAGAGCGAGGGTGACATGCTCGAGTTTGGCGGACTCTTTGGCTCCGCACCCGTGATGCCCGTCAACCGCCATGCCGGAAGCGTCTTCGCCCATCGCGGCGGCCGGTTCCCCGCTCCGCTCAACTCTCTCAAGAACTAACTGGCAAGGCAACAGCTACCAAGCGCGGGCGATTGGGTGACCAGTCGTCCGCGTTATATTGTGTCCCGTACGGCTTCGTGGGAGGGTCTCCGTTTCGCCACCCACCGTTGAAGGGTTAGCTCAAAAACCGAAAGTTGGTTCCCCGGGAAGAAGAGCTCGAAGAAGGAGAGGGTCGCAGACGCCACCCATGGGAGCATCTCCATCCCGGACGGGAGGGGCACACGCCATCCCGCTGGCAGCAAACGCCCCGCGCGAGTACTTTTCGTGGGCGGTCAGCCAGGGGAAGACCAGGTCTCCACGACATCCACGCAGGTAAAGAGCCTAAGGGGTACGGGCTTCTCCCGTCGATGGCAGCAAACTCCCGATGCGAGTGCTCACATCGGGAGTTTGCTGCCAAATAGCTCACACGCCGGGTTCGAATGGCAACGAGCACCTGAAGTGAGCACTCGTATCGAGAGCCCGCTACCATCCGATGGGAAAGTGCCAAAGAGGCGGCCGGTGCCCAGCGCGCACGGATGAGCCAACCTAGCCTAGAAGGTAAACGGCCCGTCCCATTCATAGACCATTGATGGCCCCACGAGCCCGGCAATCCACCGATTGCCGCTCCCCTCAAAAGCGATTCGTCCCCTCTGGAAGAAGCCTCAACCAAGGTGGTTGCGCTCCTCTCCCCCAGGGACGCATTACTGAAAGTCTGCCAATCCGGTCTTTGACTATTCTTGTGAACATTGGGAAGACCCTTAGGGGTCTGCAGGGAATGGACAAGGGATACCAGGCAATGGACAGGCGAGAGGAACGCGGCCCACATCGTCGCGAGGCAACCCCCAGGCACCCATCGGGGGATGCCCGCGAATACGGCGACCGCCGACGCGGGGGCGCTGCGCGGCGTTTTGGGGCATCGTCCCTCTCGCATTCGCACGGGTATCGCGACCACGGCAGCGGATCGGCAGACGCCAGAGCATCTCGGCCCTCTGAACGGCCCAGCGGGCATGAAGGAGGAGCGACCCCTCCCCCTGGCGGACGGCGCGGTGGGGGGCGTCGGGTGTCGCCGCAACGCAGGCGCGATGGCTCCTCTCCCCTGCCTGACAACTATCGCGAGGTCGCGGCGGTGTCCGTCGCGGCTGCAGTGGCGATCATGCTGGGCCTGGGCGCGCTGGAGGGACGCGCCTCGCGGTCGGCCGACTCGACGGTAAACTCCGACTCGGCCGCGGTCGCAACCCAAGCGGACTCGGTCGCAGATGCCCGCACGGAAGCGGCGGAGACCCAGAGCGCGATTGTTGGCTCCGGCACGCTGGAGGTCACCGGCATAGCGCGCGGTGGCTCGCCGCGGGAGGTCGCCGACCTTGAGTCCGCCATCAGCAGCTTTGAGGCCAACGGCTGGTCGCTTGGGATCTACCTCGAGGACCTGGACGGCGAGACGTGCGTCTCGTACAACGCCGAGTCGAGCTTCTACACGGCGAGCAGCATCAAGGGCCCCTACGTGTGCGCCCTGCTCCAGGAGCTGGTGGACACGGGCCAGGTGAGCTGGGAGGACGTGAGTGACCGCGTGACCCGCACCATCGTTGACTCGGACAATGACGCCTACGCCAGCCTGGTGGAGCAGTACGGGCAGGACTTCTTTGTGTCGTGGCTGAACGAGCACGACGTGTCGCTTGGCCCGTACGAGACGCGGCAGCAGTACGTAGCCTGGAAGTACCCCCACAGCACGCCCCACCAGCTGGCAGAGGAATGGAGGGCAGTCTACGCCTACCTGAGCAGCGTGAGCGGCCACTCGTCCGACCTCGCTGGCCTGTTTCAGGCAAGGACCACCTCTCCCATGGCAGACGTGCTGGGCGATCGGTACGTGACCTGGTCAAAGGCGGGCTGGTATCCCAAGGACGAGAACGCCCTCTTTGGCAAGGCGGCAAACGACGCCGGGGTCGTGCTAGTGCCGGACTCCGAGGGAGGCCCGTACATCATGGTGGTGATGTCGACCGCCCCGGCGGAGCTTGACCAGCTGGAGCCCGTGATATCGGCCCTCGACATGCTGGATGCGGCGGAGAGGGGCTAGGCGTCTCGGCCGCCAGCGATCCCGTCGGGATGGGCCGCAATCCAGCCGTGGCGCATCTCTCCCCTGCCAGCGTAACGCACCCCGCACCACCCGAGGGCGATGCGGGGCACGCGACAGTACCTCAAATCCGATGCAGCTACTGGTAGCGCAGCGCCTCGACCGGGTCGAGCCGCGCCGCCCGTCGGGCGGGGTAGTAGCCAAACAGCAAGCCCACGACCACGCAGATGCCCGTGGCGAGCAGAACCGCCTCGGGCGACACCGCCGGGACGATCTTGGTGTCGCCCATGCCCAGCGAGCTGGTGGGGATGGCGAGCGCGAGCGCCCATGACCCGCCATAGCCCAGCGCCACGCCCAGGATGCCGCCGATGACGCTGATGGCGATGGACTCGGCCAGGAACTGCGCGGTGATGTCCCCCCTGGTGGCACCGAGGGCGCGACGGAGCCCGATCTCTCGGATCCTCTCCGTGACGTTGGTGAGCATCATGTTCATGATGCCGATGCCTCCGACCAGGAGCGATATGCCCGCGACCGCGCCGGCGAGGAGGCTGAAGGTGGACGAGAAGCTGTCGAGCTGGTCGATGACCGACTTCATGGTCTGCACCTGGACCGTGTCGCCCATGGAGTCGGACTCGTCGCTGGAGCCCTGCGAGGTGACGCCCAGGATGGACTCCAGGCGCTCCTTGGTGCGCGTGGCAACCTGGTCCACGTCCGCCCCCTCGTGCACGATGCCGGTGAGCGAATCGTAGGTGAGCTGCCCGCCCATCCACAGGTTGGCGCATGTTTGGGCGGGGACCCACATCATGCCCTGCCCCTGGCCCATGCTGGAGTCCGTCTCCGCGATGCCGACGACGGTGAACTCTGCGGAGTCGAGCTTGAAGGTCTTTCCCACGGCGTCATAGTCGGCACTCCCAAAGATCTGCCGCACGTCGTCCGTGGTGAGGACGCACACGTTGGCCCCCGAGCTCGCCTCGGAGTCGCTCCACAGCCTGCCCGAGGTGACCTTGGCGCCCGAACTGGTGACCGTGGAGGCTGCACATCCCATGGCGGTCATCTGGACGCTGCCGCCCTGGGTCTTCACGGTGCCGCCGCCATACGTGACGCCATCCAGGCTCTCGTACTCGGGCATGGCGGAGCGGAGCGAGTCCACCTGCTGCTCGCCCAGCCCGCTGCCGTTGACGTAGATGCTGACGGTCCTGGCGGCATTGAGGCCCAGGCTGCCCACGAGCGCGTTCCGCATGCCCCCGATGAGCGAGGTCATGGCGATGACGGCGGCGATGCCGATGACGATGCCCAGCACGGTGAGCAGGGTCCTGCCACGGTTTGCCTCGAGCGAGCTGGTGGTCTCGCGCAACAGGTCGCGCATGGTCATGGTCATACCGACGGCACCCCCCTCAGGCGCTTGGTGCGCCCCTCTCCCGTTGCTGCGGGAGAGGAGAGCTGCCCCCATCCCTGGTCCACGCCCTCGTCGGGGGTGGCGGCGAGCCTGCCGTCCAGCATGTGGAGCGTGCGGTCCGCGCGGGCGGCAACGTGCGGGTCGTGCGTGATGAGGACGATGGTCTTCCCCTTGTCGCGGAGCCGGGCGAAGGTCTGCATGACCATCTCGCCCGTGGCGGAGTCGAGGTTGCCCGTGGGCTCGTCCGCGAGGATGATCGCCGGGTCCGCCACGACGGCGCGGGCGATGGCGACGCGCTGCATCTGCCCGCCGGAGAGCTGGTTGGTCCTGTTGTCGTAGTGGTCAACGGGAAGCGAGACCTCGTGGAGGGCCCGGACCGCGCGCTCCTCCCTCTCGCCGTACGGGACCCCCGCGAACACGAGCGGGAGCATCACGTTGCGCAGCACGGTGTAGGTGGGCAGCAGGTTAAACGACTGGAACACGAAGCCGATGCGGCGGGCGCGCACGAACGATAGCTCGTCGTCGGTGAGACGTGCCACGTCCAGGCCCTCGAGGTGATAGGTGCCGGTGGTAGGGGTGTCCAGGCAGCCGAGGATGTTCATGAGCGTTGACTTGCCCGAGCCAGACGGCCCCATGATTGCGAGGAACTCCCCGCGCTCGACCGTGAGAGACACCCCCCTCAGCACGTGGTTGAGGCCCGCGGCAGTCTCGAAGATGCGGTGGATGCCGCGCATCTCTATTACGGGAGCGGTCATGTCACAGCACCCCAAGGGCGCGACCCGCGACCATGCGGTCGGCCGTCGCGTCAGCAGGGACGGAGTCGCCCGAGGCCTCGCCGCCTGCCGAGGAGTCCGCGCCATCAGAGGACGAGGCGTCGGTGACGGTGGCGTCGCCCGTCTCGCCCGAGTCGACGGTGCCGCCCGAGACCACGAGCACGTCCCCCTCCTTGAGGTCTCCCGTCACCGCGGCCTGCGAGCCGCTCTTGGCGACGATCGTGACGCTGACCGTGCGCGAGGTGTGGGACTCTGCGTCCGTCTCGACGTTGACACTGCCCGTTCCGTCACCGTTGTCAGTAAGTGCGGACGTGGGGACGATGAGGGCGTCGTCCAGCGAGTTGGTGACGATGCTCACGTTCGCGGTCATGCCCGGCTTGACCTTGGCGTCGGGCTGGGGGATGAGAAGCTCCACGGCGTACGTGGGACCGCTGGTCATCCCGGTGGCATCGGAGCTGGTGCTGGTGGTCGCGGCAACGGACTGGACCGTGGCGTCAAGCGAGAGGTCCTGGATGGACGAGAAGGTCACGGTCGCCTTCTGGCCAACGGCGACCTTGTTGATGTCGTTCTCGCCCACGTTGACCGTCACCTTCATCTGCGAGAGGTCGGCCACCTGGCAGAGGTTGCCACTCCCGGTGCCCTGTGCCTGGGCGGAGGCGGCCTGTTGGCCCACCGCAGATCCGGTGGTGGCGTTGAGCTCCAGCACGGTGCCCGAGATGGGTGAGGTCACGGTGCGCTTGTCCGCCTGCGAGACGGCCTTGTCGTAGGCGTCCTGGGCGTCATCAACCTGGTTCTGGGCGGTCTCGACGGCGTTCTTGGCATCCTGGACCGCGTCGCCCGAGGAGATGGCGGTGGTCGCGGAGCCACCCTGTCCGGAGGTGTCGCCCATCGCGACTCCGCCATTGAAGGAGTCGGCGGGGACGCCCCCGTCGTCTGCCTGGTGAAGCGTGGCGGAGGTGGCGTTGGGGAGGGCAGCCGCCTGCTGGTCGGCGCCCGCCTGTGCCGAGGCGGCCTGCGCCTGCGCCGCGGCGGACTTGGCGTCCTTGAGCGCCTGCTGCGCCTGGGCAAGCTGCGACTTGGCGGACTTGAGGTTGCGGTACGCCTCGCGCACGGCGCGGTCGAGGTCGTCGTTCTTGATGGTGAAGAGGGTTTGCCCCTTCTCGACCTGCTGGCCCTTCATCACACTGACGCTCGCGATGGTGCCGTCGACCTCGGGGGTCACCACGACCGACGAGACGGGCTGCACCGACCCGGAGGCCTCGACCGTCTCCTCAAAGTGACCCTTGGTCACGGTGTCCGTGCTGTAGAAGTCCCCGCTGTCGTCCTTGGGCGCAAGCATCTTGGGAACGAACACGATTCCCAGGATCACGACCGCGGCGATGCCGGCGACTATCAGGCGGTTACGGATCTTCTTGCGACGGCGCTGGGCGCGCATCTCCTTCAGGCGCTCATAGGCGGCGCGCTCCTCCTCGTCGAGCTCGGGCCCCTCGACGACGGGCGGCAGGTCGGCGTGCCCCTCTCCCCCGCGATGCCCCAGGACAGGCTTGGGAGCCAGGACAGTCTGCTGCTCTTCCGTAGAATCGTGAGCCGCGTCGTCGGCGCCCTCCGGTGGCTGCGGGAATGACTTCTCCCCCTCGCCCTTCCGTGGGATGTGGAACTTGTTGCTCTTCTTCATCTCGTCTCCCGAGGGTCGACGGGGCGCGTGCCGCCCCGACTGGTTCTGGGTTGCGTCGCGATGGGGCATCCTGCTGGTGCGACCATCCTAACTGTACTAGTGAGTCTAATACAGTTAAAACAGAAACGATTCTTAAAGATGCCCATCCCAGGCAAATCGGGGGACGGTCGCCAGTCACCTGCGAGCGTGTGAAAAGACGAAGTCGGGGAGGCCTCCGGGCTATCGCCACTCGCGAAGCCGAGGACAAGCAATGAGCGGGAGAGAAGGTCGGGGGGCGCAATCCCAACCCATTCCACCGGCTGTACGGGTTACGGGCTTGCGGCCCATGTTGGTCATGGGAGGGAAACGCGATTCCTGGCCCCACCAAACACGAGAGGGATCCCAAGTCAAAGAATGGGATGAGCGCTTGGCGCATGCCGGTCATAGCGAGGGGGTAGCCAATAGGCACCTGGGATAAGCTGACCCGTTCGCGGTTCATTATCCTGGTAGCACCAGCCAGCCCTTGCGATAGCGTTCTCGTCGGAGATCGGGGGCCAGCTGGCAGCAAATCGCTCGCGGGGAGTGCGGACGATTCTCTGCCAAGGGACCAGAGCCTTTCCATGCCTCACAAGAATGGCATCGGTAGCCATTGGATGGACGGCAACGAACGCCGCTCGCGAGGCAGAGGGGACAGGGCCGAATCATCTCCCTCAGCAAGTGCCAGAAAGTGCGTCCGCGTGTACACATGGGACGAAATTTTTGGCAGCGAAGCCGTCGATCCCCTGCGTTTCCCCAGTTGCCGAGCATTATGGAGCGAAGCTTTGCCAGAAAGTCCATCCCGCGTGTACACATGGGACGGGTTTTCAGGCGGAAGGTTCCCTCCTGGCCCCACTGTCGTCAAAAAGTCCATCCCGCGTGTACACACGGCGTGAGGTTTCTGACACTGTCCACGAGGAGCGGGGCTCACCCGCAGGTCACCGATAGCCGAGGCGCAAACGCCGCCAAAAAGTGCGTCCCACGTGTACACACGGCGTGAGGTTTCTGGCACTGTCCACGAGGAGCGGGGCTCACCCGCAGGTCACCGATAGCCGAGGCGCAAACGCCGCCAAAAAGTGCGTCCCACGTGTACACACGGCGTGAGGTTTCTGACGGCACCATCCCCGCGTGGGGCCCTAGCAGGCAGAAGGGACTTCGACATCCAGGGAATGGGATTTCCACCCGAGGGGTCTCCACGAGCGATCCCCCGTCGCCTCCCTTCCTTGAGCACTATCTCCGGGAGAATCAACACCAGCGGCTGGTCTGTGCCCCCTTCGCCGGATGTCTGACCATCAAAGGGGATTGGCCGAGCCCTCGACGTACCACCTGGCAGCCATGATTCATATATTGATAGCTTTGGCCGGGTGATAGGTAAGGCTGGGATACCCCCTCCTGCACCTGGCACGCAACCCGAGGAAAGGACCGGGGTCGGCGCCAAAGGAAGGCGGCACCCGCCGGGAGTCGTCCCAATCGGATGCCGCCATGAGTCTCTCGCCTGATGAGGGGGCATCACGGCCCCCGCAGAGACCCCCCTACGGGAGGAAGCGCACCTCGGGCTCCAGCCTGACGCCAAACTGGCGCTCGACCTCGTCCTGGACGTGCTCGATCACGGCGTGGACGTCGGCCGCCGTGGCGTTGTCCACGTTGACCACGAAGCCCGCGTGCTTGGTCGAGACCTCGGCCCCGCCCACGCGGTATCCCTGCAGCCCCGCGTCGCTGATGAGCTTGCCGGCAAAGTGGCCCTCGGGGCGCTTGAACGTGGAGCCGGCGCTGGGAAGCTCGAGCGGCTGCTTGGACTCTCGACGCTGCGTGAGGTCGTCCATCTTCTCGCGGATTGCCTCGGGATCACCCTCGCGGAGCTTGAACGAGGCGGACAGCACCACGAGCCCCTCGGTCCTCACCCTGCTGGTGCGGTAGCCCATCTGCAGGTCGTCCGCGTCGATGTCGCAGATGCTGCCGTCGGGCATGAGCGCGCGCACCGAGGCGAGCACGTCTGCCATGCAACCGTCGTAGGCACCCGCGTTCATGAAGCACGCCCCACCGACGGAGCCGGGTATCCCGCAGGCGAACTCCAGGCCGGTGAGGCCCAACTCACATGCCATCTCGGAGGCCTCGCGCAGGCTCACGCCCGCCTGGCAGGTCATGACCTCGTCGTCCACGGACACGTTGACCAGCCCGTCTGCGATGGCGATGATGACGCCGCGATAGCCGTCGTCCGAAACCAGGAGGTCGGAGCCACGACCAAGCACGAAGTACGGCTCCCCCGCCTCCCCGCAGGCGGCCACCACGTCCCTCACCTCCTCCGGGTCCTCCGGGATGACGTACAGGTCGGCCGGGCCGCCGATCTTGAAGGTGGTGTGCCCGCTCATGGGCTCCCCCTCCAGGACGTTGTCCTCCCCAACTATGGAGCGGAGCTTCCAGGCCAGGGGACGCAAATGGTCGGCACTGTCGGACATGCCGCTATCACTCTCCTCTTTCCGGGCGCCGTGACATGGATTTGCGGGCGAGAGGATCCGTCCCCTCTCGTCCAAAATGACGCCCAATCTGGTATCACAAGTATACAGGTACCCTTGCGAGGGACCCATGCTACCCCGCAAGGGCTTGGGGAACCCTTACGTTCCCAACCCACACGAATCCCCCCAAGAATTGGAGTCCCACCTTGTCCCTTCGCGCGCGCTGGCTGCCTATCCTGCTCTCCGGAGCCTTCCTCGTGGCAATGGTCGCCGCGTCGCAGGCAATCCCCTGCGAGGAGGTACTGTTCCCCGAGACCGCCGCCATCCTGTGCGGCGCATGGATCCAGCCGCACCAGGCTTGGAACATCAACCGTCCGCGCATGCTCGCCCTGATGTCCATCGGCTCCGTGTTTGGGCTGCTGCTTAACCTCCTGGTCCCCTGGGGGCTGTGGGGCAAGGCGATTCTGGGATACGCGTTCTGCGCGCTCTGCATGAACCTCGCCGCCGCAGACATGACACCAATGCTCAGCGCGGCAATCCTCCCCGTGCTGCTGGGAACCGACTCCTGGACCTACCCCGTTGCGGTGGCCACGCTGGTTGCCCTGGTGTGCGCGGGACAGGTGCTCCTTGAGCGCGCGGGACTGAGGGAGAGGATCGACTACCGGCCGCTGGCCTTCAAGCCACGGGTGGCGCTGGCAAGCTGGGGGAGGAGGCTTCTCGCCTTTGCCCTGGTGAGCGCCCCCGCCTACCTCACGGGCAACCCGCTGTTCGCCGTGCCGCCGCTTCTTGTGGCATTCACCGAGCTCACGCGCCCCGACTTCACCCTGAGGACCCGCCCCTGGCGCGCCTGGGCAGTTCTGGCGTGCGCGGGCCTCATCGGGTCGCTGGGCCGTGCCGCGGTCGAGACGATGGGTCTCCCCCTGCCCCTCATGGTCGCGGTGTGCTTTGCGGCGCTCGTGCTGGTGTGGAACGGCCTCTCGACCTGGCTTCCGCCGGCGGGGGCGGTCGTGCTGCTCTCGTTCCTCGTCCCCTACGCCGGACCCCTCACCTTTGGGGTCGAGGTCGCCACAGGCGCCGCGGCGTGGGTCGCCGTCGCCATGCTCTTCCCGGGCGTGCGCCCCAGCCACGCGAGGCCGGCACGCCTGGGGGCGCAGTCCTAGCGAGCGCCTGGCGCCGCCAGCTCCCCAAGCCAATGGCCCAAGCCAATGGGCTGGGCGTCTGGCGGCATTCCCCCGTTTCTCTCCCCCGGGCGAGCGTGAAGTGCTATAGTCCCACTGACAGTTTCAGGGCGGGGTGAGATTCCCCACTGGCGGTAGGTCGCCCCAAACGGGCATGCGACGAGTCCGCGCACCGCGCAGAAAAGAGCGGTTGACCTGGTGAGAGTCCAGGACCAACGGTTACAGTCCGGATGAAAGAAACGGGGGCCACACATGGCACAGGACACCACACTTAGGCATCGGGACAGTCACTCCACCACCGGCAACGGCAGTGGGTGGTCGACGCGTCGCATCGCGGTGACCGCGCTCTTCTGCGCGGTGTCGGCGTGCGCGACGCTGTTCCTGGAGTTCCCGATCCTGCCCGGCGTCGAATGGCTCAAGTATGACCCGTCCGGCGCAATCGCCCTGGTGGCGGGCTTTGCCTTTGGGCCGGCCACGGGCGCGGCGGTGTCGGTTCTCCCCTACCTGGTGCACCTTGCGACGCAGTCGGGCGTCTACGGCATGCTCATGGCGGTCCTGGCCACGCTGAGCCTGGTGCTCCCCGCGTCGCTGGTCTATCGCCGTGACACAACGCGCAGGGGCGCCGTGCTGGGCATGGTCGTGGGCGCGGTCGTGTGCCTGGCTGCCTGCATCCTTGGCAACCTGGTGGTGACCCCGCTCTACTCGGGCATGCCGGTCCAGGCGGTCGTGGCGCTCATCGTGCCGGCGCTCCTGCCCTTCAACTTGATTAAGATCGCCATCAACTGCGTGCTCGCCTATCTGGTGTACAAGCCCGTCTCCAAGGCGCTGGGCAACTAGTGGCTTCTAGTTCGACCGGAACGCCCGTCGCAAGCCTGTCGCACGTCACCCTCGAGTACGAGGGCGGCGTGCGTGCGCTCGACGACGTGAGCCTGGACATCGCCCGCGGCGAGCGCGTGTGCGTGGTGGGAGCAAACGGCTCGGGCAAGTCGACCCTCGCAAGCGTGATCTGCGGCCTTCTCGCCCCCGACGAGGGGGACGTCACCCTGGTTGGGCAGCGCGTCCTGGCGGGTGGCAGGGTGGACTTTGCCGCGTATGCCAAGGCACGCAGGAGCCTTGGCCTGGTGTTCCAGAACCCCGACGACCAGATCGTGACCTCCGTTGTTGAGGAGGACGTGGCCTTTGGGCCCGAGAACCTCCAGGTGGCACCCGACGAGATAGGCCGGCGCGTTGCCCGCGAGCTGCACCGCGTGGCCCTGGAGGGCTATGCGAAGGCGGACCCCACCAGGCTCTCGGGCGGCCAGCGCCAGAGGGTCGCGATTGCCGGAGCGCTGGCGATGGAGCCAGAGGTCCTCGTGCTGGACGAGCCGGGCGCGCTCCTCGACGTGCGCGGCAGGCGCTCGATCATGCGCGTGATGGGGCGGCTCTCCCAGGCGGGGACCACCATCGTGCACGTGACACACTTTATGGACGAGGCCCTTGAGGCCGACCGGGTCATCGTGATGGAGCACGGCCACGTGGCCCTGGAGGGCACCCCACGCGAGGTCTTCTCCCGCGGTGAGCTGCTCACGTCACTCAAGCTGAGCGAGCCCTTCTGCTCGCGGCTTGCCATGCGGCTGTCGCAGCTTGGGCTGGGAGTCTCGTGGACCTGTGACTCGAGAGAGCTGCTTGACCAGGTCGCCTCCCTTCTGGAGACGGGCGGCGACGGAGGAGAGACGTCCGCGGCCAAGGCGGCAGGCGATGCCGACGGGATGGGCCGAGGGGACGGCGGCAGCGCCCCTCTCGCCATCGAGGCATCGCACGTGTGCTACTCGTATCGCAGCACCGACGCGCGTGAGGACAGCTCCCCCGCCCTCGACGACGTGTCGCTGGGCGTCCCCGAGGGGACGTCGTGCGCGATCGTGGGCCAGACGGGGTCGGGCAAGTCGACGCTGCTCCGCCTGCTCTGCGCCCTGGAGGCGCCGGACTCCGGGAGCGTTGTGGTGCACGGCATCGACACCTCTCGCAGGCGAGACAGGCGCAGGCTCCACGGTCGCGTAGGCTACGTGATGCAGCGTCCCGAGCGTCAGCTGTTTGCCGAGACCGTACTAGAGGATGTTGCCTACGGCCCATCCAACCTGGGCCTCTCGCGCCAGGAGGCGGAGGCGCGCGCGCACGAGGCGCTGGCCCTGGTGGGGCTGGACGACCGGGAGGCCCTCTCCCCCTTTGAGCTGAGCGGGGGACAACAGCGCATGTGCGCCATCGCCGGCGTGCTTGCCATGCGGCCAAGGACCATCGTGCTCGACGAGCCAACCGCAGGCCTGGACCCGCTGGGTCGAGAGGAGCTTCACGCCATACTCCGTCGCGTGCACGGGGGTGGCGTTACGGTGGTCGAGGTCACGCACTCCATGGACGACGCCGCCCTGTGCGAGCGCGTCGTGGTTCTGGATCGCTCGCACGTGGTTGGCCAGGGAACCCCGCGCCAGGTGTTCGCCGCAGGGAACGAGGCTGCTCTCGAGTCGGCGGGACTGGGCATCCCCCGGGCGCTCGCGTGGGCCCGCGAACTCGCCCACAGGGGCGTCACGGGCCTGGGCGAGCCCCTCTCCCTGGAGGCCCTGGCCCAGGCGATAGCGCGGCGTGCCGACGAGGCCTCTAACGGCGGGAGGGCGATCTAGCATGGCCATGCGCATCTCGATGGGACAGTACCTCCCCGGCACCTCGGCCGTGCACCGCCTGGACCCTCGCGCCAAGACCATCGCCGCCCTGGCGACCATGGTGAGCGTGTTCTTCATCACCTCTCCCCAGGGGCTCGTCCTTGGGTTCGCATTTACCCTGGTGGTGACGGCGCTCGCACGCGTCCCGGCAGGCAAGCTGGTGGAGTCGATACGTCCCCTGCTTGCGATGCTGGGACTCATCGCCGTGATCGACCTCCTGGTAATCCACGAGGGGACCGTCCTCGCCGCCCTGGGACCCATCGCAATCACGACTGGCGGCGTGCGCGTGGCGGTGCTCTACTCTCTCCGGCTCGTGGTGGCGGTCGTTGCGGGCGCGCTCCTGCTGCTCACCACCACCCCCATGCAGCTCACGGACGCCTTCGACTCGTTCCTGGCGCCCCTCTCGCGCATCGGCCTCCCCGGCCACGAGCTGGCCATGGTCTTCTCGCTCATGCTGCGCTTCATCCCCACGCTGGCGGACGAGGCGCGGTCCATCGTGGACGCGCAGACCTCGCGTGGCGGCGCCATGGCCGAGGGCTCGGTCGCAAGGAGGGTCCGTTCGGTGGTGCCCGTGCTGGTCGCGCTCCTGGCAAGCTCGATGAGACACGCCAACGGTCTCTCGCGCGCCCTCGACGCCCGCTGCTACGAGGGTGGGGCCGCGCGCACCCACTGGCACCCCATGCGCATGCGCGCCGCCGACTGGGTGACACTGGCTGTAACCTGCGCCTACGTCGCCGGGGTGGTGCTGCTGTAGGCCGACGCCCCGTAGCCCGTGCCGGGTCGTCGGAGCCGATGCGATCCGCCACGGCACAGCGCACACGCCCCTCTCGCCCGCCCCGATTCCCTATGACCGACGAGAATCGCAACAACGCTGGCCGGCGCCCCTCTCCCCCGACACGCGGGACACGCTCCCGCCCTCCACATGAACTTTTGCGCCCCAGGCAGCCTGGTCCCTACCTGCGCAGCTATCATGGGGTGTGCATTTGTGGAAAACTCTCGGACGGAAGGTAGAGCCCCATGGTCTCCCGCGTTTACGTAGAGAAGAAGCCCGGGTTCGACGTCGAGGCGCGGCAGCTGTGCCGCGAGCTCCAGGTCATCCTCGGCATCAAGAACCTCACCGGACTGCGCCTGGTCAACCGCTACGACGTCGAGGGGATCTCGAAGGCCCTCTTTGAGCAGTGCATCCCCACGGTGTTCAGCGAGCCCCAGACCGACAAGGCGACCACGCGCCGCCCCGCCGCCGGCAAGACCACCAAGGTGTTTGCCGTCGAGTTCCTCCCCGGCCAGTTTGACATGAGGGCCAACTCGGCGAGCGAGTGCATCCAGCTCATCAGCCAGGGCGAGCGTCCCACCGTCGCGTCCGCCAAGCTGTACTACCTCAAGGGCGCCAACCTCACCGACGAGGACGTCGAGGCCATCAAGCACTACGTGATCAACCCGGTCGAGGCGCGCGAGGCGTCGCTCGCGACCCGCAAGACCCTCAAGGTCGACTACCCCAAGCCCGAGATGGTCGAGACGCTGACCGGCTTTGGCAAGCTCACCAAGAAGCAGCTGCAGGACTTTATCGACGAGCGCGGCCTGGCCATGGACCTTGCCGACATCAAGTTCTGCCAGGACTACTTCAAGGGCGAGAAGCGCGACCCCACGATCACCGAGATCAGGATGATCGACACCTACTGGTCCGACCACTGCCGCCACACCACCTTTGGCACGCAGCTCGAGAACGTGAAGATCGACGACGCCGTGGTCGAGGCGGCCCTCAAGCGCTACCTCGAGGTGCGTCACGAGCTCGGCCGCGACAAGAAGCCCGTCTGCCTTATGGACATGGGCACCATCGGCGCGAAGTACCTCAAGAGCAAGGGCATCCTCAAGAACCTGGACGAGTCCGAGGAGATCAACGCCTGCACCGTCAAGGTGAAGGTGGACGTCAACGGCAAGGACGAGGACTGGCTCTTCCTCTTCAAGAACGAGACGCACAACCACCCGACCGAGATCGAGCCGTTTGGCGGCGCGGCCACGTGCATCGGCGGCGCCATCCGCGACCCGCTGTCCGGCCGCAGCTACGTGTACCAGGCCATGCGCGTGACCGGCGCCGGCGACCCCACCGTCCCCGTGAGCCAGACGCTCAAGGGCAAGCTGCCGCAGCGCAAGATCGTGCGCACGGCCGCCGCGGGCTACAGCTCCTACGGCAACCAGATCGGCCTCGCGACCGGCCAGGTGAACGAGCTCTACCACCCGGGCTACGTCGCCAAGCGCATGGAGATCGGCGCCGTTGTGGGCGCGACCCCCGCGAGCCACGTGCGCCGCGAGTGCCCCGCGCCGGGCGACAAGATCATCCTGCTGGGCGGACGCACCGGCCGTGACGGCATCGGCGGCGCCACCGGCAGCTCCAAGGCGCACAACGTGGAGTCGCTCGAGAAGGACGGGGCCGAGGTGCAGAAGGGCAACGCCCCGACCGAGCGCAAGCTCCAGCGCCTGTTCCGCCGCGAGGACGCCTGCCGCCTGATCAAGCGCTGCAACGACTTTGGCGCGGGCGGCGTCTCGGTCGCCATCGGCGAGCTTGCGGACGGCCTGTTCATCGACCTCAACAAGGTCCCCAAGAAGTACGAGGGCCTGGACGGCACCGAGCTCGCCATCAGCGAGTCGCAGGAGCGCATGGCCGTAGCCCTTGCCCCCGAGGACGTGGACGAGTTCCTGCGCTACGCCCACGAGGAGAACCTCGAGGCCACCGTCGTCGCACGCGTGACCGAGGAGCCCCGCCTCAAGATGGTGTGGGACGGCGAGACGGTCGTGGACGTGAGCCGCGAGTTCCTCTCGTCCAACGGCGCGCCCAAGCACCAGGACGTGCACGTGGAGGCACAGGGCAGCTACGCCCCCAGCTGGGAGGGCGACACCCTGGCCGAGCGTATGGAGTCCCTGCTCACCGACGAGAACGTGGCGAGCAACAAGGGTCTCTCCGAGCGCTTTGACTCCACCATCGGCGCGGCTACCGTGCTCATGCCCTTTGGCGGCAAGACGCAGCTCACGCCCAGCGAGGCCATGGTCGCCAAGCTCCCCGTGGATGGCGAGACCACCACGGTCTCGGGCATGGCATGGGGCTTCAACCCCTACCTGATGAGCGCCAACCAGTACACCGGCGCGTACCTCTCCGTCGTTGAGTCGGTGTCCAAGCTGGTCGCCGCCGGCATCAGGCATCAGGATGCCTACCTCACCTTCCAGGAGTACTTTGAGAAGCTCCGCCAGGAGCCCGAGCGCTGGGGCAAGCCCGTCGCAGCGGTGCTGGGCGCACTCATGGCCCAGCTCGACCTGGGAATTGGCTCCATCGGCGGCAAGGACTCCATGTCCGGCTCGTTCGAGGACCTGGACGTTCCCCCCACGCTCGTGAGCTTTGCCACGGGCCTTGGCAAGGTGAACCGCATCCAGAGCCCCGAGTTCAAGACCACAAACGGCAAGCTCGTCCTGGTGGAGCCCACCTACCGCGAGGACGGCGTGACCCCCGACCCCAAGTCGCTCCTTGCCGTGTACGACTTTGTGCAGGAGGCAATTGGCTTCGGAGACGCGCTGAGCGTGGCGACCCCGGGCTACGGCTGCCTGGCCGAGACGCTCTTCAAGATGGCCGTGGGCAACCAGATCGGCTTTGGCCTTGCGGACGGCTTCACGGCGGACGACCTGTTTGCGTACCGCTACGGCAGCTTCGTGCTCGAGGTGAGCGACAGCACCTACGTGCCCGGCGACACCAAGGGCTTCTCCGTGCGCGTGCTTGGCGGCACCAGCCCCGAGTACAAGATGTGGGTCGAGGGCCAGGAGATTGACCTTGCGCCGCTCCAGGAGGCATGGGAGTCCAAGATGGAGCCGGTGTTCCCGTACCGCGAGGCGGGCGAGACGGTCAAGGCCATTGGCTTCGACGTCGCCGAGCATGGCGTCTCGCGCAAGGCTCCCGCCGTCGGCGTGGCACGCCCGCACGTGGTCATCCCCGTGTTCCCCGGCAACAACTGCGAGTACGACAGCGCCCACGCCTTCGAGCGCGCAGGCGCCGACGTCACCACGCTGGTGATCAACAACCTCACGCCGTCCGCGGTCGCCGAGAGCACCCAGGCGCTGGTGCGCGAGATCGAGCGCTCCCAGATCGTGATGATCCCCGGCGGCTTCTCCGGCGGCGACGAGCCCGATGGCTCCGCCAAGTTCATCACGGCCTTCTTCCGCGCGCCCGAGGTCACCGAGGCGGTCCGCGACCTGCTCCAGGCTCGCGATGGCCTCATGCTGGGCATCTGCAACGGCTTCCAGGCGCTGGTGAAGCTTGGCCTGGTCCCCTATGGCGACATCAGGCCCATGGACGACGGGTGCCCCACCCTCACGTTCAACACCATCGGTCGTCACCAGAGCCGCCTGGTGCACACACGCGTGGCCTCGAACCTCTCCCCCTGGCTGTCCAAGTGCAACGTGGGAGACGTGCACACCATCGCCATCAGCCACGGCGAGGGCCGCTTCGTCGCCAACGACGACGTGCTGGAGCAGATGGAGGCAGCGGGCCAGATCGCGACCCAGTACGTGGACGAAAACGGCGTCCCTGGCATGGGGCTCGACGTGAACCCCAACGGCTCGGTACTTGCCATCGAGGGCATCACCAGCCCGGATGGCCGCGTCTTTGGCAAGATGGGCCACACGGAGCGCTACACCGCCGGCACATTCCAGAACGTGCCCGGCAACCTGTACCAGCCGCTGTTCGAGGGCGGCGTGGCCTACTTCACGGAGTAGAGACGACGCAATCGTGATGTGGAGGGCCGGTCGCCGATGGGTGGCCGGCCCTCTTTGCTGGCGCGGGGCAGAGGCTGGACCCCGTGAGGGGCGCGGCGGAGTATGGTGCCCACCGCTGCCAGAAAGTGCGTCCCGTGTGTACGCATGGGGCGAGGTTTCTGACACGGGCCAGCCTCGCTGGCACGTTCCCCTGGTAGCGAGGCATCGGAACCCCAAGCCCGTCAGAAAGTCCCTCCCGTGTGTACACACGCTGTGGGGTTGTAGACACAGAGACCCCTCCAGACCCCCTTGACGCCAGAAAGTGCGTCCCGTGTGTACGCATGGGACGAGGTTTCTGACGCGGGCCAGCCTCACTGGCGCGTCCCCCCCCTGGTAGCGAGGCATCGGAACCCCAAGCCCGTCAGAAAGTCCCTCCCGTGTGTACACACCGAGCGAGATTTCCGGCAGGGGACCATGCGGTTCCGGAACCCGGGACAGTGGGGCGCGCGTAATCGTAAGCCACCCGCTGTGGGAGCCGAAGGACCGACACCCCGATCAAGCGGTTTGCCTACACGCAGCGCCCCTCGTCCCCCGCGCCCCAATCCCTATTTCACGGGCTCTCCGACAGACGCCGCCCATCGGCCAAGCGAACTGCAGGCCCCAGCGTCAACGCAGGGAAGAAGGCCCTCAGTGTCAGAGAAGGGGAGGCAGATCTCACGGACAAGCCCCCTGTGGATCGTGGCCGCTCCCCTTCTTTGAGTTCTTCGGAATTGCGTGGAATTGGTATCAAGAATCGAACCATGGCAACGAATGACCGATATGAGCGGCTTGCCCGATAGGCTTCCATCCGGAGACAAGACCAATCTCGGCACGTCCGCAGGTAGGGGATTCAATCTTGAATCCAGGCAATGACGGATGGCAACGGAGACCTGATATGAGTGCTCACATCGGGAGTTTGCTGCCACGGGTCGGAGGGGCGGACTCCCCGCTTCCCTTACAGCTGGGGAAACGTCCGCCAGGCACGATTCTCGAAGCGTGTCCCCTCTCGAGAAAGCACTCATGCCGGGCGTTGGTTGCCATCGGGGCACCGCGGACGAGGCTACTGGCAGCAACTCGCTCGCGCGAGCGCCTTCGCGTCGCCCCAGCCTCGTGCCAGCGGCCTCCTTCGCATTCCTCGTACACGTGTTCCCTGTGTCTCCCCCTGCGGGTAGAATCGTGGTGGTGCGAAAGTTGGACCCTGGGGAGGTGGCATGGCGGAGGACTTTGGAAAGGTCAGCATCGACGAGTTGGTCGACAAGATCATGAGGAAGCTCGAGGAGGCGGGCGGCTCGTCTCACCTGTCTTCGCACACCTACTCCGACCAGCCGATCCTGAGGAAGGGGTCGGACTGGGCAAGGGACCGGGAGCACCCCGATGGACGCGTTGAGCGAGATGGCAAGTCCATCTCTGCTGGCAAAACCCAGACGACAGAGCCCGACGGCAGTTACACCCACTCATCTCGCCCGTCCCGCGCCTCTCGGATGCAGGGCCAAACCTCCACCGACGCACGGAAGTCGCGCGCAACGAGCAAATGGCACGCGCTCGCAGACGACTGGCTTGGTGACTACCAACCCGCCGGAGACTTCGATGACGACCTGTGGGGTCGCCCCCTGGGATCCGGCACCGGCCTGATGGCAAAGGTTGTGCCGGAGGTCAAGCTGCCACCCACGCTGCAGCGCCTCCGCGAGCTCGAGGGCTCGCGCGGGGAGGACGGAAGGCCCCTGCGTGGCGGCCCTCTCTTTGTTGCGCAGGCACGTCTCGCCAGCGACTTTGTGGACGACTGTCCCTACCAGGGGACGCTCCCCTACCGCTACCTTCCCACCTATCAGGTTGTGAGCGACCGCGAGCTTCGTGGCTACTTCACCTGGCGCGCCTCGTGGAGGGAGGGCAAGGCCACGGACGCACCGGCGACCTTTGCGATGCTCCTGTCCTACGAGCTGATCAACGGAGTGGGATGCGAGCCGGGCGAGCCGGTGGTCAGCGAGCTCCGACGCCTGCGCGAGGCCTGCCGCGCGATGGACCTTGCGGGGAGGGGCCCAAGCGTCACGCTGGACGTGAGCCACTGGGCCCGCGACTACGTGGTGGTCCACCGCCTGGACCCGCGGCTCGCGACCACGGAGGAGGAGCGCCGCTTTGGCCATGCCGTCCGCGTGCTGCGCGATGCCGAGGGCTCGGTGCTGTGCCGGGAGGGCGTCAACGGTCGCAAGCCCTCGGATGCCCCCAAGGCCCCATCGGACGAGGATCTGTGGGATGCCATAGGCACCCTCTCGAGCACCGACCCGGGACGCTCCCCGTTCCTGCGCGAGCACCGGGAGCAGGCCGCACGCGTCGGCGCAGGCGTGTTTCGTCGCATGGCGCTCCACTGCGGCAAGAGGCGCAGGGTGGGGTTTGTGGACGGCATGCTGGGGTTCACGATGAGCACCCCCTACATGCCGCTGGTCGGGGTCCCGCTGGAGAAGCCACCCACCCTCGAGGGCGGCGACATGCGCCTGACCGAGGCCGACGTGGTCACCTGCCGCTTCAACCGCTGGGTCATGCGTCGCTCCTACGAGCTACAGGGCAAGAGCCGCGACCTCGGCAGGATCGTCCACGGCGTCGACTGCGCCATGCGTGTGGCCTGGGAGTACCCACGCCAGCTCAAGCCGCGCACGCTTCCCCGCTACCTCCAGACGATGATTGACCGCGAGGTGCAGGCGGAGCTCGAGCGCACGCGCGAGGAGGAGCGCCACCGGTTCACGGTGGACCTCTCCAAGCTGGGAAGCATCCGCTCCGCCGCGGAGACCACGCGCGAGGCACTGCTGGTGGACGAGGAGCGCGAGGACTACGTCCCCGGGGCGGAGGCCACCGAGGACTGGACGCAGCCCGTCTCTCCCGCCCCCGCGGCAGGGGACGAGCACGCCCCGTCGCGGGAGGGGACGCAGGCAGGCGAGAGGGACGCGGCCCCCGTGGTGGCAACCGCCTCGCCAGGGCAGCCAGCCCCCATGTCCCCGCAACCCACCACCGGCGCGGAAGCCGCGGGCGCTGCCGGGGAGACGGCACCGTACGGGCTCGACCCCCTGGAGCTCGCGCTGGTGCGCGCCCTCCTGGCGCACGAGCCGGCACCGCCGACGCCGCCCGGCTCCCCCAGCGTGGAGATGCTGGTTGACTCCGCCAACGAGAAGCTGTTTGACCTGGAGGGCGACACCGTCCTGGAATTTGGCGACGACGGCCCCCACGTGATCGAGGACTACGAGGAAGACCTGAGAGGAACCCTGGAGCAATGACGCAGCAAGCAAACGCATCGGCGGCCGGCGGACAGGCGGGGCAGCCCCCACGCGTCCCCAAGCGCATCGCCGCGGTCATCATCAACTCCCTGAAGGGCGGCGTCGTGCCGCGCGTAGGCCTCCCGTACATCACGGTGGGGCGCGAGCGCGAGATCCAGGCGCTTCTCCACGACCTCGACCTGGTGGCCGACGGCGGGGCGAGCTTTCGCTTCTTGGTGGGGCGCTACGGCAGCGGCAAGAGCTTTTTGCTGCAGACCATCCGCAACCACGCCATGGGCAGCGGCTTTGTGGTGTGCGACGCCGACCTAAGCCCCGAGAGGCGCCTTCAGGGTGGCAACGGCCAGGGCCTGGCAACCTACCGAGAGCTCGTGCGCAACATGAGCACGCGGACCCGTCCCGAGGGAGGCGCCCTCAACCTGGTGCTTGACCGCTGGGTATCGAACATGCAGGCCCAGGTGACCCTGGAGAGGGGCCTTCAGCCACAGGACCCGGGCTTCTCCGATGCCATGGACGCCGCCATAGTCCAGACCATGCGCTCCCTGCAGGAGCTGGTGCACGGCTACGACTTTGCCCGTCTCCTCACCATGTATTGGCACGCGCACGTTGAGGGCGACGACGACACCAAGGCCAAGGTCACCAAGTGGTTTCGCGGCGAGTACCGCAACAAGACCGAGGCGCGCCAGGAGCTGGGCGTGAACATCGTGATTGGCGACGACGACTGGTACGACTACCTCAAGCTCTTTGCGACCTTCCTGGTGGGAGCGGGCTACAAGGGGCTGCTGGTACTGGTGGACGAGCTGGTCAACCTGTACAAGATTCCCAACGCGGTGAGCCGCCAGTACAACTACGAGAAGATCCTGACCATGTACAACGACACCCTTCAGGGCAAGGCACACCACCTGGGCATCGTGATGGGAGGCACGCCGCAGTCCATCGAGGACCGCAGGCGCGGCCTGTACTCGTACGAGGCACTGCGCAGCCGCCTGACGCAGGGGCGCTTTGCCCAGGACGGGCTGGTGGACCTTCTGGCGCCGGTCATCCACCTGCAGCCCCTCACGCACGAGGAGCTGCTGGTGCTGGTGGAGAAGCTCGCGGACATCCACGCCGGGCTCTTTGGCTACGAGCGCACCATCACGCAGGACGAGCTGCTGGGCTTTCTCCAGGCGGAGTTCGGTCGCGTGGGCGCGGACTCCCACCTCACGCCGCGCGAGGTCATCAGGGATTTTGTGGAGATGCTCGACATCCTGTGCCAGAACCCCTCCCTCAAGGTGGGCGACCTGCTGCAGGGCGAGCTCCTCTCGTCTCCCGTGACCACGCGCGCCCAGGAGGGCGACGGCTCGGCGGGTGCGGACGACGAGTTCAGCGAGTTCCAGATCTAGGCGGCGGGCATGGACGTCTTTGACCGATACGCGCCCTTCATCCAGGACTACATCTACGACCACGACTGGCAGAGCCTGCGCGCGGTGCAGGTGGCTGCGGCGGATGCCATCTTCAACACCGACCAGAACGTGCTTCTCACCGCGTCCACGGCATCGGGCAAGACCGAGGCTGCCTTCTTCCCCATCCTCACCGAGCTGTGGGAGGACCCGCCCGCCTCGGTGGGCTGCATCTACATCGGCCCCCTCAAGGCCTTGATCAACGACCAGTTCATACGGCTGGAGGACCTGTGCGCGCAGGCGGACATCCCCGTTTGGCACTGGCACGGCGACGTGTCGCGCTCGCACAAGGCCAAGATGATGAAGCACCCGTCGGGAATTCTGCAGATCACCCCCGAGTCGCTGGAGGCCATGCTCCTGCACCGCCACAACGCTATCCCGCGCATCTTTGGCGACCTGCGCTACGTGGTGATAGACGAGGTCCACTCGCTGCTGCGGGGCGATCGCGGCGACCAGACGCTCTGCTGCATCGAGCGCATCTCGCGCCTGGCGGGCGTCAACCCCAGGAGGATTGGGCTCTCGGCCACCATCGGCGAGCCCGAGGCCACGGGCGCGTACCTCTCCGCCGGAACGGGACGCGGCTGCATGATCCCGCGGCTCGAGGCCCCCAGGGAGCGCTGGCGGCTGTCGATGGAGCACTTCTACGTGAGCGGTCCGCAGGCACCCGAGCGCGGCGAGGACGGCTTGGGTGGCGCGTCCGTCCGCGGGGGAGAGGAGCCCGACTACGAGGTCCCCGCCGCTCCCGCCGGCGACCAGGCGATTCCCGCCCGGGGCGAGGGGACGGTGGATGCCGGCGGGAAGGGTGGGGAGGACGGAGGCCACGCGCCTCTCCCCTACCCGGACCAGCCGGCCCCCGAGGCGGCGAGCGACCGTGCGCCGGTATTTGCCGACCCGGGGCTTGCCTACGTGTTTGAACACACCAGGGGTCGCAAGTGCCTGGTGTTTGCCAACTCGCGCGAGGAGTGCGAGGAGGTGACCACCACGCTGCGGCAGTACTGCGAGGCGGTGGGCGAGCCGGACCGCTTCCTGATACATCACGGCAACCTCTCGGCGAGCTTTAGGCAGTCGGCCGAGGAGTTGATGCGCGACGAGGACACCAACCTGACCACCGTGACGACCTCGACCCTTGAGCTGGGGATCGACATCGGTCGTCTGGAGCGGGCCTTTCAGATAGACGCCCCGTTCACGGTGAGCTCGTTTTTGCAGCGCATGGGGCGCACGGGACGGCGCGGCCAGCCCAGCGAGATGTGGTTTCTCATGCGGGAGGACGAGCCGGAGGCGCGCGCCCTGCTCCCCGAGACCATCCCGTGGAAGCTGCTGCAGGGAATCGCACTGGTCCAGCTGTACCTGGAGGACCGCTGGGTGGAGCCCCCGCGCCTGAATGGCCTTCCCTACAGCCTGCTGTACCACCAGACCATGGCCACGCTCGCCTCGTCCGGCGAGCTCTCCCCCTCCGAGCTCGCACGACGCGTGCTCACGCTGACGCCATTCCACCGCGTGAGCGCCGACGACTACCGGGTGCTGCTGCGGCACCTGCTGGGCATCGACCACATCCAGCAGACCGAGTCGGGTGGACTCATCGTGGGGCTTGCAGGCGAGCGGGTGACCAACAACTTCCGCTTTTACGCGGTGTTCTCGGAGGACGAGGAGTTCACCGTGCGCAGCGAGTCGCAGGAGCTGGGAACCATCGTGCAGCCGCCCCCCGTGGGCGAGCGCATCGCAATCGCCGGCGCCGTGTGGGTGGTTGAGGAGATCGACTACAAGCGCCATCTCATCGAGTGCTCGCAGGTGAAGGGCAAGGTCCCCGCGTACTTTGGCATGTGCGCGGGCGACGTGGACACGCACGTGCTGCGCCGCATGAGGCAGGCGCTGCGCGAGGACGCAATGTATCCCTATCTGCGGAGGAACGCCCGGGCACGGCTGTCGCAGGCGCGGCACGTGGCCCGCAACGCCCACGTGACCGACCAGCCCCTGGTGTGCCTGGGCGGCACGTCGTGGTGCCTGTTCCCCTGGCTAGGCAGCTATGCCTTCCTGGCGCTGGAGCGCTTCCTCAAGATCAGGTGCGCGGCGGAGCTGGGCATAAAGGGGCTGGACTCCTCGCGCCCGTACTTCATGCAGTTCACCATGCGGGCCGACGCCCAGACGTTCTACGACGTGGTTCAGGAGGAGGCGTCACGCCCCATCGACCCCATAGAGCTGGTGTATCCGGGCGAGGTGCCGCGCTTTGACAAGTACGACGAGTTCGTTCCCGACGAGCTGGTGCGAAAGGGCTTTGCCTACGGGGTGCTGGACGTGGACGGCATGCTGGAGGCCGTCCGCTCGTGGCCGGGCACGCCGGTGCGTCCGATTGGCAGCGGCCTAGGCAGGTCGCTGGGGGATGGGGACGACCTTCTCCCCTAGGGCAATGCCAAGGTGGGACAAATAGTACCCACCTTGGCATTGCCCTCAGAAACACGCAGGTAAACCAGGGGAGCTAACAATCAAAATCCCTCAACGCATCTTCGATAAACCAGGACCGCAGTCTGCTTTGATTTTCCAGTTCGCTCACTGTCTCGTATCAAACATTGCCGGAGTGTCGCTTTCCTTCTCGAGGACATAGTCATCTCCACTAGCCAGGTGAAGAAAAACAACCCCCTCAACATCTCCGAACGATGCGTAGGAATAGGCAATGTGCGCAATTCCACACTCGCTACCGGAATCGTCAGCCATTTCGTAGATATTCGGATCTGAGGTCTTCTCCATTGTTCCGCTAATTGTGTTGTCGCTAAGAGCTAACTGCCAATCGACTTCGTCGCCAGCCCCAGGAAAAATAGCAAGAGACGCATAGTCAGGTTCATCTTGCTGGTACGTCCCCTCAAGTTTGAACCCAACTCTGCTTCCATCAGTAAAAGACCTGGCTTTGTCCTGCGTTCTTGACAAGAGCACCCCGAGGATGACGCATGCAATGGCGAGCGTCGTGACGAGAATGTCCTTACCATGAAGCTTCAACCATCGCATCGAGGATCAACCTACCTCACTCGGATTGTCCTAAATCCGCAAGCGTTAGGGTGGGGCGCAAAGTTAAAAGCAGACCGCCGGTCGTGAAGACAAGAGCCGATCTCCTAGTTAGAATTAGCGATTTCGATGTTTCCAAGGCACACTCCCTAGCTCGAAAGTCTTCTGGGATAGCGCACATGCCCTTCTTCATTAGGGGCGGCTCGTTCAGAATAATTATACAGAAATACGTTACTTACCCATAATTTGATTAGTACTTTGGCTGGTATTCAGGAATCGGTAAACGATTAGCTTGCATCATTGCCCTCGGCTTCTCCCCTAGGGAAACGATGACTGGCCGTGGTCTCGGCGACCCCTCGCGGGGAGGGTGCTGAGGAAAGTCGAGTTGTGGCAATTCGCCACCGATTTCCGCTGAGAAAAGTCGAGTAGTGGCAGGGAGCGAGCCTTCCGGGGCCTCCCACAACTGCAAATACCCCCATTTTCTCCGCGGTATCGGCTTTCAGATTGCCATGACTCGACTTTTCTCAGCACCCCATGCACGGGCCCACTCGCCAGCCACCACAAGCAGCGCCCCCGAGCGGCCGTCGCCCCATGTCGCGCCCCGCGGTGTACCTACGAGTTCACGAACCTCCGCGCGACGGTGCCGGCAAGCCGATGGAGCGGGGGCCTGAGGTCGCGGTCCGCCTCCACGATCGCCTCCCTCACGGGGATGTGCTGCGGGCACAGGCGCTCGCACCGTCCGCACCCCAGGCACGCGCTGGCGAACGCGGGGTGGTCGCGCAGTTCCACCGTCTGGTAGTACTGGTGGCGACCGCGCGACTTCCCCTCCAGGTACATGCTGTTCCACGCGGAGAAGAGCGCCGGGATATCTATCCCGGCCGGGCACGGCTGGCAGTAGCGGCACCCGGTGCAACCCACCTTGGTGGACGCGGCGATGAGCTCCCTCACGCGCGCCACGAGCTCGCGCTCCGGCTCGCCGAACTCCCCCGCACGAACCGAGCTCGCGACGCGGCAGTTCTCCTCCACCATCTGCAGCGAGTTCATTCCGCTGAGGACGCAGGTGACCTGGGGCTGGTCCCACAGCCACCGCAGCGCCAGCTCCGCCGGGCCCCATCCGTGCGGGTCCTCGGCGATAAGCCGCTTGGCCTCGCGCGGGAGCCCGTCCACCAGGTTGCCGCCCCTCAGGGGCTCCATGATGATGACGGGGATGCCCCGCTCGGCGGCGGCCATCAGGCCCTCCCGGCCCGCCTGGGTATGCTCGTCCACGTAGTTGTACTGAATCTGGCAAAAGTCCCAGTCGTAGGCGTCCAGCACGCGCAGGAACATGTCGCTGCTCCCATGGAACGAGAAGCCCACGTTGCGGATCTGCCCGGCGGCGCGACGACGATCGATCCAGCCCTCGATCCCCAGCTGGCACAGGCGCTCCCACGAGGCGACGTCGGTGATCATGTGCATGAGGTAGTAGTCGATGTGGTCGGTGCGCAGGCGCGACAGCTCCTCATCCAGGTATCGGTCCGCCGCGGACGTGCTCCTCACCAGGTACTGCGGGAGCTTGGTGGCGATGTTGACCGAGTCGCGGCAGCCGTTGCGGTCGAGCACCTGCCCCAGGCACGCCTCGCTCCCGGGGTACACGTACGCGGTGTCCAGGTAGTTCACGCCCAGCTCGATGGCGCGCATGAGCTGCTCCTCGGCACGGGGCACGTCTATTCCGCTGCCCGACCTCGCAAACCGCATGCACCCAAAGCCCAGGAGCGAGATGGGGTTCCCGCTTCGGTCGGGACGATGGCCCATGCCCATGGTGACTCCCCTCTCGCGCGTCGGTCACACGCATCGGGAGAGGCCACGGACGGCTGCAGCGCACCTCTCCCCTGCGCATGGCACCCAAGTGTAGCAACGCAGTCGCAGCGGGCACGCAACGATTCCGCCACGCCGTCTGGGGTACAACTACGAGAATGTGGGGAGAGGGGAAACGATGCCCAGAAGCGTGCTGATCAAGGACACCACGCGCGAGGAGCGCATGCAGATAGTGAACAAGGGACTCTCGTTCTGCGACGACTCCAGCTGCGAGAACTGCAGCGGCTGCAGCATGGGGGTGGGCTCCGTCGAGGCGATGTACCGACCCTACATCGACGGCAAGCTCGAGCTGAGCGAGGTCAACATGCTCCACGCCGCCACCCGCTACACGCTGGGCGGGGGCCACGACGTGGACCGGTCCGGAGGCGACCGGGGGTAGGGCCAACGGGATCGGTTGGGGGAGAGGAACGCGGCCCCTCTCCCCCGGCTCATCCCGCTGGCAGTAGGCTACTCTCCCTTGGCACCGCCCTCGGAGAGGAGCTGCGCCTTGTACTCTGCCAGCTTGTCGCGCTGGTCCTGCGGCAGCTCGGGGTAGCGCGGGTCCATCTGGCGCAGGACATCAACGACGGCCTCGCTCACGAGCCAGCGAGCGAACCACTTCTTGTCGGCGGGAATCACGAACCACGGGGCGTGCTTGGCCGCCGTGCCGTTGATGGCGTCCTCGTAGGCTCGCATGTAGCTGGGCCACAACTTGCGCTCCGCAATGTCGCTGCCGGAGAACTTCCAATTCTTGGATTGATCGTCTATGCGCTCGAGAAAGCGCTGTCGCTGCTGCTCGGGACTCACGTTGAGGAAGATCTTGAGCACCCGGTAGCCGTTCTCGTACAGGTACTCCTCGAAGTCGCGGATTTGGCGGTAGCGCTTGCCAAAGAACTGCTGCTCCGAGTCGTTGGTACAGCGCTCCGGCATCTTGTAGCCCCTCCACAGCCCGTGCACACGCACCACCAGCACGTCCTCGTAGTACGAGCGGTTGAACAGGGCGATCTCGCCCCTGCGTGGGAGGTGCGTGACGGCGCGCCACAGGTAGTCGTGCGAGAGCTCCTCCGCGCTGGGCTGCTTAAAGCTGTGGACCGAGACCCCCTGCGGGTTGATCCCGCTCATCACGTGCTTGATCGTGGAGTCCTTGCCGGCGGCGTCCATCGCCTGGAGCAGAACCACCAGGCCCTCCCTGCCCTCGGCATAGAGGCGGTCCTGGAGCTGAGCCATGAGCACCGCGTTGTCGGCCGTGCGCTCCTCGTAGTCAAAGCGCTCGCCCTTCTTCACGTCGGGGCTGGTGGGTGCCTTCAAGATGTCAAAGCGCCCGTCGCCGTCAAACCTGCAGTCGCAGAGGTCAATCGCCATGGTTCCCCCAATCCTGGGGCGGCGGACCCACCACCATGGCACGCCCGTCGGCCGCTACCCTCCTCTGTACCCAATGTCGTGGGCGGAGGCGCAGGCGGGAGATGCAAGCGAGAGGTGCCTGGACACTCGCTAGGACCGGCGATTCGAGTTGGTTCAACGCTCCCCTCGCCCGTCGGATAACGCCATTCACGCGACGACCTTCACCGAGAGGGGCGACAGAGAAGGGAGCGACTTGATGGGGTCTCTCGTCTTGAAGGAAATGGTGCCCCATGCTCCCGCTGCCCACGGGGTAACGTCACCCGCAGGGCAGCTTCGTCGAAAAGAGCGGCAGAGAAGCTCTTGACAGGTCGGGGTGGATAACGGCACAGAAGAACCTTCAGGGAAGCCCGCGTTCTGGCGGTTGGATGCCACATCCTCGTCACGTCACTCGATAATCCTCGCCATGGCATTCTCGCCCGGTTCCTCAACGATGGGCGCTCCGACCCCCCGCCGCTATGGTACGCAGCGTCAGCCGCGCCCCACCGTCACAGCGAGCGGCCCCACCCCGAGCCAATTCGGGATGGGGCCCTCGCCCTCGATGCCTCGGTCGTCTCCACTGTCAGCGCTTCCGCCTGACGCAGGGACGCCATCCGATGTAACCCACAGGTCAGCAGCCAGCGGATGGGGCCATCACCAACTCCCCGTCACGTCACTTGGAGTAGTCGTAGAAGCCCTTGCCGGCGTTCACGCCCGTCTCGCCCTTGTCGATCTTCTCCTTGAGCAGCGTCGTGATCCTGTTCTGAACCGTGCCCTCCTGCTTTGCGCGAGGATCCATGATCCCGATGTTGTAGGCGGTGGTGAGGCCAACGATGTCCAGGATCCGGAACGGTCCCGCCGGCGCACCGGTGCCCAGCTTCCAGGCAAGGTCGATGTCCTCCGGGCTGCCCACGCCGCCGGCCCACAGCCCCTCGGCGGCGGAGAGGAACGGCACCAGCATGCTGTTGAGAAGATATCCCGGCTGCTCGCGAAGTACCTTGAGCGGGACCATCCTGATCGAGGAGGTAAAGGCAACCACCAGGTCAAAGCTCTCCTTCGAGGTACCCTCGTGCCCCATGACCTCCCCGGACGGGTTCTTCCAGATCTCGTTCGCAAAGTGGAGGGCAAGGTACCTGTCAGGCCTTCCGGTTGCCTCGGCAAACTGGCTGGGCAGCAGCGTCGAGCTGTTGGTGGCGACGACGGTGCGCTCGGGCAGGTGCTTTGCCAGCTCGGTGTAGAACGCGGTCTTCTGCGCCGGGTCCTCCGCAACCGCCTCGATCACCAGGTCGGCGTCGCCAAACGCCTCGTCCCAGTCGGTCGTGAGGCGCAGGCTGCCATAGGCCCTCTCCACGTCCGCCTTGAGCTCCTCGCACCGCTCCGGCGTAACCTCCTCGGGCGCGCACAGCCCATAGGCGTAGGCCGAGGGATCGGTCTTCATGGCCTCGAGGGTGTCCAGGTAGATTTTGCGAAGGCGGTCGATCTTGGGCTGGCAGCGCTCGATGGACCCCTGGGAGCGCAACCAGATCGTCATGTCGTATCCGCGGTAGGCGGTCTGGAACGCAATCTGGCTCCCCAAGACCCCTCCGCCGGCAACCGTCACCCTCTTGACGTCCTTGATATCCATGGGCGACTCCTTTCTCGATTTCCCACCCAAAGGCGGTCTCGCCGCTCACCCCACGGGGCCACGGCGTCCTATGTTGTCTGGCGTCTACCCATCGGAGAGAATATTGTTACATGTTATATAGCAGTTTCGGTGGGCGGACGCCCCGACAACCGCCACCGTCGGTCAAGCACCAGGTTCCGCATCCATCGAGCGAGAGGAGCGGCAACCTCCCCCACAACATCCCCCTCATGGCAGAACGCCACACACGCCCGCCACACACGCTGCACGTATACTTTTATGGTTGTGCCGCACGTGTCGCAGCCACCCTCGTGACATGCGTCGGTAACCCAAGAGATACCGGAAGGCCGCACTCCAGGCGGCCCCACACCCCTCACGAGAGGAGACCCATGAGCGAAGCCAAGGATCCCAAGGACACCTGCGTCCTGGTAACCGGCGGCGCCGGCTTCATCGGCAGCCACACGGTGGTCGAGCTGCTCCAGAACGGCTACAAGGCGGTCATCGCGGACGACCTGAGCAACGCGAGCGAGAAGGTCATCGACCGCATAAAGACGATCGTGGGCGACGAGGCGGCCAAGAACCTCTCCTTCTACAAGGTCGACGTGAACGACCGCTCCGCACTCAATGCCATCTTCGACGAGAACCCCATCGACCGCGTGATCCACTTCGCAGGCTTCAAGGCGGTTGGCGAGAGCGTCCACAAGCCCATCGAGTACTACAGCAACAACCTGGGCAACACCCTGACCCTGGTGGACGTGATGCGCAACCACGGGTGCAAGGACATCATCTTCAGCAGCTCCGCCACCGTGTACGGCAACCCCGACAGCCTGCCCCTCACGGAGGAGAGCCCCAAGAAGCCCGCGACCAACCCCTACGGCTGGACCAAGTGGATGATCGAGCAGATCCTGACCGACCTCCACACCGCCGATCCCGAGTGGAACGTCGTGCTGCTGCGCTACTTCAACCCCATCGGCGCCCACCCCTCGGGACTCATGGGCGAGGACCCCAAGGGCATCCCCAACAACCTGCTTCCCTACGTGGCACAGGTGGCCGTGGGCAAGCGCGAGTGCGTCCACGTGTTTGGCAACGACTACGACACGCCCGACGGGACCGGCGTGCGCGACTACATCCACGTGTGCGATCTGGGCACCGGTCACGTCGCGGCACTCAACTGGATGAACGGCCGCGCGGGCGTCGAGATCTTCAACCTGGGCACCGGCAAGGGGACCTCGGTCCTGCAGATCATCAAGGCCTTCTCCAAGGCCTGCGGCAAGGACCTCCCCTACCAGATCGACCCGCGCCGCCCGGGTGACGTGGACGCCAACTACGCCGACTGCTCCAAGGCCAAGCGCGAGATGGGATGGGAGGCCAAGTACACGATCGACGACATGTGCCGCGACTCGTGGAACTGGCAATCAAAGAACCCCGATGGCTACGGAGAGTAGCGTGGCATCCCAGTCGCGGGGCGCCTTCGTGGCATACCTGACGCGTGTCAGGCCCCTGGTCGAGGGTTACCTGCGCGAGATTGCCCCGCACGCCACATCCGCCTCGGGTGCAGACGACCTCGAGCGCTACCTGTACGGTCCGCTGTGGGACTTCACGCGGGGCGGGGGCAAGCGCACCCGCCCGGCGCTCTGCTTGCTGGGGGCCGAGGCCGTGGGCGGCAACGCGCGTGACGCACTGCCCGCCGCCGCGGCAATCGAGACGTTCCAGAGCGCCGCGCTGATCCACGACGACATCGCCGACGAGGGCGAGCTGCGCCGCGGCAAGCCATGCACCTATCGCACGGAGGGCGTGGGCGTTGCCATCAACGTGGGCGACCTGGGGATCGTGAACACGTTCCGCCTCCTCCTGGACGCCCCCGACCTGTCTGACCAGGCCAGGCTCCGCCTTGCCCGCGAGCTCGCGAACATGGAGCTGCGCACCGTTGAGGGGCAGGCGCTGGACCTGGGATGGGCCCGCGACGGCCGCTGGGACGTGGGCGTGGACGACTACCTGTACATGGCGTCCCACAAGACGGCGTACTACTCCGGCGCCGTTCCCCTGGTCATGGGGGCCATCTGCGGAGGCGGCACCGACGCCCAGGTGGAGGGACTACGCTCGTTTGGCATGGACTGCGGCCTGGCCTTCCAGATTCAGGACGACCTCCTCAACCTGGTGGGTGACGCCAAGGCGCAGGGCAAGGACTTTCGCACCGACATCACGGAGGGCAAGCGCACCCTCGTGGCAGTTTGGTCCCTGGCCCACCTAAAGGGGTCGGAGCACGACGAGCTCCTCTCCCTCCTCTCGGGCGAGACGACCGACCACGCCAATCTCGCACGTGCCGTCGAGCTGATGGAGCGTGCCGGCGGGGTGGCGCACGCCCGCGAGTACGCACGCACGCTCGTTCGCACCGCAAAGTCACATCTGTCGAACGTGGACGTCTTGGACGAGGCGCGCGCGACGCTCCTCTCTATGGCAGACTTTTTTGTGGAGCGCCTGGACTAGGCGCCGCTTGAGTAGGAGTTGCTTATGGAACCAATCACCGTTGGCGCGCAGGGCGCCGCAGTCGAGGACATCCAGGGGCGCCTTGCCTCGCTGGACTACGAGATCGACGAGAAGGAGATCGCCTCGCAGGACTTTGGCTCAACGACGGCGAGCGCCGTGGCAAAGTTCCGCCTGGACCACCGCCTGCCGCTGGGAACCGAGGTCGACTCGGCGACCTGGTCCGAGCTTGTGGACGAGACCTACCACATGGGCGACAGGACCCTGTACCTGCGCCTTCCCAACTACCATGGCGCCGATGTGAGGCAGCTGCAGGAGTGCCTCAACATCCTGGGCTTCTCGTGTGGCGAGGCGGACGGCTACTTTGGCGCCTACACCGAGGCCGCCGTTGCCCAGTTCCAAGAGAGCCAGGGCATGCTCGCGGACGGCATGGCGTTTGACGACACCTTCGACGCGATCGAGCGCCTTCGCCACGTGTGGGCGGGCAAGCCCGCTGCGGGCCCGCACCCCACGGGCGGCATGGGCTTCGCACGCGCGGCGGGCGTGCTGGAGGTGACCCCGCTCTCCATCACGGCGGAGGACCCCATCAGCCGCAACGTCGCCGGCCGCATCTGGAACCTCGCATGCGCCACCACGGAGAAGAGCGGGCTCGAGCTGATCGAGCGCGCCTCCGACGCCTCGGAGGGCACCACCTGCGTGCTCGTCCTGGCGTCCACGCCCCTGGCGGACGACAGCAAGGTCATGAACCTGGTGTGCGACGACCTGGACACGCTTCCCCAGCGCATCCGCACCACCTGCGAGGGCGCGCGCAAGGCCAAGCCTCCCGTCATCAGACTGGAGCTGCCGCTGGGCAACCACTACAACGGCACCTTCACCACGGCGGACGCGCAGACCTTCGCGGTCATGCTGCTCGACGCCATCTGCACGGCGTTCAACGACTAGCTGGCGCGCCGCATCTCTCCCCCAACCGAGCCAGAACGCACAAGGGACCCCACCCGCCTCAGGGCAGATGGGGTCCCTTTCGCACCTTCATGAGGGAGGGGACGGTATGGACGCGACGACGCGCCCCTCGGACGGGCGGAGCGGCCCCGGAAGTACTCGCCGTAAACGGCCCCGAGGAGGATGGGAGCTGCCGCGGAGGAAGCACCGAGGCGCGATCGGCTGATCGGATCCGAGTTCCAAAAGGATTGACGCGTTTGGCACCACCCTATACGCACGAAATCTTACGAGACACGGAATCGCATAAGAATCGGCGCGCTTAGCTCCTCGCTAAACGCGCCAACCCTTACGAAACTGCCTCGGCGCGAAATCACCCGAGGCAAGGGGAGACGAGCGATGCCTCCCGCCCCTCTCCCCTACTTTTTGGGAACGAGGTGCCAGATGTCCTCGTTGTACTGCGCGATGGTTCGGTCGGACGAGAAGGTGCCCGCCTGGGCCACGTTCACCAGCGCCTTGCGCACCCACGCCCCACGGTCCTCGTAGTCGGCGTACACGCGCTCCTTGACCTGAATGTACTCCTCCAGGTCGAGGAGGGCCATGAACCAGTCCTTGTGCGCCATGTCGTCGTGCAGGCGCCTCAGCCGCTCCTCGTTGCCCGTCGCCATGAACGCAGGGTTGGTGATGAAGTCAACCAGCAGCTTGATACCGGGCTTGTGGTAGTAGGCCTGCGGGTCGTATGCGCCCTCGGCGTACAGGCGCTCGACCTCCCTGCTGGACGTGCCAAAGGTGTAGATGTTGTCCTCGCCCACCAGGTCCGCGATCTCGACGTTGGCCCCGTCGAGTGTGCAGAGGGTGACCGCGCCGTTGAGCATGAACTTCATGTTGGAGGTGCCGCTAGCCTCTTTGCTGGCGAGCGAGATCTGCTCCGAGATGTCCGCTGCGGGAATCACGCGCTCGGCGGCGCTGACGTTGTAGTTCTCGATCATGATCACCTGAAGGTAGGGCGCCACGTCGGGATCGTTGGCAATCCAGGACGAGAGGGTCAGGATCAGGTGGATGATGTCCTGCGCGATGGTGTACGCAGGTGCTGCCTTGCCGCCAAACACCACCGTGATGGGGCGTGCCGGCTTGTTGCCATTCTTGATGTCCAGGTACTTCCAGATGAGGTACAGGGCGAGCATCTGCTGGCGCTTGTACTCGTGAATGCGTTTGACCTGGACGTCGATGATGGCGTCCTCGGGTACCGTGACGCCCTGGTGGGTAAGCAGGAACTCGCGCATGCGCGCCTTTGCCTTGCCCTTGGCCTCTACCAGACCATCGAGCACCTCATCGTCATCCACGTGCGCCATGAGCGGCGTGAGGTCCGCCGTGCGGTGCCAGTCGGTGCCGATGGTCTTGTCCACGAGGGAGGTGAGGTCGGGGTTGCAGCCCATGAGCCAGCGGCGGAAGGTGATACCGTTGGTCTTGTTGCTGAACTTCTCGGGATACAGCTCGTAGAAGGGATGGAGCTCGGTCTCCTCCAGGATCTTGGTGTGCAAGGCTGCCACGCCATTGACGCTGAAGCCGTAGTGAATGGCCAGGTGCGCCATGTGCACGGTGCCGTCCTTGATGATTGCCACGGCGGGGTCGTCGTGCTCCTCGCGCTGCATCTGGTCGAGAAGCTCGATGATCTTGGCAATCTTGGGAGCGACCTTGGCGAGGTACTCCAGGGGCCACTTCTCCAGCGCCTCCGCCAGGATGGTGTGGTTGGTGTAGGCGACCATGTGGCGGACGATGCCCACGGCCTCCTCGAAGTCGATCCCATGCTCCTGCGTGAGGATGCGGATGAGCTCGGGGATGATCATGGTCGGATGCGTGTCGTTGATCTGCACCACCGCGTAGTCGGGAAGGTCGTGCAGGTTGCTGCCGCGCTCAACCGCCTCGCTCACGATGAGCTGGGCGGCGTTGCTCACCATGAAGTACTGCTGGTACACGCGCAGCAGGCGACCGTCCTCGTCGGAGTCGTCGGGATACAGGAACAGGGTGAGGTTCTTGGCCACCTTGGTCTTGTCAAAGTCGATGGAGTCGTCGGGCACCAGCGAGTCGTCCACGCCCTCGAGGTCGAAGAGGCGCAGGCGGTTGCGCTTGCCGTTGTGGTAGCCGGGGACGTCGATGGAGTACAGGTGGGAGGCGACGGAGAAGTCGCCAAACTGCACCTCGAAGCTCTTGCCCTCGTCCTCCAGGCAGTCCTGCTCGCCCAGCCACTCGTCGGGGAGCGCGGTCTGCTGGTTGTCGACGAACCGCTGGTGGAACAGGCCGTAGTGGTAGTTGAGACCCACTCCGTCACCAGGCAGCCCAAGGGTCGCCACGGAGTCCATGAAGCACGCGGCGAGACGCCCCAAGCCGCCATTGCCCAGGGAGGGCTCCACCTCCTGGTCGTCCACGGCGGCGAGGTCGTGGCCAGCCTGGGCAAGCTGCTCCCTCGCCTCGTCGTACAGCCCCAGGTTGATGAGGTCGTTGATCAGCAGGCGTCCGATGAGGAACTCGGCGCTCACGTAGTACAGGCGCCTCTTGCCCTCCGTTATGGGCAGTGTCTGGCAGTGCTCGCGCACGAGATCCTGCAGCAGCCGGCACACCTGGGCGTCACCAATCTGTGCGAGCGGCTTGCCAAAGGCGACCTGCGATCGTTCTTCAAGGTTGATCATTCGTCCTCCTGATAGGGTGATGACGGACATGGTCAAATCGGGCTTCAGCACTCCCCTACTGGGGAAGGTCCGGGCCACTCGCTCCTGGCATGCGGAAGTATGTCTGGGTCAGGGATGACAGGCGCTCCTCGAGCGAGCGCGTGATTGCGCCCTCCCGCATCCTCCAGCTCCAGTTGCCGCCCACCGTCGCGGGCGTGTTCATGCGGGCCTCGTTGCCGAGGTCGAGGAGGTCCTGCATGGTATAGATGCAGGTGTCGCTCACCGACGCGGCGATTGCCCGGTTGAGGGCGGCGGAGACGGGCTCCCCCTCCGCGCGGTGCAGGTAGGTGTCCGCCTGCTCGCGCTGCCGCGGGGTGGCGGTGTCCTCGTACCACCCGCGGGCGGTCTCGTTGTCGTGCGTGCCCACGTAGGCAATGGTATTGGGCTCGTAGTGGTGGGGCAGGTAATACGAGTCGCTGTCGCCATCGAAGGCAAACTGCAGGATCTTCATCCCGGGAAAGCCGGTGTCCTCCCGCATCTGGATGACCTCCGGCGTGAGGAAGCCCAGGTCCTCCGCGATGATTGGCAGCCTGCCGAGCTGGTCCTCAAGCTCGCGGAAGAACGCGATGCCCGGACCCTTGGTCCAGTCGCCGTACTTGGACGACGGCGAGCCGAACGGCACCTCCCAGTACGCCTCGAACCCACGGAAGTGGTCGATGCGAACCACGTCGTAGAGGGCCAGGCTGGCGCGCATGCGCGCGACCCACCACGCATAGTGGTTCCTTGCCATGGACTCCCAGTCGTAGATGGGGTTGCCCCAGTACTGGCCCGTGGACGAGAACTGGTCGGGCGGGGTTCCCGCCACGCTCAGGGGGTTGCCGGCCTCGTCGGTCTTGAAGAGCTGCGGACTCTCCCACATCTCCACCGAGTCGCGCGAGACGTAGATGGGAATGTCACCTATCACCCGCACGCCGTGCTCGTTTGCATACTCCTTGAGGGCATGCCACTGATGGTAGAAGAGGTACTGGGTCATCTGGTGGTAGCGCATGCGCTCGGGGCTGCGCGCGCATATCGCCGCAGTGGCCTCCCCGCGCCTGCGGCACTCCTCAGGCCACTCGTAGTAGGCCCTAAGACCAAACTCCTCCTTTACGGTCATGAACTCGCAGTATGGCGCGAGCCACCAGTCGTTCTCGTCGAGGAACTCCCCCAGGTCCTTGGGGGGCTTGGAGAAGAAGCGGTCCACCGCGCACTCGAGAACCTTCCTGCGGCTCACGAAGATCTGGCCGTAGTCGATTCGGCCAGGGTCGCAGCCAAACGGCACCCCGTCGAGGTCTGAAGGCTCGAGATAGCCCTCTTGGAGGAGCTCGTCGAAGTCGATGAAGTTGGGGTTGCCCGCAAATGCGGAGAAGGATTGGTAGGGCGAGTCCCCGTAGCTCGTCGTGGTGAGCGGGAGAATCTGCCAGTAGCTCTGATGACAACGCGCGAGGAAGTCCACGAACTGGTACGCCTTGGCCCCGAAGGAACCAATCCCATACGCCCCCGGCAGCGCCGAGACGGGCATGAGCACTCCACTTGTCCTTGGCATCTTCGCTCCTTACTGGTTCCAGTCACAAAAGGGCCGCCCAACCCGACACACCGCCACAGTCGCTGTGTTGCCGGAGTTGGGCGGCGACCACCTCTCCCAGTCCTATGCCTGGATGAGGTTCTTCTCGGTCTCCTTGTCAAACAGGTGAACCGCGTCGGGCTCGAACTTGAACCAGATGTCGTCACCAATGCCAAACGAGGAGCCCTTGCTCTTGTCGAAGTCCACGGTGTTGATGACCAGGACGAACTCGGAGCCATTGACATCCGCGTGCACGTGCACGGTGGCGCCCATGAGCTCGGAGACCACGATCTTGCCGCAGATGGCGCCCTTCTCGCCCGGGGCGACCAGCTCAATCTGCTCGGGTCGTGCGCCGGCCGTGACGTCGGTCTGGGCCGCATCCACCCCGGAGGCAGCGAGCTTCTTGCAGGTGTCCGGCGCGATGTCCACGGTGAACTTGGGGGTCTTGAGCTGGTAGGAGGCGCCATCGCGAACCAGCGTCGCGGGGAAGAAGTTCATCTGCGGCATGCCGATGAAGCCTGCGACGAACAGGTTGGCGGGGTGGTTGAAGACCTCCTGCGGGGTGCCGATCTGCTGCACGAAGCCGTCCCTCATGACCACGATGCGGTCGCCCAGGGTCATTGCCTCGGTCTGGTCGTGCGTGACGTAGATGAAGGTGCCGTTGACCTTGTGGCGCAGCTTGATGAGCTCGGCGCGCATCTGGTTGCGCAGCTTGGCGTCCAGGTTGGAGAGGGGCTCGTCCATCAGGAATACCTTGGGGTCACGAACGATGGCACGACCGATGGCGACTCGCTGGCGCTGGCCGCCAGAGAGGGCCTTGGGCTTGCGGTCCAGGTACTGGGTGATGCCCAGCGTCTCGGCCGCGGCACGGACCTTCTCGTCGATGACCTTGGGGTCGACCTTCTTGAGCTTGAGCGTGAAGGCCATGTTCTCGTACACGGTCATGTTGGGGTACAGGGCGTAGCTCTGGAACACCATGGCGATGTCGCGGTCCTTGGGCGCCACGTCGTTCACGCGCTTGCCGTCGATGAGCAGGTCGCCCGAGGAGATGTCCTCCAGGCCGGCGATCATGCGGAGCGTGGTGGACTTGCCGCAGCCGGAGGGGCCGACCAGAACCACGAACTCGCGGTCGTGCACGGTGAGGTTGAAGTCCTGGACGGCAACGACGCCCTCGTCGGTCACCTGGAGGTTGCTCTTCTTCTCCGGCTCCTTTGCCTTCCTGCCAAACCGGTGCTTCTTGGTCTTCTCGTTGGGATAGATCTTCTTGATGTTCTTGAGGACGATCTCGGCCATCTGTCTGCCTTTCTCATGGGACCCACACCGGGGTCGCGAACAGTCCTTGCACGGGCCTCTTGCTGTGACGAACCGCTAGCCCTTGACCGCGCCGGAGACGACGCCGCTGATGATGAAGCGCTGGCAGAGCAGGTAGACGATGACGATGGGGAGGATGGTCATCATGATGCACGCCATCATCGGGCCCAGCTCCACGTGGCCGTACCCGCCGCGGAAGTACTGGATCAGGATGGGGATCGTCTTGTACTTGGTGCTGTCGAGCACGAGGTAGGGCAGGAGGTAGTCGTTCCAGACCCACATGGTCTCGAGGATGCCGACCGAGATGTAGGTGGGCTTCATGATGGGCAGGACCACGTGGAAGAAGGTCTGGACCGGGTTGCAGCCGTCAATGGTGGCGGCCTCCTCGATCTCGAGCGGAATCGTCTTCACAAAGCCGGCGAACATGAAGACCGCGAGACCGGCGCCGAAGCCGAGGTAAATGAAGCAGATGTTGTAGGGCGTGTTGAGGCCCATGGAGTCCGCCAGGCTCGAGAGCGTGAACATGAGCATCTGGAACGGGACGACCATGGAGAACACGAACAGGTAGTAGAGCGCCTTGCAGAACTTGTTGTTGACACGGACCACGTACCAGGCGCACATGGAGCAGCACACCAGGATGAGCGCCACCGACGTGAGCGTGATAATCAGCGTGTAGCCAAATGCGGCGGCGAAGCCCTGCTTGGTGAGGGCGCTGATGTAGTTGGCAAACCCTGCCGACGTCGCAGCCGTGACCGGGTCGAAGGCGGATGCCGTGGTGATGGCCGTGCCCTGCTTGAACGAGTTCATGAGGATCATGACCATGGGATAAATCCATGCCAAGCTCAACACGGTGAAGAACACCGTGAGAATCCTGTTGGTAATCTTCTCGCGCTGCATTACTGCTGCACCTCCTTGGACTGGGTCGCCTTGAGCTGGATCATCGAGATGCAGATGACCAGGATGCAGAAGATGACCGCCTTGGCCTGGCCGATGCCCATCCACTTGGCACCCGCGCGCGCATAGAACGTGTTGTAGATGTTGAGCGCAAGGAGCTCGGTGGAGTGGTCGGGCGCGCCGCCGGTGAGGGCGAGGTTCTGGTCGAAGAGCTTGAAGCCGTTGGTGATGGTGAGGAAGAGGCAGATGGTGATGGTGGGCATGAGGTTGGGAATCTTAACCTTCCAGAGCGTCTGCCATGCGGTGGCACCATCGACCTTGGCCGCCTCGAGGTAGTCGCTGGGGATGGACTGCAGGCCGGCGATGTAGATGATCATCATGTAGCCGATCTGCTGCCAAAGCATCAGGATCACGAGGCCCCAGAAGCCAGCGGCCGTGTTGAGTGCAAGGAGCTGCTGTCCCACATTGGTGAGGACGCCGTTGATGAGAATCTGCCAGATGTAGCCCAGCACGATGCCGCCGATGAGGTTGGGCATGAAGAACACGGTGCGGAAGCTGTTGCTGCCCCTGAGCCCCTTGCGGGTGAAGCAGAGCGCGATGGCGAGGGCAATCACGTTGATCAGGACGGTGATCACGACGGTGAACAGGGCAGTGAGCCAGAAGGCGTGCGAGAACTGCGGGTCGGACAGCGCGGCAACGTAGTTGCTGACGCCCACGAATTTGGGGTTTGAGATGCTGATGAACCGGCAGAACGACAGGTAGAGGCCCTCGGCAAACGGAATCACGAACCCGAAGGCAAACGAGAGGGCCGTGGGAAGCAGGAACAGCGGCCACCATTTCCTGAGTGATTTAACCATGCGTTAACTCCCTTCGCATAGGAGCGGGGTGGGTGGACAGACGTCCGCCCACCCCGCGGGAGGCCCTTTGGGCCGAGGCGCGAACACTACTCCGCGTTGGCCTCGGACTCGGTCTTCCAGCCGTCCACGAACGCTGTCTTGACCGCATCCCACTTGTCGGTGCCGGCAGCGTACTTGGTGAGGGCGTTGGAGAGGTCAGACTTCCACTGCTCGGACGGAATCCAGACGAAGTCCCAGTTCACAGACGTCTTGCCGTCGGAGACCATCTGCTTGGCGATCTTGGAGAACGGGTTGTCCGGTTCCTTGGCGCTCTTGAACGGGCAGTTGAAGCCCATGTCGGTGGAAAGGGTCTTGGTGCCGGTGTCGGAGGTGACGACCCACTTCAGGAAGTCGAGCGTCGCCTTCTGGTCCTCCTCGGAGGCCTGGCTGTTGACGCACCAGTAGTTCTCGCCGCCGGAGCAGAGGCCCTGCTTCTCCTCGCCGTCCACACCAATGTAGATGGGCAGCATGCCGACCTTGTCCTCGCCGAGCTTCTTGGAGATGTCAGACCAGGCCCAGGAGCCGTTCTGATAGAAGACCGCCTCGCCGTTCACGAACTCGTTGTTGGCGTCGTCGCCGGTCTTGCTGGCGAGCTGCGAGCCGTCGGTGGTGCTGTCGGTGATGTAGAGGTCGAAGATCTGCTTGTAGTTGTCGAGGTAGGTGCCCTTGATGGCGTCGGTGCCGGTCTCCTCCTCATCGTCCTTCACGAACTCGTAGTAGATGGGCATGTTGGCCAGGTGCGTGGTGTAGCGCCAGTTGGAGCTGGAGTCCATGCCGGCGGAGGTGAAGGCGCCCTTGACGCCGAGCTCGTCCTTGCGGGCCTGGATGTCGTCTGCAACCTTCTTCAGGGTGTCGAAGCTGGTGATGTCGGACTCCTTGTAGCCGGCCTTGGTCAGCAGGTCCTTGTTGTAGATGATGCCGTAGTCCTCCTCGACGTAGTCGATGCCCAGGACCTTGTCGCCATCCTTGAGCGCCAGGTTGTCGTTGGTGAGCTCGCTCAGGATGTCGGTGCCGGTGAGGTCAGCGCAGTAGTCCTTCCAGCTCTTGAGGCCGATGGGGCCGTTGACCTGGAACAGGGTGGGAGCGGAGCTCTTGGACATCTCGGACTGGAGCTTCTCCTCGTAGGTGTCGGAGGCGGCGGTGACGACGGAGACCTTGACGCCCGTCTCCTTGGTGTACTCCTTGGCAAGCGCCTGCCACTGGGAGTCGACCTCAGGCTTGAAGTTGAGGTAGTAGACCTTGCCCGACGCAGATGAGCCGGAGCCGGAATCACTCGTGCTGCTCGATCCGCCAGTGCTGCCGCAGCCGGCCAGTGCAAGGCCGAGGCCCGCAACCGCGCTCATGGAAACGAACTGACGCCTGCTGATGTTACCGTTCGCCTTCATTGCAACCTCCCATTTGGCTTGGGGCCCATCTCGTCTGTAGGCGTGGCCCCTCTCGCCCGCAAGCAGACCGTTCCCGGCCCGCTTTGACTTCATCTCGAAGGATATGGGAGCGGACAAACTTGTTCAAATGACTTTAGGTCGAACGGTCGATTTTTTGCTTAAGCGGTACTTCGCACGTTTAGACCTCTTGGAAGGCTACTATGTTGGAGCTGGTGTTTTGGGTGCGGGGGGTCTCTCCGCCCATAGGACATGGACATCCCAACTTGTGGGAACCAAAGGAACGACCCCCCCCCACGCCCGCCCGTTGCGAGCAGCCCCGCATGAGTGCGGGAGATAGGGAGGTGACCGATGCCCAGGGCCATTTATGAGGGGATCTACCGTGACCTCAAGGGCAAGATCCAAGAGGGCACCTACACCTACGAGGACTTTCTCCCCACCGAGAGCGAGCTTACGGCACAGTACGGCTGCTCGCGCAACACCCTGCGCAGGGCAGTCTCGATGCTTGCCGATGACGCATACGTTCAGCCCATGCACGGCAGGGGCGTGCGCGTAATCTGGCAGCGCGAGGGTCACAGCACCCAGGGGTCGCTCTCCGGCGTTGAGTCGTTTGTTGAGTTCGCCCGACGCAATGGCCTCACCCCCTCCACCTCGGTGAAGTCGTTTGAGCAGGTGACCTGCGGGTCGGGACTCTCGCGTAGGACCGGCTTTGCGGAGGGCGTGGAGCTGCTGCGCATCGTGCGAGTGAGGTCGCTCGACGGCGAGGCACGCCAGGTTGACCACGACTACTTCCTAGCATCAGCCGTGGCGGGCCTTACCCCAGAGATCGCCGAGGGCTCGGTGTACCACTTCCTAGAGAGCGAGCGCCACATGCGCATCCTTACCAGCAAGCGGCGCATCACCGTGCAGCTTGCGACCGACGAAGACTGCAGCTACATGGACCTTGACCCCTACAACTGCGTGGCGGTCATGGAGAACCAGTCGTTCAACTCTGAGGGCGTGATGTTCGAGTACACGCAGGTCCGCTATCATCCGGACTCCTTCTCTTACAACCTGGTCTCGAGGCGTTAGCAAATCGTCTCGAGTTGTTCGAACGTTTGACCCGGGTTAACAAGCCACAAGTCGCCAGGATGCAGGCGCCCGCCTCCAATTCCCTCGGAGGCGGGCGCGTTCGTCTCAGATGAGGCCCAGCGCTTTGAGCCCCGTGGCCACACCATCCTCCCCAACCCCTCCGGTTACCAGATTTGCCCTTGCCTTGACCTCGTCGGAGGCGTTTCCCATTGCAACCGCAACGTCCACCTCGTCGAAGAGCGGCAGGTCGTTCTGGGAGTCACCGAACCCGTAGGTCTTCCCGACATCCTGGCCCAGGTAGTCGACAACGGCCCTGACGCCATCTTGCTTGGTGTTCTGGGCGAGCGTGACCTCGCTGTTGCCCATCTCGAGCTCGCTCGTGCTGAGAATCTCGCTCGCCCCGGGGTTCGACATGAGCCCCCGCGCCACGATCGTCGGAACGATGAGCTTGTGCGCGCGGTGGTCCTCCAGCCTTGCCAGGGCCTCCCGCATGGTCTGCGGGACGTCCGGCCCCTGATGAAGCCCCTGGGCACCGCCACGCAGCTCCACCACGCCCGTTGCGGACTCGATCTGTGCTCCAGAGCCAACCCTGAGGAGAAGCCCCTCCAGGGCCTCGAGCACCGCGCCAGGAAACGGCCTGTCCCTCAGCACCGCCTGGCCCACACGGACATAGGCGCCGCCCAGGCCGACAACGCCGTCAAAGGGGAGCTCCAGGATGACGGGATGCAGGGTCGCCGGGGAGCGCCCAGTGCATACGAAGGCAGCGGCCCCGTTGTCCACGAGGCCCCGTATGGCGTCGCACACCACGTCGCTTGGCCGGGGAGACATGCTGCGCTCCTCCTCGGGACGTCCCTCGCGGGCGATGGGGTCGTCCCACCCCAGCGTCCCGTCAACGTCGAAGAACACCACCGGCCTGCCCATGGAGCCACTCCCCCAACCCGCTAGAGGTCCCGCGCGTCTCCACCGAGCGCGGAGGAAATCTCCTCCGCGAGCTCGGGGGCACGCGTGCCAACCACAACCTGAACGGAGCTCCCGGCCCGGAACACGCCCAAGACCCCAAGGGATGCGAACGAGGCGTCATCCGCGACCGCAGCGGGATCCGCCACGGTGACCCTGAGCCTGGTCATGCACGGTGTGATTCCCACGACGTTGCCAGCCCCGCCAAGCCCGCCGAGGATCCCTTGGGCGAGCGGGGAAACGTGTGTCTCGCCAGCATGCGTCCGCGCGGCTGAATGCCAGTCGGACGCATCCCGACCGCCTTCGCTCCGAACGGAATGGTACCAGTCTGGAAGCCGACTGAAGTCGAGCCCGTCCCCCCTGCCGGGCGTCTTGAGGTCGAACCTGGTAATGAGCAGGCGGAACGAGACGAAGTAGATGGCGGTGAACGCCAGACCGACTCCGGCGGCCCTCAGGTACTCCATGCCATGGGACGCGGCGAGGGGGATGAAGTTGAACGACGCCATCTCTATGAGCCCGCCCGAGAAGACCCCCACCACCCCCATGTGGTTGACGATGAACGCGAGAAGGGCGGAGAGCGCCACATGCAGGGCAAAAAGCTGGGGCGCAGCAAAGAGGAACGCGAACTCCAGGGGCTCGGTGATGCCGCACAGCATTGAGGAGAGCGTGGCCGGAACAAGGAAGGCGGCGAGCTTGCGCCGACGGTTTTGCGGGCAGGTAGCATAGAACGCCAGGGCGATCCCCGGCGCCCCGAACACCTTGGACCACCCCGTGGCGCTGAGGGCCGCCCAGGGCGCGCTCTGTGCGAGGGAGCGGCCACTACTTGCGAGCTGGGGAAGCTGGTGTGCCCAGGTAACGTAGATCCCACTGTCCACCACCACGTTGTCGTAGTAGACGGGGGCGTAGAAGAGGTGGTGCAGCCCCAGGGGCGTGAGGGCTCGATCGATGGCAACGAAGGCGGCAACCCCCCACGAGCCGGAGGAGAGGATGCAGGAGCGGAGCGCTTCGAGGAACTCCCTCCAGAAGGGCCAAGCGAGCACCGTGACGATGGACATGCCAACTGCGGCGGCGAAGGAGAGCAGGTACACGAAGGCGGTGCCCGAGAACACCCCGAGCCACTGCGGAAGCCTCACGTCGAAGAAGCGGTTGTGCAGCGCCACGGTGACGCCCGACACCGCGAGCGCACCGATGATGCCCGTGTCGAGCGTCCTGACGCCGGCAATCGAGACCATGCCCGCCGGCACGTCAGAGCCCAGGAAGACGGTGACGATGGCACCGACCAGATAGTCGAAGGTGAGGTAGGCCGCAAGTGACTCCAAGCAGCACCTGCCCCGCTGCGTCTTTGCCAGCCCCATGGGAAGGGCAAGGGAGAAGAGCAGGGGCAGCTGGTTGAACGCCGTCCAACCGCCCGCGATAAGGACGCGCCACATCTTGACCCAGAGCGTGTCTTCCACAGCTATTGGCCCCATGACCTGCGGCGTGGTGAAGAGCGTGCCCAGCCCCACGATGAGGCCGGCGAACGAGAACAGAAGGACGGGAGTGAAGAGGGCCCCTCCCAGACGTTGGAACCTCTGCAGCACGGACAACCCCCTTCCGCACACCATCCGCCCACGATGCTCCCCAGAGTATGAGTGACCCAGAGCCGTAGCAAGCCCCACCCGACGAATGGAGGTGGCTGCCGCGCGCCATCGGGCGTCTCGCCCTCCTCTGCTACAATGGCGTCGCCGCGGCGGCCATGCCGCGCGGGTCTATAGACTGGGGCATCGTCCAACGGCTAGGACAGCGGTTTTTGGTGCCGTCAATGGGGGTTCGAATCCCTCTGCCCCAGCCACGTCTGCGAGGGGCGGTTTGGGCGACGGTGCCTAAATCGCCCTTTTTTCGCGCGCGTCAAGCAGTGCGGAGGGGCGCCGCCCCCTCCCAAGGCTGGAGCGTTGGGAACCCTCACGCGGCGTACGACCCTGTGGACATGCTCTGACCGCAACCAACAGGGGGATGGATGCGCGAGACGTGCGTTATCATGGGGGCGTTCCTGGCGCTGCCCAGGACTCATGGTCAGGGATACCTACACATGGAGGCCACTTTATGCCCGTTACCGCGATTGTCCTCGCCGCCGGCGAGGGAACGCGAATGAAGTCCCGCCATCCCAAGGTAATGCACAAGATGCTCGACCGTCCCCTGGTGGGATGGGCCGTCCGCTCCGTAAAGGACGCGGGCGCCGACCGCGTTGTGGTGGTCGTGGGCAACGGGGCGGACGAAGTTCGCTCATACCTTGGGACCATCCCGGGGGTCGAGACCGTAGAGCAGACCGAGCGCCTGGGGACGGGCCACGCCACCAGGGTGGCGCTCGAGGCTGCCGGCGTGAGCGACGGGACCGTCGTCGTGACTTACGGCGACACGCCGCTCGTGCGCCCCGAGACCATCCGCGCGCTGGTGGAGCGCGTGGAGCGGGGCGACCAGTCCGCGTGCCTGCTCACCATGACCCCACCCGACGTGAGCGGCTACGGCCGCGTGGTCACCAACGCCGACGGCCAGGTGGAGCAGATCATCGAGGACAAGGACTGCACGCCCGAGCAGCGCGCGACCCTGCTGGAGTGCAACTCGGGCGTGTACGCCTTTGACGGAGCGGCTCTCGCGGCCCATATAGGCGAGGTCGGAAACGACAACGTGCAGGGCGAGTACTACCTCACGGATATGCCCGCGATCCTGAAGTCGCACGGCCTGGGCGTCGTGGCCCAGCATGTGGACGACTACGCCGAGATGCTGGGCGTGAACTCGCGCATCCAACTCGCCGAGGCGACGCGCGCCATGCAGGGGCGCATCAACCGCCGCCTGATGGCCGAGGGCGTCACCATGATGGACCCCACCCAGGTGTGGGTCGGGCCCGACGTCACGGTGGGGCAGGACACCGAGCTTCTCCCCCAGACCTTCCTCATGGGACAGACGACCGTGGGAACCGACTGCGTGATCGGACCTAACAGCCGCCTGACCAACGCCACGGTAGGCAACAACTGCCTGGTGGACGAGACCATCATCGTGGACTCCGCCATCGACGACGACGTCAAGTGCGGCCCGCGCGCCTACCTGCGCGGCGGCGCCCACTTCCACAAGGGCTCCAAGGCCGGCACGCACGTTGAGATCAAGGGCTCCGAGGTTGGCGAGGGCTCCAAGGTCCCGCACCTCTCCTACATTGGCGACGCCCGCCTGGGCCGCGACGTCAACATTGGCGGCGGCTCCATCACGTGCAACTATGACGGCAAGCATAAGAGCCACACCGAGATTGGCGACCACGTGTTCGTGGGATCGGACACCATGATGGTCGCACCCGTCACCATTGGGGACAACGCCCTGGTCGGGGCGAGCTCATGCATCACCCGAGACGTTCCGGCTGGCGCCCTCGCGCTGGAGCGCTCCAAGATGTTCGTGAAAGAGGGCTGGGCAGACGAGTATTGGGCGCGGCTAAGGGAAGAGGACTAGGGCATGTACGAGAATCTGAGCAAACCCACCACCTACCAGAAGGAAATCAAGCTGTACTCGGGCACGAGCAACCCCGCCCTGTCCAGGCGCATCGCCGAGATTCTCCACCTGGAGCTGCAGGGGCTCAAGATCGAGAAGTTTGCCAACGGCGAGATCTACGCCCGCTTTGAGGAGTCCGTCCGTGGTGACGAGGTCTTCTTCATCCAGTCCATCGCCGGCGAGAACGTGAACGACCTCCTGATGGAGACGCTCATCGTTGCAGACGCCGCCAGCCGCGCCTCCGCGGAGAGCTTCACCGCCGTCATCCCCCACTACGGCTATGCGCGCCAGGACCGCAAGGCGTCCAGCCGCGAGCCCATCACCGCCCGCCTGGTGGCAAACCTGCTCGAGGCAGCCGGCGTCGACCGCGTGATCACGCTCGACCTCCACTCCGGCCAGATCCAGGGCTTCTTCGACATCCCCGTGACCCACCTCACGGCCCTCTACCAGTTTGGCGACTACTTTAAGCAGAAGAACTTCGACCTCGATAACACCGTGGTCGTCTCGCCCGACATGGGCCGCGCCAAGGTCGCCAAGAAGCTCTCGGACTACCTGGGCTGCGAGGTCGCCATCGCCCACAAGAGCCGCCCCAAGCATAACGCCGCCGAGGTCATGGGCATCATCGGCAACATCGTGGGCAAGACCTGCATCATCAACGACGACATGATCGACACGGGCGGTACCCTGGTGGGCTCCATCAACAAGCTCAAGGAGATGGGCGCGGGCGATATCTACGTCTCGGCCACCCACGGCATCTTCTCCGGCCAGGCGATCGAACGCCTTCAGAACGCGCCCATCGTGGAGTGCGTGGTCACCGACGCCATCCCCTGCTCCGTCGCCAACCAGCCCGGCTCCAAGATCAAGCAGATCTCGGTCGCCGAGGAGCTGGCACAGTGCATCTACAACGTGTACACCAACCACTCGGTCTCCGCGAGCGCGGGCGGAAACTCCGAGATGTAGCGCAGGGCGCACATCGTCGCACGCATGGCAGCGACCCGTCTGGGAGATATTCCCGGGCGGGTCGCCGCCTTTTCTCGCCTGCGGGGACAGGGACAATTGTGCCCCGCCCCTCCGGGGGAGAGGGACGGGGCGGGTGGTGTCGGTGCTGGTGCGCCGTGACTCGAGATCACCCGATGAGTTCGAGGACCTGCGAGAGCCCCTTGCGGCCAAAGCTCACGCGCTCGTCCGTCCCCTCCTGGGAGACGACCAGGCACGGGACGCTCATGACGTTGTAGCGGTCGCGCAGCGCGGGGAACCGGTTGACGTCGTACACGTGGGCAGACACGCGCGGGTTGAGTGCGGCGATGTGCTGGGCGGCAGTCACGACCTCAGGGCACATGGTGCACGAGAGGCCCACGATGACCGTGAGGCTGGTATCGGTACCAATGCGCTCGATGGCGGAGAGGTCCGCCTGGTCAAGCGGCTGCCCGGGGCCCGCAGCGTTGTACAGCCCCAGGACGAAAGAGGTGAACTCATGCCCGCCCGGGACGCCGTGAAACGCGAGGCCGGTGGGACTGCCGTCACGACACACCTCGACGAAGGGAAGCCCCTCTCCCCTGCCTTCGTCGCCGGCGGCAACGGAGACCGTGAGCTTGGGCGTGAGCGCGGCGAGCTCGTCCATGTACGCGCGGAGCTCGGCAGAGACGTCGTCGTCCGCAAGGTGGAGCCTGAGCTCGAGGGGGCGCTCCATGCGTTCGAACACCGGCTGGAGCTGCTGGCGCATGGCGGCGTCGATGAGGGCCGATGAGGAAGTGGGACCGTCCGTCTCGCCTGGCTTCTCTTCCGTCGTGGTTGCCGCCTGGGGCCGACGGGCCTCCGGGGCCGTGGGAACGAGTCCGGTGCGGTCGTGGGCCGCCTTGAGATAGCGCTCCATTGAGGTGGAGGTCGCTGCCGCCTCGCCCACCGCCGTGGCCACCTGGCGAAGCTCCTTCACGCACAGGTCCCCCGCCGCAAACACGCCGTCCGCGCTGGTCATGTGATTGGCGTCGGTGGGGACGTACCCGCGAGGGTCCAGCTCGCAGACGCCTTGGAGCAGCTGGCTTGCCGGCGCATAGCCCGCGAACACGAACACGCCGATCCTCTCGCCTTCCCCAGCCGAGAAGGTCGTCTCCTCTCCCGTGACGCGGCTGCGGTAGGTGATGGAGTCCACCGCGTCGCCGCCCGAGACGCGCACGACCTCCGTGTTGTACAGCACGTCGATGCTGGGATTGGACTTGGCCACCTCGGCGGTCGCGGGAGCGCAGGTGAAGTCGCTCTCGCGCACGAGGATGGTCACATGGCTTGCGTATCGGGTGAGAAACGCACCCTCCTCCGCGGCCGCAAACCCGCCGCCCACCACGAACACGCGCTTGCCCGTGAAGAACTCACCGTCGCAGGTGGCACAGTAGGCGACCCCGCGCCCGCGGAACTCCGCCTCGCCCTCAAAGCCAACCTGACGCGGCGAGGCACCGGTTGCCATGAGCACCGCGAGGCAGCGCAGATCCCCCTTGCTGGTGTGGACGACCTTAACGTCGCCGCCCACCTCGAGGCTCGTCACCTGGGCAAGGCGGAACTCGGCGCCAAAGGCCTCCGCCTGCCTGCGCATGGTGTCCGTGAGTTCCGAACCCGAGGCGCTGAGGACGCCGGGATAGTTGACGACCTCGCTCGTGATGGTGATCTGACCGCCAAAGCGGTCCCCCTCCACGACGATGACCCGGTAGCGGGCGCGGGCCAGATAGAGGGCGGCGGTGAGCCCGGCTGGCCCACCGCCGACCACGACGGCGTCGTAGAGGTTGCCCTCGGCCGGCATCCTACAGCTGTCCCACGAGGTCGAGGGAGGGCTTGAGGGTCTCGGCACCCGGCTGCCACTTGGCGGGGCACACCTGGTCGCCATGCTCACGCACGAACTTGGCGGCCTGCACCAGGCGCAGGAGCTCCTTTGCGTTGCGGCCGATGCCGCCCGCGGTGACCTCGTAGACCTGGATGCGGCCGTCGGGGTCAACGATGAAGGCACCGCGCTCGGCGACGCCGTCAGACTCGATCAGGACCTCGAAGTCGTTGGCGAGGACGTGAGCGGGGTCGGCGAGCATGGGATAGGTGACCTTGGAGATGCGCTCGGACTCGTCGTGCCATGCCTTGTGCACGAAGTGGGTGTCGCACGAGACGGAGTAGACCTCGCAGCCCTCGGCCTTGAAGGCGTCGTAATTCTCCGCAAGCTCCTCGAGCTCGGTGGGGCACACAAAGGTGAAGTCGGCGGGATAGAAGAAGAACAGGGCCCACTTGCCCAGGACGTCGTCCCTGGTGACGGTCTTGAAGTCGCCGTTCTGGTAGGCCTGGACGCTGAATTCGCCAATCTGCTTGTTGATGAGGGACATCTTGCTTCCTTTCGTCGCTTTACTGGGAACGAGTCTTATTATTGATAAAGGGAATGGGATGTCAATCGCCCCATCGGACGGCCACTCATCGCCTCAGTTTCTTCACAATTAGGAATTGTTCTTAATATTGACGGAGCAAAGGGTATCCTCTGGGCTGTGAGAGAATGTCGGAAACACAGACGTCCCATGGGAGAAGATCATGGTCCAGCGCAGGAACACAAGGCAGAGGCAGCTCGTCCTCGACGCAGTCATGCAGCTGGACGACCATCCAACCGCAGACGAGATTTACATCACCGTGCGCCAGCAGGACGAGCACGTGAGCCGCGGCACGGTGTACCGCAACCTCAACCTCCTCGCGGAGGAGGGCAGGATCCTGGACGTGAAAGTGCCGGGCGGCGACCGCTTTGACCATCGCGTGGACGACCACGCGCACCTCGTGTGCCGGTCGTGCGGTGAAGTGTGCGACGTGCCGGATCCCAATGCGTCTGATGCCGACGCCCGGACCGCGGATGCCACGGGTTACGCCGGAGTCTCGCACTACACCGTGTTCTCGGGCATCTGCCCCAAATGCCAGGAGAAGGGGTTGGGGGAGCAGGAGGCGTAACTTCTCCCCCACCCCTTACGAAGGGGAGCGGGTTGGAGAATAGGGCGGTAGAACCTCCCCCTCACGGGCAGGCAAATCCTCACGGATGACGTCCATTGCCAGGGAGAATGTCGCGGTCAGCCATCTGCCGCAAATGTTGGGAGCTTGCCATTTCGCGCGCTGTCGATTGCGAAGGCGTGCCGAAGAGGCCGTGCCTATCACGGGCAGGAAGGCCATCGGAAGTCGGAGAAGTGAGGAGTCAGGGCCAGGTTGAGCGGCCCCGGCATCGGAGCGGGCTCGCCCCGGGGCCCGTCTGCTCGGCCCGCGCCACCCGCCGACGGTCGCACTACGCCAGAAAGTTCGTCCCGCGTGTACACGCGCCACGGGATTTCCGACATGGGGGCCATCCCACCGGCACGTCTTTCCTGCTGGAGGGGAGCTGGGACCGCATCCAGGTCAGAGAGCGCGAGCCGCGTGTACACGCGGCTCGCGGTTCCTGGCAGAACCGTCCCCAAGGGACGGGCGGATGTCGGAAAGCCAATCCCGCGTGTACACATGGGGCGCGGTTTCTGGCATGGGCCCGACCGTCGCGGCGAGCCGGCGGGGGTACGGGGCCGAGGGCCGGGGCCGGACGGGGTCGCGCGCCGCGCGTCCCACTCTGCAGCATCCCCTCTCTTTGAGTCCTTCGAGGGAGGACGGTTCGCGACGAGATTCAACTCATGGCGGCGGAGGCCCGATGTGAGCGGTCTGAGGGGCTGACCCGTCGGCACCCGACTGAGACATCCTGACGTTCGCGCAGGTGGGGGGACGGACGTAGCCCCTGGGCGTCGACGAGCGCCGGCGGCGACGCACCCGCCCTTCCTCCCCTTCTTTGACTTCGAGGGGGCAACTGCCAGGGTCAGCGGCTCGGGCATCCGGTCCGGGCCTCGGCAAGAGAGACCCAATGCGGCCACATCCGGAATCCGCGAGACCACGGCGCAGTCCTCCACGCAAGCGGGGCCCGCAAGAAAGAAGGGTGGGACGCCGACGGATCGACGCCCCACCCCAGGGGTAACGCACTTCTCCCCTGCTCCCTATGCGACCTCGTCGAACTGCGACTGGTACAGCTGGGCATAGAAGCCACCCGCTGCCAGCAGTTCCTCGTGCGTGCCCTTCTCCACGATGTCGCCGTCGCGCAACACCAGGATGGTATCGGCGTTGCGGATGGTCGAAAGCCGGTGCGCAATCACGAAGCTGGTACGACCGGCCATGAGCTTGTCCATGGCGCGCTGGATGCGCCACTCGGTGCGCGTGTCCACGTTTGACGTTGCCTCGTCCAGGATGAGGATGGGTCGGTCGGCGAGAACCGCACGGGCGATGGTGAGCAGCTGTCGCTGCCCCTGGCTGATGTTGGTCGCCCCCTCGTCCAGCTCGAAGTCGTACCCGCCGGGAAGCGTCTTGATGAAGTGCTCGCAGTGCGCATAGCGGGCTGCCGCCTCAACCTCCTCGTCGGTGGCGTCCAGACGACCAAAGCGGATGTTCTCGCGTATGGTCCCCTTGAACAGCCAGGCATCCTGCAGCACCATCGAGAAGTTCTGGCGCAGGTCGGCGCGCGTCACGTCGCGCACGTCGTGGCCGTCGACGGACAGGCTACCGGAATCCACGTCGTAGAAGCGCAGCAGCAGCTTCATGAGGGTGGTCTTGCCGGCACCGGTGGGGCCGACGATGGCGACGGTCTTGCCGGGCTCCACGTTGGCCGAGAAGTCGTGGATGATCGTCTTGCCGGGGAGATACCCAAACGAGACGTCGTCGAAGTCAACGCGACCGGCAGCATGGCCGATGGCGGGCACCTCTCCCGTAGCGGAATCCGGGCATGCGGTCTCTTCCTCCTCCGGCGCCTCCAGGAACTCGAACACGCGCTCGGCACACGCGGCCATCTGCTGCAGCACGTTGGAGACGGTCGCAAGCTGCGTGATGGGCTGGGTGAAGTTCTTGACGTACTGGATGAACGACTGGATGTCGCCGGGCTGGATCGCCCCAGTAACCGCAAGCCCGGCACCCACGACCACGACGCCCACGTAGCCCATGTTGCCCACCAGGTTCATGAGGGGCTGCATGAGGCCAGAGAGGAACTGGCTCTTCCACGCGCTCTCGTACAGGCGGTCGTTCTCCTCCTCAAACCTCTGGACCGCCTGCTCGGTGCGGTCGAACGCCTGGATCACCACCTGGCCCGAGAAGTCCTCCTCGACGCGCCCGTTGACGGTGCCGAGCTGCTGTTGCTGCAGCGCGAAGTAGCGCTGGGAGCGCTTGATGAGGACGGCGAGGATGGCAGCCGAGACGGGCAGGGTCACGAAGGTGACCCCCGCCAGCGGCAGCGAGATGGAGACCATCATGACCGCCACGCCCACGACCTGCGTGATGGAGGTCACGAGCTGGATAAGGCCCTGGTTGAGGGACTGGCTGAGCGTGTCCACGTCGTTGGTCATGCGCGAGAGAACGTCGCCCTTTGAGATGGCCTTGCCGTCGAAGTACGAAAGGGGCACCTTCGAGATCTTGTCAGCGATTTCGCCGCGCATGCGATACACGACCCTCTGCGTGATGCCGGTCATGATCCAGCTCTGGATGCCGGATGCCGCTGCGCTCGCCAGGTAGATGCACAGGAGCGTCACCAGGATCCGACCAATGAGGGCGAAGTCGATGCCGCCCTTGCCCGCGGCGGACGCCTGCACGCCGCGGATGACCTCGGTGGTGGCGTTGCCCAGGATCTTGGGCCCCACGACCGAGAACACCACCGACGCCATGGCGAGGATGATGGCGCTCACCAGCCCTACGCGGTACGGCCCCATGTAGCGCAGCAGCTTGCGGATGGTCCCGCCAAAGTCCTTTGCCTTCTCGCCCGGCGCCATGCGCGACCCCGGGCCATGGGGGCGCGGCGTCTGACGGGGCTGCTCGACCCTCTCTGCCATGCCTACTCACCCTCCTTCAGGCCAAGCTCCTCTTCGCTCAGCTGGCTCTTTGCTATCTCCAGGTACTCGGGGCAGGTGCGCAGGAGCTCCTCGTGGGTCCCCCTGCCGACCACGCGCCCCTCGTCGAGGACCACGATCTGGTCCGCCCCCATCACGGTCGCGATGCGCTGGGCGACAACCAGCACGGCGGTGTCCGACTCCTCTTTTGCGAGTGCCTGGCGGAGCCGCGCGTCGGTTGCGTAGTCCAAGGCCGAGAAGGAGTCGTCGAGCACCAGGACCTCGGGGTGGGTCGCAAGGGCACGGGCGATGGCAAGGCGCTGGCGCTGGCCGCCCGACACGTTGGTGCCACCCTGCGTGATGGGTGCCTCGAGCCCCTCGGCCTTCTGCGAGACGAGCTCAGACGCCTGGGCCACGTCGATGGCATGGAGGAGGTCCGTCTCGCCCGCCTCGTCCGTCCCAAAGGCCACGTTGCTGGCGATGGTGCCCGAGAACAGGAAGCCCTGCTGGGGCACATACCCCACACGCGAGCGGAGGTCGGCAAGCGACATCTTCCTGATATCGACACCGTCGAGCCGGATGGTACCCTCCGTGGCGTCGTACAGGCGCGGCACGAGCTGCACAAGGGTCGACTTGCCCGAACCAGTTGAGCCCACGATCGCGGTAACCCTGCCGGGGGCCGCGGTGAGACTGACGTCCGTGACCACGTCGCCCTCGGCGTCGGGGTAGTGGAAGCTCACGTGGTCGAACTCCAGGTGCCCCCTGGGCGCATCCGCCGCGGGCGTCACGGGATCCTTGGGGTCGCGCACGGCGGGCTCCACGTCGAGCACCTCCTGCACACGTCCCACCGATACCTCGGCGCGGGGCAGGATCACGGCGACCATCGAGACGACCAGGAAGCTCATCACGATCATCATCGCGTAGGTGATGAACGCCATCATGTCGCCCGCCTGCATGGCGCCAGCCGCCACCCCGTGCGAGCCAAACCACACGATCGCGACGGTAGACAGGTTCATCACGAGCATCATGAGCGGCATCATGAGAGTCATGGCGCGGTTCACGAACAGCTGGGCGCCCATGAGGTCGCCAGACGCCGCGCCAAAGCGCTTGAGCTCGTGGTCCTGGCGCCCGAAGGCACGGATGGTCATGATGCCGTCGAGCATCTCTCGCGCAACGAGGTTGACGCGGTCGACCAGAGACTGCATGACCTTGAAGCGCGGCATGGTGAGCGTGAACAGCACGCTCACGATTCCCAGCACGGCGAGAAGCGCCGCCCCCACAATCCAGGCGAGCCCTCCCCCCATGGTCATGACCTGCACAACGGCGACGATTCCCATCACCGGGGCAAACATGACCATGCGCAGCATGATCACGATCATGTTCTGGATCTGCTGCACGTCATTGGTGCAGCGCGTGATGAGGGACGACTGCGAGAACTCGTTGACCTCGGCGGGCGAGAGGGACATCACCTTGGCAAAGACCTCTCGACGCAAGTCGCGCGCCACCGCCGCCGCAACGCGAGAGGCGATGAGCCCCGAGAGCGTCGCCGCGGCAAGCGAGCCCAGGCAGAAGGCGAACATCACGAGCGCCATGTGACCCAGGTATGCGGAGTTGCCCGCCTGGGAGCCCACCACGCCGACGTTCACGATGTCGGACATGTAGCGCGGAAGCGACAGCTCGCACAGCGCCTGCACCAGGAGCAACGCGAACACCGCGATGACCTCGCCAACATGCCCGCACAGAAGCTTAATGAGCCTCATCGGCACCATCCCTCTCCCCACTCGCAGGGCTGCCGCACTCTGCGCGCCCCTCCATGATCCGTGCGAGTCGTCCCACCAAGCGCACGAGCTCGCGCGCATCGTCCTCGCCGAGCTCGCGAAGGACCCCCGCCACGTAGGAGTTGACCCGCTCGAACCTACGCTGGACCTCCCGCTCGCCCTCGTCGGTCAGGTGGACAATCACACTGCGGCGATCGGACGGGCTTGCCTCGCGCCTCACCAGGCCGCGGCCCTCAAGCTGGTTGATCGTCTTTGCGATGCGCGCACTCGACACCTGGCAGTCGCGCGCAAGCGCGGTTGGCGTGACCCCCTTGGGGTAGTGGTGCAGCACGTGGAGGGCGTTGGCCTCTCCCCGCATCTCCATGTCCTTGGGACGCACCCCACGGCCCCTTCTCATCCCACGGCCAGAGTCGAGCAGCTCGCGGGCAAGCCCCTCCCAATCGACCTGCCCCGGACCGCCGTCGGTTCGGTTTTGCCCTTCGCAGTCCATGACACGCTCCTCTCGTCAGTTTGCTAACGTCGTTAACTAGCCGTTGCATACTACCCCGGGAAGAGAAGATTGCTAACGTCGTTAGCAAATATGACGGACGTCCACAGTTCCTCCACCGCCTAACGTCGTTAGCAATCACACCGCATCGTTTGGCCAAGCGAAGGAGGAGGGCCAAGGCTCAACCGGCCTCTCGCAAAGCACAAGGGGACGGGCGGCCAGACGTGCCGGCCTCCCGTCCCCTATATTCCGCTGTCGTTTTCCCGCCAGGCGAGAGGAGCTATGCCAGGAGCTCGGCCAGGTCCGCCTCGGGCGTGGTGGTGGGCGCGATGCCATACTGGTCCACCAGCACCTTGAGCACGTTGGGGCTCACGAACGCAGGAAGCGTGGGTCCAAGCTTGATGCCCTTGATCCCCAGGTGAAGGAGCGTGAGCAGGATGCAGACGGCCTTCTGCTCGTACCACGAGAGCACAAACGAGAGGGGCAGGTCGTTAACGCCGCAGTCAAACGCCTTGGCGAGGGCAACGGCGATCTGGATCGCACCGTAGGCGTCGTTGCACTGGCCCACGTCCATGAGGCGGGGCAGGCCAGCGACGGTCCCCAGGTCAAGGTCGTTGAAGCGGTACTTGCCGCACGCGAGCGTGAGGACCGCGGAGTCCTTGGGGGTCTGACGCACGAACTCGGTGTAGTAGTTCCTGCCGGGACGGGCACCATCGCAGCCGCCGACCAGGAAGATGTGGCTGAGCTGGCCGGACTTGACGGCGTCCACGACCTTGTCGGCAACCGAGAGCACCGCACCATGCGAGAAGCCCGTGGTTACCGTGGTGCCGCCGTTGATGCCGTGACGCTCCTGCCTCGTGGCGTAGCCGCCCAACTCCTTGGCGCGCTCGATGACCGGGGTGAAGTCCTTCTCGTTGGCGTCGCCGTCGATGTGGCGCAGGCCGGGGTAGGCCACCATCTCGGTGGTGAAGACCCTGTCGGAGTAGGACGCCTTGGGCGGCATCAGGCAGTTGGTGGTGAAGACGACAGGCGCGGGGATTGCGTCGAACTCGGTGCGCTGGTTCTGCCATGCGGTACCAAAGTTGCCCTTGAGCTGGGGGTGTGCCTTAAGGCGGGGATACGCGTGCGCGGGGAGCATCTCGCCGTGGGTGTACACCGAGACGCCCGTGCCATCGGTCTGCTGGAGGATGAGGTCGAGGTCGCGCAGGTCATGGCCGCTCACCACGATGAAGGGGCCGGGTTCGACCGCAAGCGGCACCTCGGTGGGCGTGGGGGTGCCGTAGGTGGAGGTGTTGGCCTCGTCCAGCATGCCCATGCACTCCAGGTTGACCTCGCCAACCTCGAGCGCGAGCGGCAGCAGCTCGGGAACGGTCAGCTCGTCGCCCAGCAGGGCGAGGGCCTTGGAGAAGAACGCATCCACGCGCTCGCTCCTGCGCCCCAGGACGCGGGCGTGATACGCATAGGCCGCCATGCCACGGATGCCAAAGAGGACCAGCGACTTGAGGGAGCGGACGTCCTCGTCGGCGGACCACAGGCCACCCATCTGGAGGTCGACGGCGGGACGGACCCCGCGTTCGGCGGCAAGGCGGTCCCTCTCGGCGCGAACCCGCTCGGTAATCGCATTCACGGCCTCGATGTCAAAGTCCACGTTGGTAACGCAGGTGAAGAGCCCGTCAACGGTGAGCTCGTCAGCCGCCTCGCTGCGCGTCCCGGCCACGCGGCAGGTGCGTGCAAGGCCAACCAGCGCGCCGGTCAGCTCGTCCTGCGCCAGTGCTACGTCAAACGGCTTCCCGCACACTCCCGCGTTTCCAGTGCACGCCTTGCAACCCGCGGTCTGCTCGCACTGGAAGCAGAACATCTTCTCGTCTGCCATGCTGTCACCCCTCCTCTGGCGGCCACCGCCGCCGTCGCCTTCTCTTCGTCTGAAGATGATGCCGGGGCGAGAGGTTGATGTATGTTGTCATCACAACAAAGAGACGAAAGGAGACGGGCGTGGCACAACCGAGCGTGGACGCGGACTTCCTGTCAGGAACCGAGCTGTTCTCCGGAACCTCGCCGGACGAGATACGCATGATGCTGGGGTGCCTGGGAACGCGGTCGAGGAGCTACCGCAAGGGCGACACCGTGCTCGCGGAGGGAAGCGTCACCCGATCAGTCGGGCTCGTTCTTGAGGGCGCCGTGCGAGTGGAGAGCAGCGACGTGTGGGGCAACACCAGCGTGATGGGCCAGTTCTCGCGCGGCCAGACCTTTGCGGACGCCTACGCGGCGTTGGGCGACACTCCGCTTTTGGACCGCGTGGTGGCAGCCTCGACCCCAACGCGCATCCTGTTCCTGGACGTGGTGCACATCGTGGGCCGCTGTCCGCGGGCGTGCTCCTACCACGCAACAGTGAGTGCAAACCTGCTGGCATCGGTGGCCAGGAAGAACGTTGCCCTCGGCCGCAGGATCCGCGACGCCGCGCCAAAGTCGCTGCGGGGCAAGCTGATGGCGTACCTCTCCACCCAGGCCAAGCTCGCCGGGTCGCGCGAGTTCGACATACCCTTCAACCGCCAGCAGCTGGCCGACTACCTGGGGGTGGACCGCAGCGCCCTCTCGTCCGTCATCTCTCGCCTGCAAAGGGAGAACGTGATTCGCACCAACCGCAGCCACTTCGAGCTGTTGGGGGCGAGGTAGGGCAGCACCGCCGCTTCGACCGGCGGGGCGCCCCGTGCCCCATGCCACCGCGCGTCGACTGCCATGAAGCCACGGGCAGGTACCACAGAGAGGTGCCCTCGGGATTGCTCTTGTCTGTACGTTCTGGCGCTCCACAACAATTAGGCGGGCTGTGTGGGCACTTTGTTGGTACCCAAGAGGATGGCACCGGGGGCGCCCTACGCCTCGCGGAAACGCCCAAGCCTAACTGTGAGGATGACCATGGTCGCAGCGACGAGGGCGAGGAGAGCCCCGACCACCCCAACGAACCGGATTCCGGGGCCGGACACCACAGCACCGCCCACCAGCGTGCCAAACGCGATGCCGATGTTGAACGAAAGGGGCTCGAGCGAGCTCGCCAGGGTGAGGGCCTTGGGGTGGTGCCTGCGCGCGACCCCCATAAAGTTTGAAACGCTGGGTATTGAGGCGAGATACATCAGCAACGCAACCGCAAAGGTAAACGCCAGGGCGGTAGGCACGGACGGCCCGGCGGCGAACAGGCCTGCGAGCACGAGGGCCTGGGCGAGGAAGGTGACCGCAAGCGATCGGAGGCCAAACCGCGCATCAAGCCAACCGCTGAGGAGGTTCGACAGGAAGGTTATCGCTCCGTAGGCAATCAGCACCGCGCTGACCTGGACCGTAGCCATGCCCAGTACCTGCTCTAGGTAGGGGGTCACGTACCCGTAGAACGCGTACACCGACCCAATGCCAAACACAAAGACGAGGATGCCCGTGACGATGCTGGGCTCAAGCAGGAGGCGCGCCTGATCCGCAAACGTGGCGGGCTCGTCAGTCTGGCCCCTCCTGGGCATAAACGCGGCAAGGAGCGCACTCGTCACCACGGCAAAGGCAAGCGTCCCGTACATCGCCACATGCCAGCCCACCGTGCTGGCAAGGATCTTGCCCACGCTGGTGGAGACGATCATGGCGACGGAGTAGCTGGAGTACACCAGGGTGAGCGCCAGGGACGACCTCTTGGTGCCCACGAGCTCGGGTATGAACGTGACGCCCACGGCAAGCAGCGCGCCAGAGATTGACCCCAGCAGCATGCGTGCCGCCAGCAGCACGCCAAAGCCCGTCGCAAAGGCAGACACCACGTTGCCCAGGCAGAACAGGGCGAGGTAGACGAGCATCACGGAGTAGCGGCGAAACCGCCCGGTCGACAGCGCCAGCATCGGTGTCATCACCGCATACGGCAGCGCAAACAGGCTGATGAGCTGGCCCGCAGACGAGAGGGACACCCCCAGGTCACGAGCGAGGTCCGTCTGGATGCCGATGACCACGAACTCGGAGCACCCGAGCGAGAACCCCAGGAGCACGAGCAGCGCCACGCACAGCCGGGCCCGGGTCGGGGTCGCCTCCCCACTCGTCTCCCGCACCTGCGCCTCGCTCGAACCGCCCATGAACCGGTCTCCCCTCTCCGTGGCCAACGAACGAGAAGGGTAGCACGCGGGAGGGGAACGGAGTCGCTCGTCCCCCTCCCGCGTGAGCTCAGCACAATGGGGCGAAACCCGTCACTGCACAGGCGCTAGCCCCAGACGCGCTCCGCGATGCGGCGCACCAGCGCGATCTTGGCCCACTGGTCGTCCTCGGTGAGGACGTTGCCCTCCTCGGTGGACGAGAAGCCGCACTGCGTGGAGAGGCGCAGCTGGTCGAGGGGAACGTACCTCTCGGCCTCGTGGATGCGGGCGATGACCGCGTCCTCGTCCTCGAGCTCGGGGAACTTGGACGTCACCAAGCCCAGGACCACGACCTGATCGCGAATGTGGCACAGCGGCTCAAAGTCACCCGCACGGTCGGAGTCGTACTCAAGGAAGAACCCGTCGTAGTTTGCCTGCGAGAAGAGCGTCTTGGCGATGGGGCCATACCCGCCGGACGAGAACCACGTGGATCGGAAGTTGCCGCGGCAGATGTGGGTGGTGATGGTCATGTCGGCAGGCTTGGCCTCGAGCGCGAGGTTGATCATGTCGACGTAGTCCTGGGCCACCCTGTCCAGGTCGATGCCCTGTGCCTCGTAGGCGGCGCGCTTGTCCTGGTCGCAGAACTCCCCCCAGCTGGTGTCGTCAAACTGCAGGTAGCGGCACCCCTCGTCGTAGAACGCCTTGATAGCGTGCTGGTAGGCAATCGCGATGTCGTGGAGCAGCACGGACTCGTCGCGGTAGCGCTCGATTGGCCTGTAGGTCTGGTTGCCGCGCACGCAGGGAATGAGGTGCAGCATCGAGGGAGAGGGAATGGTCAGCTTGGTGGGGTAGTCCCCCGCGATCCGGCGCAGGCGGCGATAGTGCTCCAGGAACGGGTGATCACCAAAGTCGACCTTGCCGGTAAAGCGCAGCTGGGCACCCTTGGGCTTGGGCCCCTTGAACTCAACGGACCAGGTCTTGGCGTCTACCTCCTCCACGCCCTCGAGCGCCGAGAGGAAGTCGAGGTGCCACATGGCCCGGCGGAACTCGCCGTCGGTCACAGCCCTGATCCCGCTGTCCTTCTCCTTCTGGACCAGCTCGGCGATGCACTCGTCCTCCACCTCGGTCAGCTGGTCCCGGCCGATCCTGCCCGCCGCGAAGTCGGCGCGCGCCTGCTTCAGGCGCTCGGGGCGCAGGAAGCTCCCCACGATGTCGTAGATGTACGGCGGCTGCTTGGTTGGCTCGCTCATGTTTGGTCTCCCCTTCGGGCGCGTCGCGCCCGTTCGTCTCGTCCGTCTCGCCCCGCCCTCTCGCGGTCGGGTTCTCGCCTACCTAGCCCCAAACCTGCTCGGCGACCTTGCGCACCAGCGCGACCTTGGCCCACTGCTCGTCCTCGGTGAGCTTGTTGCCACATTCGCACGAGGCAAAGCCGCACTGCGGCGAGAGGCACAGCCTGTCCAGGGGCACGTAACGCGCCGCCTCGTTGATGCGGGCGATCACGGCGTCCGGCTCCTCCAGGCGGGGGCTCTTGCTCGTGATCAGGCCAAGGACGACCTTCTTGCCCTCGGGGACCTTTGCCAGGGGCTCAAAGCTGCCGGAGCGCTCGTCGTCGTACTCCAGGAAGAATGCGTCCACATGCTCGTTTGCCAGCAGCGTGTCGGCAACCCCGTCGTAACCTCCCTCGCACGCCCAGGTGGAGTGAAAGTTTCCTCGACACACGTGCGTGTTGATGGTGAGGTCCGCGGGCCTTGCATCAAGGACGGCGTTGTTCACCGCAAGCAGCTGACCCTTAACGCGCTCCAACCCCTCGTCGTCGACGCCCAGGACATCCTTGGCGTGCGGGTCAACCAAGACGCCCCACGAGCAGTCGTCAAACTGCAGGTTGCGGCAACCGGCCTCATAGACCTGAGCGATGAAGTCGCCATAGACGGACGCGACCGCGGCGGACAGCTCCTCGTCGGTGGCATAGACCGCCCGCGTGCTCTCCTGGTTTGCGGGAAAGATCATCTGCTCCAGGAACTGGGCTGGCGCCGGGATGGTGAGCTTGGCGACGCAACGCTCGTCCTCCAACGCCTGGACAAAGCGAAAGTGGCTCACAAATGGGTGCTCGCCCTTGAGCGAGAGCGGGCCGATCAGGTAGGTGTCGTCGATCTTGGCTACCTCGTCGTGGAAGGGGATGCCGAATGCGGCGGACTCGTGGCCAACGCCCTCAAATGCCCACATGAAGTCCAGGTGCCAGGTCTCGCGGCGGAACTCTCCGTCGGTGATGACGCCCAGACCGGCGGCCTTCTCCTTCTCCACCAGGTCGCGGATGCACTCGTCCTCGACCGCGGTCAGCTCGTCTCGGCTGATCCTGCCCGCCTTCCAGTCCTCGCGGGCACGCTTCAGGCGCTCGGGGCGCAGGAAACTCCCGACCACGTCAAAGCGATGCGGCGTCTTCCTGTCGTAGGGAATGCTCATGGGGAACTCCTTCTCGTCGTCGTTGTTGCCGACCATGGTGACAAAGCCAGGAGTCATGAGGAAGTACCTATCCCCTATTGCCCGTCATAGCCTTTGGCTATATACGCCGAGACGTACTCCCTCAAGTGGCCCAAGTAGCTCTCTGCCAGGGGCGAGAGGGGACGGCGCGGCTGGTACACGTAGCCAATCTCCATGGTCCCATCACCCTCCAGCGGAACCGAGACGATGTCGTTGCCGTTGAGGTCGGAGCTCAGGATGCCAGACGAGATGGTGTACCCGTCGAGGCCGATGAGCAGGTTGAACAGGGTCGCCCTGTCCGTGACCACGATTGCCTTGTCGACCTCCTGGGTGATGTGGGGCTCCTCGGCGAAGTAGAAGGAGTTGCGCGAGCCCTGGTCATACGAGAGCCGCGGGTAGGGCACCAGGTCAGCGAGCGTGACCGACCGCCTGGAGGCGAGGGGGTTCCTCCTGCTCACGAACACGTGCTCACGGGCCTCGAACAGCGGCTCAAAGCGGAGCTCCGCCTGTCGGATCGAACTTGTGAGGACCTCGCGGTTGAACGAGTTGCGATAGAGCACTCCGAGTTCGCTACGCTGCAGGCGTACGTCCTCGATGATGCCAAAGGTGGTGCCCTCGCGCAGGGAGAACTCGTAGCGGTTCTCGCCATACTCGCGAACCAGCTCCACAAATGCGTTGACCACGAAGGCATAGTGCTGGGACGAGACCGCGAAGACCCTGCGGGGCGGGTTGCCGCTCTTGTACTGGGCCTCCAGGAGGTCGGCCTGCTCCACCACCTGGCGGGCATACGAGAGGAACCTGGTGCCGTCCTCGGTTGGGACCACGCCGCGGCTGGAGCGCTCGAAGATGGTGATGCCCATCTCGCCCTCGAGCTCGGAGAGGGCCTTGGACAGGCTGGGCTGCGCGATGTAGAGGCGCGATGCCGCCGCTGTGATCGAGCCGCTGGCTGCGACCTCGATGGCATACCTGAGCTGTTGCAGGGTCATGGTCAACCTCCCGTCCCCGGGGCATAGCTTTGGGTGATGGAACCTCTCTTTTCAGAGGATAGCGCCATGACCCGCACGTGCCGCAGCTGCGCTCGGAACGGCACGCGGCGTGGGCGGCGGCAGTCGCCTTGCAAGACGGAAGATCGATGCCGCTCAGGGTGGATTTTCGATATCGAATAGGGTGGAAAATCTATATCGGTTTGGTCGGAAAAACGACATTGAACCCCGCCGCGCGCATGAGGCCACCAGAGTTCATGGCAGTCATCACGGGGGTGTCCGAGTACGCGCACCGCGTGGAGGACGGCATCTACGCGATACCGATACGGGCGCTTACCGCCTAGGCTGGGGCTTGTCTCGCCTGGAGCCGCATCATAGCGCCGAAGGCGGAGGGGTCAATGGCGCGACAAAAGCAGTGCCTACTCCCCCGTGGCGGGCGACACAGGTCGGAGCATCCACTCCTTCACGTTCTTGAAGGTGGTGTCGCAACCGCTGACGTCCACCTTGTCCACGCGGTAGATGGGCTTGCCGTAGACCCAGCCCACCTCGGCAATGACGCCCGAGGTGACCCATGGCACGAGCCCCGCGCGCGACGAGACCTCGACCCTCTCCCCCACCTGAAACCGCGGACGCTGCCGCTCGTACCCGCTCCCGTACATGCATCCCCTCCTGCACCTTCGGCGTCGATTGTAGCGGAACGCTTGTTCTGGGCTCGCCAGGCGCATATACCGGCGACGGAGCCCCCCTTGTGCGAGAGGCATCGTTCCTCGATCCTGGACGCATTGGATGAGAGCGCGGTGCAAGGTGGATGGCATGCTTGAGCCAGGACTCTACGAACAGACGATCAGCAGGCAGCTCAGGGAGCGGATCGACGCCTCGTCGGAGGACGAGAGCGCCGAGGAGCGCGACATGGATGGAGCCGAGGCATCGCGCATATTATCCAGCTATGTCGAGAAGGTCGTTCGCGTGACCCTTGACTCCATCGGAGGGGAGGGCGCCTCTTCCGTCTCCAAGAAGGTGCAGATGACCAACTCGATCGTGAGCGGGATCGCCGCAGCCTTGTCCGATGAAGAGGGAGGCCTGTCGGGCGAAATGCTTCTGCAGGAGGTCGAGGAGCCCGCGCGAGAGCTCCTCTCCGTGGTGCCAAAGAGAAACGTCGCATCGGCCGTAACCGGGGGGCGCCCTCGCTTTCCGCCTCGCCCCACCACATCGGTTGCCAGGACGTCCCTCTTCACGGGCTCCGCGCACGAACCGCAGCTCTACTCCGAGCTGAAGAGGGAGATCGCCTCCGCAAGCACCATCTGCATGCTCGTGTCATTCGTGAAGTGGGGCGGGCTCCGGCTCATCATGGACGAGCTGCGGGAGTTCTGCGAGGGCGGCGGCAAGCTTTACGTGATCACGACGAGCTACGTGGGGGCAACCGACCCAAAGGCGGTTACCGAACTCGCCAAGCTGCCAAACGCGCACGTGAGGGTCTCGTACGACACGAGCCGAACCCGCCTGCACGCAAAGGCTTACGTCTTCGAACGCAGCACCGGCTTCACGACTGCCTACGTTGGATCCTCGAACCTCTCCAACCCTGCAATGACAAGCGGGTTGGAATGGAATGTGAAGTTGAGCAAGGCCGACCAGCCGGACACCCTCGCCAAGATTGAGGCGACGTTCCAGACTTACTGGAAGTCACCCGAGTTCGAGACGTATACGCCAGACGACCAAGGGCGTCTTGAACGCGCAATCGATCGGGAGCGCCATGGGGGCGCGGACGCTGGCTCGGAAGGGATCGCCTACTCGTTCGACATAACGCCGTACCCCTTTCAGCAGCAGATACTCGACAGGTTGAGGGCGGAACGAGAGGTCGGCAACCACTGGCACAACCTCGTCGTGGCAGCAACGGGTACGGGCAAGACCGTCGTCTCGGCCTTCGACTACCGCGACTTCTGCAGGAGGTATGCGAGCGGTCGCAGGGCACGCATGCTCTTCGTGGCGCACCGTGAGGAGATCCTGAGGCAGAGCCTAGCATGCTTTAGGGGAGTGCTCAGGGATCCCAACTTCGGGCAGCTCTTTGTGGGCCAGTCCCGTCCCGACAGCCTCGACCATCTCTTCGCCTCAATACAGACCATCAGCTCGCGCGACCTGACAGGTCACCTCGACCCGAGCTACTATGACTACATCGTTGTGGACGAGATCCATCACGAGGCGGCGGCAACATACGGACGTTTCCTCGACCACTTTGAACCCAAGGTACTTCTCGGCCTGACGGCAACCCCCGAGAGATCCGACGGCAAGAGCATCCTGGGGAGATTCGACGGGAGGATCGCCGCAGAGATCCGCCTTCCGGAGGCGATCGACCGCAAGCTCCTCTGCCCGTTCAGCTACTTCGGGGTGTCGGACACCGTCGACCTCGACGGCCTCAGGTGGTCGCGGGGAGGCTACGACGAGAGCGCACTGGAGAACGTGTACGTCTTCGACAGGAAGCTTGCCGAGAGGCGTGCCGCGAACGTCATCGACGCAGTGAGGCGATACGTGACCGACATCGATGAGGTTCACGGCCTTGGCTTCTGCGTGAGCAAGGCACATGCCAGGTTCATGGCGGAGAGGTTCGAGCAGGCGGGGATCCATTCCCTCGCGTTGACGGCAGACACCCCCGACGAGGAGCGCGAGAGAGCGAGGGAGCGCCTCTCGACCGGCGAGGTCAAGTTCATCTTCTCGGTGGACATCTTCAACGAGGGAGTGGGCGTTCCCGAGGTTGACACCGTCCTATTCCTACGCCCAACGCAATCGCTCACGGTCTTTCTCCAGCAGCTCGGACGTGGTCTCAGGCTCTCCCCGGGAAAGGAGTGCCTCACCGTGCTGGACTTCATCGGCCAGCAGAATCGACGCTATGACTTCGCGTGTCGTCTGCGAGCGATCCTCGAACCCACGACGAGCACCATCGGCGCGCAGGTCTTGGATGGCTTTCCCGCGGCACCCAAGGGCTGCTACATTCACCTCGAACGGGTAGCGCAACGCCACGTGCTCGACAACATCCGCTCTGCACTGGGAACCCGATCCGCCCTGGTCGAGCGCATCGCGACATTCGAGGAAGACAGCGGGCTCCCCCTCTCGCTCAAGAACTTCGTCGAACGCTACCACCTGGATGTCCGCGACATCTACAGGCACGCAAGCTTCGCACGGCTCTGCGTTGCCGCCGAGGTGAGGGAGGACTTCCGCGAGCGTGACGAGGAGGTCCTGACGAAGGCGCTGCTTCGCCTCTCACTTGCTGACTCCAGGAGGTGGATCCACTTCCTGCTGCAAACGCTGGACGGTGTCGGAGATCTCGACTGGGAATCCCTTGAACCCCTTGAGCGGCGCATGCTCAGCATGTTCCAGATCACGCTCTGGCCGAGCTCGTTCCGCGAGGGGACGTTCGACAATCCCACGCAATGCGTACGCAGGGTCCTCTCCAACCCCGTCATGGCACGGGAGATCAAGGAACTGCTGCAGATCAGACTCGATTCGATCGACTTTGTGGACGAGCCCGTTGACCTTGGGTTTGAGTGCCCCCTTGACCTGCACTGCCAGTACACCCGCGACCAAATCTTCGTCGCCATGGACCGCATGGACCCTCAGAACATCCGCCAGGGCGTCGCCTACCTCAGGGACAAGGGGGTTGACGTGCTGATCAACACCCTCAACAAGTCGGAGCGCGAGTACTCCCCCTCCACGATGTACGAGGACTATTCGATCGACGAGTGGCACTTTCACTGGCAGAGCCAGAACAAGACGACACCGGAGTCCCCAACCGGGCAGCGCTACATCCACCAACGGGACGAGAAGAGCGGAACGCCCACAAAGGTCGCCCTCTTCGCCCGCGAGTACAACAGGGACCAGTACGGAACCGAACCTTTCACCTTCCTGGGACTGGTACACCACGAGAGTCACAGCGGCTCTCGCCCCATGAGCATCGTCTGGGAGCTGTCGAGACCCATCCCGGCAAAGTTCCTGCTGAAGTCGAACAAGCTCGCGAGCTGACGAAGACGAGCGACGTCCCCGCGGCGCAGGCGTGAACGCCCGAAGACGCGGGCGAGGCACAGTAGCGCCGCGCTTACGGGCACTACCCGGTAGCGCAACCGTGGCATTGGCCACATGTCCGCCAATGCGTCATCGTTTGGACTGTTGGATGAAGCGCAAGTTGTGACAGCCCTCGCCCGCTGCGAGCATTTTTAGGAACCAGGTGCATAACCTCACCGGGGCTTGCACGCGCTTCGAGGCCTCGGTGCTTTGCCCCGTCGGTGCCCGCACGAATTTTGAAACGGAATGCTTAGCCTTCTCGATGCCCGCATGTTTCGGACCCCCTGGAATCCGCACGGGCACCAGCCTCCAAGCACGCCTCGCCCTCCGCCCACGCGGTCACCATTTAATAGCCCGTGGTCACCCATGCGATGAGCTGCTGAGAAAATGCGAGTTGTGGCAGCATGGGCGCCGCCCCAGGCCTCGGCGCACAGAGGAATCTCGGCTATTGGCAGTCGGGAGGCCTCTTCCGCTGAGAAAACTTGAGCTTTGGCAGTCAGGGGCAGCCCTTCATTGCCAAGGGTCGACTTTTCTCAGCAGGCGTCCCATGACGAGCTCGTGACAATGAAAATCCTACGTCTGAGCCACCGCGAAGTGGGCACACTGTATTTGACACCTAATAGGTGCCAAATACACGAACCTCATTGAGAGGGGTCCCACATGGGCGTCTACGACTACACCGTCACCAACCGAGATGGCTCCACCACCAGCCTGGCGGACTTCAAAGGCAAAGTCCTCCTCATCGTCAACACCGCCACCGGCTGTGGTTTCACCCCGCAGTACGAGGAGCTGGAGAGGCTGTACGCCGAGTACCGCGACAAGGGATTCGAGATCCTCGACTTCCCCTGCAACCAGTTCCTGGGCCAGGCCCCCGGCAGCGACGACGAGATCCACCAGTTCTGCACCATGAAGTTTGGGACCGAGTTTCCCCAGTTCAAGAAGATCGACGTCAACGGCAGGGACGCGGACCCGCTGTTCACGTACCTCAAGTCGCAGCAGGGGTTCAAGGGCCTGGGCGACTCCGAGGTTGCCCAGAAGATGCCCGCCTACATCGCCCAGGTAGACCCAGACTGGGAAAGCAACGACGACATCAAGTGGAACTTCACCAAGTTCCTCGTGGATCGCAGGGGCAACGTCATAGCGCGCTTCGAACCCACCGTGGGCATGGATCCGGTTGAGAAGGCCGTGGCGGACCAGCTGTAGCCCTTTCCTTCGGGTTTTGCCGCCGGCTGAGTCCGGCGCCCCCCCGACATCCCCGCGCGCATCCCCAGCGCACCCCTTCATGGCCCCAAGACCCGTCCCCCACCGTGGTCTTGGGGCCGTCCCATCCTGTCGCCAGACCCTAGTGGAAAAATTCTTAAAGGACCTTGGCTCGCACCGGGGCTATTCTCGTGAGGTCACGACCACCCTTGGAGAGGTCCCAAACCATGCAGATGTCCCTCACCCTTGCCCAGCAGGTCCTTGTGATGTTCCTGCTCTCGGGCATAGGGTTTCTCATGTTTCGCTCTGGAAAGATCACCATGGAGGGCAATCGCTGCTTTGGCAACGTCCTCATCTACCTGTCCTTGCCTGCGGTGATCATCAAGGGCTTCATGGTCGACCGCACGCCCCAGAGCGAGCTCGCGCTAGGTCTCTCTATCTTGCTGGGGGTCGGGGCAGTGGTCCTGGGCGCCCTCCTCGCTCGCCTGCTGCTGGGCAAGGACGCCATCGGCAACTTCTCTGCCACGTTCTCAAACCCCAGCTTCTTCGGTATCCCCCTAGTCACCTCCATCCTGGGGCAGGGACCCATCTTCTACATGACGGGGTTCATCGCGGCGATGAACGTGGGACAGTGGACCTACGGCGTGTCCCTCCTCACGGGAGAGCGGCCAAAGCTGACAGCCCGAGAGCTCCTGACCTCGCCCTTCGACATCGCGATCGTGGTCGGCCTGCTGCTGTTCCTCACCCAGCCATCGCTGCCTTCGGTCATCACGAACTCGCTCGACTTCGTGGCGGCGCTCAACACGCCGCTCGCCATGTTCACCATGGGCGTGTACCTGGCTCACGTTGACCTCAAGGCGATGTTCCGGCGTCTGTCGCTGTACAGAATCACGGCGGCGCGCCTGCTTGTAATCCCCCTGGTCACCCTGGCGTGCCTCTCGTTGGTGCCCGACAAGTACGAGAGCATGAAGCTTGCCATCCTGATCGCGCAGGCATGCCCCGTGGGCCTGAACGTCGCGGTGTACGCCCAACTGCACGACGCCGACTACGTCTATGCGGTCGAGACCATCGTAATGTCCGTGCTTTTCTCGGTCGTGTCCATCCCCGTTGTGGTGTGGGTTGCCCAGCTGTTCTGGGCCTAGGCGTCACGCTGCATCCGGGGTTGATGTGAGTTACGCTGGTCCCAATCGTCTCGCCTCGAGGCGACCCCATCGACCAGAGGAGGAAGCATGCCCTCGCCAGCAAAGCCGCAGGACATAGTCCTGGTGTGCGGTCTGGGCAACCCCGGCGCCGAGTACGAGCGCACGCGCCACAACATCGGCTTTGCCACCGTGGACGCCCTGGCCCAGCGCGAGGGGGTGGGCTACTGGAAGAGCGAGGCGGGCTGCGAGGTCGCGCGCCTGAAGCACCGCTGCGGGGGAGAGTTGCGCGAGGTCGTGCTCGCCAAGCCGCAGAGCTACATGAACACCTCCGGCGGCCCCCTGAGCAAGCTCATGCGGCAGCTGCACGTGAGCCCCCAGCAGATCCTCGTCGTGCACGACGAGGTCGACCTTCCCGCAGGCGTAGTCCGGGCAAAATTTGGCGGAGGCCTCAACGCCCACAACGGTCTGCGCTCCATAGCCGACAAGCTGCGCACCAGAGACTTCGCCCGCGTCCGCTGCGGCATCGGACGCCCGCCCGGACGCATGCAGGTGGCCGATTACGTGCTGCGCGAGCTGAAGGGCGGCTTTCTGGAGGAGTTCGAGGCAACAGCGCAGGACAGCGCCGACGTCGTGGAGGCGTGCCTGGACCTCGGGGTGGAAGAGGCCATTCGCCGTACCGGTGGAGGCAGGTGAGAGGGGCCGAGCCCCCTGATTCGTCAGCCGCGCTGCCAACGGGAGGCGCCACGGGACCGGCCGCGGCGCCTCTCCCCCGTCGACACCCCACCAATCGTCCGGGGGCATGGCTTGACGGCCTTGCCCCATATTGTCCAAACCCCGCATTCACCCGTTCAGCGTGTTGTCCATTTTGTAGAATGGGCCTGTATGCGCGTGTTGGGGGATGCGCGCTACAGCACTAGGCATCGACGTCGCCACACAGGCGATGCGAGGCGAGAGAGTTGTTTGGGAGAGGAGTTCGTTAATGTACAAAATCCTCGAAAAGACGCAGTTCTCTGAGAAGGTGTTCAAGTTCCGCATCGAGGCACCCCAGATGGCCAAGCATGCACATGCCGGCCAGTTCCTGATGGTGCGTGCCAACGAGACGGGCGAGCGCGTCCCGTTCACCTTTGCGGACTGGAACCCCGAGGAGGGCTGGGTCGAGTTCATCTTCATGGTCGTGGGCAAGACGACCAAGATGCTCAGCACCTACAAGGAGGGCGACTCCCTGCTCGACGTGACTGGCCCGCTTGGCCAGCCCACCGAGATGGGCGACGGCACCTGGGCGGTCATCGGCGGCGGCGTTGGCCTTGCTATCGCCTTCCCCGTTGCGCGCCAGCTCAAGGCTACCGGCCACGAGGTCCACGCGATCATGGGCGCGCGCACCAAGGAGCTGCTGCTGCTTGAGGACCAGTTCCGCGCCACCCTGCCCGAGGACCACATCCACATCACCACGGATGACGGCTCGTACGGCGAGAAGGGCGTGGTGACCGCCCCTCTGGAGCGCCTGCTGCAGGAGAAGAAGGTCGACCACGTGTTCTGCGTCGGCCCCGTTCCCATGATGAAGTTCTCGGCACTTACCGCCGAGAAGTACGACACACCCATCATCGCGTCACTCAACCCCATCATGGTTGACGGCACGGGCATGTGCGGCTGCTGCCGTGTCGAGGTCGGCGGAGAGACGAAGTTCGCTTGCGTCGACGGTCCCGACTTTGACGCCACCAAGGTCAACTGGAACGACCTTCGCGCACGTCAGGCTGCATACCGTACCGAGGAGGGCCAGGCCCTCAAGGCCTATGAGGAGGCGAACTGCGCATGCCAGAGGTAAATGGTCGCTGGGTCGCAGACATGAAGCTGCCGCGCACCCCTGCAAACGAGGAGCCCGCGGACGAGCGCGCCAAGGACTTCAGGCCCGTTGACAAGGGCTTCACCGAGGAGATGGCGGTGGCCGAGGCCTCCCGCTGCATGAGGTGTAAGAAGCCGCTGTGCGTGGAGGGTTGCCCCGTCAACATCAACATCCCCGGCTTCATCGAGAAGATCTACGAGCACAAGTTTGGCGAGGGCTTGGACATCATCCACGAGGCCTCGATGCTCCCCGCCATCTGCGGCCGCGTGTGCCCGCAGGAAAACCAGTGCGAGGGCCGTTGCATCCGTGGCAAGAAGAGCGAGCCCGTGGCAATCGGCCAGCTCGAGCGCTTCCTGGGCGACATGCCCGAGGTTGCCTCCGAGCCCAAGATGGCGCCCAAGAACGGCAAGAAGGTCGCCGTCATCGGCGCCGGCCCCTCCGGCATCACCTGCGCCGGCGAGCTTGCCCGCAACGGCTTTGATGTCACCGTGTTTGAGGCGTTCTTCACGGGCGGCGGCGTACTGGTCTACGGCATCCCCGAGTTCCGTCTTCCCAAGGCGGTCGTGAAGCGCGAGATCGACGGCCTGGAGAAGCTCGGCGTCAAGTTTGAGTACAACTCGGTCGTGGGCCGCATCACCAACGCCGAGGAGCTGTTTGCCCAGGGCTTCGACGCCATGTACATCGCCACCGGCGCCGGCCTGCCCAAGTTCCTCAACGTGCCCGGCGAGAACCTGCCCAACGTCTTCTTCGCCAACGAGTACCTGACTCGCGTGAACCTGATGAAGGCCAACAAGTTCCCCGAGTACGACACCCCCACCAAGCGCGCCAAGAACGTCGTGGTCTTTGGTGGCGGCAACGTTGCCATGGACTCGGTGCGCACCGCGCTTCGCCTGGGTGCCGAGACGGTCACCCTGTGCTACCGCCGCACCGAGAAGGAGATGCCCGCGCGTCGTGCCGAGGTCGAGCACGCCAAGGCCGAGGGCGTCATTATCCACGAGCTGGCCTCTCCGCTCGAGTTCATTGCCGGCGAGGACGGCGCCGTCAAGTCCGTCAAGGTCCAGAACATGGAGCTGGGCGAGCCCGACGCCTCTGGCCGCCGTCGCCCCATCCCCATCGAGGGCTCCGTGGACGAGCTCCCCTGCGACCTGGGCGTCTCTGCCATCGGCACCAACGCCAACCCCATCGCCAAGCTCATTGGTCCCGAGAAGCTCAACAAGTGGGGCTACATCGAGGCCGACGAGGACGGCCGCACCTCCGACCCCAGGATCTGGGCAGGCGGTGACATCGTCACCGGTGCCGCCACGGTCATCCTGGCCATGGGTGCCGGCAAGAAGGCCGCTGCCAGCATGACCAAGGCACTGCTGGGCGAGTAGCTGCGGCAACGTTTTCATGCGTTACCAACGGAGGCTCTCGGGCTCAGTCCTGGGGGCCTCCCCTTTTTGCGGCGACTACAAGGCGCGATGCTTCTGTCATTTGTACGGGAAGCGGCAAAGTCAGCAACCTCGGACTTATAAGTGGCCTTATCAGTCCGAGGTTGCTTCTCCGGCCAGCGATCTCGGACCGATAACCCCACTTATCAGTCCGAGGTTGCTTCTCGCTATCCAAAGCCCCTCATTTTCGGCATCAGCAAGCCGAAAGATATGCACAACCCCCGTGAGGCCGAATTTTCCCTCGCACCACCATGACATCGCTTCTCACCTAGCCTTGGGTAGGGAGGCGATGAGGATGGCACGTGGAACAGTAGCGCACGTTGAGCAGAGGATCGATGGCCTTCTGCTGCAAGCAGAAGAGGACCGACGCCTTGCGAGGCCCAAGGACGAGACCGAACGCAGACTCCTAAACCGACGCGTTGCCGAGGGAGCCATTTTGCGCCCCTTTCCCGGCATGTACGCCAAGCCTCAGGACTGGAGCTCCCTGAGCAGGAATGACAGAGCCCTACGGATAATTCGGACCATTGCGCTCTCCCACCCCAGCTGGGTGTTCTGCATGGAGTCGGCATGCTTCGTTCATGGGCTGGAGGCAGCTTCGTCCTCGGGCGGCATCGTCCATGTGGCTGTCACGCGCGAAGCGAACCTGAAAAATTCCCGCCATGTTATTCGCCACCCGTATGAAGAGCTCCCAGGGGTTGACGTCATAGACGACGTGCGCGTAATCAAACTTGAGAGATCCGTCATCGACTGCTTGGCGCACTTCGACCTTCCGAGGGGACTTGCCGTCGCAGATTCTTACCTTAGGCGGTATCACATCAGCCGAGAGAGTCTCCTTCAGCTCGCCCTGAAGGCGCCGCTCGACAGGGATGACAGGGTCAACGCGTGCGCGACGGCAGCCTGGTCGAACCCCCTGAGCGAGAACGGCGGAGAGTCCTTCGCCCGCGGACGCATGATTCAGCTTGGGTTCGAGGCCCCGGAGCTCCAGGTTCCCATACGCGACCCAGTAGACCACTCTCGGAAGTTCAGGGTCGACTTTCTCTGGCGACTTCCAGACGGGCAGCTCGTCATCGGAGAGCTTGACGGCAAGGACAAGTACGTGAGGCGAGAGATGACTGGTGGCCTCACACCCATCGATGTCATGTCACGGGAAAGGTTGCGCGAGTCTCGCCTGTCAATGACCGGGGCGAAGGTTGTACGCTTCTCTTTTGACCAGGTGTTAGAGGGAGTGCCCCTTCGCCATCTTCTCACCAGCGCGGGAGTTCCCCGACGCCAAGGTGGCGAGGGGCTACCGACAGCGTTAATCTCCGCCCTTTCGTTCGCAACCTCGGACCGATAACGCGGCCTATGTGTCCGAGGTTGCAGCCCGGGGGGCGAGCCCGGACCGATAACGCCACCTATATGTCCGAGGCTGCGTGGGGGGGTCGCGGCACGGGAGGGGCGCACGCCAGAGCAAAAAAGAGGGAGTCCCACGGGCCGTCTGGCCTGCGGGGCTCCCCTCGCTTGGGTTCGTGGCCTGCGCCGCGACCCTCGCTACCGCTTCACGCCGTACCAGGCGATGCCCTCCTGGCTCCAGCCGGCATTGGCGAGCATCTCGTCCTCCGCCTCGCTGGTCGTGAAGTTGTGCGCGCCGGAGGTGGCGTTGGGGTTGTACTCGCGGTAGACCGCCACGCCCTTGGCGTCGTCGGAGTACCAGCCGATGCCCTCATCCCTCCAGCCGGCCTTCACCAGCATGTCGCGCTCCGCGGCGCTGGTGGTGTAGTGGTGGTCGCCCGCGTTGGGGTTGTACAGGCGGTACACCGGAGTGCTCGAGGTCTTGGGCGCGTACCAGCCGATGCCCTCGTACCTCCAGCCGGCCTTCACGTCCACGCCCGCCTCGTACGCGCTGGCGGTGTAGAAGTGCTCGCCGGTGTTGGGGTTGTACAGGCGGTACATGCCGCCGGCCTCGACGGGGTCGGCGACCGAGACGGTGACTGCCTCGGACTCGGCCTTGTAGCCGAAGGAGTTGGTCGCGACGACCTTGTACTGGGTGTCCCCCGCCTTGGCGGTGGAGGGCACGTAGGTGTCGGAGGTGGCGACCTTCTCCCAGGTCTTGCCGCCGTCGGTGGACTTCATCCACTGGTAAGTCACATCGTCGGTGTTGCCGGAGAGGTCGACGGAGAGCGCCGTCGCCTTGGCGCCGGTGGTGTACAGGGCGCCCGAGGGCTGCGCGGCAATGGTGACGTCGGGGAAGTCGACGGTGAACTGCATCGAGGTGGAGCCCTCGTCGGTCGAGGTCACGGTGATGCCGGTGTCGGTCCTGGCGGAGGGGTCGTCCGAGCCGTTGTACAGCGACAGCTTGGAGGCGCCGTACGCGGCGTTCTCGGTGGCGTTCAGGAACGGCGCATACAGGTTGGGATAGGCCGTGTAGCCGGCGTACTCAAAGTAGTTCTCCATCACGCCGGGGCGGTGGTTCCAATCGTTCACGGTGTTCGCAAGGCTCGGGTCGGTCGCGGTTGCGTACCCGTGGCTGGTGGCGATGCCATTGTCGATGTGCCAGACCACGATGCCGCCAGTCTTGTTCTCGATCGTTCCGTCACCCTTGGCGTAGTAGGGCTCCATACCCGCATCGAACGACTCGTACTCGCGGTTCTCGATCAGGTAGTACTCGTCGTCGCTCACGCGGATGATGTAGCTCTTGTAGCCGGAGGGGTCGGTCTCGGAGGTGGCGGTGTAGGTGCCGTCCTTGGTGATCTCCTCGGGCGTGATGTAGCCCAGCAAGTAGCGGCTATAGGGATCGAAGAACGTGGGGCGGTACTCGCGCGTGCCGTCCTCGTGATCGACGCAGCCGTAGGAGCCGTAATCCATGATGGAGAGGTAGAAGGTGGAATAGTTCTGCCAGTCGCCCTTGCTGGCGTTGACGTTGTAGAGGTCGGGGAGGCCGAGGAAGTGGCCGAGCTCGTGGCCCAGAGCGCCGATGCCGCTCTGGTGCGTCTCGCCTTCGCTCATCGACTCGTTCTCGGACTGGACGATGTAGCGGTCGATGCCGATGGTCTTGCCGCTCGCGTCCGTGACCTGGTAGGCGGAGCCGGTCATCTCACCAAAGGACGACTGGTGCGACCAGATGCTGTTGTGACCGGCAGGCACGCTGCCCGTTGCCTGCTCGTATCCAGCAAACACGACGCCCAGGCCAAGCTCATCGGCTTCGATCTCTCCGTCACCGTTTGTGTCGTACTGCGAGAAGTCGACGTACTTGGCGGCAGCCTTGATGGCGGCCTCCATGTCGTTGATGTAGTCGTTGTAGCCATCCGAGCCGGGGGCGCCCCAGGGATCAGGTTTGCCGTAGTCCTGGTCGAGGGTCACGTGGACCACACCGTCGTTGGCCTTGTCGGCGGTGTTGGTGTTGCCGTCGACACCATTGGCACTGGCCTCCTCGGCGGGACGCCAGGTGAACTTGCCCTCCGACGACTGCGAGTACAGGGACGCGACGCTGTACTTGCCCGTGAAGAAGGTGTTGTTCCAGTCAAAGTCGTTGCTGTACGCCTCGTCCTTGAACCCGACGATGATGGTGAGCAGGGGAAGCGACGTCTGGTTGCTTGACGAGGGGCGCGCGGCGGCGCCGGAGCCCGTAGCCTTGCTCTGCGAGGCTTTGATGTCGGAGAGGGTGATGGGGCCGTCCTCGACCGCGCCGCTCTCGGTCTTGCCCGAGTAGCTCTGCCCGCCGAGCTTGTAGTAGGCCTCGCGCGCCTCTGTGGTGTTGAGGTCCGTGGCAGAGATGGCGTTGCTCGCCTTGCCGTCCTGCGCGGCGGCGCCCAGGCTCAGGGACGAGCCAGAACCCACGACCTGCTTCCACACGCCATCGCTGGGGTCCTTCTGGACCACGACGTCATCGGAGTTGGTGGCATAGTGAAACCACTCGTCACCATGGGTGGTGATGGTTGCGGTACCTCCGTCGCCCTGCGAGACCTTGACCGCCTGATTGTAGGCGGGGGATGGCCAGCGCGACGCCGGCAGAGCCAAACACCAGGCCGATGCCCAGCGCGGCACCGATAGCAGCGTTTGCCAGACGGTGCCGTTTGGGAGGCGCTCCCTCTTCCAACCTTCTTCTCATGCTTACCCCCTTCTTGCCGCCAGCGGCGGCATCCCCCATGTTTGCCCAAGCGAACATGCGTGGACACCTGCACAATATGACCAACAAAACAGTAGGAACTATTCAATAATCCTAACCGTAGCCAATTGGACGGCGAACGGTTTTCGCGCGCTAGAATGACTTTTGACGCTAAGCCGTAACGTTTCGTTCAGCGTTCTAGATAAACCAATAAGGGGAGCCTGCATGGAAGACTACAAGCGCGACTTCATCCACTTCATGGTCCAGAGCGACGTGCTCAAGTTTGGTCAGTTCACGCTAAAGAGCGGACGACAGTCCCCCTTCTTCATGAACGCCGGCGCCTATGTGACGGGGGCCCAGCTCCACCAGCTGGGGCGCTTCTACGCGCAGGCCATCGAGAAGAGCTTTGGCCTCGACTTTGACGTGGTGTTTGGCCCCGCCTACAAGGGCATCCCCCTCTCCGTCGTGACCTGCATAGCGCTCGACGAGCTGTACGGCAAGGAGGCCCGCTACTGCAGCGACCGCAAGGAGGTCAAGGACCACGGTGCCGACAAGGGCCAGCTGCTGGGCGCCGAGCTCCACGACGGCGACCGCGTGGTGATCGTGGAGGACGTGACGACCTCGGGCAAGTCCATCGACGAGACCTACCCCAAGCTCAAGGCGGCGGCAAACGTTGAGGTCGTGGGCCTCATGGTCTCGCTCAACCGCATGGAGGTCGGACGCGGCGGCGTCAAGACAGCGCAGGAGGAGATCCAGGACCGCTACGGGTTCCCCGTGAGCTCCATCGTCACCATGGAGGAGGTCATGCAGGCGCTCCACAACCACGAGGTGGACGGTCGCGTGGTCATCGACGACGCGACAAAGGCGGCACTCGACGCCTACTACGAGCAATATGGCGTGAAGGCCTAGACATACGAGAACGCGACGAAGGCGGCCCCGGACCTCTCGAATGAGGGCCCGGGGCCGCCTTGCGTGCGTGCAAACGAGCTTGAAGAGAGAAGGAACGCCCCTCTCCCCCAGCCCTACCTGTTGGCCTTGAGGGTGGCGAACATCTTGGTGTTGTGCCGCTTGACGAAGCTGATGAGGCGGCCCTCCTGGTAGGCCAGGTTGACGTTGCGGGTGCGGATGGGCTGCAGCATCATCGCCATCATCTTGGACTGGGGCTGCGCCACCGCCACCGCCAGCTGCGCCCGCTCGCTGTTGATCATGCGGTCAATCTCGGCCAGCTTCTGCTTCTGGTCGAGGTCGCACATTGGATTGCAGACGTTCTCTATGCATCCAATCAGACGCTCCACATACCTACGCTGGACCATCTCCATGCTTGCCGGGTCGCCGTCGAGCCCCCAGTGGCGATAGAGGTCGAGCATCCAGCCGTGCTCCTCCTCGCGCTTCTGGTACATGTTGGGGCGCCAGCGTGAGGTCTCGGACTCGCTGCGCTGGCGAATGAAGTGATAGTAGGCGGTCTGGGTGTTGCCCACGCGCTCCACGTCGCGGATGTAGTCGAGCACGAAGGGGAAGTCGTCCCAGAAGGTGGGTTTGAAGCGGATGTCCATCTCCTCGATGCGCAAACGGAGGAACATCTTGTTCCAGGGCGTGTAGAGGAGGTTCTTGTCAAACAGCTTCCACGCGCCGGCGCGGAACTCCTGCTGCGTGGGATAGATCCGCGTGGGGCAGCCCTTGACCTCCTCGGTGTGCTCGCCCTCGGACCCGTAGTAGGTGTCGATGTAGAACGCCGCGATGGCCAGCTGCAGGTGGTCCTTCTCGCACATCTCGTACATGTCCTGCAGCATGCGGGGCTCGGCCCAGTCGTCCGCGTCAAAGAAGACCACGTACTTGCCATGGGCGTGGTCGAGGGCGTAGTTGCGCGCCGCCGGAGCTCCGCCGTTCTGCCGGTGGAACACCGTCACGCGGATGTCGCGCTCGGCGATGGAGTCGAGTATGGACCCGGTGCGGTCCTTGGACCCGTCGTCCACCACCAGCAGCTCGAAGTCCTCGAGCGTCTGGTTCTGGATGCTGCTCACCGCACGCGCGACGTACTTGTCGACGTTGTAGGCGGGCATGATGACCGAAATCTTTGGCGCCTTGGGTGTCATCCCAGGAATTCCCCCGACCGCGTGTCCCGAACGCTTGCAGTTTGCTGCGCCGATGGGCGCCGCGTTTCTGAATTATCCCCCACCCCTCGCCATGCGTTGTGATGGGAAGATGAAGCATCCAGATTACAAAACCGCGTCATGGGCAGGCGAGAGGGGATGCCCTGCCTGGTCGGCACCCTACGCGTTGGCCGTGAGGAGGCCGACGTTGACGCCGAGCGTGGTGGCGTCGACCGTAAACCAGGTGCCGCCCGAGCCGTCGTCGCCCTCGGATCCAGGGGCATCTTGCTTGGAGAAGTTGCCCACGCCGATGGACTGCAGCAGCTCGGCGGTATCCGTGACGTCCCCCATGCTCATGTCGGTCTCGAGGGTCTTGAGGATGTCCGCCGAGCTCCCCAGTATGGCGGAGAGGCCCGAGCCCTTGAACGACGCGATCTTCTCCCACACGGCATCGGTGGCAACCACCACGTGGGACACCTTCACGTTGGTCGCCGTGGAGAGGGGTGCAAGGCAGCCCGCGGCACCCTGCGAGTCGTAGCACGATGCGAGCGTGGTGTCGCTTCCGTTGACGCTCACCTTGGTGTCGAGCGGGATGGTAACCAGATAGCCCTTGTGGGTGGACGCGTCCATCACCAGCAGCTGCGCCTTCTGGAGCTGCGGCGAGTCGGCCTCGATGTCATCCACCGTGAGCATGAGCACGTTGGTGAACACGTCGTTCGAGACGGTGTAGCCGTCCGCCGCCGTTGTCTCGCTCTGCTCGCCGATGGCAGCGCTCAGGGTCTGGTTGCCCACGTGGGTGCTCGCATTTGCGCGCTCCCACAGCCCGTGCACCAGGAGCGCCAGGCCAACGGCGACCACCACCAGGACCGCGATGGCAATCTGCGTGCGGTGCGGGTTATACCGCGGGACGTCGGTGCGCTCGAACCTCTCCCTCTTCCTTGGCTGGTGCATCCATCCCCCTTGCCGCCCCTTGGGCACGCTCCCCTCCGGTTCAGAAGACTATACCCAGAGCGTTGGCAAGCAGCCCGACCGCAACCCCCACCGCATAAACGAACAGGGTGACCGTTACGTTCTTGCGCATGTCGGGATTGGTGCGAAACAGCACCAGGAGCCCCATGCCGCCCGAGACGAGCAACCCGGCGAGCATGGGGCCGGCAGCGAGGGAGCCGTCCAGGTACAGCTCGGCGATGACCACCGAGGCTCCGCAGTTGGGGATGAGGCCGATCAGCGCCGCCAGGAACGTGGCGCGCACGGGGTGGACACCCAGGAACTCCCCTATGGCGTTCTGGCCCACCAGGGAGAACACCAGGCCAAAGGCGAGGGTCACCAGGAAGATGAAGAAGGTCACCTCGACGGTGTGGATGGCTGCGCTTCGCACGATGCCCCAGGCGGCATGGTGGGCATGGGCGTGATGGTGGCCCTCCGCGCCGTCGGATGCGGCCGCGGCATCGTGTGCGGCGTCACTCTCCCCCAGCTCGTCGTCGCAGTGGCAGTGCGCGCGGTCGCAGAGCTCGTGTATGTGGGCGTGGCCGTCACCGGAGCGGTGCGTCAGGCGCAGCACCGCGTCCAGCGCAAGGCCGACCGCCATGCCCGCAACGACCTTGACCCCCACAATGGAGAGGAGGCGCGACGCGGGCTCCTGGTGCGCGATGAACACGGGAATCATCTCGTCCGAGGTGGAGAGGATGACCGCCACCAGCGTCCCCACGGTCACGACGCCGCCGGCGTAGAGCGTGCCGGCCATCGCTGAGAAGCCGCACTGGGGCAAGGCGCCAAGGAGCGCCCCGACGATGGGGCCGGACTTGTCGGCTCTGCGGATGATGTCCTCGGTTCTGCCCGCCATGCCGTGCTCCAGGGCCTCCATGGCGAGGTAGGTGAGGAAGAGGAAGGGCACGAGCTCGAGGGTGTCCTTGAGCGAGTCGATCAGCGCATCGATGATGACGTCCATGGTTCACTTCGCTTTCTTATCCAATATATGAGCATATGCTCCCATGTACCTATGAGCTTACGTTTTCGCAGGTAGATGGCACTGTTTGACGGTTTATGAGGGTATTCTAATTCCCATCGCCGTGCATGTTTGCACAAAACCGCCACATATTGGAGGGAAGAAGGGCAGGCCGTCGCTGGGAGCGTTTGCCATCTGGCGCGAAGGGACGCGCGCCCACTAGCGGCACGACACGGGCCGTGACGGCATGAGCGAGGTCACCCCCGAGGCGAGAGCTATGACGCCAGCTGCCTGCGGGAATGGTTTGGGGGAGACGGGGGCGACCCTCTCCCCTACTCCCAGGGGACGAGTGCGCCTTGCGGATAGCTGACCGACTCGAAGGTGAGCCCGCGCGCCGGTGCGGTGGGGCCTGCGGCCCTGCGGTCGCGCGCCTCCAGCGCCGACGAGACCCAAGCGGCGTCGCGATGGCCGCGGCCGACCTCCACGAGGGTCCCCGTTATGGCCCTGACCATGTTGTGCAGGAAGGCGTTGCCCTCCACGTCCACCGCCACCAGGTCCTCGCCCGCCTCGGTGACGCGCGAGACCTCCACGCGCGAGAGGAACCGCGAGGTGGACCTGCCGTCCTGACGCAGGAGCTGCGCCGAGCTGGCCTTGCAGAAGCTCGCGAAGTCGTGCTCGCCCAGCAGCGGACGGGCCGCCCGGTTCATGGCGTCCACGTCGAGCTCCGACGAGCGCAGCCACCAGGCGTGGTCCCACGCCATCACGGGCCGGGCTGGACCGCAGGCGATGCGGTAGCGGTAGGCACGCGACGTCGCGTCAAAGCGGGCGGAGAAGCCCGGGGCCGCCCGATAGATGCCCCTCACCGAGACGTCGTCGGGCGTGAGGGCGACCAGCGACGACCACAGGCGGTGTCCCGCCAGCTCGCCCTCGCCCTGGACAAGGGGAACGCTCACGTACTGTGCCAGGGCGCTCACGCCGGCGTCGGTCCTTCCGGCGCAGGCAAGCTCTACGGGGCGACGAAGCGCGGTCTGGAGCGCGTGGCGCAGCTCACCGGCGACCGTGCGCTGGCCGGGCTGCTCCGCAAAGCCGCTGAACCCCTCGCCGCGGTAGCCCACGCAGACAACGAGCGTCCCCGGCCCCATGGCCTCGCACCTCTGGCCCTCGCACATCTCGCCCATCCCCTCTCGCCAAGCATCCGAGAAATCCTACCTGCCTATGCCAGCCACAGGCAAGCCGCCATCGTCAGCGCCGCAAGCGCCACCAGGCAGCATGACCACGTCCCCCAACGAGCTCGCTCCGGCGCCCTTCCCGAGTAGCAGCGGTCTCGCATTGCACCGGCAAGGTCGTCCGAACGCTGGAACAGCGCCACGGTCAGCGGAATCACCACCGAGGCGTACCTTCCCAGCCTTCGCAGGGGACCCCCCTCGTCAAACCGCACGCCTCGGGCGCGCTGGGCGACCACGATACGGTCGAACTCCCCCACGGTCTCGGGGATCAGGCGCAGGGCAAGCGAGACGACCATCGCCACGTCCCCCACGGGCACCCCCGCCGCCCCGAGCGGCGCAAGCAGACGAACCAGGCCGTCCGCAAGCTGTGGCGCCGTCGTGGTCGACGACACCAGGCAGACCAGGCCCACCAGCAACACGATTCTCGCAACGGCGAAGGCGCCGCGCGTGGCACCCGCAATCGACACGCCCAGTCTCCCAGCGAGGGTGACGTCGCCGGAGCCATCCACCACAAGCGCGTTGGCGAGCAGCGCAAACGCAAGGACGACGGCAGTTGGGGCAATCGCCCTCGCCACCGTGCGGGGGCTTACGTGGCAGGTGACGACTCCCGCGACGAGCTCCGCGGCAACCAGCGCGAGTCCCAGGGAGCCGCGCGCGCCAAACGTCGCGATGGTAAGGAGGAGAAGAGCAATCGCCTTTGCCTCCGGCTCCACCCCATGAAGCCAGGTCCTGCGCTCCAGGTAGGTCCCTATCGCGAGCGTCCTACCCATGGAGGGCCTCCCACAGCTGGGCCTCGAAGGGCGGCTCCATGCCCGCGCGCTCGTACGTCGCGGGGTCGAGGAGTCCGCACGCCGGGCCGGACCACGCAACCGACCCCGCCCGCAGCAGGCAGCCATCCGTTGCGACGGGGAGCCACTCCCCCACGTCATGCGTCACAACGAGGATGGCGGCGCCCCGCTCCGCGAGCCTTCGCACGAGGTCGCGCATTAGGCTGCGCGACGGGCCGTCAAGGCAGGCGGTGGGCTCGTCGAACACAAAGGCCGCCTGCCCCATGGCCACGACGCCCGCGAGCGCGACGCGGCGCCTCTCTCCCCCGGAAAGCGAGAGGGGCACGCGATCCCACAGATCCGGGCCAACGCCCAGCAGCCCCAGGGCATCCCGGGCCTTGGCGAGCGCCCACTCGCGCGACTGGCCCCGGTTGAGCGGGCCAAAGGCGACGTCCTCCAACGCCGTCGCGCAAAACAGTTGGTTCTCGGGCCTCTGGAACGCCAGCCCGACGTCGCCCGGGCGCACGGGGGAGCCGTCGAGGGTGACGGCCCCGGAGTCCGGGCCAACGAGGCCGGAGGCGGCCAGCGCAAGGGTGCTCTTGCCCGAGCCCGAGGGCCCGACCACCAGGCACACGTGCCCTGGCTCGACGCGAAGGGTTGCGCTGGCAAGCGCCGGCTTCTCTGCCTCGTACGAGACCGTGACCCCGTCCAGACTGAGGCCACGCGCACCCTTGCCTGCTGCCTTGGGCTCGCCCTGCACCAGAAGGCAGGCGTCAGACAGCTCGCGCTCCAAGCCGCCCTCTGAGGCCATCAGAGCCAGTTTCCCGGCATCAGGAGGCCAGGGGGTATCCACACCAAGGGACGGCCATCCAAGCGCCTCAAGGGCCCTCAGGCGCCCTCCCTGCAAGCCGGAGAGACGCACCACGCTTTCGCTCGCCGCGAGCTCCCGTGGCCTACCCTCCCAAACGACTCTCCCAGCGTCCAGGACGACGACCCTGTCCGCCGAGAGCGCGTCCTCCTCCAGGTGCGTGATGTCCAGCACTCCGACGCCATGCGAGAGAAGCGCGCGCACGATGCCGCGAACCCCTCGCCTCGCCCCCGGGTCAAGCTGTGCCAACGCCTCGTCTAGCACGAGGTACGACGGATGCATGGCGAGCACCCCCGCAAGCGCGACGCGCTGTGCCTCTCCCCCAGAGAGGCTCGCGGTGGATCGACCTGCCAGGTGGGCTATGTCGCACTCCTGGAGGGCCTCCCCCACCGCACTCTCCACGCGGTCGTGCGCCCATCCCAGGTTCCTGGGGCCAAACGAGACCTCGTCCCACACAACGGAGCTCACAATCTGTGATTGAGGGTCTTGTCTCACCCTCCCTACCAGGCGTGCGAGCTCGTCGCGCGACAGGCCGCCGACCCCGTCGACCGAGACGCCACCGCCATTGGGTACCAGAGCCCCGTTGCACACGCCTGCGATCGTCGACTTTCCCGAGCCGTTGGCCCCAACAAGCGCAACGCGCTCCCCAGGGGCGACATCCAGGCATACGTGGTCGAGCACGCGGTGGCGATTCCCTCCCGCGGGTAGCGTTACGCAAACGTCGCTCAGCTCCAGCATGCTCCACCTCCTGCCTTGGCCCATAAAAAGCGAGGGAGACCCGCGCGCGCAGGCCTCCCTCGAACATCTCACATTGTGAGAGAAGGCTACTCGGCCTTCTCCTCGGCCTCGGCAGGCTCCTCGGCCTTCTCGGGCTCCGCAGCCTCCTCGGCAACCTTGACGGGCTCCACCTTGGTGACGGGAGCTGCCTTCTTTGCCTTGGGCTGAACCGGCTCGGTCACGAGCTCGATGATGACGACCTCGGAGGCGTCACCCTTGCGGGGGCCAAGCTTCATGATGCGGGTGTAGCCGCCGTTGCGGTCTGCCCACACGCCCTGAGCGGCCTTCTCAAAGACCTCGCGCACGACCTCCTTGTCGCCAACCTTGGCGATGGCGAGGCGACGGGAGTGAATGTCGCCCTTCTTGGCCCAGGTGATGACCTTGTCGACGTCAGGCCGGATTGCCTTGGCGCGGGCATCGAGGGTCTTGATGCGGTCGTTGGCAAGCAGGGCGCACACAAGGCTCTTCTTCATTGCCTTGGTGTGGGCGGCATCGGTGCCGAGCTTCATGCCCCTCTTCTTGTTGTGTCTCATGGTCTTGAAACTCCTCTAAAGAAATGCGTTTGTCTAGTCCTTGAGGCTCAGGCCCATGGTCTCGAGCTTGTCCTTGACTTCCTCGATGGACTTGACGCCAAAGTTGCGGATGTTAAGCAGGTCGTTCTCAGAGAACTCCACGAGCTGCCTCACGCTGTGAATGCCAGCGCGCTTAAGGCAGTTGTAGGAGCGAACGGAAAGGTCCAGGTCCTCGATCTGCTTGTCAAGCTCGGTGTTCTCCTCCTCCTCGCCGTTGGCGAAGATGGAGACGTCCTCGACGGGCTCCTCCTCGTCGGCCAGGCCCATGAAGGCGCTCATGTGCTGGTTGACAATGTTGGCAGCCTCGACCACCGCGTCGCGAGGCGAGATGGAACCGTCCGTCTCGACCTCAAGAACCAAGCGGTCGTAGTTGGTGTGCTGACCAACGCGGCAGGGCTCGACGGCCTTGGCGCAACGCTTGACCGGGGAGTACAGGGAGTCAACGTGGATGAGGCCGATGGGATCGCCCTCGCGCTCGTTATCATCGCCCGAGACATACCCGCGGCCAGTGCCAATGCGCATCTGCATGGAGAGGTGAGCGCCGTCGCCAAGGGTGCAGATGACCTGATCCTTGTTGATGAGCTCAAACTCCGCGGGGACCTTGAAGTCGCCGCCGGTCACCGTGCAGGGACCGTCGATGGAGATGGAGGCCGTGGCCTCGTCGCCCGTACCCATGGAGCGGAACACCAGGCCCTTGACGTTGAGGACGATGTCGACAACATCCTCGTACACGCCGGGAACCGTGGTGAACTCGTGCTGGACGCCATCGATCTGGATAGCCTCGACGGCAGCGCCCTCGAGCGAGGACAGCAGCACGCGCCTGAGGGAGTTGCCAAGGGTGTCGCCATAGCCACGCTCGAGCGGCTCCGCAGAGATGCGGGCGACGTTCTCGGAGACTTCCTCCACGGTAACCTGCGGCCGGATGAATTCTGCCATGAAAACCTCCTACCGTCCTTACTTACTTGGAGTAGAGCTCGACGATGAGCTGGGGGTCGAGGTCAAGATCGATCTGATCGCGAACGGGGAGCTGGAGGACGGTGCCCTTGAGCTTCTCCACGTCGACCTCAAGCCAAGCGGGGACGGCCATGTGCTCGGAGGAGACCAGGGCCTCCTTGATGGGGAGAAGGTCCTTTGCCTTGGGGGCAACGGCCACGACGTCCCCGGCCTTCACCTGGTAGGAGGGAATGTCCACGCGCCTGCCGTTGACGGTGATGTGACCGTGGCAGACGGTCTGGCGGGCCTCCTTGCGGGTGCGGGCAAAGCCGAGACGGAAGACGACGTTGTCGAGGCGGCGCTCGAGGATGGAGAGCAGGTTGTCACCCGTGATGCCCTCCTCCTTGATTGCCTTCTCGTAATAGCTGCGGAACTGCTTCTCCAGAACGCCATAGATGAACTTGGCCTTCTGCTTCTCCTGGAGCTGCGTGCCGTACTCGCTCTTCTGGCGACGCGTGCGCTTGGGCTGCCTGTTGGACTTCTTGTTGATGCCCATGACAATCGGGTCGATGTCAAGCTGGCGGCACCTCTTGAGGACAGGGGTCCTATCAATTGCCATTGCTACTGTCCTTCCTTACTACACGCGACGACGCTTGCACGGACGGCAACCGTTGTGCGGAATGGGGGTCTTGTCCTGGATGCCCGAAACCTCGAGGCCGGCGGCCTGGAGGGAACGGATAGCGGTCTCGCGGCCGGAGCCGGGACCCTTCACGAACACGGCGACCCTGTGAAGGCCGTGCTCCATGGCAGCCTTGGCGCAAGCCTCGGCAGCGACCTGGGCGGCAAACGGGGTGGACTTACGGGAGCCCTTGAAGCCGACGGTTCCACCGGACTGCCAGGCGATGACGTTGCCCTGGGGATCCGTGATGGAGATGATCGTGTTGTTGAACGTGCTCTTGATGTGGGCCTGGCCCACGGCGATGTTCTTGCGGTCGGCGCGACGGACGCGCTGGGTGCCGCGCTGGTTCTTCTTCTGTGCCATTTATCTACTCCCTACCCGCGCTTCTTTGCACCGATCTGACGCTTCTTGCCCTTGCGGGTGCGAGCGTTAGTGTGGGTGCGCTGGCCACGGACGGGAAGGCCCTTGCGGTGACGGAGGCCGCGGTAGCAGCCGATCTCCATCAGGCGGGCGACGTTCTGGCGAACCTCGCGGCGGAGGTCACCCTCGGTGGTGAAGTTCGCGTCGATGTAATCGCGGATCTTCGTCACGTCGTCCTCGGTGAGGTCCTTGACGCGGGTGTCGGGATTCACGCCAGTCTCAGCGCAGATCTTGGTAGCGCTGGTCTGACCGATGCCATAGAGATACGTAAGACCAACCTCAACGCGCTTCTCGCGGGGAAGGTCGACGCCGTTGATACGTGCCAACTTCGAGCTCCTCTCTTAGCCCTGACGCTGCTTGTGGCGAGGGTTCTCGCAGATCACGTAAACCTTGCCGTGGCGACGAATGATCTTGCACTTGTCGCACATCTTCTTGACCGAAGGACGTACCTTCATCTGCTTGTTCCTTCCGGTTAGTGCTGATACGAACTATCTACTCGCCCAGCCGCTGGCGTGAATTCCGGCTGTTGCGAACGATCGCCTACTTGTATCGGTAGGTGATGCGTCCCCTGGTGAGGTCATAGGGAGAAATCTCCACGACGACCTTGTCGCCGGGAAGGATCCTGATGTAGTTCATCCTGATCTTGCCCGAGATGGTGCAGAGGATGGTCTTGCCATTCTCCAGTTCGACATTGAACATTGCGTTGGGCAGGGGCTCGACGACCGTGCCCTCAAGCTCTATTCCGCCTTGCTTGCTCACCGTTCCCGCTTTCTCCCTGTGAATCACAGCGATTGATTATCATACAGAAAATCTCACGCCGATTCCACGTTGCACGACATGCACACACGTAAACGTCGGGACCGGCCCTGCCATGGGACCGGCCCCGACGACGTCGCATCGTTCCGTGGGACTACTGCCCCCCACCCTGCAACTGACACCAGGGGCCATCCTCGTCTTGGGTGAGAATGACCGGGCCATCGTCGGTAATCGCCACGGTATTCTCGAAGTGCGCGGCGGGAAGGCCGTCGTCCGTCACCACGGTCCAGCCGTTGGGCAGGACGTGGTTGGAGTACGTCCCCAGCGTAATCATGGGCTCGATGGCTATGACCATGCCCGCCTGAAGGCGGACGCCTCTCCCCCGCTTGCCGTAGTTGGGGACGTTGGGGTCCTCGTGCATCTCGTGGCCAACGCCGTGCCCAACGTACTCGCGGACGACGCCGTACCCGTTTTCCTCGGCGAGCGACTGCACCGCAAAGCCCACGTCCCCAAGGCGATTGCCTGGAACCGCCTGCTCTATAGCAGCCTTGAGGCAGTCACGCGTGCACTCGAGCAGCCCCATGACCTCGGTCGAGACGGTTCCCACGGCGAACGTCCAGGCGTTGTCGCCCACCCAACCGCCAAAGGTTGCCCCGGTGTCGACGCTCAGGATGTCTCCCTCCGCAAGAACCGCCTTCTGCGAGGGAAAGCCATGGACGATCTGCTCGTTTACCGAGGCGCAGATGCTTCCCGGGAAGCCGCCGTATCCCTTGAAGGTGGGGATGGCGCCATGGAGCCTGATGAAGCGCTCGACCGCAGTGTCGATCTCCTTTGTTGTTACACCGGGCTTTGCCATGGAGCCGGCAAGCCTGAGGGCCGCCTTAGACAGGGACCCCGCGGACTTCATCTGCTCGATCTGCTCCGGACTCTTGATTCGAATCATAGGCCCAAGAGCACCTTGACGTCGGCATACACGTCGTCGACGGGACGGTCGCCGTCGACCTCCTTGAGGATGCCGTGCTCGTTGTAGTACCCCACGAGCGGCGCAGTCTCGCGCTCGTAGGTGTCCAGTCGGCGCTGGATGGTCTCGGGCTTGTCGTCGTCACGCTGGTACATCTCGCCACCGCAGCGGGGGCAGGTGTCAACGCCGGCAGGGGCGGTGTAGCCGCAGCTCTTGCAGGTGCGACGGGAGCTCAGTCGCTTGACGATGACCTCGGGCTTAACGCTCACGAGAAGGGCGGCGTCCAGCTTGAGGCCCTCCTTCGAGAGCTCAGCATCGAGGACCTCTGCCTGAGCGGTGTTACGCGGGAAGCCGTCGAGGATGAACCCGTCCTTGGCGTCATCCTGCGAGAGACGCTCCTTCACGAGGTCGACCACCAGGGCGTCGGGCACCAGCTGGCCGGCGTCCATGTACGACTTTGCCTTCACGCCCAGCTCGCTCTGCGCCTTGACCGCTGCCCTAAGCAGGTCTCCGGTCGAGATGTGAGGGAGACCGTACTCCTCGACGAGCTTCTGCGCCTGGGTTCCCTTGCCTGCGCCCGGGGCGCCCAAAAGAACGATGTTCATGCGATTGCCTTCCTCTTTAAGACGCCCGGGAGACACCCAGGCCACATCCGTTGGGACATTGCACCTAGTGTAGCCGCCAAACGCGATTGGCGTGACCTCAACGGGGAGAAGCGCCGCTCGCCTCACCCTAGACGTCAACCTACGAAAATCATTACCACCCGCATAGCGGGTGGTTTGCTCTTAGGGTATAACCCAGAAA